>Ga0247779_1000149_pt1 | contig 54809 bp, 49 predicted proteins | sample UWRJL221509R5_FD_179925 | JGI IMG/M metagenome (GOLD analysis project Ga0247779, IMG submission 179925) | Plant litter microbial communities from Arlington Agricultural Research Station in Wisconsin, United States - UWRJ-L221-509R-5 | ecosystem: Environmental > Terrestrial > Plant litter >...
GTGAAGCCCGGCGGCATCGATGACTCGCACCCGGACGTGCGCCGCACGGTGTCGGAGGTCGAGGCGCGCATCAAGCAGCTCTTGACCATCGGCGGCAAGCGCACGCCGGAATCTTACCATCGCGAACTCGGCACCTTGATGTGGGACAACTGCGGCATGGGCCGCACCGCGGCCGGGTTGAAGGTCGCCCTGGGCAAAATCCCCGAGCTGCGCGAGCAGTTTTACAGCGACTTGAGCATCGTCGGCAGCGGTGAAGAGCTGAACGGCATGCTCGAGAAAGCCGGCCGCGTCGCCGATTTCTTCGAGCTCGCGGAGCTCACCTGCATCGATGCGCTCGCGCGCGAAGAGTCCGCAGGCGGACACTTTCGCGAAGAACATCAGACGGAAGAAGGCGAAGCCAAGCGCAACGACGATCAGTTCTCGTACGTGGCGGCCTGGGAATTCAGCGGCGCGACCAACGCGCCCAAGCTGAACAAAGAGCCACTCAACTTCGAATACGTGCATCCCAGCCAGAGGAGCTACAAGTAATGGCGCGCTTGATGAACTTGGTGCTCAACGTCTGGCGCCAAAAGAGCCCGAAAGAGCCGGGCGGCTTCGTGCGCTACGAAGCCAAAGCCATCAACGACCACATGTCCTTCTTGGAGATGTTGGACGTGGTGAACGAAGATCTTGCGCAAAAGGGCGAAGCGCCGATCGCCTTCGACCACGATTGCCGCGAAGGGATTTGCGGCGCCTGCGGCATGGTGATCAACGGCGTGCCGCACGGCCCGGCCAAGAGCACCACCACCTGCCAGCTGCACATGCGCTCGTTCAACGACGGTGACGAGATCACGATCGAACCCTGGCGCGCCGCGGCTTTCCCAGTCCTGCGCGACCTGGTCGTCGATCGCACCGCGTTCGACCGCGTGATTCAAGCGGGCGGCTACATCTCCGTGCGCGCCGGTGCGGCGCCCGAAGCCAACTCCTTGCCCGTGCCCAAGCTCGCCTCGGACGAGGCCTTCGAAGCCGCGGCCTGCATCGGTTGTGGCGCCTGCGTCGCGGCCTGCCCGAATGCCTCCGCCGCCCTGTTCACGGCTGCCAAGATCTCGCACTTGGCGCTGCTGCCACAGGGCGCCCCAGAGCGCGCGGATCGCGTCCGCAAAATGGTCGCGCAAATGGACGCGGAAGGCTTCGGCCACTGCTCCAGTCACAAAGAGTGCGAAGCGGCCTGCCCCAAGGACATCAGCATCAGCTTCATCGCCAAGATGAACCGCGAGCTCTTGAGCGCGATGGCCGCCGCTCCGAACCAGGTCAAGGGTCGAGAAAAGGGTTGATGGTCACCGAGCACGGCCGAAGGCGTCTCAGCCTTCGGCGTCGTGCTCCGGCTCGCGAGAGCGCGCGATCCACGTCCGCCGATCGGTGTGGAATGGGCTCGCCCGGTCGGGAATACGTTGGCGGCGACTTACGGCTTCGCTGGCGGCGCAGCGGCGCGCGTGAACGCGCCGGTTACGATCTGATACGCGACCGCGAGCGCGGCGTCCGGCCCAGAACGCGGGTCGACCGGCACCGTGCGCGCCACACCGAGATCCACCTCGAGTCCGGGGGCAGGGGCGTCTTTCGAGGGCGGCGCGTCCAACGGCACCTTGAGTGAGGGAGCCACCACCTTGGGCGCTGCGCCTTCGACGGGCGGCAGGTGGTTGTCGAGGTTCTCTTCACGGACCACGCCGAAGGTCTCACTCGGGGTGGCACCGGCAATCAGCACGTCCGGCGTTACGCCTTGCTCCTGGATCGCGCGACCGCTGGGTGTGTAATAGCGCAGGGTGGTCAAGCGCAGGCCGGCGCCGTCGGGCAGATCGATGATGGTCTGCACCGAGCCTTTACCGAACGTCTTGGCGCCGACCAAGGTCGCGCGATGATTGTCTTGGATGCAGCCGGCGACGAGCTCAGCCGCGCTGGCGCTGAATTCGTTGACCAGCACCGCGAGCGGCCCGCGGCGCGCGGCTCCACCACCGTCTGCTCGCACCTCGTCGACGATCCGGCCGCGCCGGCGCGTGGTGTAGATCACGCCGCTGCTCAGAAAATCGTCGGCAATCGCGCTCGCCTCGTTGACCAAGCCGCCCGGGTTGTTGCGCATATCGAGCACGACGCCGGACAATTCAGCGCCATTTTCCCGGCGCAGTTTGGCGTAGTGATCCAGAAACTCGGCGTGCGTGCCCGTTTGAAAGGTCTTGATGCGCAGGTAGCCGACGCCGCCTTTGAGCAATTTGCTGGATAGACTAGCGACAGTTATCACCTGGCGAGTGAGCGTCAGGTACACGAGCTTCTCCGAGCCCGCGCGTCGAATCGTGAGCAGCACGTGGCTACCCGGCTCGCCGCGCATTTGGCGCACGAGCTCGATCGACGGCCGCGAACGCACACTCACGTTGTCGATGGCCAAGATACGATCACCCGAGCGCACGCCCGCGCGCTCGGCAGGTGAGCCTTCGATGGGCGCGATCACGGTCACGTACTCATCGCCGAAATCGACCTCGACACCGACGCCGCCGAAGTGTCCTTCGGTATCGCCCTGAAAGATCGCGTAGTCCTCGGCAGGCATGTACGAGGAGTGCGGATCGAGCTCGGCGACCATGCCCTTGATCGAGCCTTCGAGTAGACGCTTGCGGTCCACCGGGTCGACGTATTCGTTCTCGATCCAGACCAGAACCCGCCCCAGTTGCTCGACCACGCGGTAGGGGCTCTCGCGCTCGCTGCCGGCGTGCGCAAAGTGACTGAGTAACCCCCCGAAAATGACGGCAAAAGTCAGCGGCCCCAGCCGCGAAACACTAAAAAATGCGCGCGAATTGCCGGCCATGCTCAGGGGACGATACACGCCGGAGCCCGTGCTTGTCCCGATTCCTCCATGTTTCCCAGTCCGCTCCTTGGCGTTTTGGGCGATTCGTAATCTCAATTTGGAGCGCTTTTGTGCGGGTTGATGAGAAAGTTCCGGGGCCCACTCATTTCGTGATTGATTCCGCGAGCCTGTGGGTGATACTAGCTTTTTTCCTGGTGTCGGGTGACACCCCCCCACACAGAGGTACACGCTTGGCCGACCACGACTCCAACAAAACTGCCGGCAGCGACAAACGCAAACAGAGTCTTTATTTCCCCGAAGCGATGCTTCAGGAAATCAAGGACGAGGCTGCGCGTCTCGATCGCTCTCTCTCTTGGGTTGTACAGCGAGCCTGGAAGATGGCTCGGCTCGAGATCAAGAAGATCCCGAGTGTGAACGACATCAGTGACGACGAGGAAGAAGCCGCTACTTGATTCCGTGGTCGCCTTAGAGTCATTCGCTCGAGGCGCCGACGGAACCCGGCTTTATTTTCATCGCCAGCTCAGACGCGCCGAATCGCTCGGCGCGCCTGCTGGTGTCGACGCGCGGGGCTTTTCGGGGCTCACTGCGTTGTTGTGTGATGGGCTCGCCTGCGATGGCTTCATCTGGAAGTACTTGTGGGATGAGCTTGCTCAGTCACTGAACGTCGCGCATTCCCACTACCGAGGGCATGGGCGCAGCGCTTTGCCTGTGGATACCGACCAAATCGGTGTCCATGCGCTCGCAGACGACGTTGACGCAGTCCGTCGCGAGCTGGGTGATCCGCCCGTCGTTCTGATCGGCCACTCCCTCGGCACCCAGGTTGCGCTCGAAGCTTACCGCCGGAGGCCAGAGGGCATCGCTGCGCTCGTGCTGTTGTGCGGCAGCTTTGGCCGGGTGACCTACACCTTCAAGGGCAGCGAGATGCTGGCCTCGGTGTTGCCGAACCTGATCGAGTTCGCCACGACGCACCCCATCGCGGCGCGTGCCATCTGGTCGAGCGTGCCGCCCAAAGTGGCGATTGCCCTGGCTCGGCTGACCGGCGACATCAACCTGGCGCAGGTTCGCTTCGAAGACGTCGAGCCGTACTTTCAGCACGTATCGATCGTGGATTTCGAGTTGTTCCTGCGCATGCTGCGTGCGGCAGGGGAGCATTCCGCCGAGGACATGTTGGGCGAAGTGCGTGTGCCCGTGCTGGTGGTCGCCGGGGCCAAGGACTCCTTCACCCCGGCGCTGGTCTCGGAAGCCATGGCGCGCGCCATTCCCGGCGCCCAGCTGGAGGTGCTCGCAACCGGGACACACCTTGCCCCACTCGAGCACCATTCTGAAATCTCCGCGACAATTGCGGCTTTTCTGGCGAAGCACGGCTTGCACGGCGGCTGATTCGCCCGCTGCGCAAAGCTTGTCTGCAGCTTGGCGGGCGACGCGGGACTTACGTCGCCCGCCACAAGTCAGTACGCTACCCAGCGGATGGCGACAGATCGCTTGGAGTCGGAGTTGGTTGGCGGCCTGCTGGGGCTGATCGTGCACGATCTACGCAATCCGCTCTCGGCGCTGCACAGCAATGCGAGCTTCTTGCAGACCGCTGGCGACACCACGAGCGATGACGCGAAAGAGGCGCTGGAAGACGTTTCCGCGTCGTGCGAGGCGCTCGGCCACATCATCGATAACGTCGAGCTGTTGTCGCTCGCGCTGCGCACCGAGCGTCGCTTCGAACAGAACTCGTTCAGCGTGCGAGACTTGATCGCCGACGCCATGTCGCGCTCGCGCTCGCTGGCCGTCAGTTACGGCGTGCGCGTCGAATTCACGCCTTCCGCGGACGCGGACGTGAAGGTTACGACCAGCCGCGAGATGCTGGGGCGCGCGTTGGGTAACTTGGTCAGGAACGCGATCCAACACGCACAAGACGGCGTGCCCGTGCGGATCTCGGCGCGCGCGGAGGCCTCGCGGGTCGTGCTACTCGTGGAAGACGCTGGCGTCGGCGTCAGCGGTGAATTCCAGGACAAAGTGTTCACTGCCGAGGGGCAGGTGTCCGCCAAGGGCCAGGTCGGTGCGCGCTATAGCCGCGGCATTGGGCTGTATGCGGCTCGCTTGGCCGCGGAAGCTTCCGGGGCGGAGGTGCGCGCCGTGACCCCGCCGAGCGGTAGCGGCAACGCGTTCGAGTTGAGCATTGCCCATTGAACTGTTAAAGCCGCCCGCATGGGTGCGCAATGGAAGCAAAAAGGACGCGAGCAAGGCGCTGACGCCAAGGGTCGGCTTTTCACCAAGCTGGCCAAGGAAATCATGGTCGCCGCGCGCAGCGGTGGGCCGGATCCCAACAGCAACTCACGTCTGCGGCTAGCCATCGAACAAGCCAAGCGCGCGTCCATGACGCGCGAGACCTTGGAACGCGCAATCAAGAAGGGCGCTGGCTTACTCGACGGCCAAGCCCAACACGAGACCGTGTTCTACGAGGGCTTCGCACCGCACCAGGTGCCGGTGATCGTCGAGTGTTTGACGGACAACAAGAATCGCACCGCGCCCAACATGCGACTTTTGTTCAAAAAGGGACAGCTCGGCGCCTCGGGCTCGGTGAGCTGGGACTTCAACCGCTGCGGCGCGGTGGAAGCGACGCCGCCTGCGGCCGGTGAGGACGCGGAGGAGGCCGCGATCGAAGCGGGTGCGCAAGAAGTCGAGGCGGCGGAAGACGGTCTGTATCGATTCATCACCGAAGCGACCGATTTGGATTTGGTCGCCAAGGCGCTCGCCGCGCGCGGCTGGGGCGTCACCGCGGCCAATCAAATCTGGGTCGCCAAAAATCCGGTGCAGCTCGAGGGCGAAGCGCGCGCCGAAGTCGAAGCCTTCTTGGCAGCACTCGACGAAGACGACGACGTGCAGCACCTGTATGTCGGGCTAGCCTGAATCAAGGCTGAAAAATCACGACCCCCTCCGGCGGCCGAAATAGGATCTTGCCCGTTTCACCGGGGCAACCCCAGCACGTGCTCCAGTGTAAGCGCGGGCGGATCGAATCGCTGTACGCGAACGCGACAGGGCCCGGTTCGTTCTTCATGAAGAAGCTCGCCGCCACCGAGTATTCGTCGTCGCCCAGCACGTGCAGCACGGCGACGAACGCGTCCGCTTCTCCCGACTTACCGGAGACCAGCAAAAATTCCGCGCCGGCCGTGGGCCGCCAGCTCAACGGGGCAACCGTGAACGAGAAGCCCTTCTTGTCTCCGGGGCCGCGGGCCACGACCGTGTTGGCGGCGTCCGGTTCGCGATAGAATTTCAGGCCGACGATGTTTGCGGTGTGCGGGCTCTGCTTGAACACTTTTTCCAGCGCCTCGCTGCTGATCTTCGCGCGTGAGAAGGTATCGCCCAGCTTGGGCTCCGGCACGATGGCGGCGTTGGGCGCGCCCTTGCAGCAACGAAAGCCCAGATCCGAAGCCTTGCTCTCGGCGTCCAACGCGTGACGCGCAGCGCAGCGATGCTCCGGACCGGCCGCGCCCGCGGCTGCACCGCGCAGCAACGCACGCGCGGCGCTGCCTTCTTTGCTGGGGATTTCGCTGGCTACCCATTCACGCAGGTTGCCGCCCATGCCGAGTACATCGAAGCCGGATGCGCAACTCGAGGGCTCGCTCGCGCAGCGCGCTTCCCAGCTCTTGCCCGTGGCATAGTCGCTGCTGGTGGGGCCTTTGCATGCACGTTCCCACTCGAGCTCGGTGCACAAGCGCTCGCCGCGCTCGGAGCAATTGCGCTTGGCTTCGTCGCGGCTGACGCCAGTGAGCGGCGGGCTCTTGCCGTCGTTCGGATAGGGCAAACGATCGATCTGAAATGGGCCGAGCTCGATCGACGTCTGGCGTGGTTCCAGCTCGGGGTTGCGCCCGGGATCCCCGGGCCGGCTACCCACATTGAAGCTCCCTCCCGGGATCTCGACCCGCTCGTTGGGCAGTGGCTCGGGCACTTTGCGCGGGCTTTTGGCGAGAGCGCTCGTTGCGCCGTCCGGTCCCTTCGCCTGCGCCGGCTGCTTTTGGGTGGGATCTGCGTGCGGCTGCGGGCAACCAAGCAGAGCCCCCAGCGCCGGCAGCAGGGCGAATGAACGATGAGCCCGAAACACGGGCGCGAGCTTCCCCCGGAGTTTGCTCGCCAGGCAAGGTCCTTCGGCGGCTTTTTGGGCTCTGATTCGGGGCGCTCGCGAAATTTGTTAGACTCGCCGGGTGTCGATTGAAGCATTGTCACCGAGCGTGCCGACCGAGCAGCGCGCGCGCTTTCTCGAGCGAGCGCAGCTCATCGCTGAACGCGCCCGCGCGCGCCGAGCCTCGGAGCTCGAGCTCGAGTTGGCGCTGCGAGTCCTTTCCGTACTTCACGGCGCGGGCTCGGCCGGCGCATGCGGTAAGCAGCCATGAGCGCGATTCGCCTGTCCGGTCGCGTGCTGTACCTGACCGAGGACCGAGAGCTCCTGAAGCGGCAACTGGCAGGCGAAACGCTGACGTTCGACCCCGCCCGTCCGCTCTTGGCCAATATCTCGACCGATGAGCTGACGCCGGCCTGGGCCTGTTACTACTACGATCAAACGCTGGCGCGCTATTGCCTGGTGGGCTTGCGCGGCGACCTCGTCACGCGCGACGTAGTACGCGACGGGGGCTTCCAGGTGATCGTCAGCGGGCCCGGCAAGGGCTGCGGCAGCTCGCGCGAGACTGCGCCTTACGCCGAGCGCGCGTGCGGCGTAGAGCTGGTGTTCGCGCACAGCTTCGAGAAAATTTATCTGCAGAATTGTCAGAACATCGGACTTCTGACCAGCACGGACTTTTCACTGCTCGAGCGACTGGAGCAGGGTGAGGCGATCGAGCGCGCTGTATTCTCGAGCCAGCTCTCGGCGATCTCGCGCAGGATCGTGGAAGCGGGCGGGTTGTTTGCGTACAACAGCGCGCGTTTGAGTGGCGCGCTCGCCCCCGAGCTGCCGAGCCGGCCGCCCCGGCCGATGACGCTGGCCGAAAAGATCTTGGCCTCCCACACCGTGTGCGACGCCGAGCGCGGCGTGCTCGGGCTGCCTGCGGTGGCCCCCGGAGACGCGCTGTTCGCGCGCGCCGACCTGCGTTTCAGTCACGAGTACGTGACGCCCATGGCCGATGCCCTGTTTCGTGCGGGTTTTGGCGAAGAAGCGCGCGTCGCCGATCCTGACTCGCTGTTGCTGTTTCGAGATCATCTGACCTTTCTCGAGAGTGTGATGCCCGAGAAGCACCGCGCGCTCGGGCTCGTCGAGCAGTCGCGCGAGCTGGTCAGTGTGCAGCGAGCGTTCGCGCTCCGTCACGGGGTTCGCCTATTCGGGGAGGTCGAACGCGACGGTCAGCCCGCGGGCAGTGAAGCCATTTGTCACAACAAGGTGATCGAAGATTTCGCGTTACCCGGCGAGCTCGTCATCGGCACGGACTCGCACACTTGCATGGCGGGCGTGCTCGGCTGCTTGGCCTTTGGCGTCGGCAGCACGGACATGGCCAACGCTTGGCTCACGCGTGACGTACGCGTCGACGTGCCAGAGAGCGTGCGCGTCGTGCTCCACGGCAACCTCGGACCCGGCGTGTGCGCCAAAGACGTGATGCTACTCTTGCTCGCCAGGCCAGAAATCAAGGCGGGCGGCGCGGTCGGCAAGGTCTTGGAGTTTTCCGGCCCCGGTCTGCTGGGGTTGCCGCTGGGCGAGCGCGCGACACTGACCAACATGGCCGTGGAGGCCGGTGCTTTCACCGGCATCATCGCCGCTGATGACGTGGTGATCGAGTACTTGATGAGCGCTCGCGGTCTGACCCGTGAGGCGCTCGCCGCGCGCGTCGTGCTGCCGGACGAAGGCGCACGCTACGCGCTCAGCATCGAGCTGGATTTGTCGCAAGTGCCGGTCATGGTGGCATTGCCCAGCGATCCGCGAAGCGGCATCCCGCTGTCACGGCTGGAACGACAGGTGGGCTCCGAGGTGCGCATCGACATCGCCTACGGTGGCTCATGCACGGGTGGCAAGGCCAGCGACATGGATCTGTACGCATCCGTGATTCGAGACGCGCTCGAACGTGGGCTGCGCGTGGCGCCCGGGGTGCTGTTCTACTTGCAGTTCGGCTCGCAGACTGTGCGCCGCTATGCGCAAGAGCGCGGCTACATCGAGCTCTTCGAGCGCGTCGGTGCAAGTTTGCTCGATCCCTCTTGCGGCGCATGCATTCGCGCCGGACCGGGCACTTCGAGCTCGGCCGAGCAGGTCACGGTCAGCGCCGTGAACCGCAATTTTCCCGGGCGTAGCGGCCCGGGGCGGGTGTACCTCGCAAGTCCGCTGGTAATCGCCGCCAGCGCCATCGCCGGCAAGATTGTCAGCGGACTCGGCCCTTGAGTCGTGCTACGCCGGGGCGCCATGCGAGAGATGCCAGACGGCTCAGGCTACCAACTCAGTCCCGGAATGTGGGCGCGCCTCGGCTACCAAGTCTTCGACGAAGAAGACGCCGTGGTCGAAACGGGCGAGACCGAGCTGTGCTGCTTGATCGGTTATGGCGTGCTCTTCCCCGCGCTCGAGGAAAAGCTGGAGGGCTTGGCGCAGGGCTCTCAGCGCACCGTGCTGCTCAGTCCCGAGCAATGCTTCGGCCTGCGCAATCCGGAAGCTCAGGTCGAAGTCGACCGTGCGGACTTCCCGGAAGACGTCGCCGCCGGGGATTGTTACGAGGCGGAGGACGAGGACGGTCGCCCGGTGCTCCTCCAGGTCCTAGACGTGAGCGAGGAAGGGGTGCTGGTCGACAGCAACCACCCGCTCGCCGGGCAAACCCTGCGTTTCGAGGTCGACGCCCGGGAGGTCCGGCCGGCGACGGACGACGAGCTGGAGCAGGCTGAAGCGCGGCTTCTGGCCCAAGAACAGGAGCCGGAACCGCTGATTACGCCTGAGAGCTTGCTTCGGGGGCCATCCCGGCGCTAGGAAAGGCCCCCGAGGGTCGTGGCCGACGGGCCGATGACCCGAACTACTTTTCGGATCCGATTGGGATCCGAGCAGACCGACACGGAGAGCTCATGCCGATTCCCGAGAATTTCAAGTACGACGTACGCGTGCGCGAGCGCATGCTCAAGCGTGGGTTGCTCACCGAGAGTGAGCTGAGCAAGCACGTAGAGGCGTTGGCTGACGTGACCGATCAAGTGGTCGAGGTCGAGCTCAAGCAGCCGGCTTTGGTCAAAGAGTCCGAGCGCGTCGAGCGCGTGGTCTCGCGCTCCGCACCACGTCCGGTCGTCTCGCACGTACCGGTAGTGCGCTCGCTCGAGAATGAGCTGAACGACATCGACGAAGACGAAGACGACGATCTCGACGACGAAGACGACGAAGACGAAGACGACGTCAAGGTGAAGGCTGCCGCCAAGCTCGCCGCCGAGAAAGCCCCGGCTGTCGAGGCCGCGCCCGCTGTCGAGCCTGCGCCCGCTGTCGTGGCCGCGCCCGCGCCGGAAGCCGTTGCCGACGAGGACGAAGACGAAGACGAAGACGAAGACGACGAAGAGGATGCGGAGAAGGACACGTGAGCCAAGGCCACGGCGAACCCGACTCGAGCTCCGCGTCTCAGCCGGACGACTTGCCCGCGGTGGACTTCACGACGTTCGTGTTGTCCCTGAGCCACTCGGCTCTGCTGCATCTGGGTGACGCTCCGCATCCGAGCGACGGAAAGAGTGAAGTGGATTTGCCGATGGCCCGCCAAACGATCGACCTTTTGGCGCTGATTCAAGAGAAGACCCACGGCAATCTGACGGGGGCCGAAGAGCAAATGCTGACGCAGGCGCTCTACGACCTCCGGCTCCGCTTCGTGGAAGTCTCGCAAAAGCACAAGTGACTCGCGGCCGCCTCTTTTTCGCGGCCGTGCTCGCCAGCAGCGCACTGCTGCTGCTGCTCGCGGGCTGCAAGCGTTTGCCGACTGGGTCCGGCACGGGCGTTGCGCCGTTGCCCTCGGGCGCGTTGCCCGTCGCCGCGACGGCGTTGCCCACCGCGTCACCCTTGCCGGCACCGCTGCCCGGGGCGCGCGCCCCGCAAAGCTTCGCCGATCTGGCAGCGAAAGCGGATCCAGCTGTCGTGTTCGTGAAGACACTACAAGAGCGGCGCGGTGTGTCGGGTCGGCGGCGCGTAGTGGGCGAGGGGGTTGGCACCGCGTTCGTCTACGATCCCAACGGACTCATCATCACGAACAATCACGTGATCGAAGAGGCCAGCGAAATTCGCGTTATCTTTGGGCGCAAGCGGGAGGTCACCGCGAGCGTGGTCGGCCGCGATCCGCGTACGGACATCGCGGTGTTGCGCGTCGACGAAAAGAACCTGCCTTACTTGCCCCTGGGAGATTCGGACGCGCTCCGCGTCGGTGACTGGGTGGTGGCGATCGGCAACCCGTTCGCGCTGGCGCACACCGTTTCGGCGGGCATTCTGTCGGCCAAGGGCCGCACCATCGCAGACGTCAAAGGCCTGGACGAATCGGGCTACTACGATTTCCTGCAGACCGATGCCAGCATCAACCCAGGCAACTCGGGTGGCCCGCTGCTCGACATGGCAGGCAACGTGGTCGGTATCAATACGGCGATCCGCGCGCAGGCGAACAGCATCGGCTTTGCGATCCCGATCAATATGGTCAAGGAGCTCCTGCCGCGTGTGCTCAAGGACGGGCACATCAAACGCAGCGCGATCGGCGTCCACGTGTCGTCCGTATTGCCGGACGACGTGGAGCGCCTGAAGCTGAGCGACCAGAACGGCGCTCTGGTGCGGGTGATCGTTCCCGGCGGCCCGGCCGATCGCGCCGGCTTGCAAGTCGACGACGTCATCCAGGCATTCGAAGGCGAGGCGCTCACCGGGCCCGAGCGGCTGCGCTGGGTGGCGAGCTTGGCGGGTGTAGGCAAACCTGTGACCTTGCGCGTGGTCCGCGGCGGGCGGACCTTCGATTTGAAGGTCACCCTGGTGGAGTTGCCGAACGAGGCAGCGCCGCCCCCGAACGACGACGCGCCCTAGCTACTGCGCCGCCATTTTACCTCTTCCCTGGAAATTCTTGCCATGTACCGCTGGATCTCGTTGCTTCGATGCGCTGCCCTGGGGAGCCGAAGCACAGCCCAGGCGTACACTGGAGAGTGATGACATCCCAGGCTCGCGATACGTTGCCCTCGCTGGCCTCCCTCGTGGATGTGGGTGCGCTGCCATCGCAGGCTGAAATCGCGCTGCGCGAGCGGAGTGCTGATCGAAAAGTCACGGGGGTGAATAGTCCTGCCGCCGCGGCGTCAAACCGAACGAGCCGAGAGCTCGAAGCGGAGCAGGATCGTGTACTCATCGAAAGCGCCCAGAAAGGCGACAAACTTGCGTTCAAGCAGCTGGTGCAGCGCCACCAGCGGCGCGCGTTCGCGATCGCTCTGGGGCTCCTCCGAGATGAGCAGGACGCCCGCGAGGTCGTGCAGGAGGCGTTTTTGCGCGTCCACCGTGGGCTCGATTCCTTCCACGGTGGATCGGCGTTCTTTACCTGGCTGTACCGCATCATCACGAATCTCTCGATCGACCTCATGCGCAAGCCCGCCCGGCGTGAAGCCGAGCTGGACCACAACCGGGAGATCGATGAAGCGGATATCCCACTCCTCAGCCGTATCGACGGCGCGGACCCGCTGGATGTCCTGCGTCGTGCCGAGATTCGAAACCAACTCGAAGCCGCACTTGCCGCGCTACCGGCCTACCATCGCGGTGTCATCGTGATGCGAGAAGTCGAAGGTTTGAGCTACGAAGAGATGGCAGAGGCCATGGGCGTGTCGAAGGGCACGATCATGAGTCGCTTGTTCCACGCTCGTCAAAAGCTGCAGCGCTCCCTGGCGGATTGCTACGCCGAAGAAGTCGCGCCCGGAGTCCGGAGGCAAGCCCCGTGAGCATTTCGCGCGAACAGCTGATGCGTTACCACGACGGCGATCTCTCAGAGGCCGAGGCCCTGGTCGTGGAGGCTGCCATCGAGCTCGAGCCAGCCTTGCAGGAAGAGCTCGAGGCCTACAGCGAGCTTGGCAGCTTCGTCCGAGCTTGGGACCAGGCGAACGCGAGCAAGCTCGCCTCGTTCGATGTCACCGCCAGCGTGATGGCCGCCCTCGAGCCGCCTCGCGCGCGCGTTCAGTCGTTGCTGCCGCGTATCGCTACCTGGGTTTCGCTGAGCGCAGCCATCGCGGCGGGCTCCGTGCTCGTGGTCCGTTCCTGGTCGGCAGCGCCAGTCGCGCCGGCCGGCCCGTCCTCTGCGGAGCACGCCCAGCTTGCGCCGCCCAGCGCCTCGGCTCCCGAGCTGGCGCTGCCTGAGCTGGCGCTGCCCGAGCTCACGCTGCCCGACCTCGGGCTCGCGCTCGGAGCGGAGTCGGAAGAGCAACCGAAGCCGCCGCCGGCCACGATCGAGTCGGTCGATTTCGGTTCGAACACCGGTGAGGTCTTCGTAGTATCCACGGATTCATCGGAAACCCCCGTGGTTTGGATGCCCGACGACGCGGAGCCCGATGAGGACAATGAGGACAGGTCCGAGTCGTTATGAAGTGTGTCTCGCTCGTGCTCTGTTCGTTGGTCCCCGCACTGACGCTGCCCGCCTACGCCGCCAACGATAAAGCGCCATCGGGCTCGGCTAAAGCGCCCAGCGCGAGCAGCGCAGCGCCCGCGCCATCGGCGCGTCCCGGCGCGGAGCAGCCTTTGCTCGCCGAGGTGCTGATCCTGCACGCCACCAACGAGCAGAAAGGCATCGATCCCCGCATCGGCAAGCTACCCGAGCTCGGCAAGTCTCCATTTTCCAACTACGACAGCTACCAGGTCTTGGATCGCGCGCGCCTGCCGCTCAAGAAAGAGGCCCCGCAGAACCTGAAGCTGCCCAACGGTCGCACGCTGCAAGTGCGCCTGCTCGATGAGCTGGGGCCCGACTTGGTGCGCCTGTCCGCCAGCATCAATCGCCCGAGCGGCAAGGAGTTCTTGCCGCTCTTGGAGGTCAAGGCGCATGTCGGCCAAGCCTTCATCGTCGCCGGCCAGAGCCACAAAAAGGGCATCCTGGTGCTCGTGATCCGGGTCGTGAAGTAAGTCAGTACCCCGAGCTCGATTTCTTCTCTCCGGTCATCCACCGCGGCGTGAAACAGCGCCCAGCGAAGTGCGCTGCTGGAATGCGAGCGCCCCTTCTCTCAACCTCGAAGCGGCTCCCAGAAGGCCGCCAAGATCGCCAAGATTTCCAAGATCGCCAAGCACTCGGGGCGTCCAAAGCACGATGCCTGGACCCCAGAGAGCTCGAGGGAATTCCGGGGTAGCGGTGTGAAGCGTGGCTTGCCGTTTTATACTGCTTGAACGCCTTCTCGATGCCGATTGGTGTGCACACGGCGGTGTGCTCGCATGGATCGATGAATGCGCCCTTCGACGCCCGCCCCTAAAAATCCAGTGATGCTCTGGTGCATTCCGCGCTCTGAGTCGCCGTAGGCACCTGGCGGTCTTGGAAATCTTGGCGATCTTGGCGACCTCACAGGAAGCCGTCTCAACGCCGGGCGCGCCGTCGAAGGGTGTTTGAGCGGTCATAGCGCTTTGCACTGAGGTGCGATGCTGGATAGCGAGCGCCCCCTCTCGCTGTCTTTAGGGGCTGCCTCTCAGCGGCCCGCGTGCACAGGTGCGTGACGTCAGACGGTATCGTGGTCCGATTTTTTGGGCGCGGGTACGGCCACGGGCACGGGCACGTTTACGGGTGCCTGAGCACTCAACCGCCCGCTGGCAAGAGGCTCGGTACCACCACCGCCAATGGCAAGGTCAGGCTGAACACCGTGCCCGTGCCGACGATGCTGCTGGCGTGGATCGTTCCGCCGTGTGCGTCCAAGATGCCGCGCACGATCGATAGCCCGAGCCCAGTCCCGCGGCCGTCGGTTTTGGTCGTGAAAAAAGGCTCGAAGATCTGTGGCATGTCGTCTTCGTCGATGCCGGTGCCGGTATCCGCGACTTCCACCGTCAGCGTGTGCTGCGCCGTGTCGGCGTACATGCGAATCCTGAGCTCGCCGCCCTCCCCAGACATGGCGTGTGCTGCGTTGGTGAACAGGTTGACGAACACTTGGGTGAGTTGACCCGGCATGCCACGCACTGGCGGCAAACGCGGGTCGAACTCGCGAAGGATTTGGATGCTTTCGCCTTGGAACTCGTGCTCGCAGAAAACCAGCGCTTTTTCCAGGATCTCTTGCACCCGCACCGTGCCTGGCACGTCGGCCGCCGGCCGCGCGTAAGCCACCAGGTCGCGTGAGAAATTGAGGATACGCGCGGCGGCTTCGCCGATGCGACGTAGCCGTTCCAGCTCGTCGTCCTGGTCCGCGGACTTGGGCCGCGCCTCGGCCACGCGCTTCAGATAGTCCGAGTAGGCGATGATCGAGGTCAGGGGATTGTTGAGCTCGTGCACGACGCCAGCCACGATCTGGCCGAGCGAGGCGAGCTTCTCGTTCTGGATCACCTGCGCCTGAAGCTTGCGGATCGAACGCGCCGATTCCTCGGCGCGCATGTACAGCCGGGCGCGGCGCACGGCCGCGGCGAGCAGCAATGCCGCCTGCGTGCCGATTTGGGCTTGTAGTGGGCTGAGCGCTTGTAGGGGACTGGCCAAGTGCAGCGTGGAACCGACGGCGCCGTCCTCCAATTCGAAGATCCGTTCGTCGTTGAAACCGGGGAAGAGCCGGGTCGGATCGCGTTCGATGTTGATGGCCATCCCCACTGGCAGGCGTGACAGCACGACCGGCGCCGCGTGACTCGTGCTCACCACGCACGCGCCGCAAGCAGCGCTCGGCAAGAGCGAGGACAAGCCGTCCATGAACTCGCGCACCAGTTGCTCGAGCGGGACGTCGATGGGCAGGCTGAGCGAAAGCCGCAGCAGCACGTCGCGCCAAGACTGTGCCAGCGGTGACTCCGAGCCGCGCCGACGTGCGGCGTGCGCCGCCTCCGAGCCGCGCACGCCGGCAGCGTCCACCGGGCCCGGCGGGCTGCTCTGTGTATTCATCAGCTCGTCGGGATCGTGGCTCATGGCGGCAGGTCCCCGCCTTCGTTCTCGCTCGCCTTTTCGAGATCCAGGATCTTGGCGGCGCCCACGTAGCTCTTGGTCTCGTACTTGGTGATTTTGCCGACTTTGCGCACGATCTCCGCCATGCGCTCGGATTCGCCGACGATCACGCTGGCCGCGTAGGATAGCTGCGGATGATTTTCGAGCTGTCGCCGCAAGAGCTCGGCGTAGCCAATCACGGAGGTCAGCGGTTGGTTCAGCTCGTGCGCGGCGGCGCCCGCCAGCTCCGCCACGATGGCCTGCTTTTCGCGCGAGCGCAGTTCCTCTTGCGCCATCGACAAGCGCGCTTCCATGCGCAGCTTCTCGCGGATATCGGTGAAGATGCCGACCGAGCCGATCGGGTGACCGTTGTCGATCACGAGTGACGCGGAGAGTTGCACCTGCATCGGTTCACCGTCCGAATTGAGCATGTCGACTCGGTGATCTTCCAGCCTGCCGTAGCCCGACAGGTTCGGATCGCGGATCTTCTGCATGATCTCGCGCGCGCCGCCTGGGGGGTACAGCTTGCCTACGTGCATTTTGCCCACGACGTCACTCGGGGCGTAGCCGAAGATGCGCGCCGCGGCGCGGTTGAACAGCAGCACGGTGCCGCGCAAATTCGCCGACACGATGCCGTCCACGGAGCTGTCGATCACGCTCTCCAAGAATTCCTTGGTTTGCTTGAGCTCGACAGCCGTGGCCCGTTCCCGGGTGACGTCGCGGAAGCTGAACACGACCGCGTTGTCTTCGTGCAAGACCGAGCTGAAGCTGACGCTGATCATGCGCTGCTCCGCGGACTTGTCCGTGATCGCGATGTCTACGCCGCGCGGGTAGATGCCATCCAAGAAGCCGCGCAGCAGGCGCGCTGCGCGATCGCGTTCGAGCGGCGCCAGGAAATCCTCGAAACACAGGGCCATCAGCTCGGTCTCGCTGAAGCCGGTGATCTCCCGCGCACGCGGATTGGCAAATAGCACTTTGCCTTCGCGGTCGATCACCACCATGCCGTCAGCGGCGCTCTCGAAGAAATCCGCGTAGCGTTGGAACAATTGCACGCGCCGCTCGGCCTCTGCGCGGAGCGAGGTGCTCTTTTCGGTCGCGTCGCGAAGCGATTGCAAAATGCGCGCGTTGCGCAGCGCAATCGCCATGGCGTTGGTCAGCGTCGTGACCAACGACAGCTCGTAGTCGTCGAACGCGGATTTGCCCTTCGAGCGCAGGAAGAGCACGCCCATCGCGCCATGCTCGTGCAAAATCGGCAGCAGGGCGAAGGAGTTGAAGCCGATGTTCGGCTCGTCTTGGCGCACGACGCGCAGCAGTGGATAGTCGGTGCCGTCGCGGATGACGAGCGCTCGCCCGGTCGTCAATACTTCACGAATCTCCGGGTATTTCGCCAGATCGATCGGCAAATCACGGAGCATGGCGTCGTCGCTCGTGGCCAGCACGTAGCCTACGTTGCCCGACTCGCCGAACAATACGATGCTGCAGCGATCTACCTTGGCGAACGCCGCCACGCGCTGCACGACGGTGAACAGGATGTCGCGGATGTCGAGCGTGGAAGCCAGCGTCTGCGTGAGCTCCAGCACCGTTTCCTGATCGCGCTCGCGTTGATTCAAGCGATCGAGGTAGTGTCGCACCCGCACTTGACCGCGAATCCGCGCCACGAGCTCGGCCGGCCGGAACGGCTTGTGCACGTAGTCGTCCGCGCCGCAGGCGAAGACTCGCGAAATCTCGAGGTCTGTATCGAGCCCGGTGAGCACGACGACCGGCGTGTCGGCCAGCCGGGCATTTTGCCGGATGCGCTCGAGCACCGTGAAGCCGTTGGGCGCGGGCATCATCAGGTCCAACAGCACCACGGTGGGGGTGTGGGCTTCGAGCCACGCGAGCGCTTGCGCGCCGCTCGACATCATGACCGGATTCAACCCGGCTTCGTGCAAGGCCTGCTCGACGACGTGCCGGCTGACGGCATCGTCGTCCACGACCAGGATCGAAGTCTCGGCGAACACAAGCGTTGCAACTTAGCACGAAGCGCCCCGCGCGCGTTTTCTGTTCTGCCCACCCTCGGCTCCTCCCTCAATCCTCCCTCAACGCCGCCGCTGAGCCCAGAATTGTAAGGGAATGTGGGGCTTTCTGCGCGGTGTACAGCGCCCTCGTTTTGGTGAGCGCTCGGCGGGCTGCGTTCGGTGGCGCGCGTGCGGCGTTCTCGGTATAAGTCGCACACCGTGTCTGTGAGGCCGAAAGCGCGTTCCCCAGAGCACCAGCCTCAGCCCGAAGAGCTCGAGGAGCTCGAGGACCTCGAGGACCTCGAAGAGCTGGGGGACGAGGCGATTATTTCGCAGCAAACGGCCGCCCACGCGCTCCAACCGCGCGCCAACGTGGCGGAGGAGACGCGCAGCGTGGTGATCACCGAGCACCCGGAGCGCACGCAGCCTCCGCGCAATCCGCCACCCCGGTCCAGCGCCGAGGCCACGTTGGTGATTCGCGATCGCCGCGCATTGGACGAGATGCGTCAGAAGATCGTGCGCCGCCAGCAACGGAGGGCAGCGCACGGTCGCAGGGCTCTTTATCTCTGGGGTGCGCTGGGCTTGGCGGCTTTCGTGCTTGGGGGGGTCGTGGCCTTTTTGGCAACGGAGACCCACTCCGACTCGCCAACGGCCGACAGTCAGTCGCCGGCCGCGCGCGGTGATGCACAAATGCAGCTGCCATCGACGCTAGGCGCTCCCCGCGCGCCGAGTAGCACGGCCAAAAGCCCGCCCCCCGCGGTTCGACTCGACGACCTCCCGGTCGAGCGCAAGCACTGAGGCGCAGCGCCGGACCTGTCCCCGCGTGCGGTCAATCTTGACCCCGGGGTGCAGCTCTCGAGCGTTCACTCGAGCAGGCGCGGATCGGCGGTCTCGAGCTCGTAACCGCGCTGCTTCAGGGGCACATCGATCTGCGCGCGATCGCCGACGATCACGATCAGCAGGCGCTTGGGCGTGAGACGTGAGGCTTGCGCGGCCACTTCACTGGTCGGGATGCTGCCGACCAAGGCCGGGTATTTCGTGTAGTAGTCGCTGGCGAGCTGCTGAGCGAAGAGCGTCGCCAGCGAGCCCGCGAGTGAGCTCGTGTGCTCCAAGCGCGCGCCGAGCGAATGCATCAAGTCGGTGCGCGCGCGGCCGGCCTCTAGATCGTTGATCGGCTTGCCGAGCTTGGGATCCTGCGCCCGACCGAGCTCCGTCAGCAGCTGACCGAGCGCGTCGGTCGTGGTCTCGGACTTCACTTCCGTGGCCACGTAGAACGCCCCCCAGTCGCGGGTTGCTAGCGCCTGCGCGTGCACGCCATAGGTGTAAGCGTGCTCTTCGCGCAGGTTCGAGTTGAGACGCGAGGTGAATAGGCCACCGACGAGGCTGCCCATGATTTCGCGCGCTTCGAAGCCCGGCTCGGAGCGCTTGGGAAACGGCTGAACCACGAAGATCGATGATTGCACCGAGTCTTTGCGATCGACCATCTGGACCTTGAATTTCGCGGGTAGCTCGGGGCGCGCGCTTTCGGGCACTGGGGCACTGGCGCCGGCTGCGCGCTTGCCGAACAGCCGTTCCACGTCGGGCTCGAGCTGGGCGAGCGTCACGTCACCCACCGCGATCACCGCCAGGTTCGCCGGCACGTAGCTGCGCCGGTGAAACGCCTTGAGGTCGGCAACGGTCAGCTTTTCCACGTCCGGAATACCGCCCGAGACCGGCGCCCCCGCGCTGGGGCCGAGCAGGCTGCGCAGCGCCACGAGCGAAGCCAAGCGACTCGGCTCTTGGCGTTCCGCGCGCAGGCCGTCGAGCCACTCGGCTTTGACGCGCGCGAAGTCTGCGTCGCGAAATGCCGGGCGATAGACGACCTCTGCCAACAGCTCGAGGCCGCGCGGCACGTCCGCGGTCAAAGTCGCGAGCTCGACGTGGGACTCGTCGCGGCCCGCGTCCGTTTCCAAGGTCGAGCCGAGTGATTCGCTGGCCTCTGCCAGGGCCAGACTGGAATGCAGCTCGGTGCCCTCGCTGAGCATGCGCGCGGTGAGCGCGGCGAGGCCGCTCTTGCCAGCTGGAAGCGAGCCCGCTCCCACGCGTACGACGACGCTCAGCGTGGTGACTGCCGAGTGTTTGGGCAAGACCATCAACGTGACGCCGTTCTTCAGCGTCTTGCTGCTCGGGGTCGGAAATTCGACGCCCGCGTGCGCTCCCGGTTTGGGCGGGGTCAGGCGGAACGATTCCGGATCCGGCGCGGGCTGCGCGCCGGAGGCCGAACCGGTCGGGGAGCTGGGCGCGGTTTTCGGTGCTGCGGGTGAAGCGCAGGCAGCGCCCAGCCAAGCTGCCAGCACGAACGCGCGTCGCGAGCGGCTCATCGCGCCTCCTGGGTCGCGACGGGGGCGGCTTCGGTCACGACCACGACGCGCGCGTCGGGACGCAGGGATTGCTTGATCACGCGTTGCACGTCCTTGCCTTGTACTTGCTCGATCTGCCTCAGCCATTTCGGCAGATAACCGGGATCTTTCGTGTATTGATCGAAGCGCTGGAGCAGCCCGGCTCGACCCGAGTCGCCTCCTGGGCCATTCAATAGCTCCAAGCTGGACAGAGCACCCAGCAAGATGCGGCGTTTGGCGCGCGCCAGCTCGGCTGCGCTCGGCCCGTTCTTTTCCAGCTCTGCGAGCGTTGCGTCGAGCTCGCGTTCCACCGCCGCGCTCGACTTGCCGGTCGCCACCGTCGCGCTCAGAGACGCAATACTGGCAAGCTGGTTCGATTCCAAGCTGGCGCTCACGTCGGCGGCCAACTTGGTTTGCACGACCAGCCGCTGATAGAGCCGGGTCGCCTTGCCACCGCCGAGAATCGCCATCGTGACATCCAGCGCGGGATCGTCGGCGGTATAGGCGGGCGGGCTGCGATAGCCGAACGAGACTTGCGCGAGCGTGACCGGCTCCTTGATCACCAAGCGCGTGGACTTCGGCAATGGCGCATAAGGAAGCGTCGAGACGGCGGGCCGCGGGCGATCGGCCAGCGTGCCGAAGTAGCGCTCGATCAAGGCCTTGGCTCGAGCCAGATCCAGATCGCCAGCAACACACAAAGTGGCGTTGCTGGGCGCGTAATACTGCCGGAAAAATTCGGTCACGTCGGCCAGCGTGGCTGCGCTCAGATCCGCCATCGAGCCGATCACCGCGCCATGGTAGGGGTGCCCCTCCGGAAACAGCGCGTTGAGCATGGCCAGCGAGCTCGGGCCGTAGGGCGCGTTCTCGTAACTCTGACGGCGTTCGTTCTTCACGACGTCGCGCTGCACGTCGAGCCGCTCTTCGGTCAACGTGTCGATCATGAAGCCCATGCGGTCGCTCTCGAGCCAGAGCAAGGTTTCCAGGTTTTCGCTGGGCGCGGTCTCGAAGTAATTGGTGCGGTCCCAGCTGGTCGTACCATTGCTGTTCGTGGCGCCGATTGACTCCAAGACGCGATCGAACTCGCGCCCGACGTGCTTACTTCCCTCGAACATCAGGTGCTCGAACAAGTGCGCGAAGCCCGAGCGATGCGCGGGCTCATTGGCTGGGCCGACGTGGTACCAAACGTTCACGGCCACGAGCGGTAGGCTGCGATCGCTGTGCAGGATCACCTTCAGTCCGTTCGCGAGCTGGAACTGCTCGAACGCGATCGCGGCCGACGGCGCGGCGACCGTGCTCAGATCGCTGCTCTTGCTCGCGTTCGCTGCGGGTTTGCCCTGCGCCAGGGACAATGGCGTCGAAAGCGCGGCTAGACCGAGAGTGACAGCCAGTGCGGCTCGTGCGTTGCTCATGGCCGAAACCTAAAACATCTTCGGCGGGCCCGAGCGGCCAATTGGCCGCACTTGCTGGTCGCGCGCGCCGCATGATAGCGAAATCGATTCAGGACCCAATGTCGCAACAAGGACCTGGCGGATACGGTGGCGGGCCCTACGGCCCGCCCGGTGGCTACGGTGGGCAACCGCCGGGCGGCGGCCAACCGCCGGGTGGCGGCCAACCGCCGGGTGGCGGCTATCCACCGACTGGCGGCGCGCCGCCGGGAGGCTACGGCCCGCCCGGCTACCCGCCACCAGGCGCTCCGCCTCCTGGCTACGGTCCCGCGCAGCCCGGGTATGGAGGCTATCCCGGCGCGCCGCCCGGCGCTCCCGGGGGCGCGCCGCCGCAAAAGAACAAGACCTTGCTGTGGCTCGGTCTGGGTTGCGGCGGTCTGCTTCTGCTCGGCCTCGGTGGCGGGCTCGCGGGCTACTTTTACATGCGGAGCCAAGTGAGCGCGCTCGAGTCAGCGGTCGCAGCGGCAAGCGCCGCAGTGACCGCGGGCTCGCCTGCGGCGCCGACGCTCACGCCTTCGTGCCTCAAATCGGTTGCTTGCTGCAAGCTCACGATCGCCAAGACCGCGAGCGGGAGCGCGAACCCCGCGGCCACCGAGCAGGCGTGCAACGGGATCGGGCTCTTGCCGGACGACGTCTGCGCCAAGCAGTACGAAGGACAAAAACGAGCGGCAGCGGTGATCGGCGCGATCTGCCCCTAATGACCGCCTCACGCACTCGATCCGTGGAGAGCAAGCGGCTCGCCGAAAACTCCGCATTCAACTCGGTGTGGCGGCGCTTCGGCCCCTACCTGAGCGAACGCCAATGGGGCACCGTTCGCGAGGATTACAGCGAATTTGGCACTGCCTGGGATTACTTCCCGCACGATCACGCGCGCAGCCGCGCCTACCGCTGGGGTGAGGACGGCATCGCTGGCTACTCCGATCACAAGCAGCGTATCTGTTTTTCGCTCGCGCTCTGGAACGAACGCGATCCGATCCTCAAGGAGCGCTTGTTCGGGCTCACCAACGAGGAGGGCAATCACGGCGAGGACGTGAAGGAGCAGTACTACTACCTCGACGCGACGCCGACGCACTCGTACCTGAAGATGCTGTACAAGTATCCGCAGGCCGAGTTCCCGTACGCGTGGCTGGTGGAAGAGAATCGCCGTCGCGGCCGTGAGCGTCCCGAGTTCGAGTTGCTGGATACCGGGGTGTTCGACGAAGGTCGCTACTTCGACGTGTTCGTCGAGTATGCCAAAGCGGGACCGAACGACACGCTGATCCGGATCCGCGCCGTCAACCGCGGACCGGAGAGCAAGGCCCTGCAGCTCTTGCCGCAGATCTGTTTCCGCAACAGCTGGAGCTGGTACAAGGACGCCGCGCGGCCGCGTCTGGCCGCAGAAGGCGAGCGCACGGTGCGCCTCGCGCACCCGCAATTGGGCGAATTTCGCCTGTATTGCCAGGGGGATCCGACGCTGTTGTTCTGCGAGAACGAGACCAACTTCGAACGCATCTTCGGCGGCGAGGGCCCGCCGCACCCGAAGGATGCTTTCCACGACTACATCGTGCACGGGCAGACGGAGGCGGTCGCGCCCGACCGTGCCGGCACCAAGGCGGCCGCGCACTACGCGCTCACCATCGCGCCGGGCGCGACCGTCGAGCTTCACTTACGGCTCTCGCAGGACGCGCACTCCGAGCCATTCGCCGACTACGACTCGGTGTTCGCCGCGCGCGAACGCGAAGCCGACGAGTTCTACGCCGAGCTACAAGCCGAGATTGACGACGAAGACGCGCGGCGCATCCAACGCCAAGCCTTCGCCGGCATGATCTGGTCGAAGCAGACCTTTCACTACGACGTGCGCGCCTGGCTTCTGGGCGACGAGACGCAGCCGCCACCGCCCGAGCGACGTAAACACGGTCGCAATGCCGAGTGGGATCACCTGACCAACGAAGACGTGATCTCGATGCCAGACAAGTGGGAGTACCCTTGGTACGCCTCTTGGGATCTGGCCTTTCACTGCATCCCGTTTGCGGTAATCGACGCGGAATTTGCCAAATCCCAGCTGGTTTTGCTGACGCGCGAGTGGTTCATGCACCCCAACGGCCAACTGCCGGCCTACGAGTGGGCGTTCGCCGACGTCAATCCTCCGGTGCACGCTTGGGCTGCCTGGCGCGTGTTTCAAATCGACCGAAAGCAGCGTGGTGGCGTTGGGGATCACCAGTTTCTGGAGCGCATTTTCCACAAGCTGATGATCAATTTCACTTGGTGGGTGAATCGCAAGGACGCCGACGGGCGCAATATTTTCCAGGGCGGGTTCCTCGGTCTCGACAACGTCGGTGTGTTCGATCGCAGTAAGCCGCTGCCGACCGGCGGGCACATCGATCAATCGGACGGTACCGCCTGGATGGCGATGTACTGCTTGAATCTGATGCGCATCGCGCTGGAGCTAGCGAGCGCCAATGCGGTGTACGAGGACATTGCCAGCAAGTTCTTCGAGCACTTCCTGCACATCGCCGAGGCGATGAGCTCGATCGACAGCGAGCACGGCTTGTGGGACGAGGGCGACGAATTTTACTACGACGTGCTGCACGTGCCGAACGAGCCGCCGCTGCCGCTGCGCATTCGATCCATGGTCGGCCTGATGCCGCTTTTCGCGGTCGAAGTCCTGGAAGAGGAGGTGATGGCTGCGCTCAAGGGCTTCACCGGACGGCTGAAGTGGTTCTTGGAATATCGCCCCGACCTGGCCAAATTGGTCTCGCGCTGGACCGAAACCGGCATCGGCGAGCGCCACCTGTTGTCGTTGCTGCGCGGGCACCGCATGAAGCGCCTGCTGTTTCGCATGCTGGACGAGCAGGAGTTCCTGTCCGACTACGGAGTGCGCAGCCTCTCCCGCTATCATCGCGAGCACCCGTTCGTGCTGGAGGCGCAGGGCCAGAGCTTCCACGTCGCGTACCTGCCGTGCGAGTCGGAGTCCGGCATCTTCGGCGGAAATTCCAATTGGCGTGGGCCGGTTTGGTTCCCCACCAATTTCCTGATCATCGAATCCCTACAACGCTTTCACCACTACTACGGTGACGATTTCAAAGTGGAGTGCCCCACGCACTCGGGCAATTACCTGACGCTCGAGCAGATCGCCGACCACCTCAGCGAGCGGCTCACGCGGCTGTTTCATCGCGACGAGCGCGGCCAGCGCCCGATCTACGGCGACCAAGCGCTCTTGCAAAATGACCCGCATTTTCGCGACTACCTGCACTTTTACGAGTACTTCCACGGCGACAACGGCCGCGGCTTGGGCGCTCCACACCAAACGGGCTGGACCGGGCTGATCGCCAAGTTGCTCATGCCGCGCCAAAAAGAAGGCTGAGCCCTCCCGGGCGTGAGCGAGTACGCTGAACGCGTGACACACCTCGGCCGCCGCCCGCTCGTGATCGCCGTGGCGCTCTTTGCCTGCGCGTTGATCGGCTACGAGCTGATGCCGCGCGATGAGACGCGCATCAGCTCGCTCTTGGACGAGCTGTGCGCGCGGCTCACGCAAACCCGGGATACGGATTCGCTCACGAGCTTACGGCAATTCCTGTCGAGCGCCCTCTTGCCACAAGTCAGTGTGCACGCGCCCGAGCTCTTGCAAGATCTGGAGGGCGTTCCCGAAGTGTCCGCGCGCGCCGCCGATCTCCTCGCCGGCCCCCCGCTGTCGTTTGCGCTGAACAGTGTCGAGGTCAAGGTGAGCGGTCGGCTCGCGCGGGTCGAAGCCGAGCTCTTGCTTTCGGTGCGCGGAGGCGGCGAGCAGCGTCGCGAGGTGCGGCGCACCCGGGTGCGCTTGGCCAAGCGCGCCGACAACTGGCAAATCGAAGCCGTCGAGGTCGATCCGATCGCGCCCTCCGAGCCGGAAGCGCGTCCTTAGCGGGCGATGCTGGGCGCGCTCGGCTCACCCGCTTGGCGCATGGCCGCAGCCAACAAAATCAGCGAAATCCACAGCAAATTGGCGAGCAACAGGTGCACGACCTGCAGCGGGCCAGGCGCGGACAGCCAGATGTTCAGCACGCCTGCGCACACCTGGAGCAGCGTGCAGCCGGCCAAGGCGGCGCTCGCGCGACGTACGCCACGGCTCGAGCGGTAGCCGGACAAGAGCGCGGCCGCGTAGGCCACGAAGGCGGCCACGGCCACCGCCAAGAAGGGGTGAATGCCGCGCATGCGTTGCAAGATGTGCGCGTTCAAGCCTTGGTCTTCTTGCAGGCGCGCCGCGAAGCCGCTGGCGTGCACCGGAAACACCGTGTCGCCGAGCGCGGTCACCGCGCCCGTGGTGGACACGAGCAGGATCCCGAGCCCCGCCAAAAGCAGCAGGCTGCGTGCGGCGCGGGGCAGGGGCTGCGGCTTGGCCTCGGGCACGCTCGCGAAATACGCGCACCAGGTGAGCGCAGCGGTCAACAGTGCAGTGCTGATCAGGTGTAAGGGCAGCGCGAAGATGCGCCCGAACGACGCGTCGTGAACCACCCAGCGCATGAGCACGATCAGCATGCCGAGCAGCGCCTCGATCACGATCATCACGAAGCTGAACACGGCTGATGCGCGCAGCACGTGGCCTCGCGGGTAGAGTCGGAATGCGCCGATCAACAGCGCCAGCACCGCCAGCATGCTCAGGCCCGAAGTCAGCCGATGCGTGAGCTCGATCAGCGTGGCCAGCGATTTCGGCAGGTGCAAAACCTCGCCATTGCAGGTCGGCCAGTGCTGCCCGCAACCGGCGCCCGAGTCGGTGATGCGGACGCCTGCCCCAAACAAAATCACGCCCAGCGTGTAAACGAGCAGGGCGCGGGCGAAGCGGGCGAAGCGCCGGCGGGCATCGCTCGCGCGCGGCGCCGTGGCGAGCGCGGGCACGACTTCTGGCGTCAGGGCTGGGGCGACGTGGCTATCCATCGGCGCCCGGATTTGCCACGGGCGCTCGGGACCGTCGAGTGCGCGCTGCGAAAGCCGGGACAATCGCCGGGCTGTCCGGGTTTTCCCCGCTCGCCGGAGCGCGCTTCGCCTCGACTCGGGGGCGGGATCGCGCTAGGGGGCCGGCGTGGATCAATACGATATCATCGCGGTCATCGTGGGCGTGATGTTCACGATGCGGAAGCTCGACACCCAGAGCCGCAACGCGACGCAGCACCCGAACGTGGCCGCCGAGGATTTTCTGCTGTGGCAGCGGCGCTCGGCCGCCGCGTACGCGCCGGGCGCGTACGCCAGCTTCTTCCGCGTGATCTTCCACTTCGGCTTCATTCGCTACAGCGCGCACCACCCATTGCCGCCGCTGACCTTCGCGCGCGTGGCCTTGCTCGTGGATGCGCTGTGGCTCGTGTGTACGCTTTACACCCTGATCAACGCGCACCTGGCCCGCGAAATGCGCAAGAAGCTGGGGATCTCGCTGGACAAGCCGCAGCCTTCGCGCTGAGCCGCGCTGCTCGACCCGCGCCTGCCGGCGCCCGCGACGACCGGCCGGGGAGGGAAGTTTCGCTCCGGCCGTAAGACAGGCCGATGACAGAGCGTTACGTGCAATCCCTGGCCATCCTGTTGGCGGGCCTCTTTTCCGCTGAGCGACTTCGCTCGGACGCGTCCCGTGCCGGGCTATTCGTGGATGGTGCAGGGCAAGAGCCAACGAAGGACCCAGAGGTGCCCGTGAAGGCCCGCGAGCACTGAGCGCGCGCGATGCCGGGCGCCCGCAAAACGCTCGGTTTCGCCTGTACTTTGGCGAAGTCGTGCTGAGCGCCCAGCTCAGCGTGCGGGCGGCGGAGGTAGCGTCTGACTGGGCGGCGGTCGCTCGCGCAGGCACTTTTCGATGCCCTGCAAGAGCTCGGGCGAGGCGCCTTTCGGTAGCCGCGGCTTGCCCAGCACGTTGGTGGCCAAGCGATCCCAAGTCACGCCGCCGTCGGAACCAAAGCTGAGCCAAACGAACATCGCGCGGCCCTTGATGTTGGCGTCCGGTACACCGCCACCGCGGCCGCCATTCCAGGCGCGTGAGTCGCTGCTGTTGTTGCGGTTGTCACCCATCACCCAGGTCTCCCCGGACTTGACCTGGTACGGGCCTTGGCGCGCCTCGCTGCCGCGATCCTCTTCGAACTGAGTGATGTAGGCGAAGCTGCCCAAAAACTCCATGTACAGCTCGCTGCGCTTGGTCGAGGAGTCGGTGCCCTCGTGGTACTCGTACCAACCGATGCGGCAATTCGGAATGCGCCAACCGTTGATCGACGGGTGACCGTTCTCGACGGTCAAGGTGTCACCCTCGAGCGCGATCACGCGCTTGATGAAATCTTGGCGCTCGTTGTTGGGGTTCGGGTCCGGGTATTCGAACACCATCACGTCCCCGCGTGCCGGCGGTAAGCTGTTGAACAGCCGCAAATTCGTGTACGGAATCGCGGGACCGTAGGCAAGCTTGTTGACGAAGATGTGGTCCTGGATCTGCAGCGTCGGTAGCATCGAGCCACTCGGGATCTTGAAGGCCTCCACCACGAAGGTGCGCAGCAGCAAGGCCACACCGACCGCGACCGCGATCGATTCGACGTACTCGCGGAATTCTCCCTTTTGCCAAGGGTTGAGCCGGCGCCCGACCAAGCGGCTCGCGCGTTCGTAGGCGGCGCTGAAGGGTCCCGGCTCGAAGGGCTTCGCGCCCATGGCCTCGCGTAGCTGGTCGAGGCCCTCGCGCAGCTCGTCGCGCGCGGCGGCCGTCAACTCGCGTTCGACGCGCGCGCGGTTCTTGCTCAAGATCCGCTCGGACTCTTCCAGGAGCTGGCCGGCATGCTCGAAATCCTCGCGCATGTTCTTCGGCACGTCACTGCGATCGGCGCCGCCCGGGCCACCCACGAAGGGCAGCGAGTGTCGATAGCTGTACAGCACCATCTCGAAGATGGTGAAGAACAGGATGTAGGCGGGGACTTGCTGATCGCGAACTTCCCACTGGAAACGCTCGAAGAGCGTGACGGGCGTGAAATCCTGAGCAGGCTTGACCAACCAGACGAGGAGCATGCACAGGGCGAGTGGCACGACGACGAACCACAGCGGCCAGAACACGTATCGAGAAATTTTTGCGTTCACAGAAGAGGTGCGCCGTTTCTAGCCGGGCGCTCGGACCGGGGCAACCCAGGCGATCCCCGAGCTATTCCGACACCAGGCCGGGGGTGGGGCATTTAGGGGCGTTTGTCGGATCGCGCGCGCTGGAGCGGGTGAACGCCCATCGCTCATGGGCGATCCCCGACCAAAACCAAGTAGTCGACTTTGGCTGCGGCTTCGTCTTGGCTGCTCGTGTCGGGCGTGCTTTTGCCGAGCTTTGCGCTGTTGTCGATCACCAGGTAGTAGCGGCCCGGGTCGACGTTCACGAAGCGCTGCCAAAGGCCGCGGCCTTGGCTGCCCGTATCGTCGAGCAAGGCGGGGCTCGAAAGCGAGGCGCCACCTGGGTTGTGTAGGTAGGCATCCAGCAACGTATCACCGACCGGTTTGGCGACCAGCAGAATGTCCGCGTTGGGCACGCCGTCCACGGCCACCGTGAGGTACAGCGCCTGATTCGACTCGGTGACTTCGAAGGCGCCTACGTAGTCTTGCTGCCCGAGGTGCACCTCGGTCCGCTCGTTGGCCAAGATCTTCTTGTCCGTGCGCTTGACCTCGAACGGCTTGGACGGCATTTCGCCGGGCGGCACGATGCCCAGCGCGAAATCCGTGCTGCCTGATGCATCCTTGCGGATCACCGTGAAACCGCGGCGCAGTTGGCTGAGCACGATGTGCTTGCCGAGCTCGTTGGTGTTGACGCCCGCGACCAGCAGCCCGCCCTGCGCCAGCGCAGATTCCACGAGCGTGGTTTGAAACGCCGCCCCGTCGATCAGGCGTGGCCTGAAGTAGACGTACATGGCGCCGTCCTTGAGTTGGAAATCGGTCGCGTACTCGACCACCCCGCGTGAGCTGAAGCCGAGTCGCTGGGTGAGGTTGGTCCAGGCGTAGCCCTTACCCGTGTACTGCACGACGAACGACTTGTGCGCGTCGTCGTCCAGTACCTGTGAGTCACACGAATCGGCGAAAAAGCGACCCACGACCGGCTCGTCGTCTCCGAATTTGAGCGGCGCGCCGCCCTTGAGCATTTCGGTGCAGAAGGTATCGAGCCCGAACTTCAGGATGTCGAAGCGCAGCGATTTATTGCTCGGGTCGTTCATCACGCCCGCGCCGAGCACACTCACCGCGCTCGAGCCGACGCTCGACGCGCAGCCGGTGAGCAAGGCCTCTGCGCCGAGGGTCAACGAAGCAGCCACGAAAGCAGCAAAAAATCTCAGGGAGCGAGCGGGACCATGCATGCGGGGCCGAGCATAGCCCTCAAGGTTTTGGGGGCCCAACCCCAAAACGCCTGTATGAGTTGACACGGCCTCGGGTTAACACGAAAACTTGGCGCCGAAAGATGGGTCATCTCGCGATTCTCGGTGCCGGCGCTTGGGGCACCGCTCTGGCTCGCTCACAGAGCGAGCGGGGCGAGCGAACGCGCTTGTGGACCTGGCAAGTCGAGCACGCGGCCCAGATGCAAGCGGAGCGGATGAACCGCGCCTTTTTGCCGGGTTTCTCGCTGCCGCAGGGTGTCGATCCCAACGCGGATCTGGAGCACACGCTGTCCGGCGCGGACGCGGTCATCCTGGTCGTGCCGACGGCCGGCTTTCGCGCCACGCTCGAGCGCGCCAAACCGTACATCGACCCGGCCGCCACGTTGATCATCGCCACCAAGGGCATCGAGCCCGGCTCGCTGATGCTGCTGACCGAAGTGGTCGCGGCGGTGCTCGGCCCTTCGGCGGAGCAGCGTTGCGTCGTGCTCTCGGGCCCGAGCTTCGCCAAAGAGGTGGCGCTCGGCTTACCCACGAGCCTGGTCGCGGCGTCGCAGTCGGCAGAGCTTGCCACGCTCGTGCAGCAGCGACTGTCGAGCGATCATTTCCGAGTCTACGCCGGTGATGATCCGATCGGTGTGCAGGTCGGCGGCGCATTGAAGAACGTGATCGCCGTGGCCGCGGGCGCCTGCGACGGCCTGGGCTTTGGTTACAACACGCGCGCAGCGCTGATCACTCGCGGACTCGCAGAGGTCGCGCGGCTAGCGCTGGCCAAGGGCGGCCATGCGCTCACGCTGGCCGGCTTGGCCGGCTTGGGCGACTTGGTGCTTACCTGCACCGGCGAGCTCAGCCGGAACCGCACGCTCGGCTACGAGCTCGGGCGCGGCAAGAGTCTGGACGAGGCGTTGTCGGGCCTGGGGCACGTCGCGGAGGGCGTCGTCACCGCCGACAGCGCGTTCCACCTCGCGCAGCGCTTGGGGGTGGAGCTGCCGATCTCCGGTGAAGTGTATCGCGTGCTGTTCGAGCACAAGCCGGTCGCGGACGCCGTGCGCGCCGTGCTCGGCAGGCCCCTCACCAAGGAATGATCGGCAGCCCCCGAGCGCTACAGGTGCTCGACCGACTTGTACAGCTCGGGCACGAAGCTCGTGCGCGGGCGGATCAGCTGCGTGCGCGCCGGCGGGAGATGACCCGAGAAGACACGCGCGCCCGACGGCGTCGCTAGATCTCCGGTCAAGAGGTCATCGTCGAACACCTCATGCTGGACTCGATCGCCGTGCGCGGGCTGCGCGTAGCCGAGTCGCGGCGACGCGAGCACGGCCAGCGACGTGCCGAAGAACAGCAAGCGCGCAGCGATGACTGTAAATGTTGCAGCTTTTCGCATCTGAGCTCCTTTTGCCCGTTCGACCCGTAAAACTCTGCGGGCTTGGGTCTTTGGGCGGACATCCGCCGTGCGCCGCGCAAAGGCGGGCTCCATTCAGCCTGGCTCGCTGCCCGACAAACCCTGACAAGCATTGTCATTTGTAGGACAGGGCACTAGCCTGGCGCGCGGAATGGCTACGATTCGTTACTTTCCGCCGGAAGGGGCTCCCGTGCTCCTGGCGTTGCACAAGCCGCTCTCGACCATCGGGCGCGCGTTGGGCAACGACATTCATCTGCCGGATGCGAGCGTGGCCCACCACCACGCGCAGATCGTGTTCAACGGGCGTGATTTTCAGCTCGAGGAGGTCGACCGCGAGGCCGAGATCCTGATCAACGGCAAGAAGAAGCGGCGCGCTCGCCTGGCCAACGGTGATCGCATCACCCTGGGCAAGGCGCTGCTCGGCTTCAGCATGTTCACCGAGCTGTCTTCCGCGCCCGCGACGGAAGAACGCGAAGCCGGCGTCGAGGCTGGGGACATCGAGCGTCTGCGGCGTCTGCACTCCTTCAGCGAGCGACTGATGATGAGCCGCTCGGTCGACGAGCTGCTCGAGACGCTGCTCGACGACATCATCGAGCTCACGGGTGCGGCGCGCGGCGTGGTGCTGCTCGTCGACCCGTCCGAGGGTAAGGACAGCACGCCGCGCGTGCGCGTTTCACGCAACGTGCAACGTGAAGCGATCCAAGACGCCTCGGGCGTGATCAGCGACAGCATCGTGCGTCAGGTGATCGAGACCAAGCGCCCGGTGATCGTCTCGGACGCCTTGACCGACACCACCTTCGGCAAGAGCGAGAGCGTGATTTCGCTCAAACTCTCGAGCGTGATGTGCGCGCCCCTGGTCAGCCAGGGTGACGTGATCGGCGCCCTGTACGTGGCCAACGACGAGGTGAAGCACCTGTTCGATCGCCGGCAGCTGGACCTGCTCACCATCTTCGCCGCGCAATCTTCGCTGATTTTGCAGAACGCCATGCTGCTCAGCGCGCTGCGCGCGGACAAAGAGAAGTTGAGCGCCGATCTGCTGGACAAGCGCTTTGGGGAAATCATCGGCGCCTGCGCGTCGATGATGGAGGTGTTCCGCAAGCTGCAGAAGGTGGCTGCCACCGACATCAGCGTGCTGATCACCGGCGAGACCGGCACCGGCAAGGAGCTGATCGCGCGCGAGCTGCATCGCCGCAGCAACCGCGTCGATGGCCCGTTCGTGACCGTCAACTGCGGCGCCATCCCGGAGAACTTGATCGAAAGTGAGATGTTCGGTCACGTGAAGGGCGCCTTCACCGGAGCCATCGCCAGCCGCGCCGGCAAGTTTCAACAAGCCGACGGCGGCACGCTGTTTTTGGATGAGGTCGGCGAGCTGCCGCTCGGCATGCAGGTGAAGCTGCTGCGCGCGTTGCAAGAGCGAGTGGTGATCCGGGTGGGCGACAACCGCCCGGAAAAGTGCGACATGCGCATCGTCGCCGCCACCAACCGAAACCTGGACGAGATGATCAAATCCGGCGAATTTCGCGAGGATTTGTATTACCGACTGAACGTCGTGAACCTCTGGTTGCCACCGTTGCGCGAGCGCGGCGACGACGTGTTCATCATCGCCAAGGCGCTGCTCAGCAAGTTCGCCGACGAGCTGAAGAGCGCCGTGCGCGGCTTCTCGCCGCAGGCCCTGGTCGCGATCAAGAAGTACCCTTGGCCGGGCAACATTCGCCAGCTCGAGAACCGGATCAAGAAGGCGCTCGTGCTGTGCGACCAAACGCTCCTCGGTCCGGAAGATTTGGACTTGGGCGTCGAGGCACAAATGGTGATCGTGCCGCTGGAAAAAGCCAAAGAGGATTTCCAGCGCCAGTACGTGCTGGAAGTGCTCGAACGCAACAACGGCAATCGCACGCAAACTGCGCGCGATCTGGGCGTCGACCCGCGCACCATCTTTCGCTACCTCGAAAAAGAGCAGAACCCGATGCCGAGCGGAGCGAGCGGCGCCTCGTCGGGCTCGGTCGTTCCGCCCGTTCCGGTTCCCGAGACCGAGTAGGCTAGCGCGTCGGATCCCGAGCGTCGCGCATCTGGCTCGGGCTGGGGCGCGAATGGAGGCCGGTTACGCCCTGCACCAGGGTGAGATACGGGCTCGTAGGGTAGGCGGCGATGAACTGTTTGGCTCGTTCGCGAGCCTCGGACATGTGTTGAACATCCACGGATAGGGTGACGATCAGCGCGCGGCGCGCCTCCGCGAAGACTCCCGTATCCGGGAGCAGCTCGTCAGCGGCCAACGCAAACTCCAGCGCGCGCGGCTTGTCGCTGGCAGCCAATTGGTCGAGCTGGCGCAAGATGACCACGTCGTCGGACTCGACCACGGAGTTGACCGCGACCGCCTGCGTGGTCGGGCCGGCGACTGCCTTGAGCGCAACTGGCGTCACGGGTTCGCGCAGCGGGCTGTGCGCGGCCGGTGCCACCGCACTCGGAGCAAGCGGCGCGGCTTGGTGCGGCCAGAACTGCCACGCGAGCACTGTGAGCCCGCCGAGCAGGACTGGGGCGACTAGTTTTCGGGATAGTGTGCTCATCAGAACCTCGCTTGGCAGCCCTTGCTATCGGCGAACGCTTTGAGAAGGGGCAGGTTTGCTGCCTCTTCGAAGTGGTGCCAGGGCCAGGCACCAGCGTAGCCATGGCTATACCAAGACTCCAAGATGTCCCCGAACTTGGAGTTGTCCGAGGCGTCCGAGAAGGGCATGGCCTGTAAGAAGAATTCACCCATGATGGTCGGGCGCGTCGACGGGTACCCGAGCTTGTCGGGCGTCAGCTTGTAGGACCAATATTGGTTCACCCAACCGTAAATGTGCGGCTGATTGACATCCAGCGCGACGTCGTTGAACGCCCAGGACCACTTGGCTGCGGCCCAGCCCACGCTCGTGAAAGCAGCCGGAGTCTCCTGCTTCAAGACCGTGGCAGCCTCCTTGATCAGCGCTTTCATGTCGGCTAGCGATACGGCGTCGAGCTCGGTATTGGGCGAGAAATCCTCGGAGTTTTGGCCGCTGGGTTTGATGGCCCACTCCGGTTCGTTGACGATGTCCCAACCGATCAGCCTGTTTGCGTGCCCGCTGGTCGCGGCAGCATGCGCGAACGGCTTGACCACGTTCGCGATCAGCTTGGCGCGCCGCGCAGGCGTATTGACCAAGCCCGTGATGCTGCGAATGACCACGCCATCGGCGGACTTCTTCGGTCGGAAGGCATCGAACGAAAACAGGGTCGGAACCAAATACACATCGGCCTGCTCCGCCAGCTCGAGCGCTTTGACGATGTCGGCGAGTGCGGTGGGCGAGACGCCCGTGGGGTTGTCCGAGGCATCGAACTGAATGCCGTCGCTGCGGAAATCCGGGAACACCCACCAACGGATCAGCGACGCTCCGCCGGCCTTCATCTCCTTCAAGTCGGCGCCATAGTCCGCGGGCGCCGCGCTGACGCCCCGGATACCCCATGCGGCAAGTCCGCCGAAGTCAGCGCCGAAGTTGCGCCAAGCGTAGTTCACTCCTAACCCAAACCGTCGCTTACACGCAAAGTCGATCCCGCTCGACATGCGGCACTGATCAGCGGGGGCTGCGCTGCAATCGGCGGGTACGTTGCCCGCGCCCGCGCTGCTGTTGCCTGCGCCCGCGCCGCTGTTGCCTGCGCCCGCGCTGCTGTTGCCTGCGCCCGCGCCGCTGTTGCTCGCGCCCGCGCTGGTGTTGCCTGCGCCCGCGCTGGTGTTGCCTGCGCCCGCGCTGGTGTTGCCTGCGCCCGCGCTGGTGTTGCCTGCGCCCGCGCTGGTGTTGCCTGCGCCCGCGCTGGTGTTGCCTGCGCCCGCGCTGTTGCTCGCGCCCGCGCTGTTGCTCGCGCCTGCATCGCTCGATCCGAGTCCGCCGCTGCCCGCGCTACCGCTACCGCTCGCACCAGCGTGCGAACTGGCACTCGATCCACCAGCTTTCGCGACACCAGAGCCACCATTCCCAATGTCCGCGCTCGTTCGGCCCGTGTCATCAGGGCTTTCAGCACTGCAGCCTGCGCCTGCAAGCGTCGCGAACAAACCAGTCAACATCACATCAAAGACTCGGGACATGTCGCAATTCAACGACCGGTCTCGAAAGGAGATTAGTCCACGCTCTGGCCGCGCACCTCACTGGTCGGCAGGTGGAGTCGAGCACCCTCCCTTTCCGTACTCACCTCGAGCGCTGTCGAACGGGCGTGTGCAAAAAGCGAAAGCTGATGCTCGACGCGTATTTATCGAACGTCGATGAGTCGACGATCGAGCGTCTCAGTGTACGCCGCCGACGAGCCACGCATACGCAGGCACCAGCACTTCTTCCGGTGACGCGCCGCCGTGACGAGCGCGCGTGGTGCCGCCGCCCAAGGGATCGAGCACGAAGCCATGGTCGCCGAAGATCATCACCAGCGTGCGTGCGGGCAACCGCTTCATGTACGAACCGAGTGCCTGCGCGGTTTCGTCGGCGAGGTCGTCGAGGCGCTCGGTTTCGCTGCCATCGGCAGGCTCGGACACGCGCGATTCCACCACATCGAGCTTGAGCAGCTCGCGATGACCTGCCTTGATTCGCCGCAACGTGGTGGCCATGCGACCCCGCGCCACGGGCACCTCGGATTCGACATGGCCCGTGAATTCGCGCAGGGCCTCCGCACCGCGGCCGAGCAGCTCGAGCTGCACCGCGCTGGTCGCGGGCAACGCGGACCAGAGCAGCAGCCGCTCGGTGAGCGCAGCGCTTTGGCCGAGCAAACTGCGCAGGCGCTGCTCGACGCGTAGGCCGAGGTCGAAGCGCAGACCGTCGACCAGCACCAGTTGCACCGAACGGGCTCCGTGCAGCCGTCCCATGCGCAGGGCGAGCTCTGGCACGTCGAGCACCATGGTCGGGCGCTTGCCGCGCACGCGCAGCGCGTCGAAGGCTTCCTTGTAGCTCTGCTCGAAGCTCGCGGACCAGGTGTCGATCGTCTTCTTGGCTTCGGGAGCGGCGATGCCGCGAGCGAGCGCATCGCACAGCGGGACGTAGCTGGTGACGAACATGCGCTCGACCACAGCCAGGGGTTTCGGTCCGCGAGCAGCTTCGAGGTCGTGCATCCACGTGCGCCAGTCGCTCTCGGCGTTCGGGAACAGCGGTCCACGCGCAAACTCGATGTTCTCGAGTGCGGGTTCGGGGGCTACGGCCGCGACGGTTTCGGCGCTTTCGGTTTCCTCGGCTTCCTCGGCTGGAACGGGAGCGACCACCGGTTCCGATTGCGTGAGCTGCAGCTCGAGCGGAGCGGGCTCGGGCGAAGCGGGCTCGGGCGAAGCGGGCTCGGGCGAAGCGGGCTCGGGCGGCGGCAGCGCGTCGACCGCTGGCGCCTGCTCGGTGGCGTCCGCGAGCACTGCCACGAATTCGCCGCCGAAGTCCGCTGCCGGCTCGAGGGGCGCCGCGCTCGAAAGCGGTGCTTCGGCGATCGACGGCGACTCGCAGGGCGCTGCCGGCGGTTCGTGCCACGCCACCACTGGCGGAGGCGATGACAGCTCCATGGCCTCCGAGCTCGCGTTCACTTCGGGCGCCAACGCGGGCGCCGGAGGCTGCGTGCGACGCGGCCGTTGTTCGAGCAAATCTTGGAGCGGTGTGGGCCGGTCGTACACGCCCGCGTAACGGTTCTTGGCGTCGATGTACACGCGCACCGGTCGCTCGCGCGTGGCAGCCATCCACCAACGCAGGACAGCGCTGTCTTCGGCGTCGAGCGCGCCGGCCAAGTTGGCGATGCCCTCCAGCGTCGGCAATGCCAGGGCGAGCCCGCGCAGCTCCACCAAGCGCGCGCGGTACAATTGATCACTGAGCGACGCGCCGAGGTCGGTTGCCGCGCCGATCCCCGGTGGGCACGCCCCGCGTTGCTCGAGTGCGCCGTCGATGGCTTCGGAGATCACGAGCGCGAGCTCACCACGCTGACCCGGCCCGGGTGGGCCCAGCACCACCGACAGGTAGCCGTCGTCGTCGGCAGAGCGCAGCAGCTCGCGCAGCACCTCCGGACCCACGAGGCTCACCTCGCCGGTACCAAAGCCGTCAACTTCCGCCGGGATCTCTGCAAAGCTCATGGCCCGAAGCTGCAGGATCCCGAGCCCGTGGGCCCAGTTTTCGGTAACTGCCCGCGCGCGCCGCATCGGGCTCGGCTGTCAAGAGTCGGCCGGCGCACCGATTGAAGGCCCATGTGGGCCAGCGAAGCGATCCGGCCCGAGCTCCAGAACCGATTCGCAACATCTGAAAATAATAAAGAAATCACTCTGATTTGCGGGCGCCGAAGATTGACAAACAGGGCGCCGTCCATAAGGTGAAAGGCGGTTCCCTCTGCAGAGCCCGGGAGGCCGTACTAACGAATCCCTTACAAGCATTCTGAATCGGGAGACGAGTTCGTGGTGGAGAGCTAGGCCCGGAAAACCTCACCGGGAAGCCGGAAGCCGCGAAATAAGAGTTTCCCACCTAGCTAAGCTAGGGGTTCGGAGTACTCATTGCGCCTCGCGACTCACGTGGTCAGGAACCTATGAATGGGCCGGTTTAAACGCCGGCCCATTCGCCTTTTGTAGGTCCAAATCCGCGCTTCCGTTGTCTCGCGCCCTGGATTACCGTGACGCGGCAATGAACGCCCGCCACAACCCTTCGGGGTCATCACGCATCGCTGGCCTGCGCCGCAGCTGGCCGCTGTTACTCGCCGTTGGCTTGGTCGCGCTGCCCAGCAGCGCCGACGCCGCTCGCGTCAAGGGGCGCTTCGAGGGTTTTCGCGCCCTGCAGAACCCCGTTTGGGCGGAGGCCAAGGATCCGAAGAACCACGGCTACTCGTTTCGGGAACCGGTGCCCACGGTGCGCGCGGAGTTCCGCCGGCCGTTCCCGCACATCCCGAAAGAATTGTGCATCGCGGCGATCGCCGCAGGGCCGCAAAAAGCGCAGCCGCCGGTGCTGATCCGCGTGGGTGGTGGCCGCACCACTCCGGTGACGATCGTAGTCACTCCAGGCACGCGCCTGACGTTTCAGAACACCGATCCGTTCAAGCACAAGCTGTTCGGCGTCGGCATCAAGACCTTTGCGCCGGGCGACACGGGACCGGGCGCGACCCGCGATTGGTCAGTGCCTGGGGCAGGGGTGTTCGAGATCCGGGACGAGGCAGCGCCCAGCCTGCGCATGTGGATCGTGTCCGAGCCGAACGTCGCCCAGGCCGCCTATCCGTCGATGAAAGGCGAGTTCTCGCTCAACGTTCAGGAGCCGGGTGACTACGTGTTGCAAGCGTACTTCGCGGGCAAGAAGGTGGGGCCGGCGACGCCGGTGACGGTGGCTGCGGCCGATATCGAGCTCAAGGTTCCGGTCAAAGTAAACGACGCAAGCTCTGCCGCGGCGGCCGCGGACGACAAGGCCAAGGCCAGCGATGCGGCAGCAGAAGGCGCTAAATAGCGATGGTTCTTTCACGATTTTGGTACGTTCTGCTGGGCCTGTTCTTGGGGCTCTCGGTGTTTCTGCTCTCGATCGCGACCAGCATGTACAACCGTGCCGGCGCGCGCGCGATGGGCGAGGCCCTGTCGTCCGATTCGCAGGTCGTCGCTTGGTTTCTGCGCGACGACGCGCGCCAACGTTCGGGGCGCTTGATTCAATTCGGCGTCGACCCCGACATCGCCAAGTACCTGCAGAAGTCGAGCGATTCCGAGGCCAAGGTGCCGGAAGAGGCGCGCGAAAAGCTGCTCTCGGCGCTGAAGAAGGTCAGCGGTTCGATCCCCAAGGACGAGCAGTTCGACGCCGTGTTCGCCGTCGACCAAGCGGGTCGCGTCGTGGCTCACTTGGGCTACGAGCAAGCCAGCGGGCTCAGCGATTTCGAGCTCGGCGGCTACCCGGTCGTGGCAGACGCTCTGCGCGGCTACGTCCGTGACGACACGCTGATCTTGGATCGCATCTATCGCGTCGTGGCGCGTCCCGTCGAATACGACATGGGCTCGCTGCCTGCGGGCGCGATCATCGGCGCACGCATCGTCGACGATCGTTTCGCGCGTGAGCTGTCTTCGCGCACGGGAGCCGCGATCGCGTTCTACGCCAACGGTGAGCGCGCCTCTTCGGGCGCCCCCGAGGGCTTCGCGGTCGGCAATCTCGATCAAATCATGGGTGACATGGCGTCGCTCGAGCAGGACCCGGAATACAAAGACAAAGGGCGCAGCAAGGTGCGCACGATCGGCGGCATGCTGGGCGTTCAGTACTCGCGGCTGCCCGGCGAAGCGTGGCAGCTCGGCGGCGGCTTCGCCGTGGCGCGCCTGCCGGTCTCGGTCGACGGCCTGTTCGGGTTCTTCAAGACAGCCGACGACAAGGACAAGCAGCAGGCCAACCTGCCGATCGCGATTCTGGTCGCGATCGCGGCGGCCGCGATCGGCATCGTGTTTTCCGTGCTCGAGCACACCCGCCCGATCGCCATCTTCAAGAACGAGGCGCAGCGCTTGGCCAAGGGTCAAACCGACCAACTGCAACCGAGCCGGTTCCGCGGGGTATTCCGCAAGATCGCCGCCGATCTGAACGACGGCATGGATCAGGTGATGGCCAAAGGCGGCGGGCCGCGTCGTGGTCCCGCCGACATGAAGCAGGTGTTGGGGAACCTCCCCGATCAACCTCAAATGAGCGCGTTCAGCTTCCCTGGCGATCCGTCGAGCATGCCCTCGCCGACCTCCGGGCAAGCGCCGCGCAGCGTACCCAACGCGCCGACGAACCCGAAGCTGCCGCGCCCGCCAGGACGTCCCGGTGGCTCACCCGCCGCCGTGCTCGACTCCACCATGTCGAGCGAGGATTCTTCGGTCGGGCGTCATCCGTCGCCGCCCATGCGCGCCGGGGTGGATCACGGAGGCAACTCCGAGCTGGCCGAGTGGCACGCGGTGTTTCAGGACTTCGTGAGCCTGAAGCAACAGTGCGGCGAAAGCACCGACGGCTTCAGCTACGAAAAGTTCGAGCTGACGCTGAAGAAGAAGAACGAAGAGCTACTCACGCGTCACGGCGCAAAACGCGTCAAGTTCAGCGTGTACGTCAAAGACGGCAAAGCCGCGCTGAAGGCTTCACCCATCATGGAGTAACGCCGTTCCCGATCCCGCGCCTCGGAGCCCGCAGCATGGCGCGGGCTCCGCTGCTGGCGCGGGTTGCGGTGCTAACGCGGGTTGCGGTGCTAACGCGGGTTGCGGCGCGCCGCCCATCCCCCTCGCGCCGAAAAAACAAAGTGTGCATACGCGCTTTGTTTTTCGTTGTTGGACCCTTGCCGCGACGCCCGTCGACTACCCACAGGTAGGTGCCCTCCGGAAGGGGGCGATCCCAATCCAGCATCGCACCTCGCGCCAAGCCGAGCTGGCCGCAGTCCGAAGCTCCTGAAAGAGTCGTCGAGCGTCCCACGGAGCCTGCACGCCCGGTCGGACAAATGCTAGACCGCCGGGCATGGCTGAACCTCGGCTGCACAAAGTTCTCATCATTGGCTCCGGCCCTGCGGGGCTGACCGCGGCGATCTACGCGGCACGCGCGAATCTGAAGCCGCTGTGCGTCGAGGGTTTCAATGCCGGCGGGCTGATCCCCGGCGGGCAACTGATGTTCACGACCGAGGTCGAGAATTTCCCCGGCTTCCCCAAGGGGGTTACCGGACAAGATCTGATGGGGAATTTCCGCGCCCAAGCCGAGCACCAAGGCGTCGAGCTGATCACGGCCGACGTGCAGAAGGTCGATCTCTCGTCGCGCCCGTTCAAGGTCTGGGTGGGCGAAGACGAAAATATTTTGCACCTCGCTCAGACGCTGATTATCTCGACCGGCGCGCGCGCCAACTACATTGGCCTCGACACCGAGGAGAAGCTCAAGAACAAGGGCGTGAGCGCCTGCGCCGTGTGTGACGGCGCGCTCTTTCGCGGTCAACCCGTGGCCGTCGTCGGCGGCGGAGACACCGCCATGGAAGAGGCGAGCTACCTCGCCGGGTTGTGCGGCAACGTCACTTTGATCCATCGCCGGGATGATTTCCGCGCGTCCATGGCCATGCAAGAGCGGGTGTTCGCGAACCCGAAGATCAAGGTTTTGCGCAGTCACGTCGTGACGGAAGTGTTGGATGTCACGCAGGACAAGGTGACCGCGCTGCGCGTCAAGGACCTGAAGTCGGGTGATACTCGCACGATCGACGTGGGCGCACTGTTCGTGGCCATCGGTCACACGCCGCTGACCGACCTGTTCAAGGGCCAGCTCGAAGTGCACGACAATGGCTACCTGAGGGTCGAACCGGGCACCACGCGCACCAGTGTGCCGGGCGTGTTCGCCGCCGGGGACGTCGCCGATTGGGTCTATCGCCAAGCGGTCACCGCCGCCGGCACCGGCTGCATGGCGGCGCTGGACGCCGAGCGCTTCCTGGCCGTTCACGGTCACTGACTCGGAGAAGCCATGGCACCCAGTCAACCGAGCTCGAGAAAATGACGGACGACGCGGCGCTCGCTGAGCTCCGCTTTCTGACGCGCGCGTTGCGCGCGCACCTCGAGTGGCAGGCCGACACGGGCGCCACCGGTCTCGAGCGCGCGCCTCGTGAGGCCGCTCCCGTGTCTCGTGAGGCCGCTCCCGTGCCTCGTGAGGCCGCTCCCGTGCCTCGTGAGGCCGCTCCCGTGCCTCGTGAGGCCGCTCCCGTGGTGTCGCCTATTCCGATCCCGCCGATCGCCGCGCCGCTGTCAGCCTCGAGCGCCGCGCTCGAGGGGCCCACGCGGCTCGAAGTTTTGGCAGAGCTTGCCCGGACTTGCACCCGTTGCGGGCTGTGCAAGCAGCGCAAGCAAGCGGTGTTTGCGCGCGGTACGGGGAGCTCACGCGTGTGCTTCGTCGGTGAAGGGCCAGGCGCGGACGAAGACGCGCAGGGCCTGCCCTTCGTGGGTAAGGCCGGTCAGCTTCTCGACCGCATGATCGAGGCCATGGGCTTCGCTCGCGATGAAGTCTACGTGTGCAACGTCGTCAAGTGTCGACCGCCGGACAACCGCAAGCCGGAGCCCGAGGAAATGGCGGCGTGCATGCCGTTCCTCGAGGAGCAGCTGGAGCTGATTGCACCGCGCGTGATTGTCGCGCTCGGCGCGACGGCGGTGCAGGGACTGCTGGGGACGAGCGAGGGCATCACGCGCATGCGTGGGAACTGGAAGTCCTATCGTGGGCAGATCGACGTCATGCCCACGTTTCACCCGGCGTATTTACTACGCAACCCGGCCGCGAAGCGCGAGGTTTGGGAAGACTTGCAAGAAGTGCTGCGGCGCATCGGCCGCAGCGTTCCCGCGCGTCGCTGAGCTGCGCGACGCGGCCGAGCTCACAGGCCGTACACGATGCCGATCGACGGCTGCATCACGAAGCCGGCGGTGGGCAGCATGTACATCAGGTTCAGGTTCAGCTGCCCGCCGATGTTCGGCGTGAACGCGTAGGTCAGGCCGCCGCCAGCGGTGAGGAAGCCCTGTCCCATCGACTTCCAGACGTCCATCGGGGTGGGCGTGGTCTGGTCGTGTACGGACTGGTCACCAGCGACGCATTTCTCGTACACATCGGGCTGGTCGAGCGGGATCGGCTCGCAATCAGCCACTTTCACTTTGACCCGGCCATCGACCTGCGCGATGCCGCCGCCCGCGTGCACGTACGGGCGTAGCCCTTTCTTTGCCAGCGCGCCCTTGCCGAACCAGTAGCTCAGCCGGAGCTCACCGTGGAAGGGCAAGAACTTATCGCCGTTCGCCGATGGCCGTCCGCCAAACGCGAAACCAACCCGAGCACCGAGCGTGAGGTTGGGGCTGAGGGCGCGATCGTAGCTGACCAGCAAACGCCGCGTCGCGATCACCGTGCCGGTCGAGATGCCCGCGCCCGGAAACGGCTGTCCGGTGTAGAGGGTCTCGCTGCCTTCGAGGAAGCAGGAATAGCCGTCGTTCAGTTGTGAGCTTCGCGAGCACACGTTGTCGCCGCCGATGACGGCGATGTCCTGCGCAAAGTGCAGGCCGAGCCAATTCTTTTTGTACTTGCTGCTGGGCGCGCTGCCTTCGCCAGGGCTGCACTTGTTGTCGGTGCACTCTCCGGATTCGCAATCCGCGTTGGTCTCGCAGCTGGGCGGGGTTTCACAGGTGCCCTCGTTGCCGCACGCCAAGCCTTGCTTGCATTCGGTCGAATTCTCGCACGGCTCGCCCCAGGCCTTGTGCCCGTGCACGGTGCCCGAGCAGCCCGGAAAATCCGGCGGGCACTCTTCCTTCGCCACGCAGCGCGCCGGCGGCGCCTCGCCCGGGTAGCTCGGCGGAGCGGCTTGGCTCGTTTCGTTGGTCGTGAACTCGACGGGCTTGGCCTTCGTGCCAAAGGAATCCACGCTCTCGCCGGCGGCGTCTTTGGCACGCACGTAGAGTCGCAGTGTGCCAGCCAAGCTCGTGGCATCGCAGGGTACCTCGCCGCGGAAGGCACTGCCGGCCTTGGTCATTTTGACCGTCTTCCACTCTTCCGAGCCGAAAGGCTTGTAGCGGATTTCCATGCTTGCGACGTCTTCGTCGCTGCTGCACTCGAGCGGGATGGGGCGCAGAGTCTGCAGCTCCCGCACGTCCGGCGTGCACTTCAGGCCGCCCTTGTCGCCCGCATCGTCGCTCGCTGCGGCGACGGGTGCGGCCACTGCCGCGGCGGCCACGCCCGCGCCCGATCCGTTCAGATCATTGAACGTTTTTTGGGTTTCGGGGGTCGCTAGCTGCACGTCCAGCTTGACCGTTGGGTCGGAGGCCAGCGCCTTCTGAAAAGCGTCCTTGGCGCCCGCTTGGTCATTCTTGCCGCTGCCGCGCACGATGCCGACGTACATCCAGGCTTTGGCCAGCACGGCAGGGCTGCACTTGTCGCCGCAGGCATTCACGGTGCCCGTGAGAACCTGCTCGGCCTTGTCGAAGTCGGTCGCCAGATAGTGCTCGTTGATGGCCTCGTCGATCTTCTTCGAGGCAGCGACATCGCGCGTGTATTGCGCGAATGCCGGCAGCGTGAAGAAGGTAAATAGGGCCAAGCAAAGCAGTCGGATCGACAATCGGCGATACACGGAGTCCTCCAAAACGGGGGGGCCCTCAGCGGAGGGCCGGAGTTGCGGGCTGAATCATGGCCGGTCACTCGTGCGCCGGCAAAAACTAATGTCTTGTGAGCCTTCGTAGATCAATTGGGGCCGGGAATCGCCCCCAATTCTTCTGCTTTCGTGGGCTTCGTGGGCTTCGTGGCTGCGTTTGCCTGGTGGGCGTCTACCGAGCGCGGACTTTTCTTCCGGACTGCGTTCGATTGACAATCATCAGGGGCTGCCGGTCTTGGGGCAGCCCTCTTTACTGCTCTCCGAGCGGACGAACTGGACCCGGCGATTGAGCGCGCGGTTCGAGGCGCTGCCGTTGTCCACCAGCGGGCGCTCCAGGCCGTAACCCATGGCAGTGAGGCGGGCGTCACTGACGCCGTGCGCAATCAGGTACTTCATGACCGACTGGGCGCGGCGGTTCGATAGGTCCTTATTGTAGGCGGCCGCACCCTTGTTGTCGGTGTGGCCTTGGACTTCCAGCGTGATCTTGGGGTTCTTGCCGAGCACGTCCGCCACCGCGTCGAGCACCGGATAGCTCTCGGGGCGGATCTTGTCCTTGTTGGTCTCGAAGTGGAGCTGCTGCGTGATCTTCACTTCGCAGTCGGTGACGACCGCCAGGCGATTGCCCGGGCAGCCGAGCGGCTCCTGTGTCGTGGAGCCGATTTCGTTCGGGCATTGATCCGTCACGTCCGGGACGGCGTCCTTGTCGTTGTCTGGATCGGGGCAGCCGTCGTCGTCTTCGTAGCCGTCCGGGTCCTCCGGCTCGTTCGGGCACTTGTCTGCCGCGTCGAGGAAACCGTCCAAGTCGTTGTCCGGCTCGGGACAGCCGTCGTCGTCGAGATAGCTGTCCTTGTCCTCGGGGTTCAGCTCGCACTGATCCAAAGTATCGGCGATGCCGTCGCCGTCGCTGTCCGGATCGTCGGGGCAGCCATCTTCGTCTCGATAGCCGTTGTAGTTCTCGGGCTTGGTGGGGCACTGGTCGAGCGGATCGGCATAGCCGTCTCCGTCTGCGTCGCCAGCCGGAGTGCACGACGCGGGAGGGGACAATTGCTCGGCCGCGCGCGCGTTCGGCTCGGCTTTGGCCAGGTGCGCTTCGGCCTTGGAGGCGAAGCCCTGATCGAGCTCGATGGCCGCGAACTTCAGCTGGCTGCGTGCGATCGCGAGCTCACGGGGTGCACAGCGCAGCGCGCCGTTGTGCTCGGCTTGCTCCAGGATCTTTTCCAGCCCCGCGATCTGTCCGCGCAATCGAGAAGACTGCGTGCAACCGAGCACTGCAAGGGGCACGGCGACCAGCGCGAGCAGCGCCCGGTTGGGCCTCATTTCGCCGCTCCACGGCGCGCTTCGCGGGTGAGACGGATCGCCTTGTCGGCGTACGCTGCACTGACTTCGGCCAGGTCTACAGCGTCGCTATAATCAGCCTCCGCCGCCTCGGTTTGCGCCTTCTGCAGGTGCTCTTTGGCGTAGAAATATTCGTACGGCGCGTACAGCTCCGCGCCAAGCTCACGCGCTTCTTCGAGCTTCCCGGAGGCCGAATTGGCCTGGACGGCGTACAGCGTGTTGCCGCAGCCCATGACGCCCACGAGTGACGAACAGAGCGCTGCCAACGCGAGCGTCCCGGCACGACGCTGCGTGAGTCTGTGTCTGTGATTGACGCTTCGCACCGGGTCGGTTCCTGGAGAACTCAGACCTGCAGTCGCGAGGTCTATTTCCGCGAGAACGCTAGCAATCTGGCTCGTCCGACGTCAACCGAGCTGTGCTCGGTCGGCGCCACGACGCAATTTTCCGAGCGCGCCCAAGACGCCTAGCGTTCGCCATCGCTCGAGCGCCGGGTGGGCGCACGGCTCACTTCGGCCGACAGTGGTGAAGCCGCTCGCGCGCGGCAGGACGTGCAGCACGCCCCACCGTTTCGGTGCAATGAGGGGTCAGAGACGTCGGTAAACGCCGACGACTTTGCCGAGCAGCATCGTCGACTTGAAGTCTGACGCGCGCACCAAGATCGGCGCCATCTGCGAATTCGCGGGCTGAAAGCGGACGTAATCACGCTCGGGATAGAAGTGCTTCACGGTGGCCTCGTCCCCGATCAGGGCGACCACGATGTCCCCACGCTCGGCGGTAGACTGCTTCTTCACGAAGATGTAGTCGCCGCTCATGATGCCGGCTTCGATCATCGAATCACCGGTGACGCGTAGCCCGAACACTTCTCGGCCGCCGCGGACCAACATGCGATCGACGCGCACGGTGTCGATCACGTTCTCTTCCGCGAGCAGCGGCAGACCGGCGGCGACACGCCCGAGCACGCGAACCTCCACCAAGTCGTCGTCCGGTACCTTGACGGGGGTCGAGCTCTCCATGCCGCTGACCAGCTTGAGCGCGCGACTCTTCATGTCCTCGCGCCGCAGGTAGCCTTTGCGTTCCAAAGCACGCAGATGATCGTTGACCCCGTTGGTCGAACGAATCCCCATGTACTCGCCGATCTCACGAAGGGTGGGCGGGTAGCCGCGCTCCTCGATCGACTTGCGGATGAAGTCCAACGTTTGTTCCTGGCGAGCGGTCAAACCTTGCATAGCCGGCGTAGGATACTGAACAGGTGTAAAGACGTCAAATTCTGTGCGGCATGCACAGAAGATTAGTTGAAATATGTAGATATTCCGATAGGTTATGAATTGGTCCGGAGACTATGCGGAGGATCTCCACAGGCTGTGGATGGCTACAGAGCGGGCATTCCTTCTTGATTCGAGACACGGGCGCGAACGTGCGAGCCGTGAACTTTCCAGGCTAGAGTCCCAGCGCAACCGGTCCCGCTCTCGCAAAAATTCATGAAAGATCGCATCGAGCAGCTTGCAAAAATTGACCTGTTTTCGGGGCTGAAACCGCAGGCGATCGAGCTGATTGCCAAAGTTTCGACCGAAGAGAGTCACGCCCTGGGCACGAAAATCTTCGAGCACGGGGATGCCGGCGACAAGCTGTACCTGATCCTGGAAGGCAAGGTGCGGATCAGTCGCGAGGTCCCCGGCATGGGTGAAGAGGCACTGGCGGTGCTCGGCCCCGGCCAGATCTTCGGCGAAATGGCGCTGCTCGACGAGGCCCCGCGCTCGGCCGATGCGCGCGTGCACGAGCGCTGCCAGCTGCTGGCGATCCCCAAAGACGGCTTCGACGATCTGCTCTTTTTGCACAAGGACCTAGCCTACGAAGTGCTGTGGAGCATCGTGCGCATGCTGCTCGGCCGCCTGCGCGAGACGAATAACAAGCTCACTTTCCTGTCGATCAGCGGGAAATTTTAGGCGCGCATAGACGCTGTGCGCGCGTTTCTAAAGGACGCGCGGCGCCTGCGGCGCGCGGCTGGAGACTCTCGTTGGCGCACGCTCGGACGGGGGCGCTGGGCCGCTCGCGCTGAAGCTGAGGGAAAGCACGCGCCTGTTCGGTCAGCCTTTGTAGGTCTCCATCTCATTCGCAGATCGTGATCTGGTCATCCAAGACTTCTCGCTCGTTTTAGTTCCGGGCATTCGGCTGAGCTGTCTTCGGCGCGCCCGGCGCGAGGGCGTGCGGCGCTGCGCGCGCACCAGAGGCGGAGACAGAGACGAGACAGAGAGGCCGGCTGAGCTGTCTTCGGCGCGCCCGGCGCGAGGGCGTGCGGCGCTGCGCGGGCACCGTAGACAGTGAGTGGACGGTTAAGTCGCGGCGGCCGCAATGAGCAGGGAACGTAGCGCGCTCGGAGGTGCGATGCGGGGCAGCGAGCGCCCACTCTCGCTAGACCCGAGGGGGCACGGATGACTTCACCGGGGGTGCGGTCGCGAATGACCCAGGGTATCTGCGCGGGTGTGGCTCAGCGGGTGAAGCGGACGGTGAAGGGTGCGGTGGACATGGTGATGGCCGTGCCGGCGCGATCGAGGGCGGCGTTGAACTGCTTGCGGAAGGCGCAGCTGCGCGCGGATTGTCCGAAGCCGAAGCCGGGATCTTTCAGGACGGTGACCGACTTGGCGCGACCGTTGGGACCGACCGTGACCGTCAGCTGCACGACCGCGCTGTCGATGCCTTCGATGTCGGCTTCGGCGGGGAAGTCGCAGTCGTTCCAGCTACCGTTCATGGGCGCGGCGGCGCGCGACAGATCAGGGCCGGGCGGAGGGGCGACTGGGCCCGGAGGAGGGGCTGCGCCCACGCCATTCGGTTGGGCGCGCAGATCGCGCACTGCTTTGGTCGCGGTGCCGTCGGCCGCGGTCACACCGCCCGCATAGCGATCGCCGCTGCCGCTCACGATGCTGTCGGTCATGTCGACCGGTTCATTCGGATCTGGATCCTGCGTCAGCACTTTGCCGGCTTCGGCCGCGGCCGGCGGGGGCGGCGCGGGGCTGTTCGGCGGCGGCGGCGCTGCGCGCGACGGCGGCGGGGTCGGAGGTGGCTCGGCTTCGGGCTCGGGCTCGGGCGGAGGGGGAGGTGGGGGCTCGCTCAGATCGACGTCGATTTGTGCCGCTAGGCGCTCGCGGACCTCCGCTTGCACGAGCACGGCGAAGGCGTGGACGTCGCCCAGGGTGCTGGCGGCTTGGACGCCCACCAAGGTGTGCAAGAACAGCGCGCCGAGGAGGCCCAGCAGCAGCCCGACCCGCACCTCACGATTGCCGAGCGAGAAGATCGGCGCCAACGGATCGCGGCCCATCGGCTCGGCTGCGGCGGCGCGAGCACTGCTTTCGGTGATGGAGTGGGCGGTGATCGTCATCTCGCTGGGTGTCGCTCGCTCACTTGCTTGGCGGAGCCTCCACGGGGGTGCCAGCTTGGTCCGCGGGGGAGACCGCGAAGGCAATTTTTGCTACCTGGGCGCGTTTGAGCAAGTCGAGCACGTGAATCACTCGGCCGTGCTCGACCTTGCGGTCGGCGCGGATCACCGCGCGCAGATCGGGGGTCTTCGCTTTGGCGGCCTTAGCCAGCGCGGTGATGCCTTCGTCGCTGGCCAAGTTCTCCGAATCGACGCGGGTTTTGCCGTCCGCCGAGAGCTCGACGGAGAAGACCTGCTGCAAGGCCTCACCGTTGGCAGCCTTGGGCAAATCCATGGGCATGCCTTGCGAAACGATGATGCGCGCGGTGACCATGAAGATGATCAAGAGCACCAGCGTCACGTCGACGAGCGGCGTGACGTTGATGCCGGAAACCATACCGTCATCGTCGTTGCTGCTGCCGCCGGCCATGACTCAATCTTCCCCGGCAGCGGGCGCCGCCGAGGGCCTGGCTTTGGCCTTGTCGGTCTTGCTGACCACGGCGAGCGTGGCCGGTGGCGGCGGCGCGTGCCCGGCTTCGACGCCGGCCAAGTAGGACAAGAGCACGTGGCTCAGCGCATCCGTGTTGGCCAAGATCGAGCGCGAGATGCGCTGGTAGAAGTTGTTCATGGCGACCGCGGGGATAGCGACCACCAAGCCCACTGCCGTGGCGACGAGCGCTTCGGCGATCGCGCTCATCACCTGCGTGGGCGCGGCGGAGGTCGCGTTTTGCGCGGTGGTCATGCCCTGCTTGCCGAGCTGCTCGAAGGCTTGCACGACGCCGATCACGGTGCCGAACAGGCCGATGAACGGCGCGTTGTTGCCGAGCGTGCCCAGGTAAGCCAGCCGACGCTCGAGCTTCATGCGCTGCAGCGCAGCCGCGCCTTGCATGGCTTCGTCGGCGGCCTTCATGCCGCGGTCGGATTCACGCAGGCCGGCCACGACCACCGCGGCTTCGGCGCTCGGAGACGCTTCCAGCTGGCGGAGCGCGGCTTCCGCGTCGCCCTCGCGCAGCAAGCGACGGAGATCGGTCGCGAGCTTCGGAATGTCGTCACGCAGCGAGAAGTAGAACCAACCGCGCTCCAGCATGATGGCCACCGAGATTACGCTCAGGAAGATCATCAGCCACATGACCCACGATGCCCCGAAGCTCGTCATCAAGCCTTGAAGCCACTCAACCAGATTCATCCAACAAGTCCTTTGGTCAGTTCAGCTCGAACGGTTGCGGGCTTCCCGTAGCACAGTTCAGCCGCTGGGGCCTTTTCGGTTTGCCCCTTCACATTCGCTAACTCGGGCGTCAGCGCCAGTAATCGCTACGGCACGCCGGTCATTAACCGGCTCATTGGCCAGGCCCGGCGTGCGCCTCACAGCTCGTGGGGCATCAAATCGTACGGCGAATGGAAGTACTGCTGCGGCGAGTACGCGCGCAGGCAAGAGACCCTGCGGGTGTAGATGTCGGCGTACAGATCCACCTGTAGCCCGAAGCTGCTCATCTCGTTTTGCTCTTTCAGCAGTGGACCCCAATAGGGGTGGAAGCGCTGCGAGATGCGCTCGGCCAGCATCTCGTACTCGGCGGTGATGTTGCGCAGCTCGGCGCGCACGCGCTCCAGCGCTCGCTTGGTGCGCGTGCGCTCGCTCTCTTCTTCACCGAGCTGTACCGGGGTGGTGCGGGTGAGCTCCTTGATGCGCCCTTGATGGAAACGCAGCTCGTCTTCCAGCTTGTTGCGCGCTTCGTCCAAACTGCGCTGTCGACCGAGGTCGTCCGCGCAGGCCTCGTAGGCGGCAATTTCCTCGTCCATCTCTTGGATGACCATCAGGGTGTGCCAAGACGATTCTTTCTTGGAGCGTAGGATGTCACCGTAGATGTGATCACCGACGTACAGCACGCTGGAGCTGCGCATGCCGACCAGGCGCTCGAACTCTTCCAGATTGCCGCCTTCGTAGACCTTGCCGCGTTCCAACTTTTCACGCACCGGGCGCAGCACGTCACCGTCGCGCTCCATCAGCGGCCTGCCGTCTTGGAAGAAGCGCGGCTTGCCCGCGGAGCAGATCACGAATTCGAAGTAGTGCCGCCAGGACGGGTATTCCGGCATGACGTCCGCGAGCAGGTGCGTCATCACCTTGTCGGTGTAGCCGAACGGCGAATTGGTCAGTAAAAATAGGCGCTTTCCGCCAGAACGTAACTTGTGCAAGGTGCGCGCCAGCTCCAGCTCGCGCTCGATGTACGCGCCGATGTCACTGGTGACCGAGGCGTACACCGCGCCCTCGGCATGCGCTTCGTCGATCGACGCGCGCACGTCCGCGAACAGCTTGTCGTAGTCGAGCTTCTCGCCCTTCTTCTCCATGGCCTCGACGATCGCCGAGTAGCTGGTGACCTCGCTCAGCGCAAATAGCGTGTCGATCCAATGGTAGCGCGGCGTGTGCGGCCGGATGCGCTTGTCGTGATAGAGCGCAGTGATCTCTTCATGGGGCAGCCGGCGCATGCCGTGGTAGCCACGCTGCACGACCTTGTAGCGATCCATCTTCAGCACGTGCCCGTAGCGCTTGTCGACGAGCAGGCCGCGGATCGGAAAGCGAATGTCGTACGCCAGGTTCTTCAGGTACGCGGGATAGCCGCGCCGGATCATGCGCTCGATCGTGAGCTCCACGCTCAGCGCGTCCATGCGCTCTTGGCGATAGATCGCCAAGGTGTAGTCCATGTCGAAGCCGATCCAATCGATGTTCGAGAAGCGCATATCGCGGTTCACGAACACGCGATCGGAGCGGGCGATGGAGCGGGGGCTCGCCATGCCGGAGCCCGCTGCCACGAGTGGCAGCGAGAGCTGCCGAGGATCGGGTGGGACCGTCAGCGGAAAGGCGGGAACGGACGAAGGCTTGGTCGCGGGAGGCACAGGGAGAACGATGAGCCCCTTGGCTCAGCGCGGATCCAAATAGTGCGGTCCCGGGGTCCGGGTGTCAACTTTGGCTTGTTTTCCGCCTGGCTTCTCGAGCCTCGTGCGTCGTACCGAGCCTCGCACCAAGTGGGCGCAGCGCGGCTAGCTATCGGTCTTTTTGCGGCTGACTCCGTGACCGGTCGCGATCTGATCCAGCCGGAGTGTCGCGCCCTGCTCCAGCCAGCCGCCTTCGAGGGGAGCGTTCTTCATGAACCAGGGCGTGTCGAGATCGACGTAGCCGAAACCACCCACGCCGGCGGCGAGGCAGGCCGAAACGGTCATGGACAGCTTCGATTCGACCATGCCGCCGATCATCAAGCCGAGCCCGGCGCTGCGAGCCACGGCGATCATGTCCATGGCCTCGACCAGCCCGCACTTCATGGTCTTGATGTTGATGGCGTCTACGGCGCGGGCCGCGATCAGGCTCAGCACGTCCGCGGCCGAGCAAGCGCTTTCGTCCGCAGCCACGGGCACACCGCCGTGCTCGCGCACGTGCCGTAGTCCGTCTAGGTCGAGCTTGCCCGTTGGTTGTTCGAACAGCGCGACCTGACCTTTGTCGTGACCGAGCGCATCGAGCAGGGCGAGGGCTTCGGCCGCGCTCAAGCTGGCGTTGGCGTCGAGCACGAGTCTCGCGCGTGGCGCGGCGGCCACGATCGCCGCGAGTCTGAGGCGGTCGTGATCGAAGGCCGCGCCCCCCACCTTGATTTTGAGCGTGCTGAAGCCAGCGGCGACGGCGCGTACGGCGGCGGCACGCGCGTGCTCGGCCGAGCCGGTCGGGATGGTGATGTCACTGACCAGCTGGGCCTCCGCGCCTCCGAAGAACGCCCACAGCGAGATGCGTGCCCGACGACAAAGTGCATCGAACAACGCGCTCTCGAAGGCCGCGAGCGCGCTTGGGGTACCTCGCAAAGCGTGCTCCGCGACATTTACGGCGGGCCGCCAGCGCAGCGCATCCAAGCCCGAGAAGGACGCGCTCGCGAGCCCCAGTGCGTCGAGCACGGCGCGTTGGGTCTCACCATTCACGGCTGGGAAGGGGGCCGCTTCGCCGCTGCCCGTGGTGCCGTCCGAAAGCGTGACCGTCACGAGCACATTTTCGGCTTTGAGCTGCGCCCCGGTGGCTATGCCAAAGGGCTCGGTCAGTTCGATGTCGAGCGGCTCGGCCGTTACGTCCGTGATGGAAAGCACGGCCCAACTTAGTCTGATTTCGAGAGATTGCCGAGCAATCTGGCGCTTCTGCCGGCCTCGGGTTTGCAAACCGCGACGCGCGACATTAAGGAGAGCGCGCGATGGGTTTTTCCTGTGGAATCGTTGGTCTGCCGAATGTCGGCAAAAGCACTTTGTTCAACTCGCTGTCGAACGCCAAGGCGGAGGCTGCGAATTTCCCGTTCTGCACGATCGAGCCGAACGTCGGCATCGTAGCAGTGCCGGACGCGCGCATCGGCGCGCTGGCCAAGGTGTTTGGCTCGGAGCGCGAAGTGCCGACCAGCATCCGCTTCGTGGACATCGCCGGCTTGGTGCGCGGCGCTTCCAAGGGGGAGGGGCTCGGCAACCAGTTCTTGTCGCACATTCGCGAAGTCGACGCGGTGGCGCACGTCGTGCGCTGCTTCGAGGACGAGAACGTGGTGCACGTCGAGAACAAGGTCGACCCGGTCGCCGACATCGCCACCATCCAAACCGAGCTGTGTTTGAAGGACCTCGACACCGCGTCGAAGCGCCTCGACCGTGCGCGTAAGCAGAGCAAGGGCGGAGACGCGATCGAGAAGCTCGCGGTCGGCCTATGCGAGCGCTTGGTGCCGCACCTCGATCAGGGCAAGCCCGCGCGCACGCTGGTGGTCGACGAGAAAGAGAAAGACCTTCTGCGCGACATGCAATTGCTGACCAGCAAGCGCATGTTTTACGTCGGCAACGTCGACGAAAACTCGCTCGGTAAGCTGGACGCGAACCCGCACTATCAGGCGCTGCTGAAGTTCGCCAAGGACGAGGGCGCGCTGGTGGTGCCGATCTGCGCGCAGCTCGAAGCGCAAATTGCCGAATTGGATCCGGCGGATCGCCCGGAATTCCTGGAGAGCGTGGGCCTCGTGGAACCGGGGCTGAACTCGGTGATTCGCACGGGTTACGAGCTGCTCGGGTTGATCACGTACCTGACCGCGGGCAAGCAAGAGAGCCGCGCTTGGACGGTGCTCAAAGGCTCGACCGCGCCCCAAGCCGCTGGCGCAATTCACACCGATTTCGAGCGCGGCTTCATCAAGGCCGAGGTCATCTGGTGGGAAGATCTGGTCGCCCTGGGCAGCGAAGCCAAGTGCCGCGAAGCGGGCAAGCTCGCGATCGAAGGCCGGGACTACATCGTGCGCGATGGCGACGTGATTCACTTCCGCTTCAACGTGTGAGGCGAGCGGACTCGTTTTGGGGTCGGGGCCCCAAAACTCAGGGGTGGGGCCCCGCTGGATTCACTCCAGCGGGTGCGGGGGCGAAGCCCCCGAAGACAGCCAAGCTCGCGATCGAAGGCCGGGACTACATCGTGCGCGATGGCGACGTGATTCACTTCCGCTTCAACGTGTGAAGGCTGGCTAACGCACCCGGCTCTTGACGCCACGGACTGGGAGCCGTTTTGAACGGCTCCCAGAAGGCCGCCAAGATCGCCAAGATTTCCAAGATCGCCAAGAGCTCACGCCGTCTCAACTGCTGAAATCAAACCGCATCGACACGGTGGGATTGGGGGGTTCGC
>Ga0247779_1000150_pt1 | contig 54656 bp, 62 predicted proteins | sample UWRJL221509R5_FD_179925 | JGI IMG/M metagenome (GOLD analysis project Ga0247779, IMG submission 179925) | Plant litter microbial communities from Arlington Agricultural Research Station in Wisconsin, United States - UWRJ-L221-509R-5 | ecosystem: Environmental > Terrestrial > Plant litter >...
GGTCCGCAGATCCAGCTCTACTACCTGATCGCCGTCTACTGCTTCGTATGCACCGGCGCGATGTACGCGCTGACCCGCACGCCGCTGGGCCGCATGCTCAACGCCGTGCGCGACAACCCGGAGCGCGTCGAGTTCATCGGCTACGACACCCGCTGGGTGCGCTTCCTGGCCTTCACGATCTCGGGTTTCTTCGCCGGCGTGTCGGGCGGCCTGGGCGCGCTGAACACCGAGATCGTCACGGCCGAGGTGGTCGGCGCGGCCCGCTCCGGCGCGCTGCTGCTGTTCACCTTCCTCGGCGGCGCCACCTTCTTCTTCGGTCCCATCATCGGCGCGGTGCTGATGGTCGTGGCGCTGGTGCTGCTGTCGGAGCTGACCAAGGCCTGGCTGCTCTACCTGGGTCTCGTCTTCCTCTTCATGGTGATGTATGCGCCGGGCGGCATCGCCAGCCTGATCATGATGAACCTGCGCGTGGCGGCCTTCGGCAAGCTGCGCCGGCTCTGGGCCTCATACATCGCGCTGGCTGCCAGCGTGCTGACGGTGCTGGCCGGTGGCGGCGCGATGGTGGAGATGCTCTACCACCTGAAGCTCAACGAGGCGCTCGGCCCGCAGATGAGCTACATGGGTGCGTCTCTCAACGCGAAGGGGCTGGATGCCTGGTTCGGCGCCGGCTTCGTGTTGCTCGTCGGCGTGGCGCTGTTCGAACTGGCGCGGCGCCAGTACTCGCGCGAGTGGGGTGAGATCCAGGAAGAGATCGAGAAGGAAATCAAGCGCAGGGAGGCACTGTGATGAGTGAGTTCGCTTTGGAACTGCTCGGCGTCTACAAGAGCTTCGGCAAGAGCGCCATCATCCGCGGCGCGCAGTTGCAGGTGAAGGCCGGCGAGCGGGTCGCCATCATCGGCCCCAACGGCGCGGGCAAGTCCACGCTGTTCAACCTGATCAGCGGCCGCTTCGGCATCACCAGCGGCGAGATCAAGCTGCACGGCACTCGCATCGACGGCATGAAGCCCTATGAGATCAACCGCCGCGGCCTGTCGCGCAGCTTCCAGGTCTCGAACCTGTTCACGCGGCTGTCGGTGTTCGAGAACATCCGCTGCGCGGTGCTGTGGAGCATGGGCCACCGCTACGCCTTCTGGAAGTTCCTCGCCGACCTGAGCGACGCCAACGAGCGGGCCGAGCAGGTGATGGAGATGATCAAGCTCGACAAGAAGCGCGACGTGCTGGCGATGAACCTGACCTACGCCGAGGCGCGCGCGCTGGAGATCGGCATCACGATCGCCGGCGGCTCCAGCGTGATCCTGCTGGACGAGCCCACGGCCGGCATGAGCAAGAGCGAGACCTCGCGCTTCATCAGCCTGATCCGCGAGGTGACGACCGGCAAGACGCTGCTGACCGTGGAGCACGACATGGGCGTCGTCTTCGGCCTGGCCGACAAGATCGCGGTGCTGGTCTACGGCGAGGTGATCGCCTTCGACACGCCCGACGCGGTGCGCGCGAATGCGCGCGTGCAGGAGGCCTACCTGGGCTCCGTCCTCGCGGAGGCGCATTGAGATGGAGCCCCTCGTCCAAGGAGTACCTTGGCCGGTCCCCCGAGGGGACGGCGATGCGTGGGGCATCGAACCCCACGCACATCGCCGTGCGGGCCGGCTTGGGGCGGCCCGGCGTTCGGCCCGAAATGCCACGGCCTTGGAACATTGACATGGAACAACAGACTCTCAAGCTGGACAACGTCCACGCCTTCTACGGCAAGAGCCATGTGCTGCATGGCGTCAGCATGGAAGTGCGGCCCGGCGAGATCGTCAGCCTCTTGGGTCGCAACGGTTCGGGCCGCTCGACGACGGCCAAGACCATCATGGGCCAGGTCGACGCGCAGGGGAGCATCGAGTTCGGGGAGAAGCCGCTGCTCGGGCTGAAGGCCTACGAGATCGCGCATCGCGGCATCGGCTACGTGCCCGAGAACCGCGACATCTTCCCGAAGCTGACGGTGCACCAGAATCTGATGCTCGGCGAGAAGCGCAAGGCCGGCAAGGCCGCCAAGCCACGCTGGAGCTTCGACGACATGTACGGCATGTTCCCGCGTCTGAAAGAGCGCCAGCACACCGAGGCCGGCGTGCTCTCCGGCGGCGAGCAGCAGATGCTGACCCTGTGCCGCACGCTGATGGGCGACCCGGACGTCATCATGATCGACGAGCCCACCGAGGGTCTCGCCCCGAAGATCGTCGAACTGGTGGCGGAGTACCTGAAGGAGCTGCGCAAACGCGGCGTCAGCGTGCTACTGATCGAGCAGAAGCTGGCCATCGCGCTGGAGATTTCCGAGCGCTGCTACGTGATGGGCCACGGCCGCATCGTGTTCGAAGGCACGCCCGCAGAGCTGCGGGCGAATGCCTATGTGCGCAAGGAGTGGCTGGAGGTGTGAGCGTGGTGCCTAAGGTGCCGGCACGGGAATGATGGACGCGATGCGCCAGCCCTCGGCGGTCCGCACGGCGATTTCATGCACCAGGAAGGCGCCGGTCTTCGCCGTGGCGTCGGAACTCCCAAACGTCACCTGCGTCGGCGCGTAGATCTCCGCGCTGTCGTCGGTCATGGGGACGATCCTGATGTTCCTCGGATCGGGCTCGAACTTCCAGACACCCTTGAAGGTCTCCCTGAAGTGGTCCATGAGCGCCGGCTTGCCCCAGTACTGGTAGGCGCGCGCGACGAAGGTGACGGGATCGGGCTCGCCGGCCGGCGTCGGGGCAAAGACGGCCTCGAACGCGACGATGTCATGCGCCGTTGCGGCGGCGGCCTGGCGCAGGAAGACGGCCCGGACCTCCTGGCTGTCGCGGTCGTCGAAGGGCTTCGGCGGAGCGGCGTGCGAGGCGGTGGCGAGCGCTGCCGACGCGGCAGCGATGATCAAGATGTTCAGGTAGTGCTTCATGGTGGGCGTTTCAATGTCGAGTGTGCCGCGGATCACTGCGCGGGCACGGGCACGATCGCCGAGATGCGCCAGCCATCCGGCGTGCGAATGGCGAACTGGTTGATCAGGAACGGATAGGTCTTGGCGTCCTCGCTGGGGGTGCCTGGTGCGCCGATCGTGACTCGCGTCGGAGCGTAGATCTGGGCGATGTCGGGCCCCAAGGGGATGATGCGGACGGCGCTCAAGTCGGGTTCGAGTCGCCAGGTCCCGGTGAACACATGGCGGTAGTGTTCCAACACCGCTGCGCGTCCCTCGAACTGGTAGGCGCGCGCGACCAGCAGTACGGGGTCCGGCTGACCTTCGGGCGCGCGCGCCAGCACCTCGTCCATCACCTTGATGTCGTGCGCCGACTCGGCCGCAGCTTTGCGCAGGAAGAGGGCGCGAATCTCCTCGATATCGCCGGTGCTGACCGGCGCTGCCTTGGCGCAGGTCGCGCCGGCAAGCAGTGACGACACAAGCACCGTGACGACGAAGCCATGGCGGGCAAGCGGCCTGACGAATCGTTCGACCATGCCATCTCCTTCAGAAAGTTGAACGGGTTGGACACCGGCTCCAGAAGCGCGAAGGACCCGTGTCCCTCACCGCTCCCGTTGCCCTGTGCCGAGTTCGTACTTTCTTCGAGGCCGGTTGCGTTCGGATTGCGATTCAGCCCGCTCAGATGCAACTGCAGTCGTTGCAGATTTCATCTGAAGTACGCGGGTTCCCGGTGACGGCGTTCCCGCGTATTCGACTTCAGCGCCTGGCGCGGCGGCGGTTCGTCAGCAGTCCGATCGCAGCGAGCCCGGCCAGGCCCAGCGCCCAGCTGGCGGGTTCCGGCACGGCGGTGCTGATCGCCAGGGTGCCGTTTTGGTCGACGCCATTGACGGTGTAGACGAAGTTGCTGGAGCCGAAGAAGGACTGCAGATCCAGGCCATTGCCGGCCGGCGTGGTGAAGTGAGCGTTGGGGCCGGTCAGCGAGCCGCCTTCGAACTGTACGTAGGCAGAGCCTGGGAAGGACTGGGCCAGAGTGTAGGACTGGCCGCCGAACGTGAGGCTCAGCGATGTCAGGTCGAACGTACCGTCGAAACCGCCGGCGGCGACTACGGCGTCGTCGAACGAGAACGTGCCGTTGAGCACCGTGGCGTTCGCATTGTTGTCGAAGCTGCCCGTGAAGTTGTAGGTGGCGGCTTGAGTGGCGGTCGCCAGGCTGAGCACGGCCAGCGCGGTGAGGGTCTTGCGGATCATGATGATGGGTTTCCTTGTCAGAACTTGAAGCTGGCGGCGTTGATGGTGGAGCAGGCCACGCCCTTCAGCTGCAGCAGCGGCTTGGTCTTGGCCGGGCCGGCAGCGCCGTCGGTGTCGATACCGATGATGGCGCCCGCTGCATTCGCCGTGCAGGTGATATAGCCGGCGCCCAGTGGGTCGCTGCGGACGATGCCTTGCGCGACGAGCAGTCGGGTCAGCACCAGCGTGTCCATGCCGGGCACGAAGTCGGTGATGGTGTCGCCAGCGTCTGCCATGCTGCTATAGACGAACTGGTTGCGGCCGCCATTGCCGGTCAGCGTGTCGGCGCCCGCACCGCCTTCGATCACGTCGTCGCCCTTGGTACCGACGATGGTGTCACGGCCGGCGCTGCCGCCGATGCTGTTTGTCAGGTCCAGGCCCATGATCATCGGATCGTGGTCCGACGAGCGGTACGGCGTGGCGGTGTAGTAGTCCGGGTTGCCCGTGGTGGACGTGCCGAAGACCTTGAACTCCGTGTTGTAGTCGATGAAGCTGGGCTCGTCGGCATTGATGTGCCAGGAGGTGGCATAGACCACCTTCGGCGCGAGGCTGACGGTGGCGAAACCGTGGTCCAGGCGGCCGGAGGCGCCGTCGAACACGTAGGAGTAGTCCGGCGCGTTCGGGTCCGTGTCGAAGGCGGCGACCATGTCGACGATGGCGCCGCCGCTGGTCAGCGCGTCGACCGGGTCTTCCTTGGCGTAGGAATTGAAGTCGCCCAGCAGCACCACGTCGCTCGTGCCGGCCGCGGCCTTCACCGTTTCGACGAAGGTCTTCAGGCGGTTGGCCTGCTTGACGCGGGTGAGGTTGCAGACGCCTTGCAGGCCGTCGTCCCCGTCGCTCGTGTCTTCGCAGGAGCTCTTGCTCTTCAGGTGGTTGACGACCACCGCGAACTTCTCGCCATTGGGCAGTACGAAGCCCTGGGCCAGCGGCGGACGGTTGTTGACCGCATCGGCGTCGGACAGCGTGACGCCGTTCAGCGCCAGCTTGCCCGGCTTGTAAATCATCGCGACGCGGATGGCGTCCGTGCCCGTGCCTTGCGACGGGACCGGCACCGTGGCGTAGGTGCCTGCGCCCAGCTTGGCATTGAGCTGGTCGACGAGGTACTGCACCGTCGTCTGGCCGCTGTTCTGGATTTCCATCAGGCCCAGCACGTCGGCGTTCAGTGCGCTCAGCTCGGCCACGGTCTTGGCGAGCTGGCGGTTGAACTCGGTGATGTTGTCCGCGCCGCGGCAGTTGCCGTTGGACGTGGCACCACCCAGCGAGCAGCCGGCCGTGCCCGTGGCGAAGCCGCCGTTGGTGAAGCTGGTGAAGAAGTTCAGCACGTTGGCGCTGGCGATGCGCACATTGCCGCCGCTGAGCTGCGGTGTGGCGGTGCGCGGGTTGGTGCGCGCGAAGCTCACGGCCGCGTTGTCCAGCGGGTGGATCTTGTACATGCCGAACTCGGTGTTCGTGCTGGTGGCGAGGCCGTAGTCGATGACGCCGGTGATGTCGCCCGTGGTGTCGCCCGCGCGCACCGTGTTGTCCGGGCCGATGAAAGGCACGGGGTTCACGTTCTGCAGGCTGCTGCCGTCGTCCAGCAGGATGCTGCGGGCCAGGTTGGCGGCCAGCAGGTCGCGCGCGGCGGCGCCGGGGCACAGCACGTTGGTGGGCGTCTGGACGCGGCCGCCGGCGGCGATGGTGAGCTGGCCGTAACGGCCGTAGAAGTAGTTCTGCTGAGCCATCAGCGGGCCGCGCAGCGTGACGACCATGCCCTCGTAGGCCTCCAATGCGTCGGCCGGCAGCGTGAGCAGGTCCAGCTCCACCGGCATGACGGCGTTGGTCGCGCCCAGGTCGGTGATGCCGCTGGGACTGATCAGCTCGGTCACGGTGTGGGCCAGCGTGTCGGCATTGCTGGCCGCGCCGGTGTTGAACTCGCTGACCGTGCCGGATAGGCGCACGGCGTGGCCCACGGTCACCGTCGGCGCTGTGCCGGTGTAGACGTAGATACCGCTGGACGCACCGGTGACGGCGGGGTTGTTGCCGCTGTCCACGTCCTGCAGGAAGAAGCCGGCGTTCGTCAGCTTGGTGACGACGCCGCTGGTCGTGACCGTCTGGCCGACCATCGGGCTCGTCGCGCCGGTGCCCTGGATCTGCGGGATCGTGATCGCGCCCTGGACGTTCAGCGCGATCGTGCACGAGGCGGCCTGTGCGTCGTCGTTGGCCCAGGCCAGGTTCAGGCTGTAGCTGCCGGCGGGAACGTTGGCGCCCACCGAGATCTGCTGCGTGGCGACGCCACCGTCCGCGGCCGCCGGGCTGAAGCTGCCCAAGGTGACGCCGGCCGGCCAGCTGCCGGAGGTGGAGGCCGCGTTGACGCGGCTGTCGGCATCGGTGGCCGTGACCTGGAAGCCGGAGGCCGTACCGAGCACGGCGCTGGCCGCCGGGCAGCTCGGGATGATCAGCGCGTTGACCGGCGCGCCGCACAGGTGCGTGGCGCTGGATGTGTTGCGCGGCGTGGGGGTGCCGCCAGTGAAGTCGGTGGCGTTGTTGTTGGTGTCGGTGCAGCCGCCGCCATTGCGCAGGGCGCCGAGCGTGACGCTCAGCGTGGTGGCGAGCGTGCCTTCGGTCGAGGTGCTGCCGCCGTAGCCGACCACGTCCTCGGCATTGGTCGGCGCGGTGCCGGTCAATGCGGTGGCGCTCTTCGCCAGCGCGACCTTGCCGGCGCCTGCGGCCATGGCGATGGTGCCGGTGGTGTCACCGTTGACTGCTGCAGCACCGGCGTAGGAGCCGCTGGCGCTTTCCGCGACGAGGTAGTACTGGCCCGGCTGCAGGGTCACACCGGCCGGGATGGTCGTCACCTGCCAGCTCGTGCCGGTGGACGAGGCGTATTGCACCGACCAGCCGCCGATGGCGACCGGCGCGCTGCCCGCATTGAACAGTTCGACGAAATCGTTCTTGTAGAGCAGGCTGGTGCTGGAACTGCCGCCGCCGCCATAGACCTGGCTGATCACGACGCCGGTCGGCGAGGCCGAGGCTGCCATGGACGCGAGGGCCGCGGACAGCAGGATGGCAAGAGGCTTGAGTTTCATGGGCGCGGGTCTCCGAGGGTCATCGATCAGTGCTGGGGCGCGATGCTAGGCAGCTTGTGTGACAGCACGGAGATGCATCGGTTATCGTCCGGACTACACGACGGACGGGACGCGCACGATGGAAGTCAAGCTCGACAAACGTTATGCCGTGGCCGCCACGGCGGTGCAGGCCTGGACTGTGCTGTCCGACGTGCGTGCCACCGCGGCCTGCATGCCCGGCGCGCAGATCACCGAACAGCTCGACGCGACGCACTACAAGGGCATGGTCAAGAGCAAGATCGGCCCGGCGGTGATGAGCTTCAACGGCGACATCGAGGTGCTGGTGCTGGATGCCGCGACGCAGACCTTGCGCATGCTCGGCAAGGGCGCGGACAAGGCCGGCTCATCGGCGTCGATGGAGCTGACGGCAACGGTCGAACCCGACGGCGATGCCGCCTCGGTGCTGGTCGGCACGGCCGTGGTGACGGTCAGCGGGAAGCTGGCGCAGTTCGGCAGCCGGCTGCTGGTGCCGGTGTCGGACGCGATGCTGGCGCAGTTCGCGCAGAACTTCGGTGCGGCTGCGGCGGCGGTACCCGTTGCTGCGGCCGCTGCTGCACCAGCGGTGGTGTCCGATGCGCCGGCGTCAGTGCCCGCACCGGCGCCGGTGGTGGTTCAGGCCGCGCCCGTCAAGGAGCTGAACGCACTGGCCCTGATGTGGACCGTGTTCAAGGGTTGGCTTGCGGGCCTGTTCGGCCGCAAGCCGTGACCAACTCAGCGGGTGCGGCGTCGCGCAACCGCGCCCAGGCCGGTGATGCCCACCAGCATCAGCGCCCAGCTGCCGGGTTCCGGCACGGCGCTGACGGTCACGTTGCCGGCGAACTCGGCGACGAAGCCGATGTTGTAGTGGACATCGTTGACCGCGTCGTAGCCGATGCTTGCATCGGTGTCATCCCACTGGCCGCCGTGGTCGAAGCGTGACAGGTACTGGTTGCCCCAGAGGTTGTCGGGCTGGCCGGGGTTCCAGTTCGAATAGCTCAGCAGTTCGTTCGCATTGCCATTCCAGTACCAGGGGCCGCTGTAGTCCGGAATGACCTGCCCGTCCACATCGCGCACGTCGCCGCGCACGGCGCCAATGCGATAGCCCCAAAGATCGAGGCCACGGCTGGCGAAGCCGTCGGCGATAGTGCTGTTTTCCTGCGCCGAGTAGATCGTGGTCAGCCAGCCCTGCGGGCCGCCTTGCGTGGCGATGGCGTTGATCGCGTTCCAGGCATCGCTGTAGGTGACGCCTTGCGAGTTGGCCGCGATGGCGACGTAGCTGGTATCCGTCGCCGCGTTGTATACCACGCCATAGGCAGCGGTGTAGCCGGTCGGCAGCGTAATCGAGGTGGTAGCGCTGGCGCCAGTGGCGGCGAGTGCCAGGAAGGCCGTGATGGCGAGCTGGGTGGTCATTCTTGTCCCTGAGCTTTTGATTTGATTGCGGCAGCGATTTTGTCAGCGCGCTTACAAAGTAGCGCTGCCGTTTACCCCCGTACTCGTGGGGTCAGGACTTGCCAAATCGACACATCCCGAGGGCGCTTTCCGAACGCATAAACTCGGCGCAGCGGGGCGGCAGCATCCTCCGCATGGGGAGTTCCATGGTGATCGGTCGTCGTCGTCCTTGGCTTCTGTTCGGCCTTCCGCTGGCCCTGTCACTAGCCGCTGCGGCGGCTCTCGCGCAGCCGCAACGCACCGTCGTCGTGGCCGTTGACGACGCGCATCCGCCCTATGTCTATGCGCAGAAGAGCCAGGCCGCCGGCGCCTACGTGGAGGTGCTCACGGCAGCGATGCGTGAGCTGCCGGGTTGGCGGCTGAAGCTGGTGCTGCGGCCCTGGGCCCGCGCGCTGCAGGAGGCGCAGCAGGGCCGCGTCGACGCCTTCCTGCCGCCGTACCGGGAAGTGAACCGCGACTGGGTGACGGTCTTCGCCGGGCCGCTGCATACCGAGGAGGTAGTGCTCAGCTGCGCAGCGCGCGTGCGCATCGGGCCGGCGAGCCGCTGGCCGGAGGACTTCGCCGGCCTGCGCATCGGCACCACGCGCGCCTACCTGCTGAGCCACGAACTGAGCGCGGCCATCGGCGGCGCGCAGGTCAAGCACCGCGAGTTCCGCCAGGGCCGCGACGCGCTGGCCGCACTGGCTCACGACGAGATCGACTGCTACGGCAACGACGCGCTCGACATCGAGCACAGCTATTCCACGGCGCGGGCCGACCAGCACTGGGCTCCCCGCATGCCCGGCCGGCTGGAAGCGCCCTTCCTGCTGAGCAGCCAGAAGGCCTACCTGGGCGTCTCCACCCAGTCCCTGGCGCAGCGGCCCGAGCTGGCGGACTTCGTCGAGGCGCTCAACGCACGGCTGGCGCAGATGCGCGCCAGCGGCGAGATCAAGCGGCTGATGGACGAAGCGCTGGCTCTGCGCAAGTAAGCGAAAGCCGCCTGTCGCTGCTGAGACATCGGGCGGCTTGTTTTGCTGCCTAGAATCGAACGATCGTTCTATTCCATTTCGACGGGTTTCCACCGAGAGGTCAGCATGACAGCCATCTACGAAGTCCGCGGCAACGTCGCCGTGATCACGCTCAGCAACCCGCCGGTCAATGGCCTGGGCTACGAGACGCGCAAGGCCGCGGCCGCCGGCATCGAGTCGGCCGAGAACGATCCGGCCGTCAAGGCCATCGTCATCACCGGCGCCGGCAAGGCCTTCTCGGGCGGCGCCGACATCAAGGAGTTCAACTCGCCGAAGGCGCTGGCCGAGCCCAACCTGGGCAGCCTGATCCTCGTGGTCGAGAACAGCACGAAGCCGGTCGTCGCGGCGATCCACGCGGTCTGCATGGGCGGCGGGCTGGAATTGGCGCTGGGCTGCCACTACCGCGTCGTGCAGAAGGGCGCAAAGATCGCGCTGCCCGAGGTGAAGCTGGGCCTGCTGCCCGGTGCCGGCGGCACGCAGCGCCTGCCGCGCGCGCTGGGCGTGGAGCCCGCGCTGAACATGATCGTCAGCGGGGAGCCGGTGCCGGCCGAGATGCTGGCGATGGTGCCGGGCCAGAAGCTGCTCGACCAGGTCGTTGACGAGAACGTGCTCGATGCCGCGATCGCCTTCGCCAAGGACGTTGCCGACAAGCGCCCCTTGCCGAAAGTGCGTGACCTGAAGGCCCGCGTCGCCAATGCCGATGCCTTCTTCGGCTTCGCGAAGAACATGGTGACCGGCATGTCGAAGAACTTCCCCGCGCCGCTGAAGTGCCTGGAGACGGTGCAGAACTCGGTGACGATGAAGTTCGACGACGGCATCAAGGCCGAGCGCGAAGGTTTCGTCGCGCTGATGCAGACGCCGGAATCGAAGGCGCTGCGCCACGCCTTCTTCGCCGAACGCGCCGCCAGCAAGATCGCCGACGTGCCCGAGGACACGTCGCAGCGCACCATCGCCAAGGTCGCCGTGATCGGCGCCGGCACGATGGGTGGCGGCATCTCGATGAACTTCCTGAACGCCGGCATCCCGGTGACGATCCTGGAGACCAAGCAGGAGGCGCTGGATCGCGGCATCGCCACGATCAGGAAGAACTACGAAGCCCAGGTCGCCAAGGGCAAGCTCAAGGCCGACAAGTACGAGCAGCGCATGGCCCTGCTGACGCCGACCCTGGACTACGCGGCCATCGGCGACGCCGACCTGGTGATCGAGGCCGTGTTCGAGGAACTGAGTGTCAAGGAAGCGGTGTTCAAGAAGCTCGACGAAGTGATGAAGCCCGGCGCGATCCTGGCCTCCAACACGTCGACCCTGGACGTCAACAAGATCGCCAGTTTCACCAAGCGTCCGCAGGACGTTGTCGGCCTGCACTTCTTCAGCCCGGCCAATGTGATGCGCCTGCTGGAAGTGGTGCGCGGCGAGAAGACCGCCAAGGACGTGCTGGCCACCGTGATGCAGCTCGCCAAGAAGATCAAGAAGACGGCCGTGGTCTCGGGCGTCTGCGACGGCTTCATCGGCAACCGCATGATCGAGCAGTACAGCCGTCAGGCCGGCTTCCTGCTGGACGAGGGCTGCACGCCGGCGCAGGTGGACAAGGCGGCCGAGAAGTTCGGCTTCGCGATGGGCCCGTTCCGCATGGGTGACCTGGCCGGCAACGACATCGGCTGGGCGATCCGCAAGCGCCGCGCCGCCGAGCGGCCGAACATGAACTACTCGAAGACCGCGGACCTGCTGTGCGAGCTGGGCCGCTTCGGCCAGAAGACGCAGGCCGGCTGGTACGACTACAGGCCGGGCAAGCGCGATGCGATCCCGTCCAAGGTCGTCACCGACATGCTGGAGAAGTACCGTGCCGACAAGGGCATCGTGGCGCGCCAGGTCAGCGACGAGGAGATCGTCCAGCGCCTGGTGTTCGCGCTGGTCAACGAGGCCGCGCACCTGCTGGAGGAGGGCATCGCCCAGCGCGCCTCGGACGTGGACATGGTCTACCTGACCGGCTACGGCTTCCCGGTGTTCCGCGGCGGCCCGATGTGCTACGCCGACACCGTGGGCCTCTTCAACGTCGTGCAGGCGATGAAGCGCTTCGCGAAGAACCCGATGGACGATGCGAAGTTCTGGGAGCCGGCGCCGCTGATCAAGCGTCTCGTGGCCGAAGGCAAGAGCTTCACCTAACACCAAGATCGAGCGAGTACACACCATGAGCAAAGCAGTCATCGTCTCCACCGCCCGCACGCCCCTGGCCAAGAGCTGGAAGGGCGCTTTCAACATGACCCACGGCGCGACGCTGGGCGGCGAGGCCGTCAAGGCGGCCGTTGCGCGCGCCGGCGTCGAGCCTGGTGCCATCGAGGATGTGCTGATGGGCTGCGCCACGCCGGAGGGCGCGACCGGCGGCAATATCGCCCGCCAGATCGCGCTGCGCGCCGGCCTGCCGATCACCGTCAGCGGCGTCACCGTCAACCGCTTCTGCTCCAGCGGCCTGCAGACCATCGCGATGGCCGCGCAGCGCGTGATCGCCGGTGAGGGCGACGTGTACGTGGCAGGCGGTGTCGAGAGCATCTCCTGCGTGCAGAACGAGGCCAACCGCCACATGTACACCGATCCCTGGCTGCTGAAGAACAAGCCGGAGATCTACTGGAGCATGCTGCAGACGGCCGAGCAGGTTGCCAAGCGCTACAACATTGGCCGCGAGCGCATGGACCAGTACGGCGCCGCCAGCCAGCAGAAGGCCTGCGCCGCGCAGGCCGCGGGCAAGTTCAACGACGAGCTCGTCAGCGTCACCACGACGATGGGCGTCGTCGACAAGGTGATGGGCATCACGACCAGGGAAGTGACGATCAGCGCCGACGAAGGCCTGCGCGAAGGCACGACCTACGAGGGCATCAAGGACCTGCGCTCGGCCCTGCCGGGCGGCCTGATCTCGGCCGGCAACGCCAGCCAGTTCAGCGACGGCGCCGGTGCCTGCGTGGTCGTCAGCGAGCAGTACGCCGAGAGCCACGGCCTTAAATCCCTGGGCCGTTTCCTCGGCTTCGCGGTGGCCGGCTGCGAGCCCGACGAGATGGGCATCGGCCCGGTCTTCGCCGTGCCCAAGGTGCTGAAGAAGCTGGGCCTGACAGTCGCCGACATCGACCTGTGGGAACTGAATGAAGCCTTCGCCGTCCAGGTGCTGTACTGCGCCGACACGCTGGGCATCCCGATGGACCGCCTGAACGTCAACGGCGGCGCCATCGCCGTCGGCCACCCGTATGGCGTGTCAGGCCAGCGCCTTACGGGCCACGCGCTGATCGAAGGCAAGCGCCGCGGCGCAAAGAAGGTCTGCGTGACGATGTGCATCGGCGGCGGCATGGGCGCGGCAGGAGTATTTGAAGTGTTGTGATGTGAGCCCCTCGCCCAGGCCCGCCGCGCTGGACGCCGGCGGGTCTGGTCGGTCCCCCGAGGGGACGGCGATGCTTGCGGCATCGAGCCGCAAGACCATCGCCATCGCGGGCCGGCTTGGGGCGGCCCGGCGCTCGGCCCGAAGCCCCCAGCCGATCCTTCCAAGGAAAAGACATGCGCCAGACCCTCGACTTCCTCCTCAATGACTGGCTCAAGATCAGTCAAGACCTGACCCCGCGTGAGCGCTTCGCCGAACATAGCGACGAGACCTACGCCGCCGTGCTCGACACCTGCGAGCGCATCGCGCGAGAGAAGTACGCGCCGGCCAATCGGCTGAGCGACTCGCAGGAGCCACACTTCGACGGCCGGCGCGTCACCTTGCCGCAGGCCACGCACGAGGCGCTGGCCGCCTACGTCGAATCGGGCATGCTCGCCGCGTCCTGCGATTACGAGCTGGGCGGCATGCAGCTGCCTTGCGTGATCGAGATGGCGGCGAACAGCTTCTTCGCCAAGGCCTCGGTCTCGATCGGCGGCTACGCGATGCTGACCAAGGGCAATGCGCACCTGCTGCTGGCGCACGGCACGCCACGCCAGCAGGAAGTCTTCGCGGCGAAGGAGCTGGCCGGCCGGTGGTTCGGCACGATGTGCCTCAGCGAGCCGCAGGCGGGCTCCTCGCTCAGCGACGTGGCCACCCGCGCCGAGCTGGATGACGAGGCCGATCCGCTCGGTCCGCGCTACCGCCTCAAGGGCAACAAGATGTGGATCTCGGGCGGCGAGCACGAGATCACCGAGAACATCGTCCACCTGGTGCTGGCCAAGATTCCCGGCCCGGACGGCAAGCCCGTGCCCGGCGTCAAGGGCATCTCGCTGTTCATCGTGCCGAAGAAGATGGTGGGGCCGGACGGCGAGCTGACCGGCGAGCGCAACGACGTGCAGCTGGCCGGCCTCAACCACAAGCTCGGCTACCGCGGCACCACCAACTGCCTGCTGAACTTCGGCGAGAAGACTGGTGCGGTGGGCTACCTCGTCGGCAAGCCCGGCGAGGGCCTGAAGTGCATGTTCCACATGATGAACGAGGCCCGCATCGGCGTGGGCCTGGGCGCGGTGATGCTGGGCTACGCCGGCTACGAGGCCAGCCTCGAATACGCTCGCCAGCGCCCGCAGGGCAGGGCAGTCACCTCGACCGGCAAGGACGCCGCCAGCCCGCAGCTGAAGATCATCGAGCACGCCGACGTCAAGCGCATGCTGCTGGCGCAGAAGAGCTATGTGGAAGGCGGCCTGGCGCTGGAGCTGATGTGCGCGCGCCTGGTCGACGAGCAGCGCACCGGCGCGCCCGACGATGCGGCCGAGGCCGCGCAGCTGCTGGAGGTGCTGACGCCGATCGCCAAGAGCTGGCCCAGCGAATGGTGCCTGGAGGCAAACTCGCTGGCGATCCAGGTGTTGGGCGGCTACGGCTACACGCGCGACTTCCCCGTCGAGCAGTACTGGCGCGACAACCGCCTGAACATGATCCACGAGGGCACGCACGGCATCCAGGGCCTGGACCTGCTGGGCCGCAAGGTCGTGATGAACGGCGGCGCCGCACTGCAGGTGCTGGCCACCCACGTCAACGACACGATAGAGAAGGCGCTGCAGGACACGACGCTGGCCGAGCACGCGAACCAGCTCGCCGCCGCGCTCGCCAAGGTCGGCCGCGCCACCAAGAACGCCTGGTCCACCGGCCTGCCCGAGGAGGCGCTGGCCAACGCAACGCCCTACCTGCAAGCCTTCGGCCACGTGGTGCTGGCCTGGCTGTGGCTGGACGTTTCGATGGCTGCAAACAGCGACAGCGACTTCCACAAAGGCAAGCGCGCCGCAGCTTCATACTTCTTCGCCTACGAACTGCCTAAGATCGACGCTTGGCTGGCCGTCGTGGCCCGCCGCGAATCCTTGTGCAGGGAGATGCAGGATGGCTGGTTCTGAAGCAAGGAAGACCGTGTCGCCGAGGACGATCGTCTGGATCGAGCGTCTGGTCTGGATCCTGATCTACGGCGGCCTGCTGTTGATGAGCGTCGGTCTGTTCCTGGTGCGCGGAGAGGGGCCAGTGCTGGGCTCGGTGCTGCTCGTCAAGGGCGGCATCGTGACGGCGGCCGGCGTCTTCCTGATCTGGCTGCGCTCGCGGCTGAAGCCCACCCCCATAACGAACAAACAGGACTGACACGATGAGCACCACGAGGCGCGTCCAAGACCTCTTCGACCTGAGCGGGCAGATCGCCCTCGTCACCGGCGGCTCGCGCGGCCTGGGCCTGCAGATGGCCGAGGCGCTCGGCGAGGCCGGCGCCAAGGTGATGCTGAGCTCGCGCAAGGCGGCCGACCTGGAGGAGGCCGTGGCTCACCTGCAGGACCGCGGTATCGACGCGCGCTGGATCGCCGCCGACGCCTCGAAGGAGAACGAGGTGCAGGACGTCGTCGTGCAGACGATGGAGCGGCTCGGCCAGATCGACATCCTCGTCAACAACGCCGGTGCCACCTGGGGCGCGCCGGCCGAGGAGCACACGCTGGAAGCCTGGGACAAGGTGATGAACCTGAACGTCCGCAGCCTGTTCGTGTTCGCGCAGGCGGCGGGGCGGCTGTCGATGATCCCGCGCCGCAAGGGCCGCATCATCAACATCGCCTCCATCGCGGGCCTGGGCGGCAACCCCTCGGTGATGAAGACGATCGCCTACAACACCAGCAAGGGCGCGGCGGTGAACTTCACCCGCGCGCTGGCCGGCGAATGGGGTGCCCACGGCATCACCGTCAATGCGATTGCGCCGGGCTTCTTCCCGAGCAAGATGACCCGCGGCACCATGGCCAAGGTCGGCGCCGAAGTGATCGCCTCGCAGGCGCCGCTGAACCGCATCGGCGACGACGAAGACCTGAAGGGAGCCGTGTTGCTGTTCGCCAGCGCCGCGGGCAAACATATCACCGGGCAGATACTTGCCGTGGATGGCGGCGTCAGCGCCCTCGTCGGGGGCTGAGCGGATGGCGGAGAAGCTGGCTTTCCCGGTTCATATCCCCTTCGTCGAGCGGCTGGGCTTCGAACTCGTCGCGGTGGGCAACGGTGATGCCGAACTGAGCGTTGACCTGACCGAGGCGCATCTGAACTCCTGGGCCGTCGCACACGGCGGCGTCGTGATGACCTTGCTGGACGTGGCGATGGCCCACGCCGCGCGCTCGGTGAACCGCAAGACCGCCGAGGACGGCGGCACCGATTTCGGCCCCGGCGTCGTCACCGTCGAGATGAAGACCTCCTTCATGCGGCCCGGCGAAGGCCGTCTGCGCGCCAGCGGCAAGCTGCTTCATCGCAGCCCGACGATGGCCTTCTGCGAAGGCTCGGTGTTCGACGACGCCGGCAAGCTCTGCGCGCACGCCACCGGCACCTTCAAGTACCTGCGGGCGCTGCCGGGGCGGGGCCTGGCGCTGAAGCCGCTGCAGGGCCGGTGAAACTGAGTCGGCCTGAAGGGCGGCATCACAACAAGCCGTACCGCTCCCGCCACAGCGCCTCGACGCCGGCCACCACCTCGTCCGGCAAGGGCACGTAGTCCTGCTGCATCGCCAGGCCCTGACCATGGTGCAGCGCCCAGCGGAAGAAGGCCAGCACCTGCGGCGTGCGCGGCGTGGCCTGGGCGGGCAGCAGGACGAAGCTGGCGCCGACGATGGGCCAGGTCTGCGCGCCGGGGCGGTCCAGCAGCGGCAACTGTTCGGATGGCAGCGCGGCCCAGTCCAGGCCCACCGTCGCGGCCTCGAAGGCCGGCCGGCTCGGCACCGCCGGGCGGCCGTCATGGTTGCGCACGGCGGCCACGTTGAGCCGGTGCTGCATCGCATAGCTGGACTCGACATAGCCGATCGCCATGCGCGTGCGCTGCACCGTCGCGGCCACGCCTTCGTTGCCCGTGGCGGCCACGCCGGCCTGCCAGGCCGCCTCGTCGCGCGCCGCCGGATCGGACAGCGCGAGGAACTCGCGCCACAGCCGTGTCGTGCCCGAGCCGTCGGCACGGCGCACGACGGTGATGCGCGAACTGGGCAGGTGCAGGCCCGGGTTCAGCGCGGCGATGGCCGGATCGTTCCACTTGCGCACACGGCCGAGGTAGATGGCCGCCAGCAGCCTGCCATCCAGCTTCAACTCGGCCGGGCCGATGCCTTCCACGTGGATGACCGGCACCACGCCGCCGATGACGACGGGGAACTGCACGAGGCCGCGGCGCTGCAGCTCCTCCGGTGCCAGCGGAATGTCGGAGGCGCCGAAGTCCGCCTCGCCGCGAGACACGCGCTCGATGCCGGCCGTGGAGCCGAGGGGCTGGTAGCGGATCTCGCTGCCGCCGGCCTCGTGCGCCCAGGCCGCGGCCCAGCGGGCGTACAGCGGGGCGGGGAAGGTGGCGCCGGCGCCTTCCGCCGCGGCGGCATCGGTGACGAAGACTGCCATCGACAGCGCGGCGAACAGGGCAAGGATCGGCCTCATGCGCCGAGTATGTGGCCGGCGCGTGGCGCCGACGTGACGACTTCGTGGCGAGGTCATGTCCCGGTCATGACGATTGCCTAGACTGCCGCGATGCGGTTCGTGTCTGTCGTCTCCCTGTTCTCGATGCTCGTTGCCTTGGTCGGCCCGGCCCGTGCGGCCCATCCCTTGCAGACCGAGGACACCGGCACCCAGGGCAAGGGCAACCTCGAGCTCGAAAACGGCCTGGACCGCATCCGCAATGGCGACGGCAGCCGCGATTTCTCCTACCAGCCGCAGCTCTCCTACGGTCTCGTCCCGGCGGTGGACCTGATCGTGCAGCCGTCCTGGCTCACGCACCGCGATCCCGGCGGCCCGACGCGGCGCAGCGCCGGCGACACCAACCTCGATGCCAAGTGGCGCTTCTTCGGCAGCGCGCCCTGGTCGCTCGCCGTGCGGGCCGGCGTGACGCTGGCCACCAGCAACCAAGGCCTGGGCCAGCCCAAGGGCACGGTGGCCTCGCACGGGCTGCTGGCGCTGACGCTGGATGCCGCGCCGCTGACGGCACATTTCAATGTGGGCATGGCCGAGAACCCGAACGACGCCGGCCAGCGCCGCCGGATTGCCAGCACTTCGGCCGCGCTGATGTGGCAGGCCAGCGATGCGCTGATCCTGACGGTGGACGGCAGCCTGCAATCCAATCCGGATTCGGCCCGCAAGACCTGGCCGGGCCTGCTGCTGGGCGGCGCGATCTGGACCCTGCAGCCGGGGCTGGACCTGGACATCGGCTGGCAGAGGAGCTACGGCCCCGCGCAGCCGGCGCGCCGCGACCTGTTGATGGGGCTCACCTGGCGCTTTGCGCCCTAGCCTTGCTCACTTCAGGCCGAGCGCCCGCCAGCCCTCGATACCCAGCTTCTCCATCGTCTCGATGTTCTTCTCGAAGATCGAGTCGGTGTCGTCCATCGTCTCGGTGGCGCGCTCGATGCTGGTCTCGCGCAGGATGTGCATCGTCGGATACGGCGAGCGGTTCGTGTAGTTGGTGATGTCCTCGGGCTCGGTGCCGCCGAACTGGTAGTGCGGGTGGAAGTTGGCGAACTGCAATTCACCGTCCAGTTCCAGGTCCTCGATCAGCGCATCGGCGGCGCCGAGGAAGTCGTTGAAGTCGAGAAAATCGGTGAGCGTGTGCGGGTGGATCACCAGCGTGGTCTCGATCTCCTCGGGGTCGGCGCGCTTGAGCGCCAGCAGCTCGCGGGCCAGGTCCTTCAGCAGGTCTTCGGGCGTCTCGGCGGCGCTGACGACATAGCGGATCCGCTCGTTGACGTGGACGCTCTTGGCGAAGGGGCAGAGGTTCAGGCCGATGACGGCCTTCTCCAGCCAGGCGCGGGTGTCGGCGATGACTTCTTGTTCGTTCATCGCGAGATTATCGAAGCAGGCCCGCGAGTCCTTGCCGCGCCGCTTCGGCGGCCTGCTCGACGAGCTGCCGCTTCCACTCGGGCGTGTCCACGTAGAAGGCATCGCGCATCTGCTGCTTGATCGCCGTGGCCTGCGTCGGCGGCGCTTCCGGATGCAGCTCCAGCCAATGGTCGGCGCGCAGCGCCAGGATCATCTCGTCGACGGGCAAGGTGCCGAACTCCAGCGCGATGCCGGTGTACTCGGCGCCGGGGCAGGCGTCGAACACCACGTTCCACATCAGGCCCTGCAGCAGCGCGGAGCTGGAGCTGCCGTCGTAGATCGAGGTGACCTCGGGGCCCCACCAGGCGCGGGCGCGGGCCAGCGCGGCGGCGTCGTTGCGGCTGGCGAAGATGCGCTCGCCGTGGCCGGTGGGGCCGAGGCCCGTGTGCAGGTCGATCCAGGCGATGCGCTGGGCGCCGCGGCCCTGCTCCTCCAGCAGGTGGTGCAGGGTCACGTTGCTCCAGGTCGGCGCGCGGCCGCCGTAGAACAGGCCAGCCTCGTGCGCGTACTGGCCGCCGGAGATCGCGGTCTGCAGGCCGCGCTGGCCGTGCGCCGCCGCGTAGGCTTCCAGCACCGCCTCGTTGGCGGCGCTGGGCGGCCAGTGGCGGGGCAGCAGCGCCGCGGCGATCTCGTCGTAGCCGGCGTTGTGCGGCAAGGGCCGGTGGAAGTCGTGGAAGTTGCGATTCAGGTCCACGCCTTCCTGCGTGACGCGGCGCAGCCACGAGAAGCCGTGCGGGTTCAGCGCGTGGATGTAGAGCACCGCGATGCCCGATCGCTTCACGGCCTCGTTCCAGCCCGCATCGTTCAGCAGTGCGCACTGGATGCCGGAGCCGGCGAAGCCTTCGACGCCATGGCAGGCGCTGCTGATGATCATCAGCTTGTCCGCGCCGCGCGCGCCTTGGCGAGCCACGTCCATCGCCAGCCGCTCGCCCTCGCGGCCCAGCAACGGATGCAGGTGCGGCTCGTTGTCCAGGCCGGCCGCGTCGAGCGCGGCGAGGAACTTCGCTCGCGCCTCGGCGTAGCTCGAGGCGAAGAAGGCCTCGGCGTTCATGCCTGCTGCGGCTTGGCCAGCCAGGCTTCCGCGAGGCGCACCCACATCGAGCCGCCCAGCGGGATCAGCTCGTCGTTGAAGTCGTAGCTCGGGTTGTGCAGCATGCAGGGCCCCATGCCGTGGCCGCCCTCGCGGTGGCTGCCGTCGCCGTTGCCGATCAGGAAGTAGCAGCCGGGCTTTTCCAGCAGGAAGTAGCTGAAGTCCTCGGCACCCATCGTCGGCTCGAACTCCTGCACGTTCGCTGCGCCCACCATCTCGGCCAGCGTCGACTGCACGAAGGCGGTCTCGGCCGGGTGGTTGATCGTCGGCGGGTAGTTGCGGTGGAACTCGAACTCGCACTGCAGCTCGAAGGTCTGGGCCACGCCCTCGGCGATCTGCTTCATGCGCCGCTCGATCAGGTCCAGCACCTCCAGGGTGAAGGTGCGCACGGTGCCTTCGATCACGCAGGAATCGGGCACGACGTTGGTGGCTTCGCCGGCGTGGATCATCGTCACCGAGATCACGCCGGCGTCGATCGGCCGCTTGTTGCGCGTGATGATGGTCTGGAAGGCCTGCACCATCTGGCAGGCCGCCGGCACCGGGTCGAGGCCGTTGTGCGGCATCGCCGCGTGGCAGCCCTTGCCGCGCAGCACGATCTTGAATTCATTGCTCGATGCGAACACCGGCCCGCTCTTCAGCGCGAACTGGCCGGCGGCCATGCCGGGCCAGTTGTGTGCTCCGAACATCGCCTCCATCGGGAACTTCTCGAACAGGCCGTCCTTGATCATCTCGCGCGCGCCGCCGCCGCCTTCCTCGGCCGGCTGGAACACCAGGTAGACGGTGCCGTCGAAGTTGCGGTGCGTCGCCAGGTGCTTGGCGGCCGAGAGCAGCATGGCCGTGTGGCCGTCATGGCCGCAGGCGTGCATCTTGCCGGCGTGCTTGCTGGCATGCTCAAAATGGTTGTGCTCGGTCATCGGCAGCGCGTCGATGTCGGCGCGCAGGCCCACCGCGCGGTCCGACGTGCCGTTCTTGACGATGCCGACGACGCCGGTCTTGCCCAGGCCCCGATGCACCGGGATGCCCCAGTCGGTCAGCGCCTTGGCGATCAGCTCGGATGTGCGCTCCTCCTGGAAGCACAGCTCCGGATGGGCGTGGATGTCGCGGCGCAGCGTCTGGATCGTCGCTGCGTCGGCGAGGATGGATTCGATCAGCTTCATGGGCGGGCCTGCTTCCTCGTGGGACAAGCGTCCAAGTCTACTGCGGGCGGTTCAGCTCGACGGTGATGTGGACCAGTTCCTCATGGATCGCCAGCTGGCGCCTGAAGTCGTCCGGCACCGCCTGCGGGTCCGGCGTGGCCAGCGCGACGATGCAGGCGTACTTGCCGGCGCCGACGCGCCAGACGTGCAGGTCGCAGATGCGGGCGGGAATCGGGCTGGCGGCGATCACCGCGCGGATTTCCTCGACGACCGGCGCGTCCATCTCGGCGTCCAACAGCACGCGGCCCGAGTCGCGCAGCAGGCCGACGGCCCAGGCCGCCACGACCGCCGCGCCGGCCAGGCCCATCGCCGGATCGAGCCAGGCGATGCCCCACAGCTTGCCGCCGGCCAGCGCGGCGATGGCCAGCACGGAGGTCGCCGCGTCGGCCAGCACGTGGATGTAGGCCGAGCGCAGGTTCAGGTCGTGAAGGTGGTGATGCTCGTGATCGCCGTGGCCGTCGCCGTGGTGATGGTGGTGGTGCGCGCCGCGCAGCAACCAGGCGCAGGCGAGATTCACGGCGAGGCCGACGGCGGCGATCATCATCGCCTCGTCGTAGTGGATCGCCGCCGGCGCCAGCAGGCGCTCGGACGACTGCCACAGCATCGTCAGCGCCACGATCAGCAGCAGGATCGCGCTGGTGTAGCTGCCCAGGATCTCGATCTTCCAGGTGCCGAAAGCGAAGTGCGCGTGGCCGGACAGGCGCCGCGCGAACAGATAGGCCAGGAAGGACAGGCCCAGCGCGATCACGTGCGAGCTCATGTGCCAGCCATCGGCCAGCAGCGCCATCGAGTTGAAGACCCAGCCGCCGGCGATCTCGGCCACCATCATCACGGCGGTCAGCAGCACGGCCAGCAGGGTGTTGCGCTGGGCCAGCGGGTTGCCTTCGTCGAAGACGTGGGAGTGGGTCTCTACAGGGGGTGATGCGGCCTTCATCCGGACACTCTACCCGCCCGTGGGCACGGGCCTTGCCGTCGGGTGGAATGAACCGCAGCCCGAGGAGTCCGCCATGAAGCCATTGCGCCATTCGACCGTTCGCAGCATCGTTCTGGCTGCCGTGCTGGGCAGCCTCGCGTTGCTGGGCGCCTGCAAGCGCCCCGAGCAGGAGCCGGGGCGCGACCTCGCGCCGCCGAGCCCCGGGCTGCCGGCCTCGCCGGCGCTGCCTTCGTCGTCGCCGACGGTCTGAACGGCGGTCAGCCGTTGTTCTTGATGCGATTGACCAGCGCCTGCGTGTAGGCGGCCGTACCGGCGTTGCCGCCGAGGTCGCCGGTGCGGACCTTGTCGATGTTCAGCGTCTCGTCGATCGCGCGGCGCAGCCGGGCGGCCAGGTCCGGCAGCTTGCAGTGGTCCAGCATCATCGCTCCGGCCAGCAGCAGCGCGGTCGGATTGGCCAGGCCCTTGCCGGCAATGTCCGGCGCCGAGCCGTGGACGGCTTCGAAGATCGCCGCGTCGGTGCCGATATTGGCGCCCGGCGCCATGCCGAGGCCACCGACGAGGCCGGCCACCAGGTCCGACAGGATGTCGCCGAACAGATTGGTCGTCACCAGCACGTCGAACTGCCAGGGGTTCAGTACCAGCTTCATCGCGCAGGCGTCGATGATGACGGTGTCGAGCTCGATGCGGCCCTTGTACTTCTGCTCCCACAGTTGCTGGCCGGTCTCCAGGAAGATGCCGGTCAACGCCTTCATGATGTTGGCCTTGTGCACGATCGTGACCTTCTTGCGCCCGGTGGCAATCGCCAGCTCGAAGGCATGTTCCAGCAGGCGGCGGCTGCCCTGGCGGGTGTTGACGCCGGTGGCCATGGCCACCGCGTGCGGGTCGCCGTCGATCGGAATGAAGGTTTCGTGGCCGATGTACAGGCCCTCGAGGTTCTCGCGCACCACCAGCAGGTCGATGTCGTCGTAGCGGCCGCCGGGAATGATGGTGCGGGCCGGCCGCACGTTTGCGTAGAGCTGGAATTCCTCTCGCAAGCGCACGTTGGACGAGCGGTAACCGCCGCCGGACGGCGTCTCCAGCGGTCCCTTCAGCGCCAGGCGCGTGCGGCGGATGCTGTCCAGCGCGGCCTTGGGCAGCGGGTCGCCATGGGCCTGCACGCCGGCCAGGCCGGCGACCTGCCGGTCCCAGTCGAAGGGGCTGCCCAGCGCGTCGAAGACGGCGAGCGCGGCATCGACGATTTCGGGGCCGATGCCGTCGCCGGGGATCAGGGTGGCGGGGATCTTCTGCTGCGTGCTGCTCATGGGGGCTTCGCCTGGGCTGTGGGAATGCCCTAGGGTAACCCCTTGCGCGGGATGCTTCAGTGTTTGGAACTTCGGCTGGCGCTGCTGCTCTTCTTGGCGGGCACCTTGCCGCCTGCCTTGCGCGCCTCCGACAGGCCGATCGCGATCGCCTGCTTGCGGCTGGTGACCTTCTCGCCGGAGCCGCTCTTCAGCGTGCCTTCCTTGGCCTCGTGCAGGGTCTTGTGGACTTTCTCCGCGGCTTTCTCTCCGTAGCGTGCCATGGGTTTCTCCTTGCGATGCGGGGATGCATCACCGGAGCAAGCCACGTGCCCCGGTTCAGTGCGAGGTGTGGCCGACGATGCGCCGGTGCACGCTGCGCATCGACAGCCACACGGCCAGCACGACCACGGGCACCGCCACGGCGCTGGTCGCCTCCACGCCGAAGGGCCAGCCGAGCTTCATCGCGCCCTTGGCGACATAGCTGACGAGGCCGACGATGTAGTAGCTGATGGCCGCCACGGACAGGCCTTCGACGGTGGCCTGCAGCTTCAGCTGCAGGTCCTGGCGGCGGTTCATCGCCTCCAGCAGTTGCTGGCTGCCGAGCTGCTGCTCGATCTCGACGCGCGTGCGCAGCAGGTTGCTGACTCTCGAGATCCGCTGCGACAGCGCGTCCTGCCGGCGTGCTGCCCACTCGCAGGTGGCGCGTGCCGGGCTGAGGCGCCGGTCGATGAACTCGGCGATCGTCTGCAGCCCGGGCAGCCGCGATTCGTTCAGTTCCTCGATGCGCTTGTCGACGAGGCCGAAGTAGGCTGCGCTGGCCGAGAAGCGCGAATGCGTGGCCGCGTACTCGCCTTCGACCTCGCCGGCCAGGCGGGTCAGCCGGTCCAGCAGTTCGGGTTCTTCCTCGCGCCGCGCGCTGCGCACCGCCTGCGCCAGCCCGGCCAGTTCCTGCTCGGCGCGGTCCAGCATGGCGCCGGCCTGGCGCGCGGCCGGCAGGCCCAGCGAGGCGGCCATGCGGTAGGTCTCGATCTCCAGCAGGCGCTGCACGCTGCGGCCGAGCCGCCGCGGGCTCATCGTGGCGCCGGCCATCAGCAGCATGCGCGAGAAGCCGTCGGCATGGGTGGCGAAGTCGGTCAAGACCTGGCCCTCGTCGCCGGCCACCGCCGAGCCGACCAGGCGATCCTCGCTCATCAGCGCGCGGGCCTGCTCCTGCACGAGCTGCAGGTGCGGCCGGGATTGGAACGCCCAGAGGTGCAGCGCGGCGAGGCAGCGGCCGGGCAGGGCGGCCAGCCAGTCCTGCGGCAGCAGCTCCACCGCGCGGACCGGGTCGCGCGGATCGAGCCGGTCACCATCGTCCAGCGGCCGCAGGAAGGTCCAGGCGACGAACTCGGTGTGCAGTTCCCAGCGCAGCCGTACCGTTCCCAGATCCATCCGCAGGTGCGTGGCCTCGCCGTCAGGCACCGGCAGGTGCAGGTCGCGCAGCAGGCGTGCCAGGTGTTCCCGGCTGGCCGCGCGTTCATCGGCATCGCAGAACATCACGACATGCGAGATCGCCAGCGGCGCCGCCATCGGCTCGGGCGGCCGCTCGTGGATCTCGTTGTGCAGCTGGGCGCGGAGGGGGTGCTGGTGGATCATGCGCGCATTCTCCGCGCAGCCAGAGCGCAGTTCTCGCGGGTCAGCGCTTCACGCGCCCGTCCCCCGTCAGCATCGACAGCTCGACGAAGTTCGACGCCACATGGCGCCCGGCCGAGAAGCGCAGCGGGAAGCCGCCGGGGTTGTAGGGCTGCAGCGTCTCCAGCGCGGCGACGAGCGCCTCGCGGCTGGCCTTGCCGCCGCCGCCGGCGCCCATGCGGCGCAGGCCTTCGGTGATGGTCTTGGCCGCGAGGAAGCCCTCGATGCCGTTGTAGTCGGGGCGGAAGCCCGCCGCGGGGCCGCCGGCCTTCTGCAGCGCGTTCTGGTACTCCTCGGCGACGCCGGTGGTGGTGCCGAAGGGGTAGGGCATGACCTGGCTGACGACGACGCCGTTGGCGTCCTTGCCGAGCTCGTCGAGCAGTGCCTGCGTGCCGACGAAGGAGACGTTGTAGAACACGCCACCGAAGCCGGCCTTGCGCGCCGCGCGGATGAAGGCGGCGCAACTCTTGTAGGCGCCGATCATCACGATCGCCTCGGGCATGTTGCCGGCGTTGACGAGCGACTGCACGGCCTTGGTCACGTCCACCGTGTTGCGTTCGACCGTGCCGGTGGACAGCGGCTTGAGCGCCAGCGGCTTCATTGCGCGTTCCACGCCCTCCAGGCCGGCCTTGCCGTAGCTGTCGTTCTGGTAGAAGACCGCGATCCGGTTCAGACCCAGCTGCGTCAGCTGCTTGACGATCAGCGCGGTCTCCTCGAAGTAGGAGGCGCGCACGTGGAAGACCTGGCGGCTCATCGGCTCGCGCAGCGCCTCGGCGCCGGTCAGCGGTGCGAAGAAGGGTACGCGGCTCTCGTTCACCAGAGGCAGCGCGGCCAGCGAGGTCGGCGTGCCGACGTAGCCGAATAGCGCGAGCACTTCTTCCTCGATGAACCTCTGCGTATTGGCCTTGCAGCGTTCGGGCTCGTAGCCGTCGTCCAGCGTGCGCAGCTCGATCGGCATGCCATTGACGCCGCCGGCGGCGTTGACGCCGTCGAAGTACAGCTTGGAGCCGATCTGCATCTGCTTGCCCAACTGGGCTGCCGGGCCGCTCAGCGCGCAGGACTGGCCCAGCACGATCTTGCGGCGATCCTGGGCGCGCGACGGGCCGGGCAGGGCGAGGGAGCCGAGGGTGGCGGCTGCGGCGGCAGCAACAAGGGCTTCACGTCTACGCACGCGGTTTCTCTTTTTCTTGAATCGATAATTACGAAATTGTGCGGTGGCTTCACCGCCCCTGAAAACCGCGGCCGCGGCCCTCATGGAATAGTTCACGCATGAACATCGTTGTTACGTCCCCGTCCGCTCAGAAAATCGTCAAGGGCGCCTGCCCGCATGACTGCCCGGACACCTGCGCGCTGAAGATCACCGTCGAGGACGGCCGCGTCGTCAAGGTCCAGGGGCAGGCCGATCATCCGAGCACGCACGGCGCACTGTGCACCAAGGTCTCGCGCTACGCCGAGCGAACCTACCACGCGGAGCGCCTGCTGCACCCGCTCAAGCGCGTCAGCCGCAAGGACGAGCCGCCGCTATTCGCACGCGTCAGCTGGGAATCGGCGCTGGCGGACATCGCCGCGCGGCTGAGGACCATCGCCGCGCGCGACCCGCAGGCGATCCAGCCCTACAGCTACGCCGGCACGATGGGCCTGCTGCAGGGCGAGGCGATGGCGGGCCGCTTCTTCAACCGCATCGGCGCCAGCCAGCTCGACCGCACGATCTGCGCCTCCGCCGGCGCCGCCGCGCTGACGGCCACCTACGGTCACAAGCTCGGCATGCACCTGCGCTTCTTCGCCGAAAGCCAGCTGATCCTGATCTGGGGCAGCAACTCGATCGCCTCGAACCTGCATTTCTGGACCTACGCGAACCAGGCCAAGCGCAACGGCGCCAAGCTGATCTGCATCGACCCGCGCAAGACCGAGACGGCCGACAAGTGCCACCAGCACATCGCCCTGCTGCCGGGCACCGACGGCGCGCTGGCGCTGGGCCTGATGCACGAGCTGATCGCCAACGACGGGCTCGATGCCGACTACATCGCCCGCCATGTGGACGGCTGGGATGAACTGCGCGAGAAGGCGCTGCAATGGCCGCCGGAGCGCACCGCCGAGGTCTGCGGCATCACGGCCGACGAGGTGCGCGGCCTGGCGCGCGACTATGTCGCGGCGAAGCCCGCCGCAATCCGGCTGAACTACGGCATGCAGCGCGTGCGCGGCGGTGGCAATGCGGTGCGGCTGGTCGCGCTGCTGCCCTGCCTCACCGGTGCCTGGCGCCACCGCGCCGGCGGCCTGCTGCTGTCCAGCTCGGGTTGGTTCGCGCCGTACAAGAACGCGGCGCTGGAGCGGCCGGACTTGAGGGTCGCAAAGGCGGCGCCGCGCGTCGTCAACATGAGCACCATCGGCGACGCGCTGCTGCAGGAGGCGTCGCCCGACTTCGGCCCGAAGATCGAGGCGCTGATCGTCTACAACAGCAACCCGGTAGCGGTGGCGCCGGAGTCGCCCCGGGTCGTCAAGGGCTTCCAGCGCGAGGACCTGTTCACCGTCGTGCTCGAGCACTTCATGACCGACACCGCGGACCTGGCCGACTACGTGCTGCCCGCCACGACGCAGCTGGAGCACCTGGACGTCCACACGGCCTACGGCCATACCGACGTGCTGATCAACCATCCGGCCGTGGCGCCGCTCGGCGAGGCGAAGCCGAACACGCAGATCTTCCGCGAGCTGGCCGCGGCCTGCGGCTTCGACGAGCCGGCCTTCCGCGAGAGCGACGAGGAACTGGCGCGCCAGGCCTTCACCGAGGCGATCGACTTCGACGCGCTGGCGGAGCAGGGCTGGCAGTCGCTGCCGCTGGCCGAGGCGCCGTTCGCCGAAGGCGGCTTCCTCACCGCCAGCGGCCGCGCCCAGGCCGGCGGCGCCGACTACGTGCCGAACTACGAGAGCGCGCGCTCGGCGCCCGAACTCGCGGCGCGCTACCCGCTGGCGATGATCTCGCCGCCGGCGCGCAACTTCCTGAACTCCAGCTTCGTCAACGTGAAGAGCCTGCGCGACATCGAGGGCGAGCCCATCGTCGAGATCCATGCCGACGACGCGTCTGCCCGCGGTCTCGCCGACGGCACGATGGTGCGCGTGTTCAACGACCGCGGCAGCTACCGCTCGCGGCTCAAGGTCAGCGAGCGTGCGCGGCCCGGCGTGGTCAACGGCCTGGGCGTGTGGTGGCGCAAGCTGGGCGTGGACGGCACGAATGTCAACGAGCTGACCCACCAGCACCTGACCGACCTGGGCCGCGCGCCGAGCTTCTACGACTGCCTCGTCGAGGTGGTCGCCGCGTGATCGTGCGGCGTCTGGCGATCCTGTTGGCAACATTGCTGTTGGCCGGTTGCGGTCAGATGGGCTACCTGGCCCAGTCGCTGAACGGCCATATGCGGATGATGTCGGCGGCCGAGCCGGTCAGCACGCTGCTGGCCCGGCCCGACCTGGATCCGAAGCTGCGCGAGCGGCTGCAACTGAGCCAGCGCCTGCGCGACTACGCGATTGCCGAGCTGCACCTGCCCGACAACAACAGCTACCGCCGCTATGCGGACCTGCATCGCGGCGCGGCGGTCTGGAACGTGATCGCCGCGCCGGAGCTGAGCCTGAAGGCCAGGACCTGGTGCTATCCGATCATGGGCTGCGTCGCCTATCGCGGCTACTTCGAGCAGGCGGCGGCCGAGGCCTATGCTCGCGGATTGCGCGAGGACGATGAGCACCTTGAAGTCATGGTCGGCCCGGTGCCGGCCTACTCGACCTTGGGCTGGAGCACCTGGCTCGGTGGCGATCCGCTGCTGAACACCTTCATCGGCTACCCGGAGGGCGAACTGGCGCGGATGATGTTCCACGAGCTGGCCCACCAGGTGGCCTACGCGGACGACGACACGACCTTCAACGAATCGTTCGCGACCGCCGTCGAGCGCATCGGCGCGGCACGCTGGCTGAAGGCCCGCGGCAGCGAGGCGGCGCGCGAGACCTATGAGCGCGGCAACCAGCGCCGCCTGCAGTTCCGCGCGCTGACCGATGCTTACCGGGCGAAGCTCGCCGCCGTCTACGACAGCGCGCAGGACGACGACACGAAGCGCGCCGCCAAGGCCCGCACGATGCAGGCCCTGCGCGAGGACTACGCGAAGCTGAAGGCCGAGGAGTGGGGCGGCTACAGCGGCTACGACGACTGGTTCGCGCGCGCCAACAACGCCAGCTTCGCGCTGCTGTCCGCCTACGGCGAGCTGGTGCCTGCCTTCGAGGCACTGTTCGAGCGGGAAGGCCAGGATTGGCCGCGCTTCTATGCCGAGGTAAAACGGCTCGCCAAGCTGCCGAAGAGCGAACGCCGCAGCCAGCTCGCCTCACACTGACCGGAGACACCCACCATGGCCGACATCCACATTCGCCGCGAGCACACGCTGGGCCTGACGAAGGCGCGCGAGCTGGCCTGGGCCTGGGCCGAGAACGTCGAGGACAAGTTCCAGATGGTCTGCACCGTCGTCGAGGGCAAGACCGGCGACACCGTCGAGTTCAAGCGCGCGGGCGCGAGCGGCGCGCTGGACGTCACGGCGACCCACTTCGAGCTGCGCGCCAAGCTCGGCTTCCTGCTCGGCGCTTTCAAGGGCACGATCGAGAGCGAGATCGAGAAGGAACTGGACAAGCTGCTGGCGGCGGCCCCGAAGAAGAGGTAAGCCGCCAGGCTGGGAAATTCTTACTTCAAGGACTCGATCAGCTCGATGTACTGCTGCATCGCTGCGTCCTTCGCCGTGCCCTTCAGCTCGCTCCACGCATCCCACTTGAAGCGGCCGACGAAGTCGGTCATGCCGGGGCGATCGCCTTCGACATCGCCGACGCTGCCCTGCTTGTACAGCGCGTACATCTTCAGCAGCGTCTGGTTGTCGGGCTTCTCGGGCAACTGCTTCGATTCGGCGACGGCGGCTTCGAACTGGTCCTGTAGGCTCATGGCGGTCTCGATGGTAGTGATGACTAGCGTCGCATCTTACGGCAGCCCATTCACTGGTCCAGTGCATCGCGCGCCAGCTCGACGCCGAGGAACTGCAGCGCGTCGAGCGGCTCGGCCGCGGCGGCATCGAGGTACAGCGCGTCGGCTTGCTGCGTGCCGCCGTCCAGCCGCCGCAGCGCGCGGGCGCGCTCGACCAGCGAGATCGGATTGGCCGGGTCGAGCGCGGCGGCGCGCTGCAACTGCTCGAGGCCCTGGGCGACTTCGGCGCCGAGCGTGCGGCCGATCAGGCGGCCGACCTTGTCGGGCACCTCGATGTGGAAGGTGCCCAGCGCCAGGTGCGCATCCGCATGCTGGGGTGCCAGCTCGATCGTCGTCTCCAGGGCGCTGACGAGGCGCGCCCCCAGGCCACGGCCCAGACCCTTGGCGAGGCCGAGGGCCTGGGCTTGTCGGCCCAGCGCGTAGGCCTGCCAGAAGTGGGCGTTCGGGTGCTCGGGGTCCAGCGTCTGATGGCGCGCGGCGCGCTCGGCCACGGCGAGGTACATCGCCTGCTTGCGCCTGGGGTCGCGCTCCAGGTAGAAGGCCTGGCAGGCCTGCGCCTTGTTGGCCAGCGCCATGCCGCTGTGGTTGCCGGCCTCCGCGGCGACCAGGCCCGCCACATGCGCCGCCTGGAAGCGCCCGGCATGGAACAGCCGCCAGCCGTCGACCAGCGCGGCCTTGCGCGGCCACGGCTCGGCATCACCGGCATGCAGCCGCGGCCATTGCTGGCGGAGCGCCGCGTCGTCGTACAGAAAAGCGACCTGCTCGAACGGGAAATGCACCCAGGGCTCGGACATCGGACAACACCTCGACTGCGCCCGTTGCCGGCGCCCAGCAGTAAAGCACTCAGGTCGCGGTGCAGGAAGCGCTGCCGCCGGATCCGCTCATACGGCGTGGGGAGGAACAGCCAAGGCTTACAGCTGCGCCCAGGAGCTGACGCGGCCCTTGCCGCCATGTTTTGAGCGATACATCGCTTCGTCGCTGCGGGCCAGCAGGTCTTCGGCGCTGATCTTCTCGTCGGGCGAGTACACGCTGACGCCCAGGCTGGCCGACAGCGGCAGCCACTGCCCCTCGCCGATCTCATAGGGCACGCGCGAGGCCACCAGGACTTTCTCGGCGACCCGGGCGGCGTCGTCTTCGCCGGCCACCAGCCCTTCGAGGATCACGACGAATTCGTCGCCGGCGAGGCGCGCCGGTGTGTCCGTCTCGCGCACGGCGCCGCGCAGCCGGCGCGCGAATTCGATCAGCACGTGGTCGCCGGCCTCGTGGCCGAAGTTGTCGTTGACGCTCTTGAAGCCGTCCAGGTCCAGGAAGATCAAGGCCAGCGGCCGGCCGCTGCGCTGTGCACGCCGCATCGCCTTGGGCAGCGACTGCAGCAGGCTGCGGCGGTTGGGCAGGCCGGTGAGCTGGTCGGTGGTGGCCTGCTGCTCCAGCGTGCGCTCCAGTTGCTTGCGATCGGTGATGTCGCGCAGGAAGGCGTCGAAGAAGCTGGCGTCGCCACGCTTGCGCACGCGCAGCGACACCTCGACCTGGATCTCCTGCCCGTCGCGCCGGCAGCCCAACAGCTCGACCCGGCTGTCCACCAGCAGCCGCGCCTCGCCGGTGGCGAGGTAGCGGGCAAGGCCTTGCCGATGCGCCTCGCGCTGCTGCGGCGGAATGATCAGCTCCTCCAGCGGTCGCCCGATCGCCTCGGCGGGCCGCCAGCCGAAGGTCCGCTGTGCCATTTCGTTCCAGGCGGTGACGCGGCCTTGTTGGTCCATCTGGACGAAGGCGTCGTTCGCGTGTTCGAGGATCGCGCGCAGCGTCGTCTCGCTTTCGGCGAGTTCGGCGGTGCGCTCGGCCACGCGCGCCTCCAATGCCGCGTTGGCCTCCTTCAAGGCGCGTTCGCGGTCGACCAGGGTTTCAAGCATGACGTTGAAGGCCGCGGCCATGCGGTCCACGCGGTTGACGGCATCCGGCGGGATCTGCGGCGAACCGCCCCGGAAGCCCTCGACCAGGCTCAGCAGCTCGGTCGCGCGCCGGCGCATGATGCGTTCCACCTGCCAGGCCAACAGCGCCGCCAGCAAACTGCCGACGAGCACATAGAACGCGGCGCGCGCGGGCAGCGAGTGTTGCGGTGCGAGCGGCCGCACCAGCAGGTCGACGGCGATGAGCGTCAGCAACGTCGCCTGCGCCAGCGCCACGCCGAGGATCATTCGCCGCCGCATGGACCAGGGGCGGCCGGGCTGCGGGTGGGTCCGGTGCGGGCTCGTGGGCTCGGGCATAACGCCATGTTCGAGCGGCGTCCAGGGAGTGTCAACGTCCATTCGGAGGATGCGAACAACCCTCGACCGGCGCCATTCCCGGCCGCTACCTACAATCCGCCGCCATGCAATCGACCCCACCCGCCATTTCGTTCCAGAACGTCAGCAAGACATACCGAGGGGGCCAGGTCCGGGCGCTCGATGGTGTTTCCTTCGACATCCAGCCCGGTGAATTCTTCGGCCTGCTGGGCCCGAACGGCGCCGGCAAGACCAGCCTGATCAGCATCCTCGCGGGCCTGGCCCGCGCCAGCGGCGGCAGCGTCAAAGTGTTGGGCCACGACGTCATCGACGACTACGCGGCCGCCCGCAAGGCGCTGGGCATCGTGCCGCAGGAGCTGGTGTTCGACCCCTTCTTCAGCGTGCGCGAGACCTTGCGCATCCAGAGCGGCTACTTCGGCGTGCACAACAACGACGCCTGGATCGACGAGCTGCTGACCAACCTCGGCCTCGCCGACAAGGCCCACGCGAACATGCGCCAACTCTCCGGCGGCATGAAGCGCCGCGTGCTGGTGGCACAGGCGCTGGTGCACCGGCCGCCGGTGATCGTGCTGGACGAACCGACGGCGGGCGTGGACGTCGAACTGCGCCAGACCCTGTGGCAGTTCGTCGCCCGCCTGAACCGCGAAGGCCACACGGTGCTGCTGACGACGCACTATCTGGAGGAGGCCGAGGCGCTGTGCCACCGGATCGCGATGCTGAAGCTGGGCAAGATCGTCGCGCTGGACAGCACCTCGGAGCTGCTGAAGGGCACTGCCTCGACGATGCTGCGCTTCAAGACCGACGCCGCGCTGCCGGCCTCGCTGGCAGGGCAGTCGCGCGTGACCGGGCGGATCGTGCAGATCACCGCGCACGATGCGACCGAGGTCGAGACCATCCTCGCCACGCTGCGCTCGGCCGGCGTGCCCATCGAAGACCTGGAGATCGGCCGCGCCGACCTGGAAGACGTGTTCATCGAAATCATGCAAGGAGCGACGGCATGAGCGGCGCATTCACCCTCGAAGGCGCACGGACGCTGTTCTACAAGGAAGTACTGCGTTTCTGGAAGGTCAGCTTCCAGACGGTGGCCGCGCCGGTGCTGACCGCCGTGATGTACCTGCTGATCTTCGGCCACACGCTGGAGGCGCACGTCAAGGTCTACGGCACGATCGGCTATACCGCCTTCCTGATCCCCGGCCTCGTGATGATGAGCGTGCTGCAGAACGCGTTCGCGAACAGCTCGTCCTCGCTGATCCAGAGCAAGATCACCGGCAACCTCGTGTTCCTGCTGGTGACGCCGCTGTCCCACTGGGCCTGGTTCGCGGCCTATGTGGGCGCGGCCGTGATCCGCGGGCTGGTGGTGGGCCTGGGCGTGCTGGTCGTGACCGTGTGGTTCTCGCCGCCGGGGCTGGCCGAGCCGTTCTGGATCATCGCCTTCGCCGTGCTGGGCGCCGGCATTATGGGCACGCTGGGCCTGGTGGCGGGCCTGTGGGCGGAGAAGTTCGACCAGATCGCCGCCTTCCAGAACTTCATCATCATGCCGATGACCTTCCTGTCGGGCGTGTTCTATTCGATTCATTCGCTGCCGCCGCTGTGGCAGGGCGTCAGCCACGCGAATCCGTTCTTCTACATGATCGACGGCTTCCGCCGCGGCTTCTTCGGCGTGAGCGACGTGTCGCCGTGGACGAGCCTGGCCATCGTCGGCGTCTGCTTCATCGCGCTGGCCAGCCTCGCGCTGGAGCTGCTGCGCCGGGGCTACAAGATCCGGTCCTGAAACGCAGCCCCTCGCCCAGGCCCGCCTCGCTGAACGCGGGCGTGCCTGGTCGGTCCCCCGAGGGGACGGCGACGCTTTCGGCATCGAGCCGAAAGCAGGTCGCCAAGCGGGCCGGTTTGGGAGCGGCCCGGCGCTCGGCCCGAAATGCATGGGCGACTCAGTAGAATCCCGAGACCATGGCCGATCCCACCCCCGCAGAAGTCCAGTCCTACATCGCCGCCGGCCTGCCGTGCCAGAGCCTGACGGTGGAGGGCGACGGACGCCACTTCTTCGCCACCATCGTCTCCAGCGAATTCGAGGGTCTGTCCCGCATCAAGCGCCATCAGCGCGTCTACGCCGCCCTGGGTGAGCGCATGCGCGAGCAGATCCACGCGCTGTCGATGAAGACTCTGACGCCCGGCGAACAGGCCTCCCAATGACCACCATCACCCTGGCGCTCTCGAAGGGTCGGATCTTCGAGGAAACGCTGCCGCTGCTGCGTGCCGCCGGCATCGAGGTGCTGGAAGACCCGGAGAAGTCCCGCAAGCTGATCCTGGCGACGAACCAGCCGGACGTTCGCGTCGTGCTGGTGCGCGCCAGCGACGTGCCCACCTATGTGCAGTACGGCGGCGCCGACCTGGGCGTGGCCGGGCGCGACGTGCTGATCGAGCACGGCCTGGAAGGCATGTACCAGCCGCTGGACCTGAACATCGCCCGCTGCCGGATGAGCGTCGCCACGCGCGCCGACTTCGACTACGCCGCGGCGGTGAAGCAGGGTTCGCGCATCCGCGTCGCCACCAAGTACACCGAGATCGCCCGCCAGCACTTCGCCGAGAAGGGCGTGCACGTGGACCTGATCAAGCTCTATGGCTCGATGGAGCTGGCCCCGCTAACGGGCCTGGCCGACGCGATCGTCGACCTCGTCTCCACCGGCGGCACCTTGCGGGCGAACAAGCTGGTCGAAGTCGAGCAGATCATGGACATCTCCTCGCGCCTGGTCGTCAACCAGGCCGCGCTGAAGCTCAAGCGCGAACCGCTGCGCCAACTGATCGACGCGTTCGCGTCCGCTACCCCGAAGTAATCCCCGAAGTAACGATGTTGAATCTCCGCCAGCTGAGCACCGCCGCCGCCGATTTCGAGACCGAGTTCCAGCGCGTGCTGCATTGGTCGGCGGAGACGGACGGCGCGATCGAGTCGCGCGTGGCCGAGATCCTGGCCGAGGTGCGCGCGCGTGGCGATGCCGCGGTGCTCGAATACACCGCCCGCTTCGACCACGTGGACGCCGCCAGCGTCGCCGCTCTGGAGCTGACCCGCGAGGAGCTGAAGACGGCGTTCGATTCGATCACGCTGGCGCAGCGCACGGCTCTCGAAGCGGCGGCCGCCCGGGTGCGCAGCTATCACGAACGCCAGAAGGCCGCCTGCGGCGAGAGCTGGAGCTACCGCGACGAGGACGGCACCTTGCTGGGCCAGAAGGTCACGCCGCTGGACCGCGTCGGCATCTACGTGCCCGGCGGCAAGGCGGCCTACCCGAGCAGCGTGCTGATGAACGCGATCCCCGCGCAGGTCGCCGGTGTGCCCGAGGTCGTCATGGTCGTGCCCACGCCGCGCGGCGAGAAGAGCCCGCTGGTGCTGGCAGCGGCGTTCGTCGCCGGCGTGCATCGGGCCTTCACCGTCGGCGGCGCGCAGGCGGTGGCGGCACTGGCCTACGGCACCGCCACGATCCCGCGCGTCGACAAGATCACCGGCCCCGGCAACGCCTACGTGGCCAGCGCCAAGAAGCATGTGTTCGGCCAGGTCGGCATCGACATGATCGCCGGCCCCAGCGAGATCCTCGTGCTGGCCGACGGCACGACGCCGCCCGACTGGGTGGCGATGGACCTGTTCAGCCAGGCCGAGCATGACGAGCTGGCGCAGAGCATCCTGCTGTGCCCGGACGCAGGCTACATCGCGCAGGTGCGCGAGGCGATCGAGCGCCTGCTGCCCGAGATGCCGCGCCGCGAGGTGATCCGCGCCTCGCTGGAAGGTCGCGGCGCGCTGATCCTGACCCGCTCGATGGACGAAGCCTGCGAGATCAGCAACCGCATCGCGCCGGAACACCTCGAAGTGAGCAGCGCGGACCCGCACCGCTGGGAACCGCTGCTGCGCCACGCCGGCGCGATCTTCCTCGGCGCCTTCACCAGCGAATCGCTCGGCGACTACTGCGCCGGCCCGAACCACGTGCTGCCCACCTCGGGCACCGCGCGCTTCTCGTCCCCGCTGGGTGTCTACGACTTCCAGAAACGCTCCAGTCTGATCGAGGTGAGCGAAGCCGGTGCGCAGAAGCTCGGTCCCATCGCCTCCGAACTGGCCTATGGCGAGGGCTTGCAGGGGCACGCGCGGGCGGCGGAGATGCGGCTTAAGAAGGGCGGATGAGCGCGTTCAGGCGAGGCGTTTCGCGAGCCTGACCATCATCGTCCCGGTCAGGTCATTCGGCCCACGCCGATCCTCGGTGAAGCCGTGGCGCGCGTAGAGCGCAATCAGCGGCGTGTTCGTCGACGAGGTCCAGGTCGCGGCCAGCGGCAGTTGCTGCTCGCGGAACCAGCGTTCGGCTTCCTGCAAAAAGGCGCTGGCGAAGCCCAGCCTGCGCGCCGCCGGCACCACGTAGCTGGTCGAGACGAGGCCGAAGGGCTGGCCTTCGTCATCCTGTTCGACGCGGAAGATCGTGTGCCCCGCAATTGCGCCAGCGGCGTCGATGCCAAGTACGACGCGCGCCCGCCCCGCTCCGTCGAGATGCCAGCGCACGCGATCGACCAACCATTCCATCGTGTACAGGCCGTCGCCCTCGACCTCCAGGAGCGTTGCCTTCATCCGCTCGGCGACGAGCGTGATCTCGGCGTCGTTGCGGGGATCGATGTCGCGCAGGTGGATCATCAACGCAGCAAGGTGAATCGCGCGCTGCCGAGCAGCTTCCTGAAATCTCGGTCGAAGGTGACCAAATGCTCCCCCTGTTGCTCGACGGCGGCGGCAAGCCAGGCATCGGGGAGATCGTTGCCATGCAGGTTCCCGTCGAGGCACAGCTGGCGCAGCTTCGGCCATTCCGGGCCGTGATTCGACAGGATGACTCCTGGTGCCGCCAGCAAGGCATCGAGGAAGGCGACGGCATGCTGGATCGGCGTCGGTTGGACGAAGATGCGGGGATGGGTCAGCAGCCGCAGCACGCTGGCCAGGACCATCGGCATGACGACGAAAGGCGCGCCTTCCGCGGCGTCCGCGAGCGCCGCTTCGAGCCACGCCAGCGCCGATCGATGGTGGGGGTGATCCTGCCTGCTGGCCGCGACCAGTACGTTGACGTCAGGCGTCATCTTCGTCCAGCGCGTCGAACAGTGCCTTGTTGCTGAGACCGTTCAGGCCGCTCACCAAGCCACCTTTACCCTTGAACACAGGCAACCTGATCTTCTTGGTGTTTCCTGCCGGCGTCGCGGGGCGCAAGCGGAGCACCAAACCTTCCTCGATCAGACGCGTCAGAGTGATGCGCTGCTGCGCTGCCAATGCTTTCGCGTCGGCCAGCAGTTGATCATTGAGATTCAGCGTCGTCTTCATGGCACGATCGTACAGCTTTCTGTATTGACATATTCTGGCTTGCGGCGAGTGTCGGCACGGGTGGCGGAGATGCGACCGAAGAAGCGCTGCTGACCGGCCCATAATCGGGCATCGGCACTCGTCCCAGGAATCGATCGTGAGGCCATCGGAGGCATTGAACGCGCATCGCACCGCCATCCGGCGCGTCGTCCAGGCACATCGCGCCTGCAATGTGCGCGTGTTCGGCTCCGTATTGAACGGCGAGGACAAGGAAGGCAGCGACCTGGACTTGCTGGTCGATCCCACGCCTGAGACAAGCTTGATGGATGTTGCCAGTATCCAGGTCGAACTTGAGCGTTTGCTGGGTATCCGTGTCGACGTGCTGACGCCCCGGGCGCTACCTGAGAAGTTCCGTCAGCAAGTGATCGCCGAAGCCGTGCCGGTATGAAGAAGTCGCTGCGCGTGCCGGACTATCTCGGGCACATCGTGCAGGCGATCGATCGGATCGAGCGCTACACCGCCGATATCGACGAGGCGGGTTTTCTCGCGAGCGAGCTTGTCCAGGACGCTGTCATCAGGAACATCGAGATCGTCGGCGAGGCTGCGAACAATATCCAGCGCGAAGCCCCTGCGTTTGCTGTCGCGCATGCCAGCGTTCCATGGCAGGTCATGTATGCCATGCGCAACCGCGTTTCGCACGGCTATCACGCGGTCGACCTGCAAGTCGTCTGGACGACGGTGCGCGACGATCTTCCCGCGCTCCGTGATCAGATCCTGGTACTCGCCGGCTCTCTCGACTGAGACTGCCGCCCGGCGTCTTCGCCATCGGCATCCTTCGGAATCAGGGCGCAGTGGCTTTCAACCCCGCCGCCTCCGCGGCAATCGTCCCCAACTGCCCGTACAGCGGCAGCGTGTTCGTCGGCCCGCCCGGATGCACCCGGTTGGCCAGCAGGACATAGAAGCTCTTCGAGCCCGGGTCGAGCCAGAACGCGCAGCCGGTGAAGCCGGTGTGGCCGAAGCTTTTTCCCTTCGGGTAGAGATCGCCGCGGGGGCGGGAGAAGGGCGTATCGATGTCCCAGCCCATGGCGCGCACAGGCAGGCCGGCGGGCGATTGGGGCGTGGTCAGCAGCGCAACGCTCTCGTGCCTCAGCAGCCGCCGGCCATCGTCGGCCACACCGTCGTTCATCAGCATGCGGGCGAAGCGGGCCAGGTCGGCCGTCGTCGTGAAGAGGCCCGCGTGGCCGGCCACGCCGCCCATCGTGCGGGCGGTCGGGTCGTGGACGACGCCGCGCAGCATCTCTCCGTCCGGCTGCTTCTCGGTTGGCGCGATGCGGGCGGCGGGGAAGCGGCGCAATGGCAGGTAGCCACTGTCCTTCATGCCCAGCGGCTCGAACAGCGCGTGCTGCGCGAAGTCCTCCAGCGGCTCGCCGGCCTGGCGGGCGACGATGACGCCCAGCAGCACGAAGTTCAGGTCGGAGTACTTGAACTGCGTGGCCGGCGGGGCCTGCGGCGGCAGCGCGCAGGCCAGGCGCAGCGCGTCGGCGATGCCCTGCCAGGGGCCGTTCTTGATCTGGTCGCCATTGCCCGGCAGGTCGGGCTGCAGGCCGGAGCTGTGCGTCAACAGCTGGCGCACGGTGATGCCAGCGAGCGCCGTGCATTCGGGCAGGTAGCGGCCGAGCGGCGCCTCGACGTCGAGCTTGCCCTGCTGGCGCAGCACCTGCACCAGCGTCGAGGTGACGACGACCTTGGTCAGCGAGGCGGCGTCGAAGATCGTCTGCTCGTCCAGGGGCTCAGCCTGCGGCTCGATGGCGCGCTGGCCATAGGCGCGGTGATAGCTGCCCACGCCGAGCTGCTCGATCCACAGCGCGCCGCCGGGCATCTGGTGCGCATCGATCATCGACTGCACGGCGCGATCGGCCTCGGCCAGCGGGGCCGGCGGCAGGTGGCGCGGCAGATGGGGAGGCGTTGAGCAGGCGGCCAGCAGCAGGGCCGCGACAAGAGAGATCTTGAGCTTCATGGCCGCGATTGTGGGCGGCCGGTTGGCCTCCCTGCCATGACTTTCGAGATGGATTCGATAACACACGAAGTTCGTGCAACACGAACTTCGTGTTAAATTGGAGGCCATGAAGAACGTCACCATTTCGATGGAAGACAGCGTGGCCGAATGGGCACGGCTGGAGGCGGCGCGCCGCAATACCAGCGTCTCGCGGTTGGTTGGCGAGATGCTGGCCGAGAAGATGCGCAGCGACGATGCCTACGAGCGCGCGATGCAGGATTGGCTGCACCGCGAGCGCAGCTGGTCCTCGGGCGGCAACGCCTATCCGAAGCGAGGTGAGGCGTGAGCGCCGAACCGGTTTTCGTCGACACCTCGGTGCTGATCCTCAGCGAAGATGGCGCCCACCCCGAGCAGCGCGAGCAGGTGCTCGCCTGGCTGCGCACGCTGTGGGCCGAGCGCACGGGGCGGCTGTCCACCCAGGTGTTGAACGACTTCTATGCCCAGGTGACGACGCGCATCAAGCCGGCCATGCCCAATGGCGACGCCCGCGCCGAGGTGCGCCGCTACCAGCGCTGGAATCCCTGGGCGGTCGACCACGCGACGGTCGAGAGCGCCTGGTCCATCGAGAGCCGCTTCGGCTTGGGCTACACGGACGCGCTGATCGTCGCCGCCGCGAAGGCCCAGGGCTGCGGCCTGCTGCTGAGCCTGGACCTGCCGCACGAGGCGATCTACGACAGCGTCCGCATCTTCAATCCTCTCTTCGCCGCGCCGGGAGCCGCCTGATGAACGAGAAAGAAAGAATCGAGCAAGGCCTCGCCTGCTTCCGCGACGACGTCCGCGCCACCCACGCCTACCCGGTGCAGTCGGCCGAAGGCCTGGTCAAGCTGGACGTGATGGAGAACCCGTTCCGCCTATCCGCCGAGCTTCAGCGCGAGCTGGGCGAGCGGCTCGGTGCCGTGGCGATCAACCGCTATCCGGCCGAGGGCACGCAGCGTCTCGCCGCCGCCCTGGCCAAGCACGCCGGCATGCCCGAAGGCTGCGCGATCACCTTGGGCAACGGCTCGGACGAACTGATCACGATGCTCGGCATGGCCTGCGCCAAGCCGGGAACCGTGGTGCTGGCGCCGACGCCGACCTTCGTCATGTACGAGATCTCCGCCCGCTACCAGGGCCAGCGCTTCGTCGGCGTGCCGCTGCGTGCGGACTTCGAGCTGGACGGCCCGGCGATGCTGGCGGCCATCAGGGAACTCCGGCCGGCCATCATCTACTTGTCCTACCCGAACAACCCGACCGGCAACCTCTGGGACGCTGAGGTGATCGACCAGATCGTTGCCGCCGCGCCGGGCCTGGTCGTGATGGACGAGGCCTACCAGCCCTTCGCCGACTCCGACTCGATGGCGCTGATGCAGCGCCACCCGCACGTGCTGATCATGCGCACGATGAGCAAGTTCGGCCTGGCCGGCGTGCGCATCGGCTACCTGATCGGCAACGAGGCGCTGATCCACGAGGTGGACAAGGTGCGCCCGCCGTTCAACGTCGGCGTGCTGAACGCCGAGGCCGGCATGTTCGCGCTGGAGCATGCGGACGTGTACGCCGCGCAGGCGGCCGAACTGCGCGCCCAGCGCGAGCGCGTGTTCGCCGCGCTGCGGGCCATGCCCGGCATCGAGCCCTATCCGAGCCAGGGCAATATGATCCTGGCACGGGTCGCCGATGCCGCGAAGACCTTCGCGGCGATGAAGGCCCGCGGCGTGCTGATCAAGAACTCGTCGGCCGCGCACCCGGCGCTGGCCAACTGCCTGCGCATCACGATCGGCAGCGCCGATGAAAACACGGCCATGCTGGCCGCCCTGGAAGCAAGTCTATGAACGCCCCCGTCCCTGCCCGTATTGCCGAAGTCAGCCGCAACACCAAGGAGACGCAGATCCGCGTCCGCGTCAATTTGGATGGCAGCGGAGAGGCCAAGCTGAACACCGGCATCGGCTTCTTCGATCACATGCTGGACCAGATCGCCCGCCACGGCCTGATCGACCTGGAGATCGAGGCCAAGGGCGACCTGCACATCGATGGCCACCACACGGTCGAAGACGTCGGCATCACGCTGGGCATGGCCGTCGCGCAGGCGGTCGGCGACAAGAAGGGCCTGACCCGCTATGGCCATGCCTACGTGCCGCTGGACGAAGCGCTCTCGCGCGTCGTCATCGACTTCTCCGGCCGCCCGGGCCTGGAGATGGACTGCAAGTTCACCTCCGGGGCCATCGGCGCCTTCGACACGCAGCTGACCTACGAGTTCTTCCAGGGCTTCGTCAACCACGCGCTGGTTTCGCTGCACGTGGACAACCTGAAGGGCCACAATGCCCATCATCAGGCCGAGACCATGTTCAAGGCCTTCGGCCGCGCGCTGCGGATGGCGATGACGCTGGATCCGCGCAGCCTCGGCGTGATTCCTTCGACGAAGGGTTCTCTGTGAAACGTACGGTTGCAGTGGTCGATTACGGCATGGGCAACCTGCGTTCGGTCTCGCAGGCGGTGATCCATGCAGCGGCCGATACCGACGTGGACGTCGTCATCACCTCCAAGGCGGAAGACGTGTTCCGGGCCGAACGCGTCGTGCTGCCGGGCCAAGGCGCGATGCGCGACTGCATGCGCGAGCTGGCCGAGGCGGACGAAGGCCGTCTGAAGGCCGCCGTGCTCGACGCGGCGGCGAACAAGCCGCTGATGGGCGTGTGCGTCGGCATGCAGATGCTGCTCGACCACAGCGACGAGCAGGACACGCCGGGCCTGGGCCTCATTCCCGGCCGCGTCAAGCGCTTCCAGCTCGACGGGCAACTGCAGCCCGACGGCAGCCGCTTCAAGGTGCCGCAGATGGGCTGGAACCGCGTAGCCCAGACCCTGCCGCACCCGATGTGGGCCGGCGTGCCCGACGAATCCTGGTTCTACTTCGTGCACAGCTTCTACGCTGCACCGTCGGACTCGCGCCACAGCGCCGGCGAAACCGAATACGGCCAGCGCTTTACCTGTGCGGTGGCCCGGGATAACATTTTTGCCACCCAATTCCACCCCGAGAAAAGTGCAGCGCTGGGCCTTGCCCTGTATCGAAACTTCCTGCATTGGAAGCCTTGAGGGCTCACCTCGAGTGCGGATGCCCACGCTACTTTCCCTCCTTCCCAACCCCTTCCTTCGACTGCCCCCATTCGGCCATGCTGCTGATCCCTGCCATTGACCTGAAAGACGGTCGCTGCGTTCGCCTGAAACAGGGCGACATGAACGAGTCCACCACCTTCGGCGAAGACCCGGCCGAGATGGCGCGGCGCTGGGTGGATGCCGGCGCCCGGCGGCTGCACCTGGTGGACCTGAACGGCGCCTTCGCCGGCAAGCCGGTCAACGAGACGGCGATCAAGGCCATCCTGCGCGAGGTGGGCGGCGAGATCCCGGTGCAGCTCGGTGGCGGCATCCGCGACCTGGACACGATCGAGCGCTACCTCGACGACGGCCTCTCGTTCATCATCGTCGGCACCGCCGCGGTGAAGAACCCCGGCTTCCTGCAGGACGCGGCCACGGCCTTCGGCGGCCACATCCTCGTCGGCCTCGACGCCAAGGACGGCAAGGTCGCGACCGACGGCTGGAGCAAGCTGACCGGCCACGAGGTGGTGGATCTGGCGCAGAAGTTCGAGGGCTACGGCATCGAGGGCGTGATCTACACCGACATCGGCCGCGACGGCATGCTCACCGGCATCAACATCGAGGCCACCGTCAAGCTGGCGCGCGCCCTGAGCATCCCGGTGATCGCCTCGGGCGGGCTGTCCAATATGGCCGACATCGAAGCGCTGTGCGCCGTCGAGAGCGAAGGCGTCGAAGGCGTCATCTGCGGCCGCGCCATCTACACCGGCGACCTGGACCTTGCCGCCGCGCAGGCGCGCGCCGACGAGCTGAACGGCCGATAGACCTTCCCCATGCTCGCCAAACGCATCATTCCCTGCCTGGACGTCACCGGCGGCCGGGTCGTCAAGGGCATCAACTTCACCGAGCTGCGCGACGCCGGCGACCCGGTCGAAATCGCTGCCCGCTACAACGAGCAGGGCGCCGACGAGCTGACCTTCCTCGACATCACCGCCACCTCCGACGGCCGCGACCTGATCCTGCCGATCATCGAGGCGGTGGCCTCGCAGGTATTCATCCCGCTGACGGTGGGCGGCGGCGTGCGCGAGGTGAGCGACGTGCGGCGGCTGCTGAATGCCGGCGCCGACAAGGTCAGCTTCAACTCGGCAGCGGTGGCGAACCCGGAGGTGATCCGCGCCGCCTCGGACAAGTACGGCGCGCAGTGCATCGTCGTCGCGATCGATGCGAAGCGCCGCGCCGACGCTGATCCGCGAGGTCAGGGCTGGGACGTCTACACCCACGGCGGCCGCAAGAACGTCGGCCTCGATGCGGTCGAATGGGCGGTGAAGATGGCCCAGTACGGCGCCGGCGAGATCCTGCTGACCAGCATGGACCGCGACGGCACCAAGAGCGGCTTCGACCTGGCGCTGACCCGCGCGGTCAGCGACGCGATCGGCGTGCCGGTGATCGCCTCCGGCGGTGTCGGTTCGCTGGACGACCTGGCCGACGGTGTGCAGAAGGGCGGCGCCGATGCGGTGCTTGCTGCGAGCATCTTCCATTACGGCGAGCACACGGTGGGAGAAGCCAAGACCCTGATGGCCCAGCGGGGAATTCCCGTCCGCCAATGAGTGAAGTGAGGATCATCGGCGGCCAGTGGAAGCGCTCCAAGCTCCCGGTCGCCGACAGGCCGGGCCTGCGCCCGACACCCGATCGCGTGCGCGAGACCCTGTTCAACTGGCTCGGCCAGGATCTTGACGGCTGGCGCGTGCTGGATGCCTTTGCCGGCAGCGGCGCGCTGGGCTTCGAGGCCGCCTCGCGCGGCGCCGAGCGCGTGACGCTGCTGGAGCGTGACGGCGAACTGGCCCGCAGCCTGAAGGCCAGCGCCCTGCGATTGAAGGCCGAGAACCTGGTTATCGAGGTGACCGATGCGCTTGCCTGGATGCGCCGTGCCGCGCCGGCCGCCTACGAACTGGTGCTGCTCGATCCGCCGTTCGGGCAGGATCTGTTCGAAGCCGCGCTACGCGCCGCGCAGCCGCTGTTGGTGCCCGGCGGGCTGGTCTACCTGGAAGCACCGGAGCTGATCGAGCCGCCGGCCGAACTCGGCCTGGAACGCTGGAAGTCCGGCCGCGCCGGGGCCGTGCACTTCCAGTTGTTGCTCAAGGCCGAAGCCACTTAACGTCGACGGCGCATCCAGCCGGCGACGCCCGGCAGCCCCACGGCCAGCATCAGGCTGGTGCTGGCCTCGGGCACGGCCTGCGCCACCAGGAAGCCCTGGATCTCGCCGCCCGGCGCGGCGGTCGTGTGGATGTTGAAGTAGGCGTGGTTGGTGTCCATGCCCACGCCCAGCGCCGCGTAGGCGCCGTTGATGTTGGTGTTGGCGGTGATGAAGGCGGGGTTGTAGCTGCTCGGGTCCAGCAGGTTGAACACATGGCTGTAGCTGCCGCCGGTGACGCCGCTCGGGAAGCCGGGGAAGGTAGGCGTCGTCGTTGCCACGCCGGCCGTGGTCACGCCGGCAACTGCGGTGCAGCAGTGGATGTGCGAGGCGGTGACCGTGCCGGTGAGGCCGCTGAACGAAGCCTCGACGTCCATCGTGCCGAGGTCGTAGTCGACGGTCACCGTGGCTGAGCCGCTGCCGAGCGAGCCGGGCAGGATCGGCGCCAGATTGGCGGTGTAGACGACTGTGTGGGCCAGGGCCGGGCCGGCAACGAGCAGGGCGGCGGCAAGCAGGATCGGATGGTTCTTCATGCGCTGTCTCCTTCTGGGGTGGTGTCCGTCGGGCGATCGAACACCGTGAGTACCGTGGCCGCGCAGAAAGGTTGCATTGCCGGCCTCGGCGGATAATTCGCCGTTCGCGGCGCCAGCCGCAGGAGCCCGAATTGACGACCACGCCCGCCCCTACCGCCGTCTATCCCGGCACCTTCGACCCGATGACCCTGGGCCACGAAGACCTGGTGCGCCGCGCCAGCAAGCTGTTCGGGCGGCTGATCGTGGCGGTGGCCGTGGGTCATCACAAGAAGACGATGTTCTCGATCGACGAGCGGCTGGCGATGGCCCAGGACCTGTTCGCCGGCAGCACGAACATCGAGGTGATCCCGTTCAGCGGCCTGCTGCGCGACTTCATCGTCGCGCACGGCGCGCGGGTGGTGGTGCGTGGCCTGCGCGCGGTCAGCGACTTCGAGTACGAGTTCCAGATGGCGGGCATGAACCGCAAGCTGATGCCCGAGGTCGAGACACTGTTCCTGACGCCGTCCGAGCAGTACCAGTTCATTTCCAGCACCTTCGTGCGCGAGATTGCCCGCCTGGGCGGTGATGTCTCCCAGTTCGTGTCAAAGTCCGTCCTGGAACGGCTGCGGGAACGCGTGAAAGACGAGGGTTGATGCGATGGCACTGATGATTACGGACGAGTGCATCAACTGCGACGTCTGCGAGCCCGAGTGCCCGAACGAGGCGATCTCCATGGGCGCCGAGTACTACCAGATCGCACCGGACAAGTGCACCGAATGCGTCGGCCACCATGACGAGCCGCAGTGCGTGGCGCTGTGCCCGGTGGCCTGCATTCCGGTCAATCCGGACCATGTCGAGAGTCGGGAGACTCTGATGGCCAAGTACCTGCGCTTGACCGCAATTTCCTAGTCATCGCTCTACCGGGTTTGTCCCGAGCCGGTGGCACTGGTGTGGCGGAGATTTGTGCTCTATCTTTGTATACAAATAACGGATGCATAAATCGCCGACGTAGTCCAACACGCCACCGAGAGGACGATCCATGAGCACAGTCGCCAGCACGGCATCCGCCGTCGCGCAACCCGAGGCCCCGCACGGGCACGCTGCATCGAACGCGCTGATCAAGCCCGGCTACCACCCGCGGTTGACCAACGAGGATCTCGCGCCGCTGCGCCAGCAGACCTGGGGCGCCTACAACATCTTCGCGTTCTGGATGTCCGACGTACACAGCGTCGGCGGCTACATCACCGCGGGCAGCCTGTTCGCGCTGGGCCTGTCCAGCTGGCAGGTGCTGGTCTCGCTGCTGGCGGGCATCGTGATCGTGCAGTTCTTCTGCAACCTGGTCGCCAAGCCGAGCCAGATGACGGGCGTGCCCTATCCGGTCGTCTGCCGCGCGCCCTTCGGCGTGCTCGGCGCCAACATCCCGGCGATCATTCGCGGGCTGATCGCTGTGGCCTGGTACGGCGTGCAGACCTACCTGGCCTCGGCGGCCTTCATGGTGCTGGCGCTGCGCGCGGCGCCGTCGCTGGCGCCCTATGCGGACGTGCAGCAGCACGGCTTCGTCGGCCTGTCCACACTGGGCTGGGCGGCCTTCATGTTCATGTGGGTGCTGCAGGCCTTCGTCTTCTGGCGCGGCATGGAGGCGATCCGCAAGTTCATCGACTGGGCGGGCCCCGCCGTGTACGTCGTGATGGCCGTGCTGTGCGCCTACCTGGTCGCCAAGGCCGGCTGGAGCAATATCGACCTGAACCTCGGCGGCGTGAAGTTCCAGGGCTGGGACGCGCTGCCGGTGATGATCTCGGCGATCGCGCTGGTTGTCAGCTATTTCAGCGGCCCGATGCTGAACTTCGGCGACTTCTCCCGCTACGGCAAGAGCTTCGAGGCGGTGAAGAAGGGCAACCTGTGGGGCCTGCCGATCAACTTCGTGTTCTTCTCGCTGCTGACGGTGATCACCACCGCCGCCACGCTGCCGGTGTTCGGCGAGCTGATCACCGACCCGGTCCACACCGTCGGAAAGATCGACAGCACCACCGCCGTCGTGCTGGGCGCGCTGACCTTCATGATCGCGACGATCGGCATCAACGTCGTCGCCAACTTCGTCTCCCCGGCCTTCGACTTCTCCAACGTCTCGCCGCAGAAGATCTCCTGGCGCACCGGCGGCATGATCGCGGCCGTCGGCTCGGTGTTCCTGACGCCCTGGAACCTCTACAACAGCCCCGAGGTCATCCACTACACGCTGGACATCCTGGGTTCCTTCATCGGCCCGCTGTTCGGCATCCTGATCGCCGACTACTACTTCGTCCGCAAGCAGAAGATCGATGTCGACGCGCTCTACACGATGAGCGAGCAAGGCGAGTACTGGTATCAGGGCGGCTACAACCCCAAGGCGATCCAGGCGTTGGTGCCGGCCGCCGTCGTGCCGGTGCTGTGCGTGCTGGTGCCGGCGCTGCACGGCGCGGCCAACTACGCCTGGTTCATCGGCATGGGCCTGGGACTCGTCATCTACGCCGCTCTCAATCGCAAGTAAACAAAGCGTCGCCCAGCAGTATGCGCATCAAGATCATCAACCCCAACACGACGCGGAGCATGACCGACAAGATCGGTGCCTGCGCCCGCGCCGTCGCGCGGCCCGGCACCGAGATCGTCGCGGTCAGCCCCGCGATGGGCCCCGTGTCCATCGAGAGTCACTACGACGAGGCGCTGGCCGTGCCGGGGCTGCTGCAGGAGATCGCCAGGGGCGAGCGCGAGGAGGGCATCGACGCCTATGTGATCGCCTGCTTCGGCGACCCCGGGTTGAAGGCCGCCCGCGAGCTCGCGCGCGGCCCGGTGGTCGGGATCGCCGAAGCGGCGATGCACCTGGCCAGCATGATCGGCACGCGCTTCAGCGTCGTCACCACCCTGGCCCGCACGATCGGGCAGGCCGAGCACCTGGCCGAGGCCTACGGCATGGACCGCTTCTGTGCCCGGGTGCGCGCCTGCGAACTGCCGGTGCTGGAGCTGGAGGAGCCGGGCTCGGCCGCGCGCGAGCGCATCGCCGCCGAGTGCCGGCGCGCGCTGGATGAAGACGGCTCGGACGTCATCGTGCTCGGCTGCGCCGGCATGGCCGATCTGTGCGAGCACCTGTCGCACCTGCTGGGCGTGCCGGTGATCGACGGCGTGACCGCGGCCACGCAACTGGCCGAATCGCTGGTGACGCTGGGTCTGCGCACCAGCAAGCGCGGCGAACTGGCGCGGCCGGTGCCCAAGCCCTATGTGGGTGCGCTGGCCGGCTTCGCGCTCGGCGACAATTCCGGCCATGCCCCGCACGAAGAAGTCCGCTGAAGACGAAGAAGCCGCCGCCCCGGCAGCGGCCGGATCCGCCTCGATCGACAGCATCGCCCAGGACATCGCCACCGCCATCGTCGAGAAGCGCCTGCCGCCCGGCACCTGGCTGCGCGAGGAGGCACTGGGCCGCGTCTATTCGGTCAGCCGCACCAAGGTGCGCGCGGCGCTGCTGACCTTGTCCAAGGACAAGCTGATCGAGATCATTCCGGACAAGGGCGCCTTCGTCTGCCAGCCCTCGGTGAAGGACGCGCGCGAGGTCTTCGCCGTGCGGCGCGTGCTGGAGAGCGAGGTCGTGCGCCTGTTCATCGCCAACGCCAAGCCCGCGGACTACCGGGAACTCGAGCAGCACATCCGCTTCGAGCGAAGCACGTTGGTGCAGGGTGGCGTCGCGACGACGAGCGGCTCGGTGCGCGAGCGGCTGCTGGGCGACTTCCACGTCGCGCTGGCGCAGGCGGCCGGCAACGACACGCTGGCCGAGCTGGTGCGCGAGCTGGTGGCCCGCAGCTCGCTGATCGCGATGCTGTACCACTCGTCCAACGACCCGCACTGCTCGTCGGACGAACACGCCGATTTCCTGAAGCTGTGCCGCGCCGGCAAGGTGGATGCGGCGGTGGCCTCGATGTGCGAGCACCTGAGCCGCATCGAGCAGAGCCTGGAACTGGGCTCCGAGAAGATCGACCGCCAGCTGGACCTGGTGAAGGCCCTGCTGGCCTGAGCCCAGGTCCGGGTGCGGATCAGTCGCGCAGTTCGGCGGGCACCGTGCCGCCATTGGCCGCGATGCGGGTCATGACCTGGCGGTGCAGCCAGATGTTCCATGCCGCGGAGCCGGGCTCGTCACTGCCGGCGTAGTGGAGTTCCTGGGCCAGCTCCTTGCGAGCGGCCAGGCTGCTGTCCAGGCCAAGGAGCTTGAGCAGGTCCACGATCGAGGTCCGCCAGTTGAGGCCGGCGGCGCCAGGCATCGCATCGAGGATCGGTGTGACGTCGCCAAGCGAAATGGACGGCGGCGGCGTCGCGGTGGCAGGGGCGGCGTCAGGCGTGGCGGCAGGCGGCGCTGCAACAACTTCAGCGGCGTTGGCCGAGGGGAAAATCTTGGAAAAAATCTTGCCGAAAAAGCTCATGCGGTACTCCAGCTTGGTAACAACGGGACACATCGCGCGCGACGAGTTCGCGACGCGGCCCGCCTTGTAGCACGGCCGTCCCGCCGACCAGGCCTAGCTCAGCCCACGATCTAGGTGGACGTAGCCGCCATCCGGATGCAGCCACTGGCCGGTGGTGTGTGACGAGCGGTCGGAGAGCAGGAACAGCACCGTGTCGGCGATCTCGGTGTCCAGCGTCATCCGGTGGCCCAGCGGAATGCGGCCGGCGATGCGCTCGCGCGCCTGCGCCGGGTCGGGCAGCGTCTGCAGCCAGTTCTCGTACATCGGCGTCATCACCTCGGCCGGCAGCACGGCGTTGACGCGCACGCCGTCGCCCGCCAGCGCGGCGGCCCATTCACGCGTCAGGCCCAGCAGCGCGCCCTTGGCGGCGACGTAGCCGCTGGTGCGGCCCTGGCCGGTGAGCGCGGTCTTGGACGCGATGTTGACGATCGCGCCGCGCGCGGCCTTCAACGCGTGCTGGCACAGGTGAGCCAGCACGTAGCAATGGATCAGGTTGACCTCCAGCGAGCGCATGAAGGCGGCACGGCCGGCGGCCAGGTCCACGCCGTCGTTGACGCCGGCGTTGTTGACCAGGCCGTCGATGCGGCCGTGCTTCGCCAGCGTGGCCCGCACGGCAGCGGTGCAGGCCGCCTCGTCGCTGAGGTCGAGCCGGTGTGTCTCCACACCGTCGGCGGGCAGGCGGTCCAGCACCACCGGCCTTGCGCCTTCTTCCACCAGCCCGCGCACGATCGCCGCGCCGATGCCGGCGGCGCCGCCGGTGACGATGACGACCTTTTCCTTCAGGTGCAGGTCCATCGTGCTCAGCGTTTGAACTCGTAGCGCTCGATGGATGCCGGCTTCATCTCGATCGAGTAGCCCGGCCGCTCGGGCGGCATGTAGGCCGCGCCGCGGATCACGCAGGGATCGACGAAGTGCTCGTGCAGGTGGTCCACGTACTCGATCACGCGGCCTTCCTTGGTGCCGGCGATGCACAGGTAGTCGATCATCGACAGGTGCTGCACGTACTCGCACAGGCCCACGCCACCGGCGTGCGGGCAGACCTTGAGGCCGTGCTTGGCGGCCATCAGCATCACGGCCAGCACCTCGTTGACGCCGCCCAGGCGGCAGGCGTCGATCTGCACGACGTCGATCGCGCCTTCCATGATCAGCTGCTTGAACATGATGCGGTTCTGGCACATCTCGCCGGTGGCGACCTGCATGTGGCCTTTCATCGCCTCGCGGATCTTGCGGTGGCCGGCGACATCGTCGGGCGAGGTCGGCTCCTCGATGAACCAGGGCTTGGCGAAGGCGAGGTGGCCCAGCCATTCGATCGCCTGGTTCACGTCCCAGACCTGGTTGGCGTCGATCATCAGGTTGCGGTCCGGGCCCAGCACCTCGCGGGCGATGCGCAGGCGGCGGATGTCGTCCTGCAGGTCGCGGCCGACCTTCAGCTTGATGTGATTGAAGCCGGCGTCCACCGCCTCTTGCGCGAGTCGGCGCAGCTTGTCGTCCGGATAGCCGAGCCAGCCGGCCGAGGTCGTGTAGCTCGGATAGCCGTTGGCCAGCAGATCGGCCAGGCGTGCGGCCTTGCCTTCGGCGCGCTCGGTGAGGAAGGCCAGCGCCTCCTCGGGAGTGATGCAGTCGGTGATGTAGCGGAAATCGATGCAGCGCACCAGTTCCGCCGGGCTCATCTCGGCGACCAGGCGCCACACCGGCTTGCCCGCGGACTTGGCCCACAGGTCCCAGGCGGCGTTGACGACCGCACCGGTGGCCAGGTGGATCGCGCCCTTGTCCGGCCCGATCCAGCGCAGCTGGCTGTCGCTGGTGACATGGCGCCAGAAGCGGCCCATGTCGGCGGCGATCCAGTCCAGCTCGAGCCCGACGACCAGGTGCTCCATCGCCCGGATCGCCGCGCAGCAGATGTCGTTGCCGCGGCCGATCGTGAAGGTCAGGCCATGGCCTTCGAGGCCCGGCGTGTCGGTACCCAGCACCACGTAGGCCGCCGAGTAGTCCGGATCGGGGTTCATCGCATCCGAGCCGTCGAGATGGTCGGAGGTCGGGAAGCGCACGTCATGGACGCGCATGGAGGTGATCTTGGTCATTTCGAATCCACCACACGTTGTGTCTGTACGCCGAGTCCCTGGATGCCCAGGTGCATCGTCTGGCCGGCGCGCAGGTAGACGGGCGGCTTCATGCCGAGGCCCACGCCCGGCGGCGTGCCTGTGGAGATCAGGTCGCCCGGCTGCAGGCTCATGAAGTTACTCAAGTAACTGACAAGTTCTCGCACGCCGAACACCATCGTGCGCGTGTTGCCGTTCTGGAAGCGCTTGCCGTCCACTTCGAGCCACAGGTCGAGCTGCTGCGGGTCGGCGATCTCGTCGGCCGTGACCATCCACGGGCCGATCGGGCCGAAGGTGTCGCAGCCCTTGCCCTTGTCCCACTGCGTGCCGCGCTCCAGCTGGTATTCGCGCTCGGACACGTCGTTGATCACGCAGTAGCCGGCCACGTGCTTCATCGCGTCCTCGGGGGCGATGTAGCGCCCGCCCTGGCCGATGACGATGCCCAGCTCCACTTCCCAGTCGGTCTTGACCGAGTCGCGCGGGATCTCCACCTCGTCGTCCGGCCCGCAGATCGCGCTGGTCCACTTGCTGAACACGACCGGCTCGCTGGGCACCGGCATGCCGGATTCCGCCGCATGGTCCGCGTAGTTCAGTCCGATGCAGACGAACTTGCCGACGGCGCCGACGCAAGGGCCGACGCGCAGGCCCTGCTGCGGCGTGCCGGGCACCAGTGGCAGGCTGGCGATGTCGATGCCGCGGAGCTGGTCGAGCCCGGCGGGCGTCAGCACCTCGCCGGCGATGTCGCGCACGTGGCCGCTCAGGTCTCGTACACGCCCGTCGGCATCGAGGACGCCGGGCTTCTCGTGGCCCTTCGGACCGTAGCGGAGGAGTTTCATTGACTTGAACCTTTGACGGCTTGGGACGGTTGTTGGAGCACGGAGATCACAGAGAAAGCACAGAGGACACGGAGGAATTCAGAACCTGGTTGTTCTCTGTTCCCTCTGTGGTCCTCCGTGTCCTCTGTGTAGAAAGCAACGTTGCGAGCGATCAGTCGTAAAGAACCGCCGCGATCTTCGGGTCGGCGATATTGGTCTTGTCGTACCAGTAGAAGCCGGTGTCGATGACCTTGGGCAGCTTCTCGCCCTTCAATGCCTTGACCGCGGCTTCGACCGTCTTGAAGCCGATGCCGACCGGGTTCTGCGTGATCGCGCCGGCCATGGCGCCGCTCATGATCGCGTCCTTCTGCTGCTTGCCCGAGTCGTAGCCGATGATGACGATCTGCCGCTTGGTCTCGCGTGCGCCGTTGACGACGCCGATCGCCGAGCCCTCGTTGGCGCCGAAGATGCCCTTGAGCTTCGGATGCGCCTGCAGGATGGACTTGGTGATCTCGGTGGACTTCAGCTGGTCGCCGGCGCCGTACTGGATGTCCACGATCTTGATCTTCGGGTGCTTGGCCTTGATCTGGTTGACGAAGCCATCGCGGCGGTCGATGCCGGTGCGGCTGGTCTGGTCATGTACGACCAGCGCCACTTCGCCCTCGCCGCCGATCAGGCCGGCCATCTTGTCGGCGGCCAGCGCGGCGGCGGCCTTGTTGTCGGTCGTCGCGGTGGTCACGGGCACATCGCTGTCCACGCCCGAGTCGAAGGCGATCACGGGGATCTTGGCGGCCTGCGCCTTCTTCAAGAGCGGCGTCGCGGCCTGGCTGTCGAGCGCGGCGAAGCCGATCGCGGCGGGCTTCTTGGCCAACGCGGCGGAGAGCATGTCGATCTGCTTGTCGACCATCGCCTCGGTCTCCGGGCCCTCGAAGGTGACCCGGACCTTGTACTGGGCCGCCGCCTGGTCGGCACCCTGTTTCACCGCCTGCCAGAACTGGTGCTGGAAGCCCTTGGAGATCAGCGGGATGTAGGTGTCCTGCGCATAGGCGTTGCCGGCCAGGGCCAGGCTCAGGGCGAGCGAGAGTTTCAGCAGATTGCGCTTGTTCATCGAAGTCTCCGGTTGGTTATTTGAGAAAGAAGCCGGATGCCGTCCGGAGCGGTCGCAGACAGCGCGAATGGGGGAAGGATCAGGATTTGCCCTTGCGAAGGATGTCCGTGTACACGGCCAGCACGATGATCACGCCGGTCAGCACCGTCTGCCATTCCTGTGCGACCGAGAGGATGCGCAGGCCGTTGGTCAGCACGCTCATGATGAAGGCGCCGATGATGGTGCCGAGGATGGTGCCCGCGCCGCCCGAGAGAGACGTGCCGCCGATCACCACCGCCGCGATCGCATCCAGTTCATAGCCCTGGCCCAGCGCCGGCTGCGCCGAGTTGAGCCGCGAGGCGATCAGCAGGCCCGCCACGCCGCAGATTGCGCCGGACAGCGTGTAGACCACGATCTTCCAGAACACCACGTTGACGCCCGAGAGCCGCACCGCCTCCTCGTTGCTGCCCAGCGCAAAGGTGTAGCGGCCGACGATCGAGCTGTTCAGCACCACCGCCGCCAGCACCGCCACGATGAAGAAGATCAGCACCGCGTTGGGCAGCGGCAGCGCGGGGATCAGC
>Ga0247779_1000151_pt1 | contig 54626 bp, 62 predicted proteins | sample UWRJL221509R5_FD_179925 | JGI IMG/M metagenome (GOLD analysis project Ga0247779, IMG submission 179925) | Plant litter microbial communities from Arlington Agricultural Research Station in Wisconsin, United States - UWRJ-L221-509R-5 | ecosystem: Environmental > Terrestrial > Plant litter >...
TGTGTGGTTGGTAGGCAGATGCGCCTTTCCAGTGGCCAAGATCGATTTTCGCACGGGTGCTATTAGATCGCATTTTGCCGAAAGGGTAGGAATGTAATAAAAGTATGGCATTATACATATATAATCAAACAACGACATAAACGACACAAAAAGGTGAAGAGAATGGCGGATCCTGGCACACTAATTACGTGCAGAAATACATACAAGAAGATATCAGAAATATTTTACGTGGGAGTTGCCATACACTATATCGATGTGAGTGGATTCTTTAAATCTGTTATATAAGGGCTGTTGTTTTAAGGTCCACAATCCAGCCCCAAAGCAACCAGACGTGGCGCATCGTTGCTTGGGTTTTGATAAATGTCGTCAAAAATTCAGTCTGCTTCTAGATGTTTTTAATTTTTCTTGAAGAAGAAAGCACTCAAGGGACTGCAGATGCGTCGGGATGCATCCCATCTAATAGGCGGGTAAGGTTGTATAACTATAAATGCTGTAAGAAAGAAAATTATCTACTCACCTCCTTTGAACCAGCATTTTCCCTTGCTAAGATGGAAACATTTGGGCCCATTCGGGCATACATGCCCCCAGCAACACTGATCTCCATACGGACACTGGACCCCTGCAGGAAATTCGAAAGTCAGTGTTAATCAACAGGAAACGCAAAATTTAAATTGTAGAACCATTTTTCAGCCAATTGCACGGTGCTTTCTTTGCATTATTCGCAAGAGAAACGAGTTGATCCGGAGTGAGATTATATTCATGCGAATACTTGCAGACTCCAGCCTGGTAGAAACGAGAGTAGGCTAAGATTGAGCGCCTTGGACTCCCCGACACTAATCAATGACTTACCCCTTTTGAACATGTCATGAGGTAGAATTCGTTGCAAGGAGGAGGATTTTCTGATAACAGAGGATTTGAGTAAGTCGACACTGGACGAATGATATTTTTGGGGTTAGTACAGACGTTTATGGAGAGGCTGAAGACAAAAGGTCAATATACGAGAAATTTCCATTGTAAATATAATGTATTCACAAGAGATGGGTCGATGGGACGCCCTGTGGAACGAGCTGGTGATTGAGGACTAAGAAGCCCACCATGTGAAGTAACAGAACCATAGGTACCAGTCGCGAGAGGAGAAAGTTTCTTTGGAACTTCGGGGAGTTTATCGGGCATAAAAATCCCATTGACCGTGAGGCGTGACAATGAGAAGACGTTATTCCTGTCATTTACCGCGGTTTGGTCTTGGGGAGGGGAAAGGATGACGATTTTGCCAAGCATTTGATCCTTTTCCAGGGCGCTTAAAGTGGACATATACGCAACTTGATCATAGCCTTGCATAGCATTAGTTTTATGATGCTTTCCTGTTGGCTTTGGTATATTGAGCTCACCTCCGAAGAACAGGCGTATCGTTTGAGGGAAGCATGTAAATATTTGAAGATATTCTCGAGAAATGTCGGTATCAGCGTACGGCGGGCCCAACAAGGCCTACCCACTCACCTTTAATTTTCGCCTCCAATGCATCTCTGTTATTACCGACATCGATGACAGAGAACCTTGGAGATGCTTGAATAAATCCCTGTTACGAATATCAAAAATTAGTCACAAAATAAATACCAAAGACCAACTTACGCATAAGAAAGTTTGTAATTGGTCTTGGGTACAAATGTTGTTCGCCACGAGATTGTCAGCCAGTTCTACTTTGTTGAGATAGATTGTTATCCAAAATGAAAGTCGACCATATACGTGGACCTCCTCTGCAGATAGTTGTTCGGCGATGGCCTGGGTGAGTTGTTGTGCGGCGGTCCTGCCACCTTGATAGCCTTGAATGAGAAATTCGCGATTAAAAATGAGTTCGTCTCCGTTGATGACACAAAGAATGAGAGCATTATGGTTCTGATAATCGATGCGCGCGCTATTCAGAAAAGTTCGAGCAAAAAAAGAATAACATACAGATTTAAAGCCGTCCAAGTTAGATATTTGTCGATTCAGAGCTGCGATTTGCACATTATGTGCCTTGACTTCGCGCTCGGAGGCCTCAATAACTACCGAATGCGCCTGCTTCCAGACTGATAATTCTAGTTCGAGCTCGGCAACACGGTTTTCCAATTCTGTGTTACGTCTGACTGTCGCGGACGACAAGTCTGGGTTTATCGATATGAGGGTTCAGTTGGTTTACGGTGGAGAAATGACGCAACGCACTCAACAGTTTAGTTAAGGTCTCATCCCTGTGACGCGGAAAAGACGCGATATTTGTCGCAGTTTATACGGAATGAAAATTAGCGCCTTGGACTCACCAGAGCTGTTGATTTGCCTCGCCCACAGGTTGGGTAGCCATGAGAGGCAAGAAAGGGGGATATGGTTGCGGAGGACGGGGATGAAGAATAAAGCTGAAGAAGAGGCGCCTTTAAACCATGCTGGTCTTCCAGGCAAAATGAACACCAAAAGGCCTTCTCCGGGGTCTATTTCCTGACAAGGAAGTAGGTAGCTCGGGAAGGCAGTCACAGGGCAATAGGAAGGCGATAAAAATAATTTATTTCTTAGTCTCCCACGAATTCTAACCACCAACTTGGCCTAGTCTGACGGCATAGTTCCATATAGAACCTTCTACTGATCATTCTGACGGAACTGTCACTGTCGATTAATGTCGTTTCGATGCTGCCAGTTACCTTTCCGTCTCTCCTTCTTCCACTCACAACATTTCCACAGCTGAAAAAAACATATCAATCATACCCGTCAAAACTCCGCGGACACTCCGACCTGTATAAATACCCATCAAAGCATAGTATATATATCATATCCAACATATATATCATATCGGCGGAGTCTTCTGCATGCCAGCTGCAGTACAGATCCCTTCATTATTATTCCAGCATCACATCCCGTCACTCAGAGCGCCCTGGTTCTTTGGTTCCTTGTGCATATCAACTGCGCCATAAAGTCAGCTGTCTGTAATCTTCCAGAGAAATGAATACCGAAATTACATACCTCCAACAAACTTACAGCGGTTTTGCTTCAGGAAATGACATTTGCTCAGTTGAGGGCAGTGATGTCCATAACAGCATCCATCTCCCCATTGGCACACTTCACCTTTGCATAATAATCAGTTGGGCGTCATGGTAGCACCAATAGCTGATATCATTTACCTTTGTTCCTCGAGGGACAGGGGGACTTTTTTGCGTTAGCGCGGATCTGTGCGTAGTGCTCTGGCTGCAGCAGATAGTCATGTCCGTATTTGCAATCAGCTCCGTGTTTGCATGTTGACAAATAGAAGAGGGTGCACGGAGGTGGGTCATCTAGTACCGAAGAATCAGATAATCTGTCAGCCTGTGGATCACGAACAAGCTTAAAAACAAAGTCACACACGTTTCGAGAGTAGCTGTGGTTGGTATAATTAGATGGGAACTGGGAGGTAGTTGTGGTCTCAGACTCACAATGTTAGGATTTACACGCCGTGACCGCGAATTCGTGAGAGATCTCGAATGAGAGACTATCGAGAAATCGTCGCTTTCATCACTCGAGGACGTGCTTGCAGATGAATCAAGCTCGGGAGTGCACACCCTCTTTGGCGGTGGCGACGACTGCACTGCCGACGAGTAGCTTGGTGGCGTCAAAGGTTGCTTACGAACTGTCTCTTCTCCTTCACCACTCGACGCAAACGGAAGCGCGTCGAAGCCCTGTTGAATCGTCGATATAGAAGATCTATGGACCATCTTTCGCTCTTGAGGAGCCGCAGGCGGCGGCGAGGTTGGGAGGGGAACGAGCGGTTGCATAGGTGGAGAGTTAGTACGGCTGGAAGGCGGAGAATTGACTAGCTTGTTTGGGATAAAGAGGTCCGGAATACTGAATGACGGAAGTTCGAGTTCTGAAAATCCTGCTGCAATATCTGTATAACCCCGCATGAGGGTCAATTTCGACTTCAAGCCAGCAGTTATATGAGAACGAAGCGTTGTAACATAACCATTATCATGGCATCCTAGAGAATATGGATTCGTTATCGCGTAAGATGGAAATGGGGTAGTAGTAAAAACCTCCAAATATTATCTTCTCCGTCTGTGGAAGTCTAATTTCGTCTTCTAATAGGGCTGTAATTCTTGTGTAAGCATATCGTTACTTTCATCGCGGGTGGCGTTTAGGTACATACCTTTGATTTTAGCATCAGCTGCTTCTTTAGCGCTTCCGACATCGACCATGAGAAAGCGCTCCGCCGCTTGGTTGAATCCAATGATAAAATCGTCGAATTTGGCCTTTGCTACAGGGTGTCCCGAGCGGCCCAGTGTGTCCATCAGCCCGCGCTTATTCAAAAAGACATATGTCCAAAGCTGGTATTGATTAACCCCATTGGTGGACGTCAGTTGTTGGATGATAGCATCCGATAATCTTTGTGCCGCAAGATGACCGCCGGATTGGCCTTGGGCGATGAGTTGAGTGTTGAATATCGTGCCGTCCCCGTCGAGAAGAGCGATGACGCGATGGCCCTAGATAGATAGCATTAGATGAGTTGATGCGAGCGTTGACAAAAATACCTTGAGTAAATTTTCCAGATCTTCTCTTTTCTTGTTAGATTCTTGAATCTGTTGTTCAAAGTTTTGGCGCTCCAAATCAAGTTTCTGTCGTTCAACCTCAAGACCGTTATAGGCGTTCTTGTAGACTCTGAGATCGCTCTCAAGCTGCTTGATGGTCTCGCGAGAATAGTTATCACTTTTAACGAGATTTATGATCTCGTCTAGCCGCATAGAGTCGGTACAGAGTTCTTCCCCAGCGATAATAAACACGTACTGCACAATTGACTAACACATATGCCACTATAACAAAAAGGCAAGGCATATCCACATAAAGGGACTGTATGTTAGCAGATGATCGTAGCACTTACACTGGGTACTGCATGAGCGTTGAATGGGCGTCATTCGGACTCGGTTTGAGTTCGGTCGTTTCGAAGCCATTGGCAGATGGTATCCAGCGAGAGTCCATTACTCAGAAGGAATTGATAGAAATTGGCAGCGGTGAACCATCCTCCTTTTAAGCCAGTCATTTCGCCATGCAAAAGGCAGACAAGCAAGGACTCTGCGTGTATACCAAGTGGCTCATGCAAAGGTTCGGCAGTCAATAAATGTGACCTTGCTAACATGCAGCAGACTCGTGTCCAACAGTCTCGTGCACCGTCTTTTCAATTGCTGGGTTGCGATAAGCCTTGAACCAGCTTAAATTTCGTATTTTCGGACAGTTCTTCGTCGAGTGATCAGAGTCGATCTGTTTCAAGCATGTCAATCAAATGTTTGAACTATGTTTGCCTGGAATTCTGGTGCCCGATGTTTGCGCGTACGCAAAAGATATTCTTCTGATATATCCTTCAAGAAGCTTCGCAAAAGATAAACGATTGAATATGTCTCCTAGCAAAGGCTGAGCCCTACGCACGACTTGAATTTGATGGGGCCAACGTGCAGGCGTTCGGCCAGTTATCAGGATGCAAAGGATGTTGATGAGAATCTTCCTTCCGCAGTGCGCCTGTACTGTATGTGGATATTTCTGATCGAGGTTCGCAAGACACGGTAAAAAGAATTATTGCCTGTACGTCTTGGTATGAGCAAATATAGCCTTTGGCATGGATTTCACTTGCAGCAGTTTTCTTTGATCATGACCATGATCAACTTGGTTCAAATTGCCGCCGCTGAGACCCTGTCACAATCATGACAATCGTGTCACAAACGCGTCAAGACGCGTCAGACGTTACATTGAAGAGTTTGCCTCTCACCGCCATCATTGCCTTCCCTTTTCACCTCTTTTCCGCTAGCGACACCTCTTCTCCCCCTTTTCCGACATAAAATAAGTACCAAAACATAAAATGTCAGATCTATATGCTTCACTTCAAGTTTCTCCCAAGAAAAAACGCCTCCAACATGACTTTGACGATGAAAACACCATGACACCGAAGAAAATGAGAACCGAGTATGTTCCCGAACTTCTACTGCATTGAATAGTCTCACAGAAAAAAATGTGTAGGCCTCCGACTCCTCCTCCGTCAACTTCTCGCAATTCAACCAAACTAAATTTGCCTCACGAACTCACACGTCTCTACAATGTTCAAACTGCCCTTCATCATGCCCTGTCCCACGCTCTCGCGACTTGCGCGATTTCACCTACTGCAGACCTAGGAATTGTGAAGAATGTTCTAAATCATATCTCGCTTGCGACATATGCAGGTTTTTCGTCTTCTTTTGACATAGATGACTTGAAGCGACTGTGTTGGCTGTGGGAATGGGATGAACAGCCTTTGAATAACACGAAAGCAAAGAGCGAAGAGGAGGGCGAAGACAATCCATTCTTAGATGCTCCTGCACCTTCTAATTCTGTCTCGGGGGACTGGACTAGAGGTTCAATGGGTATCATCCTCAGCCAAACCACTCATTATTCTAAAGTGGACCGTAAACGAGTTCCCGCCTATGGTATAGGGATTGAAATTGAAATGGATATTGACAAAGATATGGGTGCAGGAATGGCTGCAGTTGCACGATGGACAGCCAACTCTGAACGTAGACGACAGGATCTACTCAGGAAACTAACGCGTTGGGCTGAGGTAAATATTCTACGACATGGCTAGCTATTCCATTTTCCTTAATTACTTTCTCCCTAGCTACAAGACGGTGTTGAACCTCTACCGAAAGTCCCTCTAGCTAACATTCCTGAGCTGTCCGCTCCTAAAGTCTCTGCTCTCACACGAACTCTGGCTTCTTGCTCTCCGTCAGCAGCGACGTCTGTTAAGCTTCCTGCTCTACCTTCTTCTCCGACGCGCTCTCCTGTAAAAAGATCCACGCAACCATTTGCCGTGCCTTTCCCCGTGTCGTCTTCCAAATCTCCATCGAAGAAAAGTACCATCTTATTTCCTCAAACACCGTCCCGTCGTGATCGGGATGCTGGTTCAGAACCGCCACAGACGCCCTCATCAGCTGGAACTTCTCCAACCAAAGATTCACCTTCAACTCCTGCTCATCAGAAAGGGGATAATGATGCCTCTGTGAAAACGCCGTCAACTTCACGTCGACAGGCTCTTTACGAGCGAATTCGCCAAAGATCTTTATCTGCCTCGCCGACTAAAACTCCTCGTCATGGTGGCTCTGCGACTACAATGACTCGTGACCAGATGGCGAAATTGAATCAGGAAGAGTTGAGGCGAAGATGTCTTCTGGGTCGCCTCAGTGGTGTGGCAGAAAGCATCTGGATGTTGGTACCTTTAATCTCATTCTAACACGCTCCTTACTGATGATATTAACTGTGCAGGTTATTCTCACACTCAGGACCCAGCGGATCTTCAACGCCGTCACGGAAGCGCCGAGCTCTTCCTACTAGCGACGTTGTTACTGCTATCATCAAGTCATCACCAGTACCTCTATCAACCTCTGAAGCTAACGATTCCATCTTGATGTTGATTAAGCTATGTCCATTTTTCCTGAGAAAACTTGATATTTCGGGCGACGAATGGCTGGAAATGCCTGCACCTACACCTGTAACATCGGCTGTTGAGAATTCTCCCACGAAAGGGAAATTAGTGGTGCCTTCCAGTCCTGGTAGGAAGGGGAAGGAGGAAAGCGCTCAGGAACTCGTAAACCGCAGCCCAAGAAGAGTCAAGCGAGAAACGGGGGGCCTACGTGAAGTCCGCGAAATAATTCGACGAGAGCTGGAACTTCAGGATTAATCTGAAATGCTTCATTTTAAGACGTCATTCTCATTCTTTAGTATATAGATTTGTAGTTATCACAACCATGTTCTGTAAATTCTACTCGATTTGTCGAAAGCAATGTGTTCGATTTGTTCTGTCTAGTGTTCTCGGTATCTATCATCTTGAGTTGCTTGCAAACATGCCTAAGTAATTAAACTGTTAAGATAGGTGTGTCGAGTGCATGAGGCAAAAATGTGGTATCCAGTCTATTTGAACGCCTGGCAAAGTCGTGGACTTGGTTCTTACAACTCGAACAGCTGCTTCCAGAGATCGTTGAGGTGAAATAGAGCTGCAAGATGGCCTCCATTAATCGATCGAAGATGTGCATTCTTGTAATTAGCTGCGAGCCATTTTGCCATGGCGTTTGGAGCCAAAGTGTCTTCTGCTGAGCTAACAATGAGAATAGGTCGTTGATTATGTTGGTCATCCAAGGAAGCAGGAGAAAATCCCCAGTCGCAATGAATAGTGTCGGATACTTCGAAAAACCCGTCCCATGTCTCCTGAACACTCCTATAGACGTTCTCTGCGAACGAACGCTCGACTTCTCCTTCTTTCTTGTTGTTTTCCTCTCTGTATTCTCTGAACTTGGCTTTTTCTTCAGGACCCATTGGATCAAATAGAGTTTGCCTGATAAAGATTTCGCATTTATCTACGGATGTCATTTTCGATTTCATGAAGGCCGCAGTCATGCGGGGGATGATCTTGAAAGGAATGCTTTGGGAAGGAGGCCCTACACTGATGTAGCTTTGAGTATCCAACCCCTTCGCATATTCCTTGTGCAGTTTGAATGGTGAAAATGGGGCCATTAATAAGCACGCTACCATGTCGCGTCCGTAAGGGAAAACGTCAAATGGGGCCCCATACAGCATTTGTGCAGGGACCGTCCCATATGAACCCCCAGCGATGTATATCTTGAGATTCAAATCATGGGGGTGTAGGTGATTTATGAGTTGTGTGATATCTGATGCAAGGTTTACATGATAAGGCACGTCCTTCTTTCGAGGAGACGACGTACCCCAACCTGCAAGAGTTGGCGCAACGTAGTGGACATTCTTGTCCATCAGAAAAGGTTGGAGTTGTGGGGCGCTGCCCACGCCGAAGACGCCATGGAAAAATATGACCAAGCATGAGCTCGATGGGTCTCCGGTGTCTGCATATGCCAGGGTACGACCATCCGATAGTTCAAGATATTTCTCGGGCAATTGCTGGGGAGCGTTGTTGTTAGACATGGTGCTGAAGAGAAGGAAGAAATAGGCGTGAAAATGACTCAATGGGTAGAGAAGTGATATTCTGCTTAGATAGACTTTATAGTACCCACGACTCACTTTTCTCGCAGTCGCCGACCCTGGAAAATTGAAACTCTGCACCAGATGAGATTCGACCAGGGCATTTTTCGCTTAACTGCGGAACGCAAGTAGCATATCATCCTGCTTCACACACTGTCCGAAGCAGAAATATGCAGTGTTTTCGAATGTGCAAGATATAGGGGTCGCAGCCATGTCATTTTTGGCAAGTAGTAGAGTGTATTTATCTGTATCGCAGTTCGGGCGCCATTGAGTTTAACAAGTTGAGGTTGCCACGATGATCTTCATTTAGTGATCCGTACTGCGGAAATTGGCGGAAATCCCGAGAACTTTATTCTGTCATGATAAAAATCATTGAATTGCATTGGTTATACATCGCCACCATTAGTTATCTGTCTGACCTCTTCTTCAAACGCTATGCAGTCTACAACAGACCCACTCTTTCTGCTCGCCTCCGCAGCGAATACAGTAAGATGGCTTTTTAGGACCTCGCTGATGTCGGTTCCCAAGGCATATTGATCTGAAGTCAGAACTGCATCGACGAAAGATCGTATGAGACCTTCATCGCCTCCCCCGTGTCCCCCACCTTCGTTTTTTGGACGGTGAACTTTCGACGACCGCTTGCGAAAGTCGTTAACAGTGAATGTATTCATGTCGCCGATGATTTCCCCGTGACTGAAGTGCAGTCGGGTCTGCCGATCACAGATCGCCGAAGTAAAAGCAACCATAGTGAAGGACGCCGTCGCACCGTTTGAGAATTCTATGTTGACGACTTGATTGTCACAAACATCATTCGAACTTTCGTATACGCAGCGACCGTAAGGCCCTTCCTTGAGAGCTTCAGTAATATTCTCAATGTCTGGCACCCCATCAACGATCGTGGAAGCCGGCCACCCAGTAATCCCTTGAGAGACGGGGTCCAGATATACTATGAAATGGATTAGTGTGACACTAATCCTAAGTGGTTTTTGCTACTAACTCTTCTTAGCACTATAGGGGCAATCCCTTTCTACTGGGCATTCCAGGCAACGCGTGGCGCCTCCGGCTTGCTTTGGCTTCCCAGATTTTTTGAAGTGCTTTAAGGAGCCGAAAGACGAGACTTTCACCGGAGTTGCTGGGTAAAACCAGTGACAAAGAAGATCAATGTCGCTGGAGAAGTAAGGTAAAGAAATGGAACCTAAAATAAATATAAGAGCATAGTACATACTGGCAACATTTCGTCATCAGAGCGAACGAGCTAGACTTTTCGTTAGACCAATTTCCTCGAACGTAGGAGTGAGCGAAGTGGTAGAAGCCTACTGGCTCTATTTGCGTTATGTTGATGAGCTCCCCCAGAGATCCAGAGCGGACTATTTCGGTGATCTCTCTACTATACGGCGAGTAGCGCATCACTAAGCATAACAGGCTTGATAAGGTGCCGTGTAACGAAAAGCGTTGAATATACATACCATGACCCATACCAAATACTATACCCTTGTTTTTTATCGCATTTTCCATTTTAATACAATCCTGAATATCAGTCGCCATTGGCTTTTCGCACAGTATGTGATATCCCTGTGCTGCAAATGCAACGGCGACCTCTGCATGAAGGTAATCCTGCACTGCAATCAAGACTGCATCAGCCAGTCTCTTCCCGACAGTACTAATTGTCTCAGCAGATGCGGCAAGGAGGCCCTGCCATGTATTAAAAACTAGTGTTTTATCGACACCATGGAGTTCTGCGAAGCTTTTCTGAGTCTTGGGACGAGGTTCAGCTATGGCCACCACTTTGCAACGATCCGGGTTACTAAGTGCATAATACGTGTAAGCCTAGGAGAAAAGAGTCTGTATATTCAATCCAATCATGTGGTTGGTGCAGTGTAAAACCCACCTTGCCTCTTTGCCCGCAACCTATTACTGCAAGAGTGATGATTTTGCCGGTCCTGGGAGGTGGTTTTGCACTGCCACGAGTTTTAACGTCCATAGGGGAATCACTCAGTCGCATGGATTTCCGCCACAGGTTCTTGGTGTTTTTAAGGATACCCGACATCCGACGACAAAGGAGGTTCGAATTTCGAAAGCTGTGCTTATTATATCGTTGAAGATAACGCTCATGATGTGTGAACAAGTTGAAAACGTTTACCTGCCATTGACGATGATGGCACGCCCCTATGACCAGGTGACGATTGCCGCCGCGGCAACGACCAATAATAATTGGTGCTCTTCAAGTTCGCTGATTCTAATTTCTGTGACGATATTTTCTTCATTCATGCCCCGTATTTTACCTCGTCTCCTGGAGCAAATCGAGAGACAAGCCAACCAACAGCAATATTTCGACTTCAAACTCCCTAAGAAAGGTGGTCTATCTTTATACAAGCCTGTACCACCTGCTCCCTCTTTCCACCCAAAAGACCATGAACGGTCCATTTTGTTATCTCCAGGCAGCCCAGTTACCGAATCCCAACAATATGCAAGACATAAACGAGTCCCACCTTCTCAAACGAAGCCCGGAGCAGCTGACCAAGCGATGATAGATCCACCAAGGCAGATGACGAGAGAAGAATTTGGATGGTGGGGAAACCCATATTGTACGTGCGTCTTTCCCCATTCTGAGGCATTGGGCCCACTGATATACCTCTATGCGATTAGTGAGAATTTTATCTTCTCCAATACGCGCCTGTATGGTGACACACCGCCTAGTACCCTCTGGTATGTCGCGTCTTTTTTTTTGTCGTATACACCATTAATTCAAATGAATAGATCTTCTTGTTCGTCTGGTTAGAATGCGAACAATCAGTTCTAGAGTGCCAGAGGGTAGAAAAGCCCCTGCAAAGTTAGTTCCAGATGGCCTGCTACATCCTAAGTACACCAATCGTCGTGTATCTGGCGGATGTTATATCCTTTGCTGGCGGGGAGCAGTAAGGCGATTGGACAGAAGTAGTTATAAACGCGTCTCCCCCGAACTCACTCTGCCTTCCAATCTCGAACACCATATCGTGCATTTCCTACGCCTACGCGTTCTCCAAGAGTTTGAATTACTCGCCGAGAGACTAGAATATGCTGTTAGCAAAGGCATGAATCTAGGGATCCGTAATGTTATACTTCGAAGATTGACGCGGGAGGAATGGGCATCAATGAGAGCTACAGGAACACTCCCATATGATAACGCTCTTGCTGTTCTCATTGTTCCTCCTGTCAACAAAGATACCATGACTAAACAGCGACCCGAAGCTTCTATGTCTGCTCAACCCCCAAAAGACGAACAGCAACTAAAGAATTTACCTCCGACCTCAGTCCTGCTTACTGGTATAAAAGACGTCAGCGAAAACCTGGGAACAAACTTACCTGCTCATCAAATCCCGCTCTACAATGCCATTACTGCGTTTCCCAGTCGCTCTCAACGCTCCGCATTGCATTCACTTCTTCTACGCATATTAAAAGCCGAACGGGCGCATAAGCGTCTGTCGCGGAAGAAGTCAGACCATTCCGAGGCATCTAAGGGCAGTCATGCCTTCCTACTCTGTTCAGACGAGAACACTGGTAGACGAGGGGACCCTGCTGCTGTAGCCGTTGCTTTATGGAGATTGAGGATGTACGATAGCGAAGGCTGAGGATCTTCTTCTATGTAACGTAAAACCTGGAAAGCTTGTCGAAAAGAGGAATGGAATATTTGCACAGCTACAATACACATTATTTCATACTTCAACTGCCATCGGAACAACGTCTCCGTTGTCCTTCACTGCCTGCGTAGGAGCGGCTAAGACTTCACGTCCTTCCCAGAATTTTGGCAGTTTGTTTCCGGGAATAAACAGCCTCTCAACGCTATCTTTGGTGATAACACACATACGGATCACACCTCCAGATGAACCGTCTCGAGACATGGCCAATGAAAGAGCTGAAGACAGATAGTTTAACAGATTGCATCTATGTGAACAGAAATTATACCTACTATTCTGAACGAAATTAACGGTTTCATCACGTCCCCATCCCTCCTTGTAAGTTGCATCGCAGTAACCATAGACATACGTTGAGCCAGAGCCTATTTTAATCTTTAATCTCCTTGCCCATTAATCATGCACATGCTACTCACCTCCAATCGCCCAAGGTTGACGGAACAAACCACCACCAAGAGGAATATTGTATACACTTGGTCCGTTTGCTTCATCCCATCCTGCAACGATGATTCCAGCGCTTAGCGCATCCTTATTCTCGTAGCAAATCTTCTGGAAAAGAGCAGCGGCAGTATGTACTGAAGGGGGTTTGCCTGCGTTTTGGCTTAACGACAGTCATTTAACTTCGTGGCCCAGAACGTGTAGCATACAAGAGCCTACATACCTGTACATTTGTAGATTGTAGTGGATGATATCTGCGACGGCTTGGGTATCAGCTGCTGAGCCTGAGCGGCAGCAGTAGATGCGATCGTGAACGTGCGTAAGCTTGTCTGTAACACGATTCGCCTAACAAACGAGCGATTGAAGTTAGCGACAGCTGGGAGCATCTCTCAGTAGATGTGAATTTTACGATATAGCTTCCCGTGGTTGTTCGACTGTCAGCGCCAATAACAACACCACCGTCGAATTGGACAGCCATGATAGAGGTCTTTGAAGGACTATGAGTACAAGATCTACTGACAAAACAAGTATCACATACTCCGAGATTCACTTCGCCTGTCTTAAGGCGATTCATGTCGATATGGTCCATGATTGAGTGGTGCAAAAAGAGAAGAGGATGAGAGTATATGAGTGAAAGAAGGTAAGGGTGGCAGGGCCGGTTATGGAAATGATCAGAGCTGACGCGTCTCGCCTCTATACACGCGTCCTCGTTTGTAACATCACCATCAACTTTCTCTGGTCATCCCTTCCCTCCTCTCAACGATATCAATAATGGCTGTAAATCTCAAGATGTATTATGAAGAACTCGGCCGTGCATTTCACTCTAAGCCTTGCAACGTTACGAAATGTGTAGCTTTGCTGCCTAAACTCAAGGTAAGGCTGGCGCAACTACTATTGAGCTTCACTCAGTGATCCCACTTTCCTCTCTTTAGCTCGGCCTAATTGAGACAGGCCTCCTTCTCCCACAAGGCGATGTTAATCTTGGTGACCTCGTGGTGGCTCGTATGTACTCGAAACTATTCGTAAACCCTTCCATGGTCTCACAGCCAATCGTTAGGCGATATCCTTGAAATCGGAGCCTTCGTTAGCATCCGAAACCGGGATGTGCCTTCCTTCGACCGATATTTCTCTCAGCTTCAGACATTTTACACAGACTACAAGTGATATACTATTATACAACAGTTTTGTCTTGTACTAACCCAATGCCTACAGTGAATCCCTCCCGCCTTCCAAACGAGAATACCCAATTCGTGGTCTCAACCTCATCCGCCTTCTTACACAGAACCGCATAGCCGAATTCCACACAACACTCGAGTGCTTAGACGCCGATGTCATCGCCGAAAACCCTTTCATCAAGCATCCGGTGAACCTTGAAAGGTGGTTAATGGAAGGGAGCTACAGCAAAGTGTGGAATGCAAGAGAAGAGGCCCCAGCTGAGGAATACAAATTCTTCGTGGATAGTCTAATGGGTACTATTCGGTATGTCAGGAGTGATGTGCTCTGAAGTGATGACTACATTGATATTCTATTTTTCGTTCAGAAATGAAATCGCAAGTTGCGAAGAAGCTGCCTATGAGAGCCTCCCTCTCAAGGATGCCGCCACTTTACTGTTCTTCACAAACAAGTCAGAATTATTGACATTTGCTCAGAAGGTAAATCAACATCTTACCGAAAACTATGGATATTGATTGACACCATCTTTAGCGCGGGTGGCAGGTCGATCTTACGGCTGGTACGATTACCTTCAAGCGCAAAGGCGAAGAGAAGATGGAGATTCCGAAACAGAGACTAATTGCAGCTTCATTGGCTTATGCTAGAGAATTGGAGCAAATCGTCTAATCTTTCATGGCAATATATTGTGTTTTATGCGTTACTATTGAAGTAAAAAAAAATGATACATATCATACAGTGGTTACAGTGCCCTATGTTTCCTCTTCGTCAAAAGTCTCTACGGCCTCCTTAGCCTTAGCTTCTGCTTCCGCGAATAGATCTTTGGGTACGTGAACATGAAGATTTTTGCTTTCTGGGCCGATCCACGAAATCTCGAGTTCGAATTCTTTGTCTTTCGCGTCTTCGTGCACAACGTAGATACTGATGGCAATGTCAAAAAGAAAATTATAATAGAAGGGATATGGACCGACGCACATCCTTGCTGCTTCTATCACGGCATCTCGTAACGATAGTTCAGACAACTTCAATTTCTCAATTTCTGTCTTTGCCAACTGTTTGCCTTTTCCAACAGCTGCACCGTTGTAGCCCTATTTTATCGTCAATGATGATGAATCCATGGGTGGCAAAAATGGACCTTACATAAAAAACGCCACTTGGCTCAACGACATACAATCCTGGACCATCTTGGTCTACAGAGCCTAAGATCGTACTGATTCCGAACGGACGAACAGACGAATAGAGGGTATATGCTTGTACGTACAAGCCAAGGCGATCGACGACGTTCTGTTTTGTGCAATCAGTATGAGATACTCCAAGGGCCATCAGTAAAGACAACACACGCTCAACGGTGGTGGGGCATTGTACGTTTCGCGGTAACTTGCCGCTTCGTCTCTTGCACGATTTGAGAGATGCCTTCCATCAGCCAGTAAGCCGGCCGTGGCCTATGGATGATGTTAGTCCGTGATTTATCTTCGACTAACAGTAGCGAGCGCACCAGACCAATGTGACGGTCTATCGTTTGAATTCGTCGATTTGCTTCTGGCACCAGGAGTTTGGAATGCACTAGCTTCTCCACTGCCAGCACGATTCCGTCTTTCACTTTCAATCCAATAGCAGTTCTGAATATATGCAAGACCTATGAGCTTATCTGAAATGGTACAAACTTCCTCTCTGCTCACCCTGAGTTCTCGACTGCTTTATTGGCGTACTCTACCTATAGTGGAAACATAAGATCGTTAACTGCGTGATTATAAATTATCTAAAAAGATAATGACAAACCTGAAAGATACGACCATCAGGTGAGTATGTGCTCGCTGAGAGATCGTAGCCTGTTCCGATTGAAGTCATGGTGTTGATAAGAAGTAGTTTGGAAGTAAATTGAAATAGGGAGGGACGCGCAAGCAGCCAGAACGCGTCAGTCTAGCGTGGGAACAAATTCGGCGCGTCACACACATTCTGATTTGAACAAATGGATTGAGCTCCTACGACCATAACACGAAAACATCATGGCCGACACTGACGAGTGGGCAAGACTTCTGCATGAACATCCTATTTTCTCTTTGCCAAAGTCTCACAATGGCCCCCTTGGTGTCTCGAGGAACGTGCTGGAGTTATCAACGAACACTTTGCCAAACTTCACGAATGTCGGCTCAGAGGCAAATCTGACTCCTTCTGGTCGTCGGCAGATTATGATACTCAGGGACGCGGATCTAATTGTTGCTGCTGGCAAGGAAATTAGGATGTCTTCATTCGGGGACCTGAAGCTTAGCCGTAGCTTGCGAAAGTCCTATAAAGTATGTCTGCACATACACATATTCCAGTTGTTGCACTGATAGTTCCCAAGACGCTTCATACACCGAATATCCAGTTTGAAATACGACAAATATCCTTGAACCCAAGTGGCAAACTCTTAGCAGTGGCTGGAGCGTATCAGGTGGCTGTGATTGTCCTACCCCGTAGCGGATATAGTAGGCTTGTGCCAGAATCGATCGATTGCAAGTAAGTAGATCCAGTTCTGTCTTTATTGATAGCTTACACATCTGCTTAGGTCTGTGCAAGTTGGACAGTTCTATCATGCAACGGACAGCTCTGCTCCCATTGCCAAAATTGATTGGCATCCTTGGGGAGAGGCCGGTTCAACACTGCTTGTTATGACAATTGACGGGAAATTCAGGTATTTGGGTACTCTCTTTTAATCCAACAAACTTCCTGATTGTGTTGCAGAGAATATGACATCTCGGTTGACACAGAAGAACCACAACAAGTTTTGTCATTTGTTCCAGACAGGAAGCCAAACTCATTTATGGCAGAAGATGAATCCGAGAGGGAGGTTTCGTCATTCACTTTAGGGAAAGGGCAAGCTGATTGGGGACCATTAACTATTTACGCTGTGATGAAGTCAGGGGATATATATTCAATGTGCCCTTATATGCCTCAGAATGCGTGCGTCTCATTGTATAGTGTTGCGGCGGGCATCTAACTTTGGTTTCTAGTTCTATCCCATCATCATATATTCACTCTTTGGATTGCTTTATATCAGCAAAACAAGAATACCTCCAAGAAACGACAGCTCCATCGAAGAACCTCTCGCCTATCTATGATTATCAGCGCAAATATGTAACCTCCTTGGTCAAACAACTGCCACCGGGCACGACCTTCCCCGCCACTTCTAGGAAAGTTTCGATGCACCCACCCAACACGATAAAAGCAGCACCCTTACGCCAAGGACCCTTCCTTCTTCAGCCATCTCCGCTCGTAATCGAGGGGAGTGAAGGCGGCGACGCCACAGATATTGTGTACCTTGCTTTTGGGACCGATGATATCGGTCCTGAGGACGACAAAGGAGACACACAACACCTAGGTGCTTTACTAGTTTCATACCAAGACGGAAAGGTCGATCTCTTCTTAGATGTTGATAAAGTTGAAGCCAGATGGGAAAACAAACAGGTGAGTTACCCGCATAGTTAAAGTTTGACCTTCTTTAAATGATTGTTACAGTTTTCAAATCGTGAATTACCAATGCTAGCTGTCTATGAGAGCATTGATCTTGGTTTAGTCGACATGCTGAATCAAGTCTCGGAGGATCCGAATGCCACTCCTTTGCTTGAGCTACTACGCGGAAATCATCCTGTATTCCTTCTGGATCCTATGCACGATGACATGCTTTACGTTTATCACGCATTTGGGGTACATGCTTTAGACATCTCTCCAGTGCTCCGCAACTTGGCCGCTAGTCTACGCGAGGAAGGCGATGACGATTCAGTGTTGAAACAAGGTCTAGAAAAGGAATTAACTACAAATGCTCAACCCATTCTGAGCACCTTTTCGGTGGAGAGAAAGTAAGTATCACAATAGGGTGCTGGGCCGTTCCTTGCTTATGAGATATTTTTATAGATGTTCCAATCCAATTGTTGGGGTTGTTATACCCAATGATGTATATCTCACGTATAGTATCTTTATCCTGACATCAATGATGCGGATAACTTCTTTCCCCCTCACCGTAACTTCCGAGCTCTCTCGACCAGAATTATCAAAGGTCGAGGAAAATGTGCCTGCACTAGCCGAGAAAACCAAGTGGCTTGTCCACGCGAGTGGGCCTTCCGATTATGTATCTATTCTAGGGAATGAACCATATAAGCCACCTACGCTCGTCTCAAGTCCAATTGGTCTTCCAAGTTTCCCGAAACTTTCGCTCCCCGGTTCTCCTTCGGGGACACAAGAATTTGTTTTAACCCCAGACACGCTCCGGTTCATTGCAAAAACTGTTGGACAGATATCCACACAAGTGCGCGAAATTCACATTGCATATAGGCAGGTAGTTACCCGAACCTCGTTGCAAAAGGACGAGCTCACTGCACAAGCTAAAAAATGTGGAGAAATGGAGAAACGTATCGAAGAGCTCAAAGGACCTTTGCGACAAGATGCTCAAACTAGGTTCAACAAGATCCAAGATGAACAGAAAATCCTTTTGGCACGTTTGGACCGACTTCTACAAGCATTGATGAAACAAGCACTACCGGAACTGAGTGAACAAGAAACAAAGTGGTTCGAAGAGCTCAAACGGATGAAACAGGACATTCTCGGGGCAGGACGCTACGATGAAGACTCGTTGGTTGCGCGTACACGGATGGTAAGCATGTACCTAACAGCTCATGTAATTTGAAATTGACTATCCTGTAGCTGGAGCGAGAGTATGCCCGAATATTGCCTTCCTTGAAAAATCTCGTTGAAAAGCAAAATCAACGAGGTCAGAAGCAGGCAAAATACACCCAGCAACTAGGGTTCTCACAAGCATTCGAATATGGCCAAAGATCGAACTTTGAGTGAGTAGTTTCTCTTATCTCTTGTGTTTTTTTACTAATCCTTTCGCAGTCGCAGCCGAATTAATCTTGTTGAAAAAGAAGTGGAAAAGCTTGCACTACAGCTCGACTTAACACTAGGTCGGCCACCTTCCGCGTGACTCTAGAGTTATGCCTTTTCTTTCGTGCTGTATTAAATAGTAGTTGTAAAACTGTATGAAGAAGACAGGTAAACGTAAAACAATGTTTCTGTATGTTTTTCTTGTCCAGTGGCTACCGTATTTCATCGTTGCATCAGCTTGTCGATTCACTACATATTGGAACATGGTTAAGGCTGGCGCGTATAAGGACTACCAGTGTGCTGTGGAGGCTGTCATGAAATATGGACCATCAATAGACATAACGGACTAAACTTGGCGTCAGATGCTCATCGAAGAAGGCGGCTGGATGACGAACGCACATTCTGGGTTTTCCTTGTCTGTCAGGTCGTCAAACGCATGCTCGTGAGCAATCTTCTCCTCCTGCAACACCCATCAACATTTAGGAACTTAGAGCAAGGCGCGAGAAAAGCATTACCATCTCTTCTGCACTTTTCTTGGAGTTGAGCCCTTGTTTACGACGTTTTAGAACATTTTGACGCATTAGGTGTACGCGTAGAAGTAAAATCGTTGCTAGCTGAACTCCATACACAACGATATGAGCTACAAAGGCTTTAACATAGCGTGGCCCATCTTCGTCCTGGAAAACTGAGGATTTCGCTAGCATCCCAATATATCGAACAACTTATTAACTTAATGTGATTCACACCTTGTGGTCCAACGGCGTTCCCAACAGCCCATGCACTATATTCCGTCGGCGAGTAATGTTAGTATGCGGTGTAGTTAAAGTCCATCAGAACTCACATAAATACCAAACTTGATGTTACGGCTTGTTTTGTACGCTCAAAAACTCGTTGAGATTAAGAAACGTTTCAAGTAACGAGAGAACATACCCCTCCTATGTTGCCTGACATAACCGCTAAATTAAGGACTGCTACTGCACCAAAGCCTTGAGTACAGCTAATGAGGATGGTAAGACAAACAGGCAGAGGAATATCTCAGAAATACGCTCACTAAAATGCAATGAGGAGGCCAACCTTGGTCTTTGCAGAAGTCTGTACGCCTGAAGAGCGAGAAATTTAATATGGAATAGAAAGCAGAGCACATCAATGAAAACTCTTACAAAGGAAGACAATGGTCCCAGCTACATTCGGTAGCGTGTATATCTTTTTTATCATGATAATGATGATTATCGAACGGCTTAGGAAAATATTGGCCATTGAACTTACAAATGCAAGCAAAAGCCTTTGTTTATAACGCTTGGATAGATACGCTGCGCTGAATAGGAATGTCATAATGATCACACCTACAGCAAATTGAAGTTGTAAAAACCTGTGAAAATATATTCATTTTTCCATAAACTTACCCTGAGCAATTGCCAGCAAGTATGTTTGTAGTTGAGTAAACCCCTAAACACCGTTTTAGTACCGCTCATCGCAAAATTGATACGAAGAGAATCATCCGCACGAAAGCAGTCAAAATAATATTTGAGAATGCCCCTAAGCCTCCAGTCGGTAGCGCGTTTGTGAACGATATCATGACAATGGCCCAGACAGTCCAGTCCTTTAGTGCTTCATCTAGGTCAGAAGTAAGCCTTTGTGAATAATTATCTGATCACAGTAATTTTAAAAATCAAAAGTAACTTACATGCCTGGTATACCTGAACGATTCCCAAATTTTAACAAGGAAATTTTCACGAGGAAAAAGAAAACTACCTTGAATTTCTTGTTCTGAATGCCGGTATCGTTTTTTCTTACTCGCTCGGCCATCAAGAGTCGATCTTCAGGCGTAAAACATCTGGCATGGATGGGACTATCCGGAAGCCACCAAAGAACAAAAAGGCCCCAGACAAAAGTTATGCAGCCCAGTAGCTAGGAAGATCGTTAATTTCCCCATAGTTCACAAGGAGAATCAACGTACAGTAAATAATATTTGCCAGTTTTTTAGCTTGGCGTGATGAACGTGTGCGATGCCGTACGCTATCAAACCACCAACACACTGCTGGAAGCCGTTCATCGAGTAAAAGGCTCCGATCACCAGCGCCTGTTCTTCGCGGGTATACCACATCGTCGATCTAAGTTATGCATGAGTTGAATCAATGGCGTATGTATGAGGCCAACATAATCTTACAGATATACAAATGCTGGCTGACAGACGCATTCAAAAATCCCCAGCAGAGTTCGCACGGTAACAAGACCAGCGAAATCCTTGCAGACGGCCGTGCAGGCAAGGACAACCCCCCAAGCAGCGATACTAAAGAGTAACATGTTAATGCAAGAAGGGCTTCAGGCAGCGAAAGAAAGTCAGACTTGATTCCTAGGTATTTCGCAATTGGCAATTTTTGAAGTAAACGATTGGTCGGAAATTCCCATAACAGACTAGTAGGTTCAGTTTGGATTATGGCTTCATAGAAATAGGAGGAAAATTACATTGCGATGTACACTGAAAATCGAAACATTACAAAAGGGATATTTGATATCCGGGCAACTTTAACGTACCACACGTTGTTAGCCATGCGTATTGTTGGCCATGAAGATGAGTGTCTTCACGAATGCCCATTATTGATGCGAAGTTGATAGTTCTGAAAGGTGAAATTGTGAGACGGTTGCATGAGCTGCATACATAATATGGAATAACCCTTTGTCCAGAGTTTGAGCGACTAAATTGAACGGGAAAATTTAGAATCTTGTTGATTGATTGCTGAAGCACGACCTACAGTAAGTCACTACCATAACAACCTATATCGGCGGAAAGCAATTAGAAAAACTCCAATTAATGGTGAGAAATATAGACCAACAAGAACGCGTTTATGGATAAGCCATCGAAGGCGCGCGTTGGTTCTCTCGTCAATAATAGGCCGATCCAATCCGTGTGATTTCCTTGCGAAGAAATCTGCAACTTCCGCGTCCATACCTAAGGAAAGCAATGAATATTAGTTCGACGCAGACTATCACTACAAGACCTTTTACCTGTTGCTTTGAGCCCACGGGTATCTGGAGTACTAGATTCGAGTTGTAAATCTTCGACATATTTTTGGTTCTCGCCAGAAGCCATATATGCACTACCGCAAAAGACAATGCAAAAAAGGCGTCAACGTTTAATGCTGGGGCCCAGGGAAAGCAACTATGTTTACTGACAGATTGCGACCTTTTATGAACCCGTTAGTCTCTCCTTCAGCGGACCGGAGAGCAGATGGAGAATAAGTTGCTTGGAGAAAGAAAAGCGTATGCCCCGCATCACATGTATACCCCAGCCTGACCGAATGGCTTTGAATCTGTCTTGAACTTCCTATGGACCGTGCTCCAGTGATAGATATGAGCAGATACATCGGCCCGGCCTCTTCAATCCATATTTAAACCCTCGTTCTCATAACGTTCGTATATCCCAGCCCGATAAATCAAACAACGCAATGTCTCTTAGAAATGTCAATCCACACAAAACGGCGATACAAGGGCATATATCCAAACTTATACAGTGCCTTGTAGATATCGAGGACACAACAGGGGAATTCCTCCTGACCTTGCCTGACGGGCGTGTTGTTGACACGAAAGGCTGGAATGATTGGGAGGTGAGTATTTCATGCGACATACGGGGAATAAGACAAGACTTACAATTGCACAGTGGACACACGGAGTTGGTAAATTTAGCCGCATAATTTGTACGTAGCGCCAAATAGGAATGTTGATGCTCTATGACTTTGCAGGGTTGTATGGACTGTGGCAATTTTATGAGATCACCGGCGATAAAGCAGTCCTTCAAATTTGTTTGGATTGGTTCCGCGACCGCTTCGCAATCGGGACATCAAAGGTAAGCAAGACCCTCTGCTCAACGTTGCGGGCCTACACTGACGATCTTTATGAAATAAAACAGAACGTGAATACTATGTCGTCATTTCTCACAGCGGCCTATGTTCATGACGCTGGGCTGGCAAATTATGCCGTGCATTTAGACTCTTGGGCTGAGTGGTTAATGAATGATATGCCTCGCACAGAAGAAGGCGGTTTACAGCACATTACCTATCTGGATGAAAATTATCAACAGCTCTGGGATGATACTTTAATGATGTCGGTATTGCCGCTCACGAAGATTGGGTTGATACTTGGACGTAGTGAATATGTCGAAGAAGCTAAGAGACAGTTTATTCTTCAGTAAGTATTTTTTAGACCACATCGTGGCTTTGAATGGGAAACTAACTTACACTAGTATTCAATACCTAAGAGACATCTCGACAGGACTATGGTTCCATGGTCAGATATTGTTTCACATTACAATGCTTTGGTAAGAACTTACCTGTATATACGCAGGATGGACATTTGCTGGCAGACACCATTTTGGCGGGGTAAGGTGGGCGAGAGGAAATTGCTGGGTAACAGTGGCGATACCTGACTTCATCGAGATGTTGAAACTCTCCAAAGACGATGGCGTCCGTTTATTTTTAGTTTCAACGCTTGTTGGTCAGATCGACGCGCTCGTTGCGTGTCAAGACCAGACATCAGGACTTTGGCATACGATCCTCGATGACCCAACATCCTATCTAGAGGCTTCGGCGACAGCTGGATTTGCTTATGGCATCCTCAAATCTCTCCGCCTGAGATTGATACCCAAAGAGGAGCGCTACTTGGCCGCAGCTAGAAAGGCAATCGAAGCGGTCATCAGCAATATTTCGTCTACAGGTGAACTGAAGAATGTATCTTTCGGAACGCCGGTATTCCCGGACCCGGAGGAATATAAGAGAGTCCCTCTGACAAGCATGCCTTATGGCCAGAGTCTTGCTTTGCTCGCGCTTACGGAGTATTTCAGGACTTTCCTGTAGAAGATCAATATCATTCATATAGCTTTGCGGCACGTATGTAGCTAGACCTGACGTAGGCGCATAATTAAGCATATTCCGCCCCTATGATGTGTAACCGCCCTCCACTGTAGATCGGAACGAAATAGTCTTTGAAATTGTTGAAATCACTTAGTCTATCACCCAAGATCAGTCGCGAAAATGAGCTCGAAAAGTGGACGTACTCTGAATCAACGATCCGCACGTCCAACCTTCTAAATATATAAGCAAAGAAAGTGTATAGTTCTGCCCATGCCATACTTGAAGAAAAATGAGCCAGAGTATTTTCCCGGGAACGGAAGACAGACCTTATGCCCAGGCACATTCGTGGTCCCGATGAGAAGGACAACAAATGTTTATTTAGCGAATGTGAGGAGGGTTGGAGCCATCGGTCAGGGATAAAATCATGAGGATTTGGGAAAAGAATCGGGTTCAAGTGGACAAAGGTAACACTAATTCCGACCGTAGTCTGATTTGACCACGATTAGTTAAAGAATTGTCTGATGATTCATAACAAGAACCAACTTTGGGCGGAATGAAATGGCCTGCAATGTAAGCGCCTGTGGAGCCTACAATACGGGGCAACGGCGTCACGAACCCATGGGACAAACGTAGAGCCTCTTTAATTACGGCGGTCTGAAATATATGTCAGCTTGAATATTTTCTTAATTGATAAGTTCATATTCATGGAATCCTTACAAGATAGGGAAGACCTTGTAGTACCCCGAGGTCAATGGGATCGTCATGATTCGGCCAATTAAGGCGTAGTTCTTCAACTAATCGAAAGCGTACAACATCATGCTTCAAGATGTGATACATCCCAATTGTGCAAGTGTTACCGACTGTATCACTTCCAGCCTGAAGGAGAGACAGGACTTCTTCAAAAATGCCATCTATGGAAGGATATGCGTGGCATCGTTTGGTGTCCGGATCGAAGATTTGGTGGCAGATTGACCCTTCGTCGATACAAGAAAATGGGCGAGTCTTAGCCTCACGTTGAACACGGTTCAACCAGCTAACCAGGTTTTGTCTGACGCCGATGAAAGCCCGAAATTGGTCATACGTATGCAACCTTAAAGCTGCCGGAAGAAAGAAAAGTATCGGTACAATCCAAGGGAAAGACTTGATGAGCCACAGAAGGGGAATGGCAGTTTGTATATTTAAAAGCAGGGGGGCTGAGAATTCCGGATAATCCAGGGCATTAGCGCAATGGCCGAACATATGAACGGTTATGATATCCAGAGTTGCGCTTCTAAAAGCCAAAAACATGTTCGTAGGCTTCTCTTTGGAGTCCGCAAGCCTTGAAACAAGACGTCCAGCCTAATATACATGATTAATGAGTGATGTAAAGAGCCACAAAAGTTTATACCTTCTGCCTGATTACATCCTCCAGTTTGAGCATAGCCCTTCGAGAGAAGAATATATTCATGAAAGTACGCCTAACTTTTGAGACCCGAGGATCAATGGCCCCAAAAACAGAACCATTGACACCAAAGCAATGGTAAAAGGAGGGGTCTTTTGCGAATTGAGATCCGACAGAGTAAATCTCCGCATGCGCGCGATAATCGTTGAAGTGAAGCTATAGGAATCTAGTGTTAATCTGAAACCTGTTTCGCGGACGAAGATGCTTAACGCACTTCATTGGGACCGATACGGATGACTGGGCCTAGATAAAAATGAGTTAGAAACCAGATGCCAAGTGGAATCAAGACATACCGTATTGAGAGTGCAATTTTACGATTTCATGAAGGAATTCGCCACCTTTAATAACCTCGTAATAGGTTCTGTAGAGGGTTGTAATTGCAGCTAGTGGAGGACCTGGAAAGCAAGATAGTGGATGGAAATAGAGCCTGTGGATAACGAGGGAAAGCCAGAAAATGACGATCAGACCGAATGCCGTGCCAATAGGGTAGTCTATCGTTATTAGGATATGCATAGTACAGAGGATGTGCTTCGAAAGCTTTTCCTCCTTGCATTATATAGGCTTGGAATTTGTATAAAATTGTACGAGACGGAACCTGGCAGGTTTTGACAGCTTGAAACAGGAAGCTGTCCTGTTCTGGGCCGCGATCAGGTATCTAGCGTCGCTATTAAAAGAATCTGGAGGGATGGTGATAGAAGACGATGGAGTTCGTTGTAGTTCTTGACCTTGCCCACATTATTCTTTTTTACGACTTCTATTAACATACCATTGGGCAAAATAAAAAATAAATAAAGCGCACATATATGGGGTACAAATGGATCGCGGCGGCGGCGCCCTGAGAGACGAGCCTTGAGTGACAGCATTATCCGCGGGACTAGCATGGTCACTGTTGTTCAAAAAGGAGGCCGAGATCGTATACACAATTCTGTAAACCAGGGCATATCTACCTCCAGATGTTCAGGTCTTGTTTCATTGTAAACTTTTTGTTTTATGCAGGACCTGCATTATACGGTGATGTTCATTTCGGGGTCGTAAAAAAAGTCGCGTTTACGATTGTGCTGGAGAGACCTGAGTTATATTTTCGATCTCCTGTCTTCTAAAAGAATGCTACATTCCCAGCGACCACCAGAAGGCATGGAGATCAGGTACGGCCTTCTACCAATAAAATGAGGCTACTTGCAGCCGCGGAGGACAACCGAAGAAGAGCAGATACTTGGCGAGCAAGGAACATACCAGCCGCATCTCTGACGCGGGAAGTATTTCTTTGGGGTTGAGGAGAAGACGCTTCAGATAACAGGTACTCAGAACGTTCTAAGAGGTCGCATAATCATAAGGTATTCCCTGGCATGGGAGCTCAATTCGAAGTAAGATGTTTTGTGAATTTAGACACTCACAAAATTCGCCTCATTGCCAAAGAGCGAGCCAACCCCTCTGGCCACTAGTTTACAGAAATTGACATATGAAATAATCTGTGTCGTCCCGCGTGAAATAGTTTACATGTATGTTGACCACGGAATCGCCACGGTGTTCAGCGCTAAAGCTACTGCATCCCGGATCGTAGGGCAATGGCGGACAAAGACGTACAAGCTACTAAGAAGGCTTGGAGCAGGATTGTTGCAACAGATTCAGGTCATCGGCCACGTAGAGACGCGTTACGGTCTCGCGATTAGTTGGGTAAGACCAAAAGACAAACAGTCTCAATTATGCCCGATTCGGAGACTGTCGGAGATCAGCGCTCAGCGCTCAGCCTTAACGGAAACCTTAACGCCTCACATGCAAATTTACATGTCATTATATGCAATGAAAAAATACCAGTTATAAGTAGGATGCTATAAGATGTCAACTTGAAAGATAATGTCGCCTACTTTCTGCAGCATATGAAGGAGAACTTTAACACCAAGGCACATAACTTCTTTGTCATTGGTTACCCGTAGATCGTTCATCATAACTCCTCACTTCGTTTTCCCCGTTCCCCCCTCTTAGTCGTCCATTAATGCTGCTATTGCGAGTGCTAGATCCTCCCGTCCCACGTCGCCCATCATTTCCGTACCAACTCATTGTCCGCCTTCTAACTACATATTCACTAGGAGAATGAAGGCCACCTCTCTCGATATCACCATCAGCGTCCAATCGACTCCGCAGCGGAATATCCCTCGGAGGAGTATGAACAAGAAGTAGATGCTACAAAAAATGGCTCAAAATCGACCAGCACAAGTAATAGAATCGTCTTACTTGAGCAGGAGATATTCCCATCATGCCAACTGTACTTCGCTTGTGTCGTATGGCAGGCGTATCTCTAGGGGTTACACCGCTTGGGAGAACAAGTGTAGCATGGTTCCTTCTGCCAATTGTACCCAATCCAAGTTGGGCACCATCAGTGATAGCTTGATTGGTACGGTCGGGTGTACTACCATTCTCAACTTCACCGATTTCATCGCCTGGCCTTGCGTTAAGTGTGTCCTTCGGGTTCCAAGCAATAATGAACACGCCTGCAAACGTAGCAGCGCATCCATACAAGAATGTTACGATTTGGTGAAACTTTGCTTTTCTAAAATCGCCATACAGAATGGCAGAGCCAATGATAGCCGACAGGGTGAAGAGGACGAATTGGATAGGTATCACGGCCTGAATTTCGTCAACTAATTAATCATGTTCATAAAAGCGTGGAATCACCGACTTTGCTATCAAATCGCATAAGAGCACGATTCAAATATCGGATTTGCCCAACGCCAGTAAGAATCAACACCTGATACGGATTGTAAGGACATAAGGAACTGATTCTTATTTTTAAAAAGGCGTACCGCTATCAAAGGATACGTGAACCAACTTCCAAAAAGTTCAATCCCCTGAAGGGTGAGCAGCGTCGACAGAGCTTTGGTTGAAAGAACAGTAAAGCCACCTTCGAAAAATTCTCGCTCAAATCTAATCAGAAAAAAATGTGATAAAATAAAATACATACCAAAGAGTGCACAAAGGCCGACGTCGACAATGACCCAGCTGTTTCCGATTCTTCCCTCGGATAACGTGGCTAATACAGTAGCCCCCGCGATATAGATGCAGGAGTAAATTATAAACGATGTCTGGGAGACTGCGCGTAGAAGCGCATCGGAGTCCAATCGTGTATCCGATGCGTTGGAAGCTAAGACAACCGTTACCGCCCCGATTATAGCAATAGCTACACCTAAAAGATCCCTCTAAAGGGTGATACTGTTGAGGAGCCGTTGAAGCAGGCACGCACTACCTACCTTGCGGAAATATTCCCCAAGTAGCAAAGGAGCAAAGAAACAATTGGCCATTAGGGCAAACTGGAGGGAAATAGGAGTTGAGAATATACATGAGGGCTTGATGGATATTTGCGACGCACAGTACCGAGAGGGGCGACTAAAGAAGCTGGGGCAAACGCATACGAGATAAAGTTTCCCATTTCGCCGATATTCATGAGAAGGAAACCCGTCCACCTGGTTGAAAAGAATATTTATAGAAAGAGGAGTCAAAACTGCGTCACTGATGCCCACCATAATTTACTTTTCAGATATTCTCCCTCATTTTCGTTTAACGCTTGGTCCTTTGTCCTTTCCCTTCGTTCAGAGGTGAACCCGTGAAGAGCAGCATCTTCTGACATTATGTCGACAGGTAAAGTATATTTCACCTGAGCCAACTTTTTCCGAGTGCGAAGTGGATTGAGACGTGAGATGAACGAGCGCTTCACGTCAGATTTACTTCCCTTTCTCATTGGAGAGGTTGAACGTGAGCCGTAATTAGGAATAAGAGGTTCCATGTCGCTCGTAAGAGAACGTAGCTCCGCGTGGGTTGCGGATGGCCCATCTGAGAAAACATCTTCCTCTTCAATATCAGCATGTCCTCGTTCTTCTCCCCCATCTTCTTCTCTCTCATCTAAACTTGGATCATCTGTTTTTATGAGATCTTGTTCTGTGGAAAAATGGAGCGATTTATCCTCACGTCGTTGTGTAGTCTTCAAAGCATCCAGCCTCATCTCCTCCACACGTTTGTGAGCCAGTTTCTGTAGATTGAGAGCAAGAGATATAAGAACATTTCCAGAGATGGCGACGACAATGCCAGTAAAAGTCCTAGTCGTTAGTCGCGGAAGGTCATCCATGATGATTTGCCAAACGGTCCATCCAGAAGAACCGGCTTCAGCCAATTTCACAGGCATGCTCGTGTACCACATTGAGGTGCCAACGTTGTTCTCGGATATAAAGACCATCTTGACGGATACCGAAAATCAAGAAGCCTGCATGGATGGGTGTCTCTTTGAACAGGAGAGAGACAGAATGCTAGTGGTACAAGTATGAAATTGACCAGGCCTGTTCTCCAATCATCGCCGAAGTCTCTCGAAATATGACGCTGATGCGTTTTTGACGGTTGCCTCGTGCGGCCCGAAACGCGCGACGCCGAGAATCGCTGGGGCTCGTTACACGCGTCACGTCAGCTGACTAGAGCTTACGCGCATCAACTGTAACGCACTCAGCGGCACGTCACTCGCCGCCTCAGCTGTTTACGCCCATCTTGCTTGCTTCTCAGTGACCGGGCTTCCATTTCAGCATAATCACTCTCCTCTTGGCCACGAACATGCGCCCACGACATACGCAGCATCCTCTTCCTTCATTCCCAGTGTACTCATGTGCATTCTTGTCTTCAAATGAAATGGTTTTAGGAGGGGGTGGAGGTGCCTCCAGAAGTGGAATCAAGAATAAACTTGTAAGTCAAAATGTATACAAGGATGACTACCTGCTTAAAAACAAAACAAATTAGCGTCTCTACAACATTAATGAGGATCGTTCTATCGAACTCAAGGATGAGTATGAACTGGAAAAGGGTGAAGACGCTCCTATGAGCATGGCATCGCACTCCGAGGTAAGCGCCAAGGGCGCTTTAACAAAAAATTCTTGCATTGAGATTGTTTTTCATACCAGTCGGCCACCGTTATTTGTGGGGTTAACAGTATTGAAGAGAAACTCTTGAAAGGGGAGAATGAGAATTGCCGCGCTTTCAGTATCACCGATTCCAAGTACAGGCTTTCTCATGCTGTTAATGGTTGGATACTCATACTTTTGGATAGAATTCAACTCCTCCGTACCACGAATACCCTGAATATGAGCGACATTGAGGACTTCCAAGTACGTACCGTATTTACACTGCTATCTCGTGTATGTCGCTCTTAACAACGTGTAGAAAGTCACAACTCTATCACCAGACGGCACGCTACTCGCTGTCGCCGGTTCACATGACGTGGGTCTTTTCGTTTATCGTTCTTCAAAAGACTGAGGAATCTTGTAGTTATCCATCTTGGCATTTCCATCATTAAAACCTATCACAGAAACCATCCATACCGACAAAGAGATTTACGATGTGTCATTCTCTCGCAAGTCGGTCGGTGTTTTTCAATCAACCGTGTTGGCAGTAATCTCATGTCTTAATAGGTTGTGATAACAACAACGCATAACCTTTTGGTATACTCCCTTCCTGCGGTCCCCTCTCCAAGTACACCGGTTTCCTCATCGCCGAAAAAGAGCAAAAAGAAATTTAAAACGAATACAAACGGGCAATCTGAGAAACTTGACATCCTTGAACTTCAAAAAACTGTCGAATTACCGTCCATAACAGGAGAGGGAAGTACGTTCCGTGTTGGAAGGTACGCTTGACTCCATGACATTAATTAACTGATGCAAACGGACCGTACTCACGGAGCTATGCCAGGTATCATCCTCAAAATGAGCAGCTTTTTTATACTGTTGTCAATGTTGTCCCGCCACGTTCGCGTAAAACAAAGTCGGCCAGTCGCAAAACTTATATGTGCAAATGGAATGCCGAGACTTGGGCTCTGGAAAAGTCAAGGAATGTCGGCGACGGCAGCATTACTTGCATGGACTTAAGGTTAGTATATTTAGCTTATTGCATTCATGTCAGGAATGCTTACATGGAATGCCAGCTTGGACGGCCGCTTCGTAGGATATGGCTCTTCTGATTTGAGTATAGGAATGCTAGATGCCAAAACTCTCAGCGTACGCGGGTCCCTTCGGTTTAAATTTGCCGTGTCATTAAAACAATATTTCATCTAGCCCTTGGTATCGATTCTCAAAGCCCATGAATTCCCTATGACCGTTCTGAAATTCAATCCAACTGGATCATTGCTTGTAACCGGCAGTCCTGATAACTCAATACGAGTTGTATCTATACCCAACGCAATTGGAGGATCCTGTAAGTTCTCCGAGACCCATTTTGCTTTGTATAGTTTACCGACTACATTTCTAGCATCCGCTTTCCTAACCTTTATTTTGCTCGCTATTCTCGTATTATTATTGGCCCTGGTGGCTAGGCAATACCCCGGTGTCCTCCCTTGGTGAATATGTTGTTACAACTAAGCATAATGTTATAGTTAGAAATATGATATTTTATGGTATAATACACGATGCTCTGATCATAAAGATACAAAAATACACGGCACTGTAGAGCCAGGGGTATCAATCGTAATCATCCTCTTCAACCAATTTTCGTTTTACGCCGTTCGTCGCTGATTCCGTAACGGTTGTTGAAACCTCTTCCATTCCATCGCTTTCCTCCTCTTCGTCATCGCCTCCTGCAAACAATCCATCTTCTTCGTCTTCAGCAGCATCACTTCCTTCTTCAGTTTCCATGCGCGGTCCGCCAGCAGGCGTGCCAATCATGTCGATATCTGAAGGCGTAGCAATAGCGCTGATAGGGAAAGGTGCTTCTTCTCTAACAGCTGGCTCTGGAGCAGGCGTAGACTGCGCTTGAGAAGGTTGCCTAGAGCTAGACACAGGTGCCATTTCCACGTCCTCGTCCTCTGACTCTGATTCCGATTCTTCAATCTCTTCAACTTCTTCGTCGTAGAGTTTGACGCCGGGTGGTGGTTTGTTCGGAATCAAGTCGAAGTCAACGGAGGAAAGACATTCGGAGGCGGGAGGCAGCCTGACGCCGAAGACCTCTGGGACAGCAGGTAGAGGTGCAGCATTCACTTCCGAAGCCAACGATAGTAGATACTGTAGTGATGGATGTCATTATACCTTTGAATTATTCGCCACAAAGACAAACAAAAAACGCGACATACCTCCTTTGGAACGCGTCCTCCAAACTCCCATCCAACACGAGCTTGTACGGCAAGTGTTACGTCGTCCATTTCAAGCTTTCCGCTGCGATTGGCATGCTCAGCATACACGCTTGCGTCGGTCAGAACTTGGCTAGTGTATCTATGGGCAAACTCAAGTAGCTGATGAAGTACACCTGGTTGAGCATCTTGTACAGAGGGCGCGGAAGAAAGAATCAAAGCGATAGCCCGAGCAGTAGTTGGTAAATTGTCCGCTGGACGCGACATAGTTTGTAGCAGCTTGAACTCAAAGGAGAGATTGATGTTTGTTATTTACCAAAGACCCAATGAGAAGAGGAAGCCATGTGATTGGGCAGATGTATCGAGCCAATGAGGGAAGACCTTGCAGCCGTGTGACTGGCCGGGCTTCCAATCCTTCCTGACAAAGCCGTCCCCTCGGGTCGTCATTTCAGGTTCCACTTTTCTTTGCATCCAAACGACCATGTTCCGCTCAGCATTAACCAAAACCGTCCTCTCTGCGTCCCGCCCTGCAGCTGCCAGAGCTTCTCTGAGACCAGTCATCGCCCGTGCATATCATGAAAAGGTCATTTCTCACTACGAGAAGCCTAGAAACGTATGTCTGGTCTCTTAACTAAGCCTGGACCCGTGTCCAAGTCTCTGTGCCCCTTTATCTGATAACCGCTTTGCAATACAGGTAGGCTCCCTCCCTAAAAATGACATCGACGTCGGCACTGGTCTCGTAGGCGCACCTGCGTAAGTACATCTAAGCCTTCTCTATCCTTCCTGTGTGTCTGTCGTCGCTCAAGACCACAGCTATGGCGTGTTGGAAACTGCGGAGCTAATCGGACACCCGTTTTTTTCTCTTTTCCACACAGTTGCGGTGATGTGATGAAGCTCCAAATCCGTGTCGACGAGAACGGTATTATCTCAGACGTCAAGTTCAAGACCTTTGGTTGTGGCAGCGCCATCGCTTCGAGCTCTTATATGACCGAACGTGTCAAAGGTCTCTCTCTGGACGAGGCTGGCAAAATAAAAAACACCGAAATTGCGAAAGAACTATGCCTCCCTCCCGTCAAGCTACATTGCTCAAGTATGTTAAGACCACGTATACCCCCAATTCGATTTGTATCTCTAATTGTCATCTTGTTTTAGTGTTGGCGGAAGACGCTATCCGTTCAGCTATCCGGGACTATCGTTCCAAGAGGGCCAAAGCTGCCGACGGCAAGACGAAACAGGCCGGCTTCATCGACGTCACACAGAATGGCTCAACAGGCGAAACCACAGCGTCACATAGTCAAGCCTGATCTGATCTCCACCATACGCTCTTATGCCCAACTGCATCCCCCATTTTTCTCCTTTCCTCTTCTGTCTTTACGCACAAAATTACCTGATATACGTACTCATCGCTAGTCCTCCTTTTATTAACCATGTGTATTATTAGTTTCATTCCCTATGCATACCACAACCGCACAATTTTCTTGCAGTCTGTTCTATATAATGACGAAGAAAATATTAGATTTTCCCCACGAAATGCTATCATTTGCAAATTATGACGGTAAAAGAAAGGTGTACGTGAAAGCAGTAATATAAACAATTTTTTAAGGCAAGACGAACATGATCAGGCACCCTTTTGGCCCACGAACGAGAAAGTGCCCCCACCAAACCATTTCTCGTTCGCTTCTTTTACCCTCTGTAATTGTGTGCTGCGATTCGTCAACTCGAATCCTGTGTTCACCAGTGAGAAAATTAGACCACAAAATCACATAAAAAGCAGCCAAAAAAACAGACCTTGAGCAGGGGTAACACTCAACGATGTGGCAGTACCGGAAGACTGTGAAGCCTGCGCGGACCTCGTAAGTGCAGCTGTGCGCAATTTGTTCGCCTTGGACATCTTCGCGCGACTCTTGGCCTCTCCTAGCCCCGCTCTGACTTTGCCCGTCCCGACTCCGATCATACCGAGTCCCTTGGTCTGGTCGAAAGCTCCGACTTCCTCTTCCGCCTCTCCGAACGCCATCCGATTTTGCAGCTTGCGAAGCTCGGTTTGGGCATATGCTTCTTTGGCTTTTCGGGCCCTGTATTATTAATTGGGTTTGGTCAGTTATGCAGAGTAATAGAGAAGAAACGGGCGTGAAATATGATATACGCACCTCTTACCACCCCTCCGTTTCTTTGGCCCATCTCCTGGTATAGGCAACGCTTTGATGACCTTCGATGGCGGAGGAGCAGCCAATTTGTCAATCCGTTTGTCGATCTTGTCGCGTAGCATTTCACCAAACGAGCCTATTTTGTTAAAAGAAGGAAACAAACAAACGTGTTAATTATACAGTAAAAAAAGAATTAAAGGAGGGACTTGCCATCCCTTCGAGACCTCTCCAAATCCATGCGCGACGCTAACGCACATTTTGCGCCGATCGTCTTTTGGATTCTAAGTTGGTACTCCGGGGGCGTGTGCGTAACCAAGTCCGACTGGAATATGAATCCTGTATGACGTTTCTGTGTCGCGGTGGAGAACCCTGCTGTAATCTTTCTTTGAGCGCCTAATAGCTGCCAAGAGAGACAAGTAGTTAGTAGGCAGAAAGAAATAAGGATGAAAAAAGGATACTCACATGGATATTACACGCAGGCATTTTTGCGAGCCCCGCGAGACCTCCGGCGACACCAAGTAATTTCGCAGCTGTAGTAGTACCAACAATAGCGGATAGGTTGGGAGCAAGTACATTCATTCGTGAGCTGACATACATGAATATCTGTTTTTAAAATGTATAAGTATGTATCTTTCGTCACATATCTAAGGGCATGGGCTAAAAAGCGCAAGGACAAACCTTTTTGCGTGCTTCTTCCAAACGATCGGCCAAGTCGCATGCACGTTGCACAGCAGCCCATTCTTCGTTGGAGAGCACTTTTCCGGGAGTCGTGGTCGAAGTGACGACGACACTCATGATGATGGCTGGTGGCAATACGCCTTGGAGATTGACTTTGGCCAGATCCTGCATGTAGCGTGGTAAGCCAACCTACGCAAATGACTACAGACTAGAGGGGTGATAACAACGTACCTCTGCATTTGCCAAAGCACGTACGGAGCGGATGTACTGTGCTGGATCGGTAACGAGCTGTTCGAGTTCTGGGAATCGGGGCGCATAGTGATCTCTGATAAACTGGAGACAAATTAATAACGTGTTGTCAGAAGAATGGACGGTGAAAAATGAAGAGGTGTGAATGGAGTAGTATCAAACCTTGTGTACGACTAGAATCTCGTTATCGACGTCTACGGAAAGATTGTTTGCCTGTACAATAATATTGTATTCGGGGTTAAGATGTGCAGGAAGGGCCATTTGTGCGTTTGGAGTTGGGTTGGCTTGATATTTCTCAATGTCCTGTGGCATAGCAAGTGAGCTAACAGTATCATTTCATACTATCGGAACCCCTGTAACCTTGAGGATATCACTCATACGCTTGCTTCCTTCCAACTTTGCGATCTTGCTGACGTCCTCGATATTTCCGAGTTCCATACGCTGCACATCTTCGGCATCGAGCTCGTCTGCGGGTTTGATTCCTCCTTCTAGCACTAGTCCACCAATTTCAATTGCTTTGCCGTCAGCGCCCTTGGCTGCTTGTTCGTTTTCATCCCCTTCTCCCGCGTCTTCATCATCTGACATTTCTGCATCGTCCTCGGCTTTGCGCTTGCCATTAGAAATAGACGATGGACCTGCCTGAAGCTGATGGTCTTGAGTCTGTTCTTCCTCTTCTTGTTCTTCTTCACCCGAGAGACCTTCGAGATCTGCAAGAAGTTCGTCTGCTAACCCGCTCATGGTATGAAAGTGGTTAAAGGTGCATTTGCTGCTTCCGTTACGCGTTTGATGAGATTGATGGCACATGACTGTGAGAACTCGACCCCATTTGGATGGTGCTTGTCAAAAAGGACACAGATGCATGGTGTCGAGTAAGCTTTCTTTGTCGTCCAACATTCTGGTCCCTAGGCGCCTGTGTATATTTTCTCGATATAGTAGTGTCTGATTGGATGCAAAGCCTGACAAATGGGAGTTCCCTGATCAACGCCTAAGTATATGTGTGCATGACATCATAAGCACACGTCATTACTGGGTGTGTAATACAAGTGCGTCATCGATCGGAGAGCACAAAGTGGAACACATAACTTGGCTTTGTCTGCAACTACAACCTCCAAATCGACCATGCCTCCCGGTGTAATCCATGCTTTCAAAAGTTGTTTTTTCTTTGCTTTTCTCTTTTCTTTCTGCTGACTACCTTCCAGGTCTCATCCGCCATGGCAAGCACCATCCAGAGGTCGCTAAACATGAGAAAGACGCCTCAGAAGATCCCTCACGTGGCTTACGTCAACAAATCCAAGCTCCAGCGCCGCACCAGCACAAAGGAGAACCGTTAAAGAGCCCCCCCGCAAAAGAAGTCGCGGAACAAATTGTAGAGGAGGAGAGGAAGGAAAAGTCCAAAATGCCATCCTACAAAGGCCTCGAGGCTTTTAGACTCGAAGAGAAAATGGGAGAGTTCGTCCTGTTTCCCTTTTTGTCTCCTTCCTTCTATCTAATCATATGATTATTCAGCGGCGCCTTTTCCAACGTCTACAAGGCCGTCGAATACGCATCTGGAAAACATGTCGCTAGTTGGTTCTTTCATACTTGTTTTTGCGCTCAGATCTGATTCCATCTGTTGTCAGTCAAAGTTGTCCGCAAATATGAGCTCAACGCATCCCAAGTAAGTTCCCCATACTTTTTGCTTGCCCTTCCTTCTTCTGTTCAATTTGTCGTTTGACTGACTCTTTCTTCTTATTTTTTTTTGTCTATCTTTCCCTGCCCTCTATGCGCGTTTCTGCAATTTAACGGTTGCAGGCTGGCGAAAAACACTTGAACCCTCAGTTCAAGAAAAAGCCGCGTGTCACAGAGGTGCCGTTTACTCCCTTTTTTAACTGGAGACCGCTTGTCATTGGTTCTAACTTGACCTACCTCTATAGCGTGCCAACATCCTTAAAGGTCCGTTCACTCAACATTTGAGTAAAGTCTCACATTTCTGATCAATTTATAGAGGTTCAAATTATGCGCGGCACGTTGCATCCATCCATAGTAAAGCTCTACTCCTTCTCAGAGTCGGATGAACACTATTTCTTGGTCCTAGAACGTATGTGACACACCTACCTTACTCTAATACTTGTCTAATTTCTATGTATAGTTATGCAAGGAGGCGAACTATTCCATCAAATCGTCAAATTGACTTACTTCAGCGAGAACCTGTCTCGTCATGTCATTCTTCAAGTCGCCCAGGGAATCAGATACCTCCACGAAGAACGTGGGGTTGTCCACCGAGATATCAAACCCGAGAATCTCTTATTTGAACGGATACCCATTATTCCATCCAAAAACCCAATACGACGGCCGTATGATGAGGAAAAAGAAGATGAAGGCGAATTCATCCCTGGAGTCGGTGGTGGAGGAATCGGCCGTGTAAAGATTGCCGACTTCGGCCTCAGTAAAATAGTCTGGAACGAAGAAACTATGACGCCCTGTGGAACTGTCGGCTACACAGCACCTGAAATCGTAAAGGATGAACGGTACAGCAAGAGCGTCGATATGTGGGCGCTTGGCTGTGTTCTATACACTTTGTTATGCGGTTTCCCCCCCTTCTACGACGAGAGCATTAATGTGCTCACCGAGAAGGTTGCAAGAGGTTACTACACGTTCCTAAGTCCGTGGTGGGACGACATCAGTGCGTCCGGTAAGCGCTCCCTCTCATTTTTATTTCTACCGAAACGACTTCCTGATCTGATTGCGTTATAGCCAAGGACCTGATATCACATCTATTATGTGTTGATCCTGCGCAACGCTATACCATTGATGAATTTCTGGCACATCCCTGGTGTAATGCTGCTCCAGCACCACCTCCACCACCGACACCCTATGTATATGGAAACTTGAAAGAGCCACTACTACAGGGTCGCCCACTAGATTCACCGCTATTATCAGCAGCGAGAGGTGGGCGGGGTTACGAAGGACGCAGCCCTGGCATCGCTACTCTCAAGGAAGCGTTCGATATCACGTATGCGGTACACCGAATGGAAGAGGAAGGCGCCAGGAGGAGGAAATATCATGGTCGGGGCGGTGCCGGCACTCGTGGGTTCTTAACGAATCTAAACGAAGACGATGAAGAGATTGGCGATGATGAAGATGATGGATACGGTGATGAATCAAGCGATGAGGAGCGCGAACATCGACGGACAAAGAATCAACAGCAAAATCCTAATAATTTCATTCCTGGTGGTCAGCAAGCACATCCGGTACAAAGTTCTGTCATGGATGGACGTGCTGGTCCCAGAGACCAAGGTGTCCGACGGAATGGCGGCGCTGCTACGACGTCAAGGAATCATGCTGCAGCTCATGACCGGACGAGAGCAAAAGGCTTCCAATTGGACATGGACAATGCTACATTACTAGGACGACGACAGAATGGGAAGCGTACAGTTGGGAGCCCATTGAAGATGGAGGGTCTGCGCATGGATGACCCCAGCTCTGGTGTCCCAATGCAGGAAGTATGAAGACGCGTGGGTGTAAAATGTTCATTCATGAACTAGATATTACCCCTTACGCTGCACAGCGCCATGCAACACATATCTTATCCATGGCCTTCATTATGCCAACGTATTCGCTACTTACCCAATCAACACTCGCCACTTTAATCAGAGGCCTATTTTGACTCTGTGACTCTGTTCTTTCGTATTTTTATGGTAACATCCCCAATGCTGTTGGTTTTATGCAGACCACACAGTCGAACCGCCTGATATATTGTTTACCACTGTATCTTACTACAGCGTCGCATCATTGGTGTCTTTCGTTTTCGTCAATCTTCCTTCATAACACTGAACTGTGTAATCTGTATATATATCCACCCGTTTTCTCTGGCTTCAGGTCATAGAAAGGCAATTTGTTGCATCATTTGTATTTATTTTATCGGCTTTTCTGCTTCGTTTATAGTCTTATCCATTCGAATCGACATGTAGGACATAGTACTCATTGTATTTATGCAGATGGACAGAAGCATAGGATACATTATAATGCATAACTACTACACCTACATTCTATGTATTTGTTTGTGTGGCGGCACTCGAAAACCAATACTACCTACCATATTGAGATACATGGCAAGACCATCTGAACCGAACAAGGCCATTTCCGACAGGCTCACAGGACGTCATCGGTACCGGTGTAGCAAAAGACTGAGATTGTCGTGTCATTAAGCAGCCGTTCCTTGCTTCGTTGTTTGCCCCCTTTTTTTTTTGCGGATTCTTGCCTTTTTCAGGACCAAAAAATTTACATATTACATGTGTTATTGTCCATTTACATGGATCGACAGTATAATAAATACGAGTAAACGATCGCAATAGAGTCCTGGACCCCACGAGTACCTGCTCTAGAGCCAATATATAGTGCAATTCCAAAGAGCGAGTTTGACCGTATTTTATAGATCACACGGCGGCCTTATGATACAAGATATCAACTAGCTACTAGCATCTGCCATGCTGCCAATATTCCATTGGATCCTCTGATGAGGAATGAAGTAGACTAAGTATACATTGGGTGGAAACTTTAGAATGTTTAGAAAAGAATAGCTATACGTAATTGACATACCTTACATGGTCTAAGGTACGTATGTTCAATGGCGGACATACTCGAGTCAATGTGTACTTCAGCGACCTATAGTAAATCTCGGACATTTTGCGTAGACGTTTTTTTTAGATCGTCAAAAAGAAAAGGAGATGGAACTTTGTGACACAGCAAAGGGGACACGGAAAGAACCCCAAAACTATAAAAGAACGAGAGGAATTCACATACATACACGTACTTACGCGTGGAAGAGCATAATTTTCATATAGATAAAGTTTTGGAGAGATGATCATCAAAGAGTCCCATCATGCTTTGTGTGCGCTGCCGTCCTCCGTAAGTAAAATACTAATCTATGCCACATGCGTACTATGTCGTGCCGCGAAGCACTATGTGGGCGTACGAGAGGCTACAAACTAGTTCCTTCCAAGTCTTTAGCAATGTAAGTATCTGTTTGATTTCACACAGTGACATACAGTTTTTTTATCCAGCATATCATTGGTCTTTCGGATGTACTAGTACTTCCTTGTATAAAGTAGTGCGATCCCAGGTGGCTAGGTTGATTATCCTCCTATTCACTATTCACTCAATAGGATCGTCTGCCGAGCTCGGGCTTCGCAGGTAATGCATGCTGCAATAAGGACTTCAAGTCAGAAATAGATATGACTATGGAGATCTCCATACCAGGATCCCCACGAGATATTTGTTCCCCGAAAACAGTGATGTAGAGTGCAATAATTGATACTAATTATTCATGAGAGTATGCCACTGGTTAGTTGAATTATCTTGATCCATTCAAGTTTGCTTGTGCGGTGATCGCAATGGTGTTAGGGTGCAATAGTGGCCAATGGACACTGGCCAAATTTTTGGTACGATTGATAGGAAATGACTGAGCCATTTAAGCTCCACGTATAATATTTCGGCACAAGATTGTCGGAAGATTCTTGTGGAATTTTCTACCACGGATAAACAAGGTTGGTTAAGAGCAAGATTAGAACTTCGAAGCTAGTATTCTGTTCAGAATTAGATTAGATTAGATGTGAGTGGACTGTAGCACGTGCTCTTGCGAGCCCAATCGGTCATTTCGGGGAATATGGTACACAAGCTATTACGCTCACGTCAATGACAGCCAAGTTACGAGTCGATGATACATCGTGATCCTTTGAAGTCTTGCTGCGCCTTTAAATTTTATCATCAACTAATCCATTGCCCTTACGCTCTCCACATCTTCATCCGCTCAATATAATAAATCATATGTTTACTGTTATTGCCGACCCGCAGTAGCCATGATTTTTGGGGATTTGTTGACACTGGATCAACATGATAACTCCCTCCGCAGCGGCTGAAGACTCTTGACAACGGTTAACACGGCCGTTCAAATATAATTGGAGCGTGGATCGCAAATTTCAAGGTATATTCCTTCACTGCATCATGACCAGCCAATTTCGCAGCAAGAAGAATGGTGATGCACTATGGACAGCGGCAGGCAGGACGAGCACTACCCTACTCAAACGCAGGTCTTTTCTCTTCCGTTGGGTTGTAGAACCTGGTTCGTATATCTTGGATTGCATATGTGTGTACTTACAAGCCTTGCATTCTGCAGACGCGTCTTTCAAACTTCTATCCATGCCACTAACGTTAAGCTTATTTTGGGAGGCTTTAGCACCACCCACACAATTGGGCAAGAACAATCCTTTCAGTCGATTCTTCAAGGTCTCAGGATATATCACTACATCTTCTGCCCCCCATCCGCTATGCCGTAAGACTCTGTGGGATCTTGCTTTCTTGGCTTACTATGTCATCTTTTTTGCCTTCTTTCGAACGTCACTGGCACTCAGAGTCTCCCGTCCAGCTGCTAGATATTTTAGAGTGCGACGCCACAAAACAGACCGTTTCTGCGAGCAATTATATTCCATCATATACTTCTTAGTATTTGGTGCTTGGGGTTGTGTAAGCTTTCAGTTACTTTACGATTGGGATGCGTACTGACCTCGCATTTCTATCTTTCTCAGCGCATGATGTCACAACTGCCAACATCTGGTTTCAAGACAGAAGAGTTTTGGGCTTGTAAGCTTCCCATTCGCCTTATGCTTTCAGGCGAAATTCATGGTTTATGCAGACTATCCACACTGGGCGCTAACACCAGAATTCAAACGCTATTATCTGATGCAGTTTGCGTACTGGATAGACCAGTCTTTAGTGATGTTACTAGGATTAGAGAAGTCTCGGAGAGATTATTGGGCAATGGTAATCCATCACCCTGTAACAATATGGCTTGTTGGGTGAGTAAGAATCGCGACAACTTCCTCGCTTTCAATCATTATTAACTTTCTCTGGGAAGAATGAGTTACCTGCTCAATTACACGTATATCGGGAATGCAGTTTTCCTCAGTATGGATATACCTGACGGTTTCTTGTCTGTGCGTAGTTTGACATTTGTTTTTATCCGTACACAAATAATCTAGGGCTTCAGTTCTCACAACTATTGAACACTATGCAATGGAACACAGCCAAGATTTATTCATTTACAGCATTCTACGTGGTCTGGGGATATTGCCGACATTATTTGAACATATTGATTCTTTGGTCAATTTGGTACGAGATGCCCACGAAGATGCCGTACGTCCATATTTCAATACTTGATCAGTTTGACTCCGTAATTATCTGGCTTTCATGGTTTTCTAGGCATTCTGCAAAAGAATGGAATTGGACGAAAGGTACATACGGGCCAGACTGGATTCTCTGGCATATATTCCTCCCTTTATCAGCGCTCCAAGTTTTGAACATCTACTGGTATTATCTGATGACCAAAATACTTATTAGGTATGTTGCTTTTGTATTCAAACTTGCTAGCACGGACTGGTACACTATCTGCAGGGGATTTCTAACGCGCCAAGTCGAAGATACCCGATCCGACGACGAGTATGAAGGACACGATCAAGATGGAGTTATTAGTAAGAAACATCATTGATTCGGCAAAGAATAGGGTGCAATATGTAAGGCTCGGACATAGATCTTTTTTTCAACTTATTCTACTAGGACACCTTTTCTTCAAAGTGCCCCAGCATCAAAAGAAAATGACTATAACCATCATGACACAGTGGCTTGTACTCTTATATAGCTCAACATAGCTACTGAATGCTATTGACCGTCCTTCCAACGCGTCAACTATGTCGGACTTGGAGGTCCATCAGTCATGTCCATTCGTGGGCTAGCTGTACCCGAAAAGGAAAGTTGTATTTACGGTGCAAGATTTACAATAGCAGGGCGCTTAACTTTGATAAGAGTGTTTCCGCAGCACAGAAGAAGAAGAACATCAATTGACTCCGGGATAATACAGTTTTCTCGTGCGAAGCCGAAAAAGTTGCAGATCGCTGCGCAAAATTCATTATTATCCAGACCGCAGGCGTCTATTTCGGTCTTATGGCTGCGGAAGCATTTTCTGTGCATTGTGAGAGAGAATGTCCCTTCCAGTGCTCACAGAGCCGCGAGCGACGTAAGAGGGTTCCCAGAGTGAATCACATCATGATGCCCCGTTGTTATCGCAGGTAAGTTGGTCTAAGTAGTTTGCGCGAAGGAGCTAATTTTTCTGGCCTCATTGTCGACCATGGTCTTGTTGTTTTCAGTCTTGGCTTTAGGGCAGTTGACATGTACTTTGATTATTGTCACAATCCGGAAGCGTGGATTGCAAAATATTGTAATACATGCACTCGGAATCTCCCCCAGTCCCAGGGGGGCTCATACCTTTCTCAAAAAGACAATGAATCCTCGATCGACCCTAGTAAAGTCGGAGACTGAGCGGTGTTGAAAAACAGGCAGGTGTCGTTAAAGAGCACACACGTAACCTTGTATCGATCGACGCTAAACTTGTTTTATCATATCGCTTTCGCCCTTCAAGCAATGCTCCACCAGCAGCACTGAGCAGTCAGACATTTCAACAGACAGGAGAAATTCAAGTGGTTAACTTGCAACGCGACACGAGTCCATATATATATGCAAGTAACTCGATCGTGCACGTCAAAAACATCCTCACACCTGGAATGTGGGGTGCTATCAGTAAACGACAGTGTAAATGCTAAAATGAAAAACAATTATCGTGCCTTCAACTTCCGATAAACGGTATGATGCTCGTCATGGAAGGGTATGATTTGATCTCAGGGAGCGTGACGACACCGTTCTTGCACAGTTAGTACCTGACGCTCTAAATGACCCTGATTACCGCACGTTCTCTTCGCCTCTCCTGGAGAACGCTATCATGGAGAAAACATGGCCTGTAGCACTAGTTCCCAATGAAGGAAAGAATCTCTTCGGGTAAAGCGACAAATCACCAAGGGAAAGATCAAACATCTCTGCGCGCCTAGTCGATCGTTCCATTTGTTAGGATTTTAGCAGTGTCACTGTCTGGCTGTCGACCAAGAAAGACATAGACATAGGTATTCGAAATTCAGACCCGGTCTTCTGAAGTCGCGGACATAAAATAAAATAAAATAGGCGTTCTACAACCGACGGCTTAAGCGATAGCTTGACATTCATTGTCCTTGTATACTTCGCAAGTTGTGGGGGCCCGAGAAGACCAATTCCGATGGTTACCCCAGATTGACAAATGTTAAAAGTAAAGAAGAAAAAAGTTGGTGGCAATGTGTCGAAAATCGGCGAGAATCGCGTAGAGACCCTGCTGAGAAGCGCTCCGTTAGTCAGTAGAGCTGCCAAATTCCATGGAGAGTCGGGGTTGTTTTCGTCCACGAAACTGGGTGCGGTTGCCCGACTTTCCGACGGTAGCACAAATTGAACGTCAAGGATTCGACATCGAGCTTCCACGAAGGTTATAAATATACTTGACGTCGTATAATCCATAAAACAGGTCAAATTAAACCTATTAAGTTTGACCAATAACATACTTGACTCAGTGCATTCGCGGCGTTCAGTGTAATCACGATCCACCGTTTTTACCTGAACATTCTTCTAATTCATATGAGCTTGAGAGTCGTGAAGCTTGACATACTACGCGAGACCGTGTAACTACCTTTTGAAGGTCATTAGTCCTTGATCGTCCAGGTTTTCCGTCACATAAGTTCATTCATTCGTTCACGTCCTCAACGTGTGAAGTTAACGGCCATGAATTGATCGCCTCGTAAACAACCCAACACGAGCAAATCGAGAGGCTACATATCTCTTCGGTTATCGGGGACAGTGGCCTCAAGTTGTACTACAATAGCACAACTTGCAAAGATAAGATTTCGGGGTCCTCACAGATACCTCGAATAAAATATTTGAGTAAGGCAATGGAGTGTAGTTTTTCACGATCAACTTGTTTTGAATTAGAGATTCCATGGGATGGGAAAGCCGTGAGACTGGGTAATGTTGACATGTCCCCCAACTCCGTGTATCTTGCGGCAGATTCCACAAGTGCAGGTCGGGTAGATGATGTTCCCCCAACGTCAGGCAGCTCTAAATATGTATGGGCCGATAGCGGGAATAAGATAAGAATAAATCGTGAAACTTTACATTTCCAGTGGGAAAAAAATACATACAGATATGGTCGATGGTTAACAACAAAATGGGTTTTTGCTCAATCTAACGCAACCTTGACCAGGGCGAGAGATAATGGAGCATGCATCACGAGTCATGAAGACAGAGATATCGTCAATCGGGCCTAATCATGGTGTGAATACATGGTGCACGTTGACGTACAAAGTCTGCAAAAGGGAGGCATTGCGCACTATGAGTTCCGATTGAACGGAGTGTGATGAGAAAAAAACCTTACGCGATCACTAAACTATCTGTCGTATTAGTAACATAACGGGCCTATAACTCACGATGTTAGCCAGACGAAAACATAAGCTTACATACAGACATGAAAAGATATAGATAATTCACCTTGTTGAACTTTGATCTAGGAAGACGTAAAAACACTGGTCGTAAAAATAGACCTCCCACTGTTCCCTTCCTGGCTTCTGATCGTTTTTCCGATTTGCACCATTTATGACTAGCGCTTCAGTTGCAGCTGTCTGTAACCACAAATAAGTAAGACCGTGAGGAAAAAGTCCAGACTTGAAGTGAAGCCTGTATTCATTCATAAAGCTTGAGAGAAACAGAATAAAAGAGATCTGTCATCCACTGATATTAACTGATTTGCCTAGCAGGACGGACAGAAAAATTGGAATGTTCCACATAGAAGGAACCAAGCCTGTTAATATGTTAGGTATTAAATTTTATATCAAGCGAAGTTAATTGCAAAAACGCACTTTGAAAAAAAAAAATTAAAAATTATTTTAAAAAAGGGAAAAGCTTTCGCACGAACTGCCTGACCTGAGACTATTACATCCTGAAATAAAGTCAAAGTATCCAAAAAACCCAACGTATGGGTTGCTGCTCGGTAACTAAACTAAAATTTTGCGGCCCAACGAGCAAGAGATAACGCGCAGTGGATGCCTTGCTGGAGGTAATAACAGCTTGAACATATTTCCGCAGAGATTGTGTTGGGAAATACGCGTTCACGGCGGAGAGACTGCGATTACGCCTGGCTCGCAGGCCCAGTCCCGTAAAGAATGAGGAGACAACCAAAATGAAGGAGCGGCCTTTTGCCTGGGATAATGCTGGAGCAGAGTGGCACCTGCCTTGGCTGCTCCAAAAGAGAGGATCACAAGGGTTACAAGTATACAGACGATGACTTTTAGGCTCAGTCAGCAGATAGCCTGGAAAGAGTTATTCTTATCAAGATACCTATAAACGAGAAATACGGGGTTATTTCATATTCCTTGCAGGAATCCATGACGTTCTGTTCGGGGAAAGGAGGAGGGCCTGCAAGTATCCGAATAAACAGTACACAGACACGGCGTAAGCATCGCATACAATCAGAACAATGTATAATACCACATACCACTAAGTCGCGATTATTTGCGTACGTGCCAAAAACAGTTAGGTTAACTTTAGGTACCGCGTTAACCTCCGATCTTGTCGTTTTCGGGGAAAAGAAGACTTGAAGAAGCGGCTGTTCATTAGGACAGTAATAACGTAGCAATCACTAAAAACCGAGCCTGGAATACGGGCCATCTAAACGGAGCCTACTCGATTGCACAAAACGTTCATCTTAAGCTTGCTTGGGAGTTAACGCGGGTCGTGTGGCAGAGCTCCAAAGACGCTTGGTGGGATCGACGAGTGAATTTAGAATAGAAAGGGAAATATTCAAGGAAAGAGCCTCTAAAAGTCCGTGTACGTATCGAAAATGTTTGTCGTACTTAGGAAGACCGCGACCGATTAACTAGACCGAGCTCGATATTTGCCATGCCAAAAAAGGCTCAGGATGTCCATGTCGTTTGCGGAAGAGACCGTTCATTATACGACCAGCGAGAAGACAGCCACGAGCACAGAAGTACGAAACAAGCAAATTTACTATCTCCTTCTGCAGGATCAGCGCGACGCCGAAGACATATTGATGTAAACACACGTGAGGTGTGGTCCGTGCACAATTTGACCCGGTATATAATGGAGGGCGGGACAAATGAGCAACTCATACTTACCTTGATGGCATAAATCCCTTCACGTACCAGGGTTTGTGGGCCGTGGAAATCCTCCATAGCACGGCGACCTTGTCCTCAGAGGGTGTCTGCGGCTTGTATGGGCTCAGGCTCATGCACCGTCTCAATATTTCCCTGTCCTGCTTCGGCCACTCTGGCTGGGCAGGCTCTTTTTTTCGACTCTTCGGGGTCCTAACCCTAACCCTATGTAACATATAAGATAAGATAATCCAATGAATATATTTTTAAACGGCGATCTATCAGAAAGATCATTTAGGGCATACATACACATGGAACTTCTGTTCGGACCAAGTCTAGTGTTGACCTACTTTGATCATCACCGACAACTCCCCTAAAAGCTCGTTTTCCCCGGCGTCTGTTGCCGAAATGTTTGTAAATTTAGTTCTCTTCGAATAGACGCTCCGAAAAGCCTCGACTGTCCATGTCATGTATGATATCATGTTGTTCATCTACTCTCGTCACTCCCCACTAGTGTGCTACACCGGGAGGGCTAGCTTGATTTAAAATTTTATAGCGCTGGCAGCTTAGACGATTCGCCCCAGTTCGCCTACCACAATTCACGCTGCAAGATGACGAGACGAAACATTGACGTTGTCGTTGGCGATAGGTCGGACCCCCAGGTATCCTGATTCCTGGCCCTCATATATGGTAACAACTGAAGTAGATAGGAGGATATACGCGTCCAATGCAAAACCTTGTTATAATTGCCATTGCCGACAGTCGTACTGAAGTAATTGAACAGCTTCCGAAACTCAAGGATATCCTGATCAGTAGAGCGGGTCCCGAGCCCCACTGATCAAGCAATGGCATATGAATTAACCATCGCCCAACGGTGGAAATTTCACAAACCTGCATGGGCACACTCAGCAAGGTGATGGAAACCGCATGTTCGACGCGAGTCGGGGACTATGTACAAGGATGCACACGAGCAATCCGCCATAAGCATTGGCTCATGATACCCGGGCTGAATGATACAATACTGAGCAACAAATTCAATCGTTCAGTCCTCGGATGTTGTACAGAAAGTGGGGCATTTGGTTTAATACATATTCCCCGGAAGGTGGATCATGGAGACGGTCCGTACTACATATGCAGATAACTCGGACGGTGAAAGACGGTGATCAGCTGCTTACTGCACACAAATAAATAAATCGAGGTGGAAAAAGACGTAGCAAAAAATAAAACATACATATACATGTCAAAGGCAGTAACAGCTCTTTATATTCCTTTCACAGATCGATTGATGCGATATATTTCCTTTCGAAAGCGTCCAAAGGAGGAAAGGAGCACGGTATGTATGTACCCCGATCGATGTGTTCACGAAGCTTCATGACTGGTTTGCTGCCTTCTCGAAAGTCCTTCTACCGAACAAAAAGGTTTTGTCATCGTCGAACTCGACAGTTCTTGCCAAGAGGTAGTAGTCGCCCAGGGCACCAGCAGCGCCACAATTGCGAGTGGCGGTGCCGACGAAGCACTCTCGAAGCATTCCCTTGAGAGGTCAGCGAACATGAGGCTGGAAGATCTCAAGACCTAATAAAGAATTCTGAAGATCGGAGAAGTTCATACAAAGTTTTTCGCTATGTGTACATGATAATACTTTAAGAAAAACAATTACTCACCCTATTCCATTTCTAACGTTTTGCGGTTGCGGGGGTGTGTGATCATGACTCTTTGTCCTGCCGTGAACGAAAAATAAATAGCACCATTTCCCTCGCAAACTTTGAAATCCAGAGTTATGCCGAAGTGAAGGAGCGTTCAACTGAAGAGTAATAAATAAACCCTTATTGATTAGATGGCGGCAAAAAAGCGCACCCAATGCCTCAGCCTATAAACAACTCTTTACAGCGTCAAGTATAGTCTTCGCCAACACCCGAGCTTCAAGTGACTGAAATAAAGCAATAGTTTACACCGAAAAAACCGAACTAAACTCGCCTACCAAGTGTGGTTCAAGCCGCATTGAGCGTACTGAATTGAATAACATGCTGATGGTGGTGGTAGTCGTGATGCCACCTTGATGTCAATAGCGCATGAACAAACGACCGAACATTCCTGCGCTGCCAACCTCCCGGTACCCTTCCCCCCTTTCACCGTGTCACAACAAAAATACATGTCGCGCTGTAGTATTGACCTAGACATAGAAAGCCTACTGCATAAACTACTCATTCGTTCAGTCAACCCAATATTAAAATAATAATAAGTGCCGTACGCACCATACTACATATATCGCACTGGACTGCGCTCTCCTCCCAATGGAAACGAAACCTCCGTACGTACGTACGTACGCACATACATATCACATCCTATATCCATATCGCATCATATCGCAGGGCATACCTATTCTTAGGAGCTTCTGTAGAGAAAGGACCCTTCAAGCATCATCTATCTAAATAGATAGACAGATAAATGTCATTCCGGATGTCTAGGAAAGGAAGGGAAAGGATAGTCAAGCGGTCCATCCATTCAATGGTTCTGACTGAATCATAGGCAGAGAGGTCAATAAATAGAAACCGTGGGTGTCAATCCTTCCCGAGTTTCTCACCACCCACCATCTATTCTCGTTCAGACGTCCGTCCATCTTACTTAACATCAAGCATGGGAGTGGCGTCTGTACGTTGTCGTACGTGCATACGTCCGTCTCTCGCAGAGAGGCCCTAAAATCCAATCTGTTGGATCCCCATTGTGCGACCCCGCGGTGCTTTAAATATTACTCATAGGTCTAATAACGTGAGCGACATTAGTGACTTTTGAAAAAGATTGAGATTTATTTAACCAGCACTGACCAGATTATCAACGGGCGGTTAGAAAGTACCGGTTTTCTGATAACGCTCTGATATGATATGATACTCAACAACTGCCTGCCAGCCAGTCAGTCAGATTATCTTTTGCGTGGTTGACGCGCCTCTGTGTTGGAGATAAGGGATGTCTTGTAGTCTGTCAGAGACGAAAAGTAACCGTATCAGAATGTAATCAAGAATAATGTGAAAAAATAGAACAAATCACGACAACGCAAGTCTTGTCTGCCTGTCTATCCGTTTCTTCGGGAGCCTTGAATGCAGTATCTACTCTGCTTTTCTTCGGATCTATTGAACACCCAGTCCAGTCAATCCAATGCCTCGCAGCTAGCGGACCCTACTCCAACGCACGCGAGGTAGCAATTGCAATCAACCAGTCACCCCGTCAATCATTGGTAGGCCCCCGGCAGCCGACCACGCCATCCATCTCATCGTATGAATTCATTCAGAGCCATGCAGCGGACAAAGCCAAAGATGGCACAGAGGCAAGCAAAGATAGCCGATTGACGCTGTCGCCTCGGCTCACAAAGGCTGAATGCTGGTCATTTTTATACATACCCGGAATCGATACCCCACAAACCCTTAGTGCTTCTCAAGTTCTTCTTCTTCCGTATAGTAGGTAGATAGGTAGGCAAAGCTTCCTTTCCATTGACTTCTTCCTGAGAAAAAAGCACAGAAAGACAGCCAAACATGGCATAATCCATATGGGAAAAACACCCATCGTTCTTGGTGCAATGCCATCATACTGGACACGGATAAAAAAGGGAAAGGTATCGTGTCCTCCAACCTTGCGAGTCGTTCCCGTGCCCATGTCAATGTCGGCTGATCTCTTGGACCTGCGGGGGCCTGACAATAGATACTCAACGACTAGCCGCGGTGCCTCTGCGGCAGAAGTTTAAGCCCCTAAAAAAAGAGCATGGAATGACCCCCGGAAAATCAACGGTGAAAAGCGAGGACATTAGTATAAGAAAAGAAATAGAAGGCCAAGACGAAGCGGGAAAATAGCACAGCGAGAAGTATGTAATAAAGAAAGAAGAGAAGGAGGACGAGCAACGCAAGTACCCGTATGTCATGAGCACTGAGTGGCACGGCAGACTAGTTCCCAACTTGAACTTGACGAACAGCCGTACATCGTGACCTTTTTTTTGGTTTGGGCTTGAACCATTCGTTCGGACGCAGACGTAAAGCTAAAGACGCTTTGAATAGAATGAACTAGAAATTCCCGAGAAAAGCATAAAGATAAATGTAGCAAAGGGAAAAGGATGAAACAGGAATAGAAACAGGGTATCTCCGGAAATACGGTATAGGTAGTCCATGCGTGTGTGGGCGTGCGTGCGTGCATAGTGAAGGTGGAGGTGTCATGAAATAGCAAGAGCTATACACACACAGATCAGAGTGTCCTAGAGAAAATAAAATAGACTATGTCAACATGGTATGTTTACATGGTATGTTTACATGTGAAAGATCGCACATTGGCCATGATCAATGGCTGCCAGACACCAGACACGCGTGATGCTCAAGACATCCTGCGCGTTAGGCATCTTAGCGGCGTTATAATTTACGCGAGTCACGATGCCATGCGATGAAAAAGAAAGAAATGATGGGATGGTACTTGCATTGTAGTACATCTCCTGCGCGACGACATCGCTATCTTCCCAATGACAAATGATATCTGCTCTGGAATTTCGACATGGAAGATATTAGATGAGTGACCGTTTCTTAACAGGAACTCTGATCAAGGAGAGCATCTACCTGCCACCCTGACCCCGGTTTTCGTTAATTTGTGTTAACACAACATATTTGCTATATATAAAAGGTACTCAGAATCAGTAGGGCCTAATAACGAATTAACAGGAACGACGCGTCCAATAGAATTGCAGGTCTTTGCCTAAAACTCGTGGCCTACACGAGCCAAAAAGAAAACGCAACTCACAAACCGCGCGGCTGGATCTCAAGCATCCGTTCCTTGACTCTTTCCCCCAGTTCCTTCATCCACTGCTTCAATTTATCTCTCTCTTTCGGTTCTGGCCATGTACTATTCTGCAAGGTTGACGAGAGGAGTTTCTTCATGTACGCTTTTAGTAGATCCGAGTCGAATTTAGGCCGTGGTGAAGATGCGCCGGATGAACGAGGTGGTGGTGAGCGGAGGCCGGAGTGAGTTGATAGCGACATGATCCTTGTTCGTTTGTGTAGAAGAGAAATAGAAAAGGTTAAGGTATTACTATGACGGGAAAAGGGAAAAGAGAGGCAGGCTAGAAAGCTACACAGTCAGTCAGGAGAATGGCACAGGCGGTCTAGTTCAGGCAACCAACGCCGAACGCGTTTATCTTGTTTGGTTCGTTGTTTGCCAACGCCCCTTAAAGAGCAACTCTCACGTGTTTTGGGGAATTTGCGCGCCTGTCGAGTCAATTGTATGCTATACGCTGCCATTATCAGTGTATACTTATACTTGGTTTAAGATATATCCGAATACCCTGGGCGCAGTCTCAAGAATAGAAGAAATACCACGAAAATGTCCTCTATATCCTTCCCAAACCCACACGGAATGGATGACGACCATGAGCACAACCCCCACGCGGATATTGAGCTACACAACCAATTCTACCAGCCTTCATTCGACACTAGTTCATTCCAAATAAACCCACTCTCCTCTCGTCCTCCCAGAACACCACGCAGTTCAATACACGTTAATTCTACCAGCCAATTCTCTGCATCGTCGAGCATATACCGGTCAACAAGACTGGGAGAAGAAGACAGAGAGGAAGAGGAGGTAGAGGTAGAGGTGACAGCGGAGAAGACAGAAATCGACGTGGATGATGTGGAAATTGACCACGAAGAGGATAGAGTGAAAGAGCTGGGGAAGAGGATCAAGCAGGAAGACGTGTGGAGAGACATGTTCCTCACTAGTAACGGCAGAGATAAAGCATTTGTAAGTCGTCATAATTATTGACGAGTTATCCTTACTCTAATGAACTTTTGATAATACCCAGAAACTCATCCAATACTCGATACGAGTTTTGCTCATCTTCCACAGCTCGCTCGTCAACACTCGTCTATTACGCCGTGCAATACGTCCGCTATGGGAACAAAATATTGTCAAACGCCTCCAATCCACCGCCTCAGGGTTCTCTTTCACAAGGTTCGCTTCTATCTCCCTTGCAAGTTTCACATATCTCAACATCCATTCAACATAGGAAGCTTCTCCTGCTCTTCAACTGGTTACACCCCCTGTCCCAAATCCTCGCACAGCAATCCGTCCCTTTCTCTGCTGAAATCACCACCGAGAAAGCGGCCAAGATCAAGAAACCTTTCCTCCAAACTCTATTATACGCGCCGCCGCCTGTACTACTAGAACTAACAAACGCCATCGCGGACGATATTGCCACTTGGTCAAGGTTAGGTTTGCTAGGCAAGCGAATTGGTTCAACGGCAGAGAAATTCAGCGACTGGTGCTGGTTTCTAGCCACTCTCGTCGGCCTAGTAGAGAATGGAGTAGAAAGGCAAATGATTGGAGGCTTACAAGCTGAAGGTACGCTATCCACGTTGTTTGAAGCATTTCTCCCTTCATTTGTACCCATACTGACATTTCCTGTCCATTCACCATGACCTGAATGACCCCAGTCGAATCTCGCTTGTATGCCGAATCCATGTCAGGCGCCACCGCCAAATCTAAGCCCAAAGCTACCAAGATCGACGAGAAAGAGCTTACCCGACTCAGGAACCAAGATTACTGGCTGCAAATTACGCGTACGAAGCTACTTATGGACTTGATTTTCGTTTGTGCGTTCACATCTCCGATTTATCTTTTCTTGCCTCTGTTCTCTTTGTCTGTTTGCTTAAACAAGGGTGCTCACTGGTTAACAAATGCTGACGTGTTATTTTTTTTCCTTTTCTGTTTAGCATACGACCTATTCCATCTGAAGAGAGGGAAAGATACCATCAAGGCATTTGCAGGTCTCTCGGCCGCTGTATTGAGGTAAGATCTACATCTATATATTATATCATCTCTTTCTCTATCGATCTATGCTTCGATTTTGATCCTTGCTATGTTCTTGTTCTGTGCCCCTCGCTACCCCACTTCCCCTTGTGATTTCCTATTTCTATCTATTTTACCTCTGCTTCCATTGTATCCACCTTCCGTGCCTATGGACGCACTTCTTCTT
>Ga0247779_1000152_pt1 | contig 54318 bp, 50 predicted proteins | sample UWRJL221509R5_FD_179925 | JGI IMG/M metagenome (GOLD analysis project Ga0247779, IMG submission 179925) | Plant litter microbial communities from Arlington Agricultural Research Station in Wisconsin, United States - UWRJ-L221-509R-5 | ecosystem: Environmental > Terrestrial > Plant litter >...
CCGCTTCTGTTCTGTCATCCGAATTTCCTGCCAAAGGATAGAGGATATTACGCGCTACTTTAGTAGCAGCATTTTCGAACTTTGATCAAGTTCAGCGATTACAGGTTATTTAACGAAGCAAGCGACGCACCAGAGCTAAAACATCTGCCGGTCTATCCTGAATAGCATGAGCCAGTTCATCGTTGTATAAACTGACGTGCCGGAGATCGACTTCGAGGAGGTGTTGCTTCAAAAGAATGTTCGCCCGTAGTTTATCACTTCATGGAAGTGGTCAGAGAGCAAAAGAAATTATGCATAAGATGCGTCGTACCGGTAGACAAATTCGCCTCCAACGCGGAAAGAAAGGATGAAGTCAACAAGTAGTTTTTCTGTTTCCGAGGGTGTGTCCGGGGATGTTGCAGTCGGGAGATCATGAACAGAGACGGAATATACGCGATTTTGATCAAAACCAGACATATTTACGCGACGAAGGGTATCGGGAAGAAGAATTAAAACAAGCAACAAATTGACGAGAATGCCACAACTGGGAATAACGAGGTTTAGGGCAGGCCTACTCGCGTCGAACGGAACTTGCTTGAACACGCCCCTTGGATCACGATGATTTCCTGGTGTTTCGTTCTTTTTCAAGTCAAAGAAGTGCGAATATAAAATGTCACGAATATTCCAGCAAAAAAAATATGCAAAGGTCCGACAACGTACTATGAAAAGTGAAGACAAAAGAAAAAGAATCTAGCCCACCGCGAGGGTCGAACTCGCAGCCTTCAGATAACATAATCTCGAGATTAAACCCGCCTAAGAGTCTGACGCTCTATCCGATTGAGCTAGGCGGGCTGTATTAACTCTGGTGTTTGTGTGTTAACATCACACGGGCATCTGAGGTCTAACGATCCGAAAAGCCCATATTTCCGGATGTGTGAAACTGAGGGCAGTGCTGCAAGTCATGTTGTCTTAGTCAAGCTGCTGTCAATGTAAACAATTGGGCGCTGCCGCGTAGTTACGTCGTCAACTGGAACACGTATTGAAGGCACCGCGCAGTTGATAAAGATATGTCTTTTTTTGATATGTTGAAGATCTTGCTGCGATCCAACTTCTCTGAAAACAGGACGGTAGGGCATGTATTTGAGACTCCAAGCTGAAATATGTAAGTGGATGAAGCACGATCGTTGAGTGAAATATATATCACATTGAGAAACATGCCTTGTGAGCATGTCGTATAGAATAGAATCGGTGAGCAGAGGCCGCTGATGGAAATGGAAGAGTGAAGTGATGGATACCTGGGTATATTACGTAAGCTGCTGCGCAGTCGTATATGGAGAGGCCCACAGGAAGCAACTCGCTTTCTTCCCAACCACCACCTCGTCCCCCTCTTGACTCCTTGCGCAGCATCCACTAACATTAACAATGTCTGAAGCACAGTCCTACGGCCATGCTTTTGAAGCATACGACAATGAGTTTGTCAAACAACAAGGCCTTGATTTTTTCTCATTTAATTCACCCACCGACATCCTGGCCCCTCATCCCGATCTATTCGAGTCCGATATCGACTCCAACTTGGCTGCTTATCCCGATCAGCTTCAGCTTTTGACTGTAGATTCCAACGAAGCCTACAATTTCTTTAGGACTGAAAAGCCGCAGTGGCAAGGTCCCCTTTCTACCATAACAGTTTCCGAGTCCTACGACTCTCTCTCTTCTCATTCTGAATCGTTCTACAACGAGCAAATCTCCCCATTTGCTCCCCAGCCCGTCAACTGTGCGCAGCTCTACAACAACTACGACTTGGAGATGGACTTTCAAAGGGTCCGTGTTGGCTCAGAGTACTCTGTCCAGCATTTGAACTTGACTGAGGAAGATATTAATGATCCAACGTCATTTGGCGCTCTTCCTCCTACCCCTCCTCGCAGTCCGCCCGTTCCCATGAACAACGTCAAAGTCTACCCAGCTCGCACGAGCATTTCTGAATATGGACTGCCAAGACGAAGCTCCACCACCTCTTCTGACTATTATTCTCACTCGAGCTATAGTCCACCTTCCCATGGCCACCCCACCGTCTCCCCTTTGCACATTTCTACCCAACTTCCCACTGTGGCCTCGGTTAATCCTCCACCGACTGATGACTACAAAGGCGATCCACGCAAGAAATATCGCTGTTCTGCATGCCCCCGAGGTTAGTTTCTATCCTCAACAGCTAATACATGCGATTTAATTATATATATTTTTATCAGCATTCGCCAGGGCTTACAACCTCAAAACCCATATGGCTACCCATGACCCTAACAGGCTGAAGCCCCATGTTTGCCCCCAGCGATCGTGTGGCCGTTCCTTCAGCAGGAAACACGACTTGGGTCGTCATTTGATTAGCATTCACCGGGATGAGTCTGTTAGTGCATCGTTGCTACCTGCCTCTGCCAAGAAAGCAGCTATAGGCGTGGAGAGCGCTGCTCGCGGTTGGTGCGATTCTTGTGGCAAGGGCTGGGTTGGCCGCAATGCTGAGTGTGACTGTCACGATGTCAAATAATCGACTCGCAATAATTTATGATTTCCCTCTCTATTACTGTTAGTACATCTTTTTTACTCTTTCTGCATCCCTCTTACTAAAGCATTACTCGGCAGGCACTCGCTTGCACTCCTTCGACGCACGTTTCAGTGATTTATTGTATGACTTACTTGCGCCATCCGCATTTTAAGTTGGCTGTCCCGTCCTGCGTCATTCGATGTATCACGTATCGTACCGTCATACTTTTGACCCCGCGACGGACGTGATCTCGATATGAATTTTCTTTCTCACTCCCGCATCATCTACGTTCCAATTGCCTATGTACAATTTCTCGTCGTTGAATACGTGGTCTGCTTTCCTTAACCTTTCATTCCATTTACGTCAAGATTTATGTCTCCAATGTAGAGTCGGACTCGTCTCCTGCTATCTTTTCATTCTATTCCTCTTCATTTGTTTTTGAAATGCCTATATTTAAATATCAATATATACTTCAACTTAATTTTTGAGGGAATTGAATTGTTAGACGATTAGTGAATAGTAATGTCTATGAGTCAATCACAACTTGAAATACATACTATAGTACAAAACTAAATAATACATGTTGTCTATGTTTTAATCTTTAAAATAAGCATCACAATCGCATAAACATTCGCAACCAGCACTATGCACCATATCGCATAAGATAATGCAGTGAGGATGCGACCGTTGCTGTAATCCAGAAACTCGATGGAGTCGACGGAATGTACTTGAACATGTTCAACCTTATCATCTATAGTGGTCTCGACTTTTGCTTCAACGTTTAACTCCTCGATGTTAATTTGGCTACCGCTTGGTGTTTGTTCTAGTTCTTGGAGTGGGACCTCTGAGGTAGTCGTTGCTATGAGTTGCGGAGCCGGTTTTCGCACTCGCATAACGAGCGTGGTTGATGTGAGATAAATCAGAGGGAAAGCAATGAATGGGAGCACAACAGAGAGTATAACTTGCGAGGCGACAAGCAGGGTGTTGATGCCTTGGCGGCCCACTGCAATGGCCACCACCATGGATGGCACTAAACTTATACATCGTGTGATCAACCTTCGGAAAAAGGGCTATACGATTGAAGCCGGTAACGGTTATTAGAGAAACACTGACAATAATATTGTAGAACCAACTGACCGAAACTTTCCACTCGATAAAGCCCTCGGAAACAATCTGACCGGCTAGGGTAACCGTAATGCTCGAGGTTTGACCGGCACAGATCAGAGCAAGGGCGAAGATAACTCCAGCGGCTTAATATAAAATAAAATCAAGACGTCGACTTGAACTAGGAATGACCGTTTGACGAACCATTTCCAATACGTGTTGAAATCAAACTGTGGGCATCGAACAAGTTTGCTGGAGACTGGTTGGAGGACAGTTGTTCCGGTCCTTGATGGAAAACAGCAGCGGCTAAAATAAGAATCCTGTAGATGATTGTTTTAGTTAAGTATGGATCGAGAAAAGGATAAACGAACGCCGAATTTATAGGGACAGCAAGGACGAGCAAACTAGTGACTACATCTACAATCCCATGAGAGAGGTGTTGCCTAATGAACGAAAGTGGGTTGTTTTCCCGTTCACCGTGTTTGCTGCGATAGTCTATAGATGTTGTGCTTCGTTCCGCTCGAGAAAATTGGAACAATGACGAGACAAAACGTCGGACTTTTACTTTGATTGCAATTTTCGCAAGTATGGGTGCTGGCAGGTCACCTTCTTTGTCTGGTAAAGCATCGGAAACACGGTCTTGCGTGGCAAGAGCAGAACCCAGAAATAGCGCGTGGGGCATCACAGTTGCACCCAATATACCAACGGCTGAAGTTCAGATGAAATTGGTCAGAACAATACCGTTACAATCTGTGTGCGATGAAGAGTTGGGATTCAACGGCATACATACCTGTATAAACAGCATCAGGCTCCGATTGGAAGAGCCCTTTATTTGGTATGTAACCCAGGAACACGTCCGGCCAAAATGGATGGGTTTTGACAAGTAAGGCCACAAAGCAGGCGAAAACAGCTAAAACCTGTAATATTATCAAGAAACGGGAACAGACCGTGAGCTTAAGTGTCTTACCAGGGCAATAATTGTGAACTCAAACAACCTAACAGGACGACCTTGGTTTCGAGAAGGATCGGTAAATGCTAAAAATACAAGGACGTCGGCCGCTGTTAACACGACACCACCCCAGAGCGGGAGCTTGGGGAACAACAGGCACAAGCCGATAGCAGAGCCCAATAGTTCTGCAAGGTCAGTAGCTATGATTGCTATCTCTGCCAATGCATATAGAGGATAAAGAAGTGACCAACGAACGAGTCGAGGTCGTCGAGGATGATCATGAAGGAGTAGACGGCAATGGCTGGCCAAGTCTTAGAAAGTCATAGATGAATAGTACATTAGGTACGAGCGACTCGTAGAGTACCTTTGACTTACCTAGTCCTGTTACGCAGCCTAATTTGCATGCTAGCGTCTAGGTATAAGTTCAAAGACAGATATCAATGATTTGCGCCCCGAGAGGAACGCATGATGTCACCTGTAGAACGATGGCCCCTAGACCAGCCATGAGAGTAACGAAGAGCATAGGCCTGTATCCAAAACTCGACCCAGCTTGGAGATCGACGCTCCAGTTCCCACTGAATGAACAAGCTCAGCCATGAAACGTACGGAGGAAAAATAACTTACGGGTCGAAATATGCCACTGCACATATGATTCCAACCCCCACATGTCGTTTAACATGATGAACCAAAGTTTTTGTACCGCGAATTAAGCCATTTGACGCTCTGGATGAAGAGGATGTTGAAGGGTTATTTTGGTTTTGGAGTGCGGCCATACCATTGAGAGGGAAAGAGCTGGAACGATGGGGAGGTAGCGAGGGTCATAATGAAGGGCGTCAAACCAGTATAACGGATAGAAACGCGGTGTGAACGAAAATAATGCTTCCCGTGCGAAAAGACAGGGGAGCTAGACTTTATTTGTATTATGGGCAACCAGTGTTGTGGTCACTGTCATGAGCGGCCACGCTCATTTGATCGCTCTCTCTTCCGCTCCTCTGGCTACCTCCAATGGATATAAATGATCTCCATCCCCCCGACGACTACAGTCATAGATTTTTTATATGGCACGAGTGGATACAGGTCCGTCTTTTCAAGCTATAAGTTGCCCATGCCCAGACAAATGAATCAAACCAGGCAAATGGTCCCCTGACCGCTGAGAATGTTTTCGACTACTTTGCCACCTCCATGTTCTACGATAAGCAAAGTAATAATCAAGTCCTGCGTATGCAGACTATGCATACTGGTGTGCCATTGGAGAATGAAGCAGCTGAACTCAAGTCAGTCTGCTTTCGTCACAATGTTAGAAGAAGTGTCTTTGCTCATGGAAGGTCATAAGACGGTTCACCGGCGTTGAATTCGCGGTTGTTCATTCTCAACCCCCCACTTTCTTTGTGATACAGAAGCGTGAACGATTAAGTCCTGATGAAGGTCGGTCTTTTGATCTTCCAGGGTAATTCACGAAACAGTATCTTACGAAAACTCTCTAGTACGCCCACTGGCAGCTTACTTCATCATGAACAACCGTATCTATCAGTCTCCGGACGTTTATACTGTGATTTCCAATCGTCTGGTGTGTTTGGCTGCTATCCTGTCTCGAGCATTCTTGATAAGAAACGAACCATGCAGCTCACATCTCTGTCTGCCCTGCAATCTTCCTTGGACATTTTGCGAAAGCACCGGCCCGACTACACTCCTCGAACGGGATTTGTCTGGCCTATAACAGACCCTTCCGCAGTCTTAGAAACTAACAAGAAACGGCAATCCGATTCCATGCTTGATGAGGATGCCGATATGCCACAGGAAGCAAAGCAATCCGATATACCAAAAAGACAACAAAACAATATGCTGCTTCGGCATGCAATGAACACGACAGCAGCTCATTCAAAAATAACGTTTACGACAAACTTTTCTGCTCAGGGTATCGACGTTGTAATGGCTGATACCCCAGTTACTACAACAATGCGGTCCTCGGTTACTCCTGCTCCTCAGGCACCTCCAGACCCGGCAGCAAAAGGATCCACGGGCACACTAGACGCCAGTAAGGGCCCTGCAGGTGGTGGAAAGAAGAAAAAGAAACGTATGTCCACGTCTTGAATCCCTTTTAAATAACGAATTCACCGAGCGAATAGGTACTTCATTGGCCCCACCACCTGCACCGAGTTAAGTATCCTTAGGTATCCTAGTGATTTCGAAACGGATATCTGGTTTAAATCACTCCACGGCAGCCAAGAACTATAGACGTCTCTGGACCGGGGTTTGTTTGCATTTCACTGACCTGTATGTTATCTGGCATTAGGAACGAGGGAACGCCAAGGCTCAGATTATTGTTCTTGTGGACGACATTACTCTCTTAGGGAAGCCAGGTTATAGGCTATCCAAGAAATAATCTTCCGGTGGTGGCAGACTTCAAAGCCTCATTGGCCGGACATGATTTATAAGTGAGATATAATAGTGTACATACACGAAATGTCCAAAAATTATCTTGCCCCTGCACCAGTTAACTTTCCTGTCAACCAACCCAATGGTGTCTTCATATTGCCCCCTCGAGGTCCCAGGCCACCTCCACCTAATGATAGAGGGTTTGACGACGCATAAGATTCTTTACGTGCCCGAGCTGCTTCTTGAACTGTATAATAAATAGTAAAATATCGGAACAATTATTTTCTCCCATCTCAGTGGGAACCTAGAGAAATACGTACCAGCAACGTCAATTTCTTCGACGTTGGTGTCTAAAACCAACCCTCCTTGAACGATTTCTGCCAATACGTGATGCACCTATCTATTCTTTTAATAGCGATTCCAAGATGTCCTTCCAGGTAGGGATGACGCACCTCGTCAAAGTGAAAGACGAGATCGAGTTCGCAAACGTTTTCGAATGCTCGATCTAGAGATTCTACGAAAACCTGGGGTTCCAGAAGCAGGTCAGGACCTCCCGGAAGAAGGCAAACATAAAGTATACGCACCTGGATCAAGTCCAAGATACCGAGCTCACTTTCTGCACCATCCACCACAAACACGAAGTAAAGTGTTGCATAGCTGCGGTAAACGACTCTCCAGCGTTCATCGGCATCGCCTTTGAATCCAAGAAATTCTTCAAGCTCCGGAGCATCTAGAAAGTTGCAGAGTCCAGCCGGTCTGGCGCTCACAAGAGAGAAGATCTTCTGAACCACAGTCTGCGTCGATTGATGCAATGGAGTGTAGAATTTTGCCAATCGGGCAATGCCTGACGTATTGACTGCAGAACAATGAACTCTTCGTCAAAGAGTCAGGAAGGAGATACAACTCAACATATTAAAACTGCATGAATCATGGTGACGTCGACCTGGCTTGTAATGACGGACTAGGGATCAGTGTCTGCACTCTGATGCGTGGAATGAGGATAGGGGATTCAAAATCTAGATCATCACGTTTGTCGTCAACAAGCTGCAGTACATAATTATTTAAAAATTCGGAAGTACATGCGAGAGCAATTGAGACCTGGATTTCTTTTGATTGGTACAATACTTATCATTACATCATGATCATTGTGAAATACGCATAATCTAGATGGAGTATGCATTAACTACTTTTTCTAGAACTCGTGTCAATTCCTCGAATTCAACGTTCAAGACTCGTCCCGAGGTAGCTTAAAATCAGGTTGAAGCCTTCCAGCAAGATTGCTAAATGGTCCTGAAAGGCCTTCTTGGCTTTTGAAGCTTTCTAAAAAGTTCTTTATCATGTTATAATCTGCAGGCTGTTCATCGTCTGAATCATCTCTTTCAAGGGCATCCTTAAGCTCAGCTTCCATAGCAGCGTCAATATCAAGTGGCTCTTCTTCATGAACATCCATAGATGCAGAGCTCTTAAAGTTTTCTCTTGCTTTCCCTTTCCCTTTATCTTGTTTGGAGTTCTGCGCTGGCTTTCGGGATTGCGACAATGCTTCATCCAAAGCTTTCATGACAGCCTCGAATGAATCCAATTCAGGATTGACATTGGGTCGTGGACCTGGTTCTGGAACTCGAGGTTCATGTTTCTTTGTGGAAGAGTCGGGCTTCGGTTCAGGGACTCTTTTCGCGGGGGCTGGAGTCTTCTTCGCACTTAATGGAAGGAAAGCTACGAAAAAACACTCAGATTAATGGCCGAAAAAAAACAACTAAAGTGTCATACCGCCTCTGTCTTTACGGTCCTTGACGATTTCAGACCATTGTTCGTCCGTTATCCCAAGGGCTTGTCTTGAGAATTCCAGGAACTCCTCCTCTTCCTCTTCCATATCAATTTCAATTTCACCGACTACTTGAGGCTTGTCTTCTTCAGATTCCGTATCTTCTTCCTGTTCCTCGTCAGTTTCATCGTCTGAGTCGACTCCATCATATTTATCACGAGGTATAATCGGTTCCCGGAAAAACCTTCTTTTCTTCGACTCAGTCTCCGGCTTCGCTTCCGACTTCTCTGTTTCTCGGTTGTTCAAGTCGCCCAAGTTAACTTCTTCGAGAGTTCTCTCTGAAGTGACTCGCTGGGAGTTACTATGATAAGAAGTTGGCATTTTTCCATAGTCAGAAGGCTCTAACGCAGGCACAAGTTTATCCATAGCTGCTTGCTTTTCGGACGCTGTAGGTTCCTGAGCTCTCTCTTTTGAGTCGGAGTCAGAGTCGTCCGAAGATGCTGGTTCATCGCTTAGAAGGTCGTCGGAGAGCTCCTCGCTTTGATGAACATTAAATAAGTATGACCGTTCGTTTGCAAAGACAAAATGTAGCAAACTTACTCTTCAAACAAAGCACCTTCTAGATCACCTTGACCTTCAACAAAACTTTCCACCTTGGTTGCAAGATTCTTCAATTGTTTAGCTTGTTCTGAGGCGAGGCGATCTTCTGCAGAGTCTTTCTGGTCGTCAACATCCATGGCATCACTATTCTTCGGGACATTAAACCTCTTAGTTCCCATAGTGGACTCTAACATTTGTTCAAATTCGCCAGCATCCATATTCAGCCAGGCATCGGATTCTTCAGGCTCATCAGAATGGTCAGGAATATTTTTATTTGACAGTGCCACATCAACCAGTACTGCAAACGACTGGCGACTAGAGTCACTAAAGGAGGCTATTCAATCCAAAATATGCGAAAGGAAACAACAAAACGTACTCGGTCTGTCGGACTCCTACGTATGTGTTGGCAGCTTTATCTTCAAGCATGTTCCAAAGCTTGGAGCCTTGAGTTTCGCCTTTGAAATAATCAGCAGACCTCAAATTTTCTATATATTTTTGATAATCTGGGTCAACTCGTAAAGCTTCTTTCCTCGCTTCGGTCTATAAGAAGAGAAAGAGGTCAAATCCACGATGAAGGTCATTTTGGAACAAAAACTTGCCGAGGACGTGAAAACATCAGTGTAAGTATTTTGATTGTTGCGGCGTTTACCTTCTTGATAGAGCATTTCAAACCCCACAGCCTGGTGGAAATGATGAATTTCCCAAAGGATAGAAGAAAGAACTAAACATACTATCTTCATTCCCACTTCTCTCCATCTCCATTCGTCTGTCCCTTCCTTCACATGCCACTGACCAAAAATTTTAGGCGGAAAAAATTTCTGGCCCATGAGTTGCGCGTAGGCCGTGCGTGTCATCCTTACAGCAGTTAAGACAGATGAACTGGGTGAAAAACGCGACATTCGATGGGCCGCCTGCGAGAAAGAAAGAAATTTAACATCGACTGGGTCAACATATTTTGAAATTGAAATTGAAACCTCACACGCAATTGGATTGCATCTCTCGTATAAAAAGTCTCTACCGCTTTCTGCACTAGAGATGGGTTTGAAATCAAAGATTTTGCAATATCAATCGGCAAATACGCCTTCGTTACGTGAGTATGTGTCTTCGCAACATCGGGATAACTAGGGAGAAGATTAATAAATAGAATGCAAGAACCAACGAAGAAAGGCTAACCCTGCTATTCTCTCCCAGACAAGTCGTTCCACGTCCTCTGGTGCAAGTGTACTGATTAGCGGGTCTCTAACTAACTTTACCGCGTCTTCGATCGCGATGAAAGAATCGTCATCTCCAATGTCTGCATCTTCGTTGTCACTGTCAGCAGCACCCGGCAATTTGCGCCTTTGACGTTTTCTAGAGGGCGGGGAGATATGTGTGAGAGGGATAAGATGTAAGCGGGAGTTGTAGATCCAGACCTGCGGGACACGCATATGCAAATTAGCCCACGCTGCTGACCCAAAGAAACGGAAGAGAGCGTACCCTGTTCTCAGAATTTGTGGGTTTTACCCACGACGGCAAAGCTTCTGCAGCTTCAATTAACAAGAACTCGCCGTCAGAGTCATATACACTAACAGAAATCTATCAGACGGAAGACACATATCGGTGGGTAGGAAGGCAACACAAACCTGATAACAACATCCCACTTGGAGCTTATTTGCTTTAGAAGCCAAACCGTGAACCATTCGTCGTCCACAGAGTCACCAACTCGCATCCTGCTTTCCAAAATCCAGACGTTACCCTCTGAAGCTGACGCCAATTTGACTTCAAATTTATCGCGATGCCAGATAAAGCCATGTAAAAGCGACTCGACATAATCGGTTATGCATGCTGCAAAACTTGAGACAGAAGCTTTATCTGATAAACTTTCCGGAGGATAAATCGTAAAGTGCAGGCTATCCTCTGCTATTGATTGAGGTCGGTTGAAGATATCCATGACCGGCTTGACTGGTGGTGGAAGAGAACTTCAGAGATTTCGGGAGGTCGACTGACATCACATCAAATCAGCAGCCATTGCCAAATACAGCTACACACTCCTTAGTAGGCGGTATTACTTGCAAGTTCAGGCGTCACCCCTTTCCCATTAACCACATAATGTCTACTGCTTTCAAGGACCGCATTCTAATCGCGGTCATTGGAGACGAGGTAAATTGAATCTTTCTTACCTCTAAAACTACTCACGAACCATGCAACGCGTAGGATTCTATAACAGGTCTTCTACTCGCGGGCATAGGCCAAATCAATGAGCAACAGAAGAAGAACTTCCTGGTCGTCGACTCCAGTAAATCGAAAGCACAATGCTTCTATAAATTATTACTAATTAAATTCTTCTAGAAACGTCAATAGCCACCATTGAAGGGGCATTCCAGGAGTTCACGGAACGCAAAGACATTGCTATCCTGCTCATCAACCAACATGTACGGGCTTCCATGTCGTTACGAGATCCGCCTGTTGACATGGAATTGCAGGTCGCAGAGAAGATTAGACCGACTGTTGACAAATACCAGCAAGCCTTCCCCGCTTTACTCGAAATCCCTTCGAAAGATCATCCATATGGTTTGTTACTTCCTATCTAAATATAATGTCTGACTATCTCAACTTTTCTCCGACTAGATCCTTCAAAAGATTCGATATTGAAACGAGTACAGAAATTGTTCGGAGAGTAAACCCCTTTCTGTATAATTTGGACACCTTTATATTCTCATTCAACCGCTACACCGATTGTATATCAACAATTAAATTAATGTTTTACTATCGTACAGAAATATCATGAAATCCACCGCATTACTGGTTCATTCTCCCTGACACCCGGTCCCCGTTCCACAAACACTCGAATGGGATTGTGATCCCTTGAACCTAGAATGAAAAGTCAGGAATATGAAAGTCGGATTGCGTAAATACTCACTTGGAATATCGACTAAGAGGTAACGGAAGACAAAGTAACCATCCTGGTTCTGTAAGGTCCATGATCGGTTAGATGCCATAAGGCGCATTATTTGATGCCAGTCTCACCTTTATGAGGTCTGCATGGACTTCGCCTTCGGTATGTTGTGTGCCAGATGATCGAACGCTTGTTTCTCCTGCAGAGCTTTTGGGGCCCTTCAACGACGAGAATACACCGGCGAAGGACCAAGCACTGCGTTCGGTTTTTTTGCTTTCCTGGATTTCAGACTCGGGAATCTTTGGAAGAGGTTGTGGTGGTAACGGAGAGCCTGACAGATATTTGAAAGCTCGTATAGATTTGTCCCAGATTGTTTGACCCTTTTCTTTCGACCATTCAACAGCTTCATCAAATGAAAGGTCCGACAGTGATGCGCCAGCGTTTTGCATCCACGAAGAGATTGAGTCGAGATATGTTGCCTCCGTTTCCTGAACTTGTGTGCCTTCCGGTTCACCTCGGACGTAGAAAGTCATAATCATGTGTTCTTGGCCGTAAGCATCGACCATGACACGAGAAGTAACATGTCTATTTCGGTGTCGTGGTCGCACAGCCGATGGAGGATTGTTGTGGAAAGTTAATGGTCCATTCAGGTATTTCGCAATCTATCTCGCATAACATAAGTGCACGAACCCAGAAAACTGACGGAAAACGGACTCGATTCGACTGTTTGATCCTTTCACAGGCATCTCCATATAAGACGGTAGGAGAATTCTTCGAAAATAACTCCGAGGTGAGAGAATAAATAAGAAGAGCGGAGAGACCTGCGCCGAGAAGAATAACACCAAGATTGGTTGTCCTCGCAGTTGTTCGGACCACTAAGTGACAATAATTTTTTCAAACAAGTTAGTTAGAATTAGGAATGTTGCTTCGCCTGGGCAAATATGACGCACCTTTCCCTCCAGTGCTTAGTTCCGACCATTTTTTAACTTTCTCTCCGTTACGAAGAGTTGACGCAGAAAGTCCCAATTGGAAAGGTCCTACATGTTCATGTTTTGCCTCTGAACGTCGTTTGGTGTCCAACGACTCGCTGAGAAGTTGAGATTTTTCACCAAAATCCATGCTATTGTTATTGCGATGGGTCGCGTATTTGCGCCTAGACTTCCCAAGCACACAGTTGTATGAAGCTTTCTGGGAGCGAGCACTACATCTCGCCTGCGACCATAGGCGCAAGCCGTTTATGTTCATTTGGGATAACGGGATTGAAAGCAGTTTAAGTTAGCTATTGCAAGCGGTGACTCCTTGCTAGAAGAGAATGACTTGAAGCACAAGCACAGACAAACAACGCGTCTGTGCCACACAGCCCGCGGCGTGCGCGGAACCGCAATTGTGAACACCGCACTTGCGAAGTACGAAACTTCACACAGCAAAGCGTCATGAGCTCAGCGCTAGCATAATTTAAAGATATGAAGTGGATGCAAAACATTTTTATTATTATGCTAAATATTATGGGTATGTAAATCTACAAGTACAACCATAGAAATGGTTAGTCATACATGACAGAGAAACTGCACAATAATTTATGATTAAGAACGTTCTCCCCTGAGTCTTCTGGCCAATGCCAGGTCTTTAGGTTGAATGGTGACACGCTTAGCATGAATAGCAGCCAAGTTAGTGTCCTCAAAGAGTGAAACAAGGTAAGCCTCGGCAGCCTCTTGCAAAGCCATCACAGCTGACGACTGAAAGCGTAAATCGGTCTACAAAACAGTGAGAATTTGATCGAGTGGAAAGTTTGCATAGAACAGACCTTGAAATCCTGAGCAATTTCTCGGACAAGACGTTGGAAGGGGAGTTTGCGAATAAGGAGCTCGGTGGACTTTTGGTAGCGTCTGATTTCACGGAGAGCGACAGTTCCGGGCCTGAAACGATGGGGCTTCTTGACACCACCGGCTGCGTTCTGTTCATTGGAGAGTCAGTTACATCAGGCTGGCTCATGAAGACGATAGCATACTAACAGTTGCAGTCTTACGAGCAGCAGACTTCGAAGCAAGTTGTTTACGGGGAGCCTTTCCTATGAACAGGCTATCAATACCGAATACTTAACTGAGAACAAGGAATTCACATACCTCCAGTAGACTTGCGAGCAGTCTGTTTGGTACGAGCCATTTGTGATGAATGAAGAGTGACTTGAGGATGGCTTGTCTTGACGCCGAGTGTTGATGGTTGAGGAACAAGATGAAGGGATCGGAGTCTCAACAACCTTCGCCTTTTAAAGTTTTGAGACGCGCCCTCCGTTTAATCAACAAACCATTTGTCGCGTTGATCACGTGAAATAACCGAGGCGCGCCGTTTATTGCACCCGTGATTGGGCCTCACCCTGCCTCACCTGAATCTGATCAAGCATCTTCAATTTCATTGTCCCTTGCTGTCGCAATTGAAGAAGAAAAAACCCACGATCATGGCCGAGCTCTTTATTGACGGACAACACACAGAAACTAATGAATACAAAACGGACAATGATTCAATCTACTTAACCAGGATACCGCTGGCTTGACCTTCATTCATTGTGGCACCCGACCTTGCCTTTTCTTCCTCAAGACGGGCTCGTCTTTCAAGTTCTTCTTCCATCATCTTCTGCTGGCGTAATACACGAGCTGGAACAATCCTTCGCCTCTCTGTCGTAATTTTAAATGAGAACCTATCAACTCCAAGAGCCTTCAAAGTCTTCTGCTCGACGAGACTGTATTCGGCCGGGTTCTCCCTATCGAAGTCGAAGGGCTCTTTCAAGGAGACTGGGGGGTTAGTTATGATCCTTGGGACTCTTAAATGATTCTTGGAAGCCGAATGAAGCATCAAGGGGTGCATCAGCACAACGTCTCCAACTTCTCCCGTCATTTCGACGAACTTCGAGCATCTCTTGATTTCCTGCAGGTGGGACCAATATCCAGGATCGTCCTTGTTGTTTTCAAATTTGCTTGTGGATGGTGTAAAGGATAATCCCGTTGGGAGAACGCCTTCTGGGTGAGCGGCGAGGTACTGGGCAATTAGATCAATCCCGTCAGGGCAAATCATGGTACCACCTCCCATCGGTTTGATATTCGAATAAATGGGAATGACCAGGAGTGCTTGCTCAGGAGAATCCAAATAGTGAACCTAGCTTACGAAGTGAGAAGAAGTGTTCATGATACTTACGTTATACGTACGAAGAAGTCTCCATCAACGTGCCAATTATCCAGGTCTCTAGGGTGAAGCATTTCCTTGGTGTTCTCCCACTGCTCGGTCCCGAGATTTACGATGAAAGAGTCTCCCCAAGTAGAAGCCTCTTCATGGATTCTTTCTTCTCCACCAAGCAAATCTTTGATTGCAGCCCATGCCTGTTAATGGTAATGCATACGTCAGAGCTTGTCCCAGCTATGAAATTCCATTATAAACCTTGGGCGCAAAAGTGGCCACTTCTTCCCCTTTCCTTCTGGGTAGATGGATACGTTCGCGATCCCAACCAGATTTGTCTTTAGGATCGAGGTTCAAGCGGAACCATAGATCATTTGTCCATTCTGTGGCTTTCTCTCGGGTAAATGCATTCTTAATAATTATATAGCCATTTTCAAGAAAGAAATCAATTTCCTTAGCTATGCGGGTGCGAGTGTCAGTCTCTTTTCATAGAAAGCCTGAGTCATCGTACATACGGGTCAGGTATTCAAATTGTTTCAACATCGAAGTACAATAGACAGTAGAAACCGCTTTTTGGGGCAGAACCGATGCGGCGATGAGAAGGAAGGTACGGTCTCCCTGGATCTTAAGCATGGGGTATATATGTGTGAGTCATCGTTGACCACGTGAAGAGCGATTCCATGAGTGAAAATTAACCTGAGAGAAGAGAGATCTCCGCTCCTGTCAATTGCAATTTAACTTTTTAAAGATCTGCAGCATTTGTATAGGCCGACTTGACGGCCGACTGCCAATGAAGCTTTGTTTTATCCTCATGGTTTGGTGGAAGATGGAAGACAAAGATATAAGGGAAAGCGGACCGTGCTAAAATGAGCGGTTGAATGGATTGCCCAGACGTCCAATCATGCAATGCCGTACATCAGGCAAGCAAATGACAAGTGATGTTTATTTCTGTACGTGGACACGGTATGGGTGTTTAGTGTTAAGATAGGGGCAAATCGATTATTTCTGAAATGGCTTGATGTTCTCAAGTACATCACGCTTTAACTAGAAAGATGACGTCAGTGAAGAGCTGTAGGCAAACACTAGCAGACGAACCGCAGCACTTGGAGCTTCGATATCGAAATAGTTACAGACGAATTCTGTAGCCACCCAATCGTTTTCGACTGAGCCTAGATCTCGGAATATAAGGGTCCTGGATCTATTGGGAGTTGGAGCTGTCAAGAAGATGTCGAGAGGGGTGTGCTTTGCTAAAGGGGAGTTGGGAAATAGGCCCTTTAGATCTCGCAACGGTGAAGAAGCAGCCTGAGCGATCTCTTCAGTGACGGTGCCTTCCTTGATTCCTCTGGCTAGCCGGGTCTGAAGAGCACGCATGAACGCATCTCGCAAATGAGTGTAGGACGTTGACCTCGTAGGAACTACAATTAATTTATATGTCAGCAGAGATATTTCTGACGGGTGGTAGAAGTTCAATACCAATGCGAATAACACAGGCAGTATTTTGAATGATATGCTTTACTTTCTCTTCCGGGGAGATATCCAGTGCCACCTAGAAAGTGAGGTCACTATTGCAAATAGCAAAATTAAACATGAGAACACATGTGTAACTTACTTTAAGATTGGAGTTCGTTAAATCTGCATAGAACCCAATGGAGTAGACTTTAACGCCCAAGAAGGATACAGTCCTCACCCCGACTCCTACTAAAGTCAAGGGGGGAACTTTGACATTAGCCATTGGAAGTCGCATAGTTTTCGGGAAAGCTATAGACGTTGCCGGGTCAACTGTTGATATAATTTCTTAATTAAAGTTAATTACAGGACAATAAGAGTACGAGCCTGTCGTTTCTTCCACGGTGTCCTTTTGTGTATTTGTTTCCTGCGGTTGGCTGTCAAGGTGAATTGTATGGGACGTAACAGCCAAACTAGCTGCAACTCCAATAGCCGTTCCCCATGCTAAATTGCAATATAATCTCTGGTTTCTAGAGACAAAGGCAGGTGTGGACAAATAACGCGCAGAAGCAGGCCGAAAGACGCGAGCACATCGTTTTAAGAAAAGGGACATTGTGTTCGATGGAAACGAAGTTGTGAGAGACGGACCGGCTGGCTGTTTGCCGAGCAAGTCCACGTGCCAAGGACAGGTATACGCGTCAGTGGAATCACCTCCGAAAATACAAACCAATTTAAATAAGTACCATATTGGATTCGCTTGCGCGTCTCTGAGAGACGCAGTACACAGGTTTCACAGAACGCTCTATACACGGAAACGACGCGTCACCTTCACTTTCTTGGACTATATAAAAAGCTAGACGTGAGGATCTTCCAAGTTATCTTTCACGAACAGCTTCATCAGCACAACGACGAATTCATACTCACTCCTATGCAAACAGATAGTTCAGTTCTCGGTTATCATCCCCCAAAGTCACTAGACTATACCTTTGACTGGCTTACTGTCATGGATGACGAAGAAATATCAGCCATTGACTCTCCCGACGACATAGCAGACACTTCGGCCTTTGATAAGCAGCGTGCTTCTTTGCAAACATATCTCAACTCACTGCCCTACGAATGCGAGACCATCGAGGACATGCAAGCCAGGCTCGAAGAGATAGTGGAAAAGATATACATTTGTGCCAGAGCCAAGAACTGGCTCGTCCTCAGCACCTGGGATGGCATGCTTCAATGGTAAATCGTATTCCTTTGAATTCACACATCAATCTGATCCTTCCCTTCGTAGCTGGCTCTTGATGCGCTATCCTATGGAGAAAGTCACTCGAGCAAAACTTGTAGCTTTATATTACGAGTTGTGTCTTGTCCCCGGTGTAGAACCTCGTGTTCTCAGAAGTTGGGCGGATATGCTATCAAGATTACTTTCTAACAAACCAGGACTAAAGAGAAAGCTTGAGCCTTCTGACCTCCAACTATCATGGCAGCCTCTCTGGCGTGTTCTACAACGCGAGCTATGGCCAAAAGGAAGTCTGGAGGAACCGTCGTAAGCATCGATCTCATGAGCGATGAGTGGCACATTGATTCTGATTCTGCCATAGAAGGAATATGGTTAACATTCTGCTATATCTTGCAGAGCAGTGCAGGCGCTACTATCCAACGAATGAAATTCCTCTCATGTTAGAGACTTTCTTGCCTATGCTGACTAAAGATGTTCGTACTTGCAATACCACAATCACCGTCTTCTATAATTCATGTTATCATTCACAGACAATCCTCATTATGATACCAGTGCTGACTTCATTCTTACCACCGACTGATACTCATCTGTACCTCCCTTCTCTCTTCAAAATTTGGGAGGCGTTCAATTCTGGTGTGATCGATGACAGACTTCTAGAGCTTTGCGGAGACCTATCGGAAGAGCATGTTGCTGGCAAGTTCGGAGACGCAGGAGAGGGCGGTGCTGAATGGAAAGACGTCGGCATTTGGACTGAAGCCGAATGGAATATACTCGTTGGAAAGGGTCTTGGGTCCATGAGTAAGTATTTTCCTCGGCCGATACACTCTAGCTGATGTCTTACCCTAATTAGATGTCCCTGTTGGAGCCATGCGTGTAATTCTTATACTTGAAAAGCGCTGTTCTCATTTTTCTCATCAATGACTCTAGGGTGCTTCCAATACTTCTTCACATGCAGACCTTTTGGATAGGAATGGCGTCAAGATCAAGAAAACAATCAGCAGAATCCGTCAGTAAAGTCCTTTTCTTACTGTGGGATTGGATTCTGAAATTGTTCCATAAGATGCTTTGACTAAAGTACTGGTTTACTCTATGAGGCTAGACGGTGAGGTACGGGAGGTAGTTCCAACCCAAGCGAATAGCAAAGCCAAAGCCAAGGACTGGAAGCTACCACAACAGAGAGGATTTATTGCGGGATCAAGATCCATGGACTCCCTGGATCGTTTACTCACAAGTATCGAATCATTTTTCCACCCATCGAACACAGGACTGTGGTCAATTTCCGTGAGATATGCGTTGATGAAGTTCAAGTCTTCGTGATCTCACTTTTTGTTATAGTTGACATCTTTCATTCAGCGCTTAGCCGCAGAGTTCGCAAAAAGATGGAAGGAGGAAGAACAAGACATCTGCAAGACACCAATTGTATGTGCTTTCCCCTCCGTGTTAATGCCATGTTTACACGATTACCGTATTATTTAGACCCATCGCCTTACGCCCACCATTCGTCGCGCATTTGTCGAAACTTTGAAGACACCAGCGCTATTAGCAATGTTTTCAAAGGATCCTGTATGCATGAGCTATGCTCAAGGTGCCCTTCGAACTCTGTCGATTCTGGAGCCCAACTTGATCATGCCTGAACTCCTTGAACGCGCCTATGGAGGATTAGAGGTGGTCAACGAGACGCACAGAACAACAGCAGTTCTAAGTATGCTTTCTGGCATCGCGCGACCATTGGTCAACGAGCACATATGGCTTGGCGGCCAGAAGCACGTCGTTCCACTGCTTGAACTTTGTATTCCTGGCATTGATCTCGTAAGTCGTCTTTGTACCCCTTCCAAATCGCCCCTTTCAAATCATGATGCTGATCCGAGAAACTGTACAGAATGATCCTGTCAAGACAGTCTGCGCAACCATGTTCATAGTGTCTGTCGTACAACACATAAAGATCGGTGATCTCTCTCAGTCAGGTTTTTCATTCTCGGATGAACCTGGAGATGACAGAATGGATGTCGATGATGTCGAGCATCTACCTGATGGGATTGAGCCTGGTGCAATGCCTCAGTTGAGTAGAGCCGAAGAAAGGTCGTTGGTGAGAGACAGCACAGCTGGCTTCGCGGGTTCGTGTTTTATTTTATTTTATTGCTTAAATGGCCCTCCGCGAACTCCACTGCTGACGGGTTGAGCCTTCCAGATTGGGTTGTGTCACTGTTTAGGCGCGTACTTGCCTTGTACGAGAATTTACCCGAGGAAGGGGGCAGGAGGAATACTACGGGAGGCAAACAAGAAGAAAGCGTCCTCAAATCCATTAAGAGCATGATGGACGTTATATGTCTACACTTGTCCGACTCTTTGTTTGACCTTGTGTTAAATCTGGTGTACGACTACGCAACTACAAATGCGAAGTCAAATGCCGTTAGGTCATTTGGGCAACTGGTTGCTTGTCTTGCTCGTGTCCAGCCAGAGAAGACAATGAAAAAGTTCTTGCCTCATTGTATCTCGCAGATCGAAGAGGAATTAAAACATGGTGCATCAAGTGCCCGTACGACCTCTACTCACGCGGCAGTGCCTTCCGACACGACCTTGCACTGGAGTTAGTTCCCTAAGTTTTTTGCTGAATTGACCTAACGTTAATAATTTAAAATAGATATATCCATCCTTCGCGGATGCCTTGGATATGGCGGAGCTGCTGTGAGTAATGAATCAAAAGTTTACGGCACCTTTACTCACCCCAGTACCCTTCTCTTAGCTTCTTCCACACAAACATCAAATCCTTGGTCTGCTGACCCTTTTGGTCGACAAGACCAAGAGTGAACGCGGTTACACAGGCACGGGGCGTTTGGTCACCAGAATTCTAAATACAGTCGGAGGAACATATCCCCTCAACACGCGCTTTGTGAATACCAAAGAATGGGATGACCCTAGTGCGTATTCTTTATCCTGGGCATCGCTCGAGCTCACTCGTACTGCACAGGCTTCGACAAAGATCACTCGACTCAATGGGGCCGGCTGTACGAGCCTCAAGACGTTGTTGTTGAGTGGCATGGTTGGTCATTCTTTGGAATATGAACCTAACACACGCTCTTACGATATTCTTTCAGTTCCGAACAACGAAGAAATCGCATTTGTCTTGGAACTGATAGACCATATTGGACAGCCCGCACTGAAAGTGGTCGAATCTTTGATTGAAACAAGTGATACATGGGACAGTATCGCTCGCAATGATTTCTGCCGGTAATCAAAACTTGCTACTGTGGTGTCCTCGTTAACTGATTGTAAATGTTTTTAGCAACCTTCATGTGTGTCGTGCAATTTGGGGAGCGCTTCCAACATTTATCAAAGAACAACCAAAGAAAGTTGTCAATCCATGCATCAATACTGATCATGAACTTCCTGAGCTATTGGTCGCTCATCTTGATGTTAAAGCAGGTTTCACCCTGACTGATCCTAATGATCCTCGTTTCAAGAAGGTAGTTGCACAACGAGAACAATTCGGAAGAACTGTCCTTCGTGCTGCAGCAGCATTCAGAAAAACAACAAACGCGGAAGATCATATTGATGCTGTTATTGGCGTTACGCGTGCCATCGACACCTACTTACTTATATATGGCCTTAACAGAAGTGATTTCGACTCTCTGCAAAAGAATTATGCCCAAGCAAGAGAGTAGGTCTCATATCCCGTACGATATTTTCTTTACTGACACGATGCGAAGCCTCAATCGGTCCTGGTTAAGACAAAAAGATAACTCGCGCCTCGTCTTTGTGAAACGTGCACATGTTTATCACAGTGGAAGGGTTTATCTGCATGCGTTATATCGCCGCAGGTCAGAGTTGGACGACAAACTCCTCGATCAACTAGTCGAACTTTCCTTGTCACAGTATACCAGGATAAGGAGGTAAATAAACCCTTGAAATACTCTTTTATACAATGCCTCGTCTCACTGCGCTCAACACAGGCAAGCCCAGGCCGTGCTTCACAATGTAACTGGAGTAAGTCTACAGGATACCATGCATATTATACAACTACTACATCCTAACCATTTTCTCAAGTATTACGTTCGATCCACCCGGTATATTCTTCCCTCGATCTTCAAAGCTCTCGAGAAGGGCAATGATCCAGACAGGATGAAAGGAGCACTGTACATCTTGTGGAATAAAGGAATAGGTAGCTTATCTTTCATGACATACCCTGTTGTTTACGACTGATGTATTATGAACCATTTAGCTGCATATGCCCTGGCTGGTAAGCTCTGTACATTTTGTCGGCGTCTGTCGTTCCATGTCGCCAACGTGATTTACTAGATCAAACATTCCACAAAGAGTACTTGATGACATTACTCGAATGTCAGCATGAGGAGAAGGTAAGAATGCAATCACAAAAAGTAAAGTAACCTAACACTTGCCCAGCCGTCCATACAAAAACTTGTCAGCAGTTTATCTCAAGATTGTGTTACTCACCTCAATGAAGAAGCAACGCAAACTGATGCATACATAATGCCTACTCCACGGGTAGACCTTGCACTGGGAGATCTCGAGGCCGCATTTTCTCCAACATTTGTTAACCAAAACCTCCTTCAAACAGCATTGCAGAAATCAAAAGTACGGGTGCAGAGGCGCGAAGCTGCCTACACTGATACAGTAAGAGTATCTTGGTACCGTATTTGACGCCAAACCTGAGAGATACCCAACTTAGATGTCCTCCATTCTCCAACTTGCAACGAGACCAACCACCCACGTAAGTCTTTTGCCAATAAGGAAAAATGGGAATGGTGTAGCTAATGATCTGCTTGTAGTGGCGGTATCTCCAAACTGCTGTTCGCTTCTTATACGGACATTTACGTAGAGATGTTGCTCCTGCGCCTGAATTGGCTAAATTCTTCCTTGAACAAACAACCAGTCCGCAACCGACGATTCGTGCTATCGTACAAAGGTATGTGTCTGTTTTGTCTCCATTACTCAGGTAACTAATGTAGATATAAAAACAGAGCTATAGTCAAGCTTTTATCGTTCATCAAGGTTCGAAGCTATGCCACGACGAGCGAGGAACTCTGGTTAGACGAATGGCGCAACCCGTTAGCCCACGAAGTCAAGCTTGATGATCCCAGACAATTCCTTGAGAGTCTTCAAAAACCTTTAAATCGTGATGGGTATGTCATTGAGGTGTCTTTTGATTTACTTATATCACAATTGTTCCCCTAAATTCTAGATTCTATTTCGACAAGATCAATACCGGATTCCTGACCTGGACTTCAACTATTAAAGGTTACAGACAAATACGCGAGGACGAAGACCTTTTCAATTGGGACGAGCCTTCTTTGCCGTGTCTAAGAGCCATCAAAGAAGTTGTCAGAAAGGATGGTTATATTCAACAGCTTGCCACACTTTGGGGTCAGGAGTCAGCCAAAGCTGGTGGATCACTAGATTTACGTTCAGACCACGCGCTTTTCTTCCGATATCTAGGTGAAAGCAAAGTTTTACTATTTCCCATTCAATTCTGATACCATTTCTAGCCAAGATATATGGCGATGACGGATTAGATAATATCTTAGAAATCATCGATCCACTCCTCTTCGAAACTGATAAATACAAACAAAGGGCTGGAGCCGAAATATTTGTTGGTATTTTAAGAGGTGGGTTTTCATCATCGGAATTGGGAGAGATCTTTCTAAATTGAGGTGAAAAACGAAGGTTCTAAACATTGGCGGCCTAGTTCGTCCAGTAAACTTTGGGCATGGACAACTAGCAGATTGAATCGAATTGTGGCCCAAATCAAACCAGAAACACTCCAATTGTGGGAACATATATTCATGGTGCGCTCGGTTTCAGAAATAAAATTATGTTTATTTCCATTGATATATGGGTAATTCTAGCATCAATTGACAGCTCGCGATCCTCGTAGAAACAAACCTTTGGTGGACTGGATTCTTTCGCTGTCCCTTGAATTTAATGGTGACTCGGCGTTTGAAAGTAGGTTTTCTAGCCGTGCCTAATTCACAAACAAAATCTAAACGAGTTGTTTAAAGTGACTAAACCACTTTGCCTTTATGGAATTTTGATCGATGCCCTTGGAGTGTACTTCAACCCCCGGGCAGAACCCTATGTCAAGTTGCTCTTTGAAAACGCAAACTCTTCCTACGCTGAGGTCTGTAATAATTAAAAACGTAATGATATATTCTGATAAATTTCATCTGGCAGATGCGGCAACATGTATGCCAAGGCCTTTACACGGTTATGACTAGCCAGTGGCGACCATGGTACCCTACGACTGAAGCTTTTTTGCTTGCTTGCAATGAACAGAAAGATCCTTTGAAGATTCGGTTAGTGGTCAACTATGTCAGGCTTCTTTCTATTCCTACTAACGAACTATGAGTAGTGAGGCTCGTTACATGTCATACGTGTCTGGCATCCTGGATAAGCTTCCCCAATGGCGAGAAGAACGTCTCCCTCCACCTCGTGTGAATCAATCCGAGGTATGGACGGTGTCATCCATGCTGTTTCAATGACTAATTTGCTATCTTTGTAGTATGACAAAGTGGGCTTAACACGTAGGTCATCTCAAGTAAATAAAATCTTTCTGGCTACTGAATACATTCTCTTTTAGTTCTTCAGTGGATTTGGGTCTATGCACACGGACCGTCCGCTTGCCTTATCTTCCCTTACGCTGTAACATTGATGTGAGGAGTTCACTTGGCCGCAAAAATTGTGCCCGTGTGCTTAGCATTAATTTACAGGCCCGAAATACTTCGCATGTCGGAACTCAACGATAGCTCTGAGTTGCAAGCATACAGCTCAGCTGTTCTATATATTCTTTCGGCAGTGACTCCTCCGGCTGAATATATCGAAGCCATCCTTAACAACTTTGTTATCGCTGTTAAATCGTCAACTGTAAGTACCTGACGACGGGCTCTCTTTTTTGGTTTTTAATGTACGCTAATTCGTATTGACAGTCATGGAGAATCCGGCTTCATTCGTTGCCTGCTTTGGTCGTGTTTTTCTACAGGAACCTTCTATCAATCTCCCAAGATGGTGTAGTGCAGGTGATGGACGTATTGCTCGACTGTTTGTCGGATGAGAACGTCGAAGTACGAGAGATGGCTTCCAAGGTCTTTTCTGGAGTGATCAGGTGCTCTCAGAGGCAAAGCATAATACCCTTAAAGGTACATCTGATACTTGTTCCTGGTGAATATATCGGATTTCTTACCTCGACTCTTTTGACCAGAATCGCTTCGTAGCATTGACCCGCAAGACTGTCTTGCCTCCCAGGAAAGACCCATCTTACGCGGAGTCTTTGAGGATATTACATTCGGCAATCCTGGGATTATGTGCATTAATTGAAAGCTTGCCATACTCGGTTGAGCCCTGGATGCCTTCGTTGACCGAAGGTAAGTAAAAGCTCATGTGATGTTTGAATACAAGTTGGTAAACGACGTTTACACCTCAAGTGCTGGCCCCTCATGCCACTGACCCACCCCCTATTTCGACTACAATCCGTAAATGCGCGTCTGAATTTAAGAAGGTAAAAACATATCCTCTTCGAAATATAGGCATTGCTAATAGCAACGATTTCTCCTTTCCTCAGACCCATCAGGTACATTCAAATTCGTCATGCTAATCATTTTTCGAGTTGACTGAACATTTTTCACAGGATACATGGCATAAAGACCAACTCTTTTTTGACGAAGACCAACTGCAATCTCTTTCTACTATGCTTGTTGGGACCTCATACTGTGAGTACCTTAAACTTTGCGGATACTAGGAAATGACTGATTGGTTGCTATCAGATGCCTGAGCTAACTTTGGACGGATACCATGAACAGAATATAAGCTTCAGCAGAGTATGCGCCCCTGAAATTATTATCTTTCCACTACGAACACTACGCCTGTACTACATGTTCTCGTCTGACCTAACGAACAATGCTTTCCGTATTTTTTCTTCATGTTTTTCTTCATTTAGTTCCCCACGAAACCGTTCAAGAAAATAAATGCCCTTTGTAATTCTTCTAACCGTCTAAGGGAGCAGAAATTAGTTATAAATGGGCATAGCAATGCAAATCGCTGTACAGCAGCGTGTTTCTTCTACCGCGTGCAAAACATGCTGTATTGTATGGACGGACAATTACTGGGTCTTTTCGTTCGGGTAGATTGAATGAATAATAGTACCTTACTCTAAGTTCATTACAACGTTTGATTAGAGCCTAACTCGGCCCTGCACCATGAAAAATATATGTACTAGGTTGAGGTCGAGTCCAGCGGTCCGTTACACCTTCATGAAAACCATAGATGTTGTCGATAGTGTCGGTTGGGATCCCATGATTGTATTATTTTTTGCAATCGATTGACGTGAACACGTTTTATTCGACCTGTACCCATTTTGATACGTTAATTCGGTTTTCGTTCAGGCAATTGGCAACCAGAAGCGAACTGTGAATGTATTTATGAAGGGCTTTCCCTGGTTATCATGAAGAACCGTAGGATTTTTTTGCCCAACAGCGGACGGTAGAACGCAGTTACCACATTCGCGGGGTTTGAAAGCTGGATCGATTAATTGGAAGGCTGCCTGTCCCCACCTAAGAGGAATCGATAATCGATATTAATAGCACGATGTTACGGTTAACTAAAAAGTGGCCAAGGATTTTTTTGTTTCGCAAAATTAGCTAGAGTCCGTTGTCAACGAGAAAAGACGCGAATATAGAGTGTAAGTATTTTACTTGTGTATGGGAGAAAGGTGGCCAGGGTCGACGGAGGAAGACTCGGCGTCAAAGGAAGTTATGTCAGAAAAAAAAGATGATTCGGAGCCCTTGACAGGGAACGAGGACTCGTGTTTGACTAGATTCACATCGATATCACAGGAAGGCGTGATTATATTTTATCGATGGCCGGTTTTGAAACAAAGTAAAGATCTACAGAAAAATATATCATACATTGACGGTTGCGAGATGGGATGAGGTGATGAAGGGTGGAATGACTCGGAGTTTGAAAAGACCGTGATGTTGGCCGGAAAAGGAAATGAACGGGGGGGAGATAATTAGTGGAAGCTGGTCGTGCTTGACGGTGAGGAACGTTGATAGAAGAGAGCGGCGTAGTATCGAGCACAGCGCGGACAGCAACGAGCAACGAGCGAGAATTGACGCGGAAGGCTGATTAAATAATTGTGGGATTCGAAGGGCACGTTGCCTGGGATCAAAAAGGTTAGCCTGCCCCCTGCCTCGCCTTTTACTTGCACTCATCACTTTTATAGCCGCAGTTTGCTTTTTCTCTTTTCCCCTCCTCGTCGCTGCTTATCCTCCAGACACGACTCCTCACGATATCCTCTCACGTTTTCCCAACTTTTCTTACTTATATACCTATCGCTCTCCCCCTCTAAAGTCCTCCACAGGGGCTCTGAGTATCATATACTTTATCTCTCTCCCCCAAAAACAGGTCTTAATTTACTGGTATGTTCTTTTTCTTTTCTTCTTTTGTCGTTCTTTTCCTCAATATGCGCTCGTTCTGACCCGCAGTTAAATGTACACTACAGTCTCCGCTTCATCTACATCTACCTATTCCGACCATTCCAGACACATTTTATCTCCAGTAGCCCTTGCTCCTCGTCCAACAACCATCAAAGACTCTTTTGGCTGGTTCTACCCCAACGATTCCGTGTTGGAACCCACTTTCGAGGTATGCCGCCCATAGCCGCAGCCACGTGTTGTACTCCCTATTTCTAACGATCTCTTCATCTCTATCTCCACAGAATTGGTCTAAACCTCCTCTAGAATCTAATTCCCACCCGAATCCGAGCAATACTGCTCTTTCAGCTTCATCTCAGAAATTTCCTACATCAACCAATATGCCATCACGTACCACTGAACCCACCGATCGGACATCCGTTCCCAATAGTGGACCTCGTTGGAGAGTCAACAGCAGTGGTCAGTTCGTCAGTGCGGAGGCAGAATCGGCCAGTTGGGAACTCGCGGATGAAATTGGCCGCTTGAAGATTGGTGATGTCACTGCGGATGCAGTCGACGCCCGTGTTGCTACTATTCGAACGCCCCCCAAATCCAAGATGGTGCCGAATACAGTCGTCAACGAGTCCAGCCCGTTGGATTCTTCATCTAATACCAGCGTCGGTTCTTCCCCTCCAATTCCCGAACAGCAGATTTCCCATTCTAGGGGCTCCTCAGCAGACGTTAGTACTCGTGATTTTATTGCTCAGAATGCTTTGGTGGCTCATTCCCAATCAAAGGTTGCGCCATCGACGGAAGCAAAAGAAAGGCCACATTCTTTCAGCGGTGGCCTCTCAGCTGCCGATTTGCGTCGCTTGCAGCAAGCAGGAGACGCCGATCACGATCGACAGGTACAACAGCAACAGTGGTCCCAGTCTCAATACCGAGACCAAAATAATGAGCAATTGTCTTATCCATCTCTCTCTAGTCAAGCCCATCGCACTGTTCCCCAGCAGCCAGCATTTAACTATCCGCCGAGCGCCCAAGGGCCCCACGCGACTGAACGCGAAGACGCCCAAATAGATTATAACCAACAACAACAGCCACGTAATTTTGCCGCTGTTCCCTCTCATCTCAATCATGGCCTTGCGATAAATACTATGAATACACAACCTCAGCCTTCACAATTTAACCAGTCTCGACAGAACAACGGGGCAGCGCCTGCCATGAACTATCGTCAAGCTCCTCGAAATTTCGCACCGCAAGGTCCGACTGCACCGCCTACCCTCGGTTACGGGGGAGGTCATACGTCACACCTCTCTCTTGGTAATACCCAACAACTATACGAGATGATGCTGCCTGGGCCACCACCTGTACATGATAATCATCACCCAGCCGTTGCTCGCGTCCAGCAATTGCAACAACAACATAACGTGTTCCGTGGCACTCACCATCACTCAGCTTCCGACCCTTCTTCTGCTTTACGCGATGTTGCTGCCCTTCAGCTTTTGAACACCAACATGCAGAACTTCAACCCCAATTTATTCCAGCCTGGTATACCCCCACAGCCAATGCAGTTATACCCTAATCAGTATTATGGTGCTCCAGCAGAATTGGCGGTGCAACAAGTTATGGCCGCGCGACTCCAGGGCCAGTATACTGGCTCGTACACTATGCCCGCTCCTACCGTCCCTCGTGAAGAGGTCGGAAGTCCGACGAGTTCGAGTGGTCAGACCGGTCCCAGTGCCAATAACAGGAAACTAGGCCTCTACAAGACAGAACTATGCCGGAGCTGGGAAGAAAAGGGAACGTGCCGTTACGGTGGGAAATGTCAATTCGCGCATGGTGAAGACGAACTTCGAAAAGTTTCGAGACACCCCAAGGTATGTGCAATTATTCCGAAGAACGAGACGTGTCATTTATTTTTAAAAAATTGTCTGCACAGTACAAGACTGAAATTTGTAAAACTTTCTGGGTTTCGGGTTCGTGTCCTTATGGCAAAAGATGTTGTTTTATTCATACAGAGTTATCCGCCAATACCCCCGCTACTGCCAGTACTACGGAAAACACTCCTCCACAGCCTGTTTCAGACGGCCGACAACGTTCGGACAGCGATCCCGCGACTTCAGGTTCCCTCCTTAGCCGTCTTCCGCGTCAACAGCAAGACTCGACTACGAGCAACACTCCTTCGACCCCTGTTGAAATAACCACCACGAACAACTTCCAGTTCAGTCGTCCGCCTACAGGATCATTGAGGGTCGACACGTCGGCGCTGGACGGTGCGTCGATGAAACAAAACAAATCTGCGTACCCTTCTTTCGCTAGCAATGGTATCATGCTACCCGCTTCTGAGCACAATACCATTAAATCTCCTGCTCCTGTCACGGCAGGACCTGTCGTAGGCCGACACCACTTAGCACGAATGGAGATCGTGGGATATCCTAACGTGAGTTCTCCTTCCATTTGATATGTCAAGCATTCCAGGCTAACGGTGACCCTTTTTTTTGATAGCATCAGAAGAAAAATAGCACATCCTCTACTACCAATTCCAACCCTCGTCATTCCTTCGATGGCTCAGATGCCGATCTAAACTTCAGCCCTTCTCCTCCTACTTCTGGCCATAATTATGGCCAGGACAGCGCCCAACAAGGACCAGCAGCCGGTCCACCTCGAGTGAACGGGCACGTCCGCTCGGGCAGCGCTGGCAACTGGGGTAGTATATCCCGCAGCAATCTCTCCACATCTACCTCCGCTTATCCACACGGCACGAGCGCTGCTGGAGAGATCATGTCGAACTCCCCTTGGTCTAGCACAGAGCTTGCCGTGGGATCTTCGCGTCTTCATGAAAAAACATGGGTTTAAACCTCAAATCTGATTTATGATTTCCATTAACGTTTTTCTCGGTTGTCCTTTTCTTCTTACTTTTCCTCCCAATTCTCTCGGTTGCCTGTTTCTTGAAGTTGTTGCCCGCATGGCCGGACATTGTTATATTCACCCGTGCTTTCAAATGTGCTATATAGCTTTCTCTTACCCCTGCGTAGGTTGGAATTGCCCGCTATTACTACTTACATATATACACAGTTAAGGCTTGATTTCCAATCTTTTTCCCCTTTTTCTCTCTCTTCATCTAGTCTCAACTCTCTCTTTTTTGCCTTCTATCTGATTCTAAAAGATGACCGTCACGACCGCGTCGGATCTTGCGTTGCCCATGATCTCGACCACTACTACTAGCCTACCTTATTATAGTCTTTATCGCAATCATTTCCCCGCAATCATGTTTTTTATTCCATTCAATTCAATTATGATGATTCAGGTATAGATATTTACACTGGAAATTAATTACACAGAGAGGAAAGACTTAATGTGGCCAACAACAAATAAATAACATGATTCTGGACCTAGCTAGTATTATGAAGACGAAACTATTTGCCCATTACACTGATAGTAGATTGGAAATAGAAAGAAAGTCGAGAGATAAAAAAAGTAGCTGTGGTAAATGAAAGATTAGATTCCAAGGTCCTTGAGATCCTTCCTGAAAGCCGCCATACGACCTTTGGCATAGCCAAAGTAATTAAAGTCTGGCTCAGTGACGCCTGCCTCGACATCCTCCCTCGCTTGGACGATGCCCCAGATTGCCCAGCCAGCATGAGAGGCTGCTCCCCAAATAAGAACGTCTTTGTCAAGTTCGTCCATCAGCTCAAGGAGGTCATTGTCTTCCAGTACAGGGTCCTCTGCTATAATGACTGCGTGTCGGATGTAAGAGGCATAGAAATTACGACGCTCCTCAACTGTGGGGTAGCGAGAGGGCTCGAGAATGTGTGGCGTAGGGCAATGGTAATTGGCGGTCCATTCGTGGAAATGATTGGCGATATCATAAGCGGCTGGATTGGGGGCCGCATATTCAAAGTCGACAACGATGATCTGTGAACCAATAATACAACGGATATGATTAGCATGATTTCGGCCAAATCGCCCAAAAGGCTTACTGACCTGACGGTGTTCGTCCACGCTTTCGCTGCTGTCTTTCAGCCTCAAAAGATTGCCATACTGAGCATCATTGTGGGCGAATACACGTCTAGTCCCAAATGTATGCGGTCGTTTTGACACATAAGACAGATATCTATTCCATTCTTTTTTGAATCTGGGTAAATCGAATTCATGCAGCAATTCTTCAGGTATGTTTGGCATATTGAGCACTGCATGTGCTGGAGGAAGCCATGATTCAACGTTTGCGGCTATCTCGAAACCACCGCTCTTATCATTCGAAGGAAGTGACAATGACTCTGCACCATAGACAGATTCTATATCTACAGAATGGAGTTCGGCCATTCGCGCTCCTATCCATCGACTAATCTGAGGATCGCGTATGTCGGCCGCCGTTAGGGTCGTGGAGTCGAAGTATTCCTCAATTCTTCCATTATCAAATGTGCCGTATACTCGTGGACCGATCTTGTATTTCGATGACAGAACGTGCAGGATGTGGAGCTCTTTTGGCCGAGAAATTAGAGTGTCTGAGGATGACCCATAGACCCGGAGAAGAAGAGTGCGGGTGCTTGGTGCAGTGGGGCATGATACAAAGAAGACTGCGTTGGTCAATGCTCCAGAAACCTTCTGAATAACTATGTCCTCAGGAGAAATCTGGGCAGTCGACCATCCTCGAACGTGCAGCTTTCGCAGGATCTCGAGAAGTTGTAGACAAAAGGAAGGTTTCTTGTAATGTCTGCGCGGGGGAAAAGAAAGCAAAGTATGTTAATGTCGTTATAGATCGATAATGACAGAAGCGGACCATGATGCTTTAGTTCATGTTTATCTATACAGCTGCCTACAGGGCGTCCGCTTAGTATAATCAGCGAGAGGTCTCACCTAGCGTCTAGTTTGAACTTAGCATGGCGCAATCCCTCTTCTCTGATGACTTGGGCTGGGATTTCCACCAGACTCGTTGAGGATGCGGAGACAATAAGCTCCGCTAGTGTTTGCACAGAGCTTGATGCTCCCGAAACCTTTGGGTCTGGAGAAGCTAAAGGCGACGAAGAGGATGCAAATCCAGGTGATAATATGGGGGTCATGCTCAAGGGTAGTGGTAAAGGATAGAACGGAAGATCCGTGAGTTGTGGTGTGAGTTTAAAATGCAGCTATCAATCGTGGGCCCATCATTTAGGGTCGTGTGCACTCTTTTTCAGCCACTACATTATCGTCAGGTAGATGAGACCTTATCAATATCATACGAGCGTATGATGCTGTGCTCACTTTACTCTTGTCTCGCATCTCAACGAAAATGTTATTGTGGTGCTCCAGCTAAAATCAAATTGTGGGATTCTGGAAACGTTATAATAATAATATATAGCTCTGAAAATAAGGTGAGTTCCTGTGTCGTCATTCCTTTTCTTACAGCGAGCCATAATCATCTTCATCACAAGATCATGTGTCGGACTATGAGTGGCAAAGCTTCTTTCATTATTTGAATACAACAGCACGGTAGAGGTGAGGATCGAGCATACACCTTCCGATTCTTTCCTATGAATCGCTAAAATGCCTTCGTTCACGTACCGACATCGGACACATGTTTCGTACTCCAATATTTCTATAACTTTTCCCATGAGAGGAATTAGACCCTTTTGCACTAACTTCGTGCTGAGAAGCGCTCGTTCATACCAGAAACAAGTTTTGCCCATAAACTAACTTGCGGTTTTGGGCCTTTCCGCGCAAGGGTCGGGTGCAAATGCTAAACACTCGGTCATTTCGATCAGTAAAATTGCTCACCCTTGGACAATGGAAGATAGACGAACGACCAACGCGTGTGACTGCCCTTGTGTATCCATCGGCCCTGCGTGCACGCCGCGCCTCGAGTACATACTCGCAGCTGGAAAGAAAAAATCATCAGGATCCCCCATACTTACCTCCAAGGAGCGCTCAGAAACGAATCATCCCGAATTCGACATGACTCAGGTTTTGCCATCTCGAGGAAGGAATACTACTGACGGCCACATGGTCGCCCACATGCTCAAATCCCTTCAAATTTACCTTATTTTCAACCCGATGTAACATGACATCTGTACCCTATCGAACGAAGACAGCGGCCGCGAGTTCATTATCTCCTACCGGGACACAAAGGGTGGGCAAAGCCTGGAATAGTCCTCCGATTTTACTTCGAGCTTCTTAAATTTAGCGGTTCGTGGAAGAACCTGGAGGCGAGCTAAATTGGTCCGCGAGAACGCCACGCATACAGCTGAAAAGAACGACATTTACAGAAGAGGATAGTCCTGTCCGAGAGAAAAAGGAAAAAGTTCGAAGAAACTATTCTACCGAATGCTCATGACCATGCTTCCCCTGGATTTTCTAGATTTTCGTGCGGTTCGTCCGATGACAGGAACCCCGCATTGTCACCAGTAATTATTAGTGTGTAGTGGGGTAGATGGGGAAAATTAAAACGTCAATGAATTGGCTTGGCAAATATTGCTTCGATAGGGGAAGACGAAAATGGGGGCTCGAAGGATGCTTTCGCAGTTTAAAGGGTGTAACAAGCCCGAAACTCATAGTTCTTCCAAGCAAAAAGATGATTGGATGTGCAAAATATCATATAGCAATGTTCTAGCTTGAAAACAATTCGAAAGCAGTATCCGACAACATATACAGTCTAGAAGTAATATTTTCATCTTTGGTGTGCACGGGTCCAATCGTGACGAATAAAGCGTTTCGAAGACCATTTAAATCTTTCAAAGGGCACATGTGCAATTGCTTCACACCTTTTCATTTTCTTCAGCCGAAGATGAACTGGTCGACGCAGTGTGGTTTTTTGCCACTTCGGTTGAGTCTGAACTTGGCATAACTCGCAGGACAAATGATATCTGAACAAGTTCATCAGAAAGAAATTTTACACCCAAGCGAGCAATTTCTCACCATAAAAGCGATCCCCAGACAAGGGGCACAGACGGTCCATATTAACTACAAACATGTCAATTGCAATTCAACGACAAAAAGAATGAGATTATACCTTAATTGATGATGCTATGAGGCGAACGACTGTTTCTTTTTCTCCGGCGGGAAGGTACTTAATGGCCTTGTAGTCGATGGACGTTGAAGAATTATCAAACCTCAAATCAGAGGGTAGACCTGCCAAAGCACGTGCATAAAATATTGTGCCTGCCACTGCCTGCAATGAACGGATGTTTTAACTCTATTATCTCTAGAACGGGAATGGAATGCGGAGCTCACCAAACCAATAGTCGCACCGGTGAAGCGAGTGAGAAAAAAAGCGCTCGTGCCTGTTGCAAGTTCTTGTGGTTTTAATGCCCGAATGAACACCTGATAGGGAGCATGGAAGAGCATTCCAAGTCCCACTCCTGCAATCAATGGATATATGATTTGCGATGTTGTATTTGATTTCTCGTCCATAAGGTTTAGCAGACCTGGAGAAAAAACATCTATCAGAAGACCAAAGTACCGTCGTAAAAGACCATCAACTAACCAAAACCTAGAGTCGAAATAAGAAGACCCGAGGATGTCACCATGTTTTGACCGCTAGTGTCTTGAGTCTGGCGTTGCCTATAGCCGATGAACCAAGCAACTGGCATCGACGCAAGCGAAGATCCAAGTGAATAAGGAAGAAGCTTCAGTCCCGATTGCAAAGGAGTAAATCCGTGTGCTGCCTACAGTGATCGTATTGGCAAATTAATATGGCAAAAAAAAAACACGGTCCTTCTAACCTGAAAGAAAAGCGCGAGGTAGAAAGTTCCAGCAGTGAAGGCAACATTATGCAAAAATGAAATCAACAATATCGCAACTAGATAATTGTCAGCAAGTACTTTCCGGTTCAATATATTCATTTCATGACGAACCTGTTGTGGTATTCCGAAACATTGACAAAGGAAATAAACAGTCTCTAGTAGTATGCTTCTCATATACCACACCACCGACCAGGACGATTAGTCCGACCCCGATTAGGGAAGGCGTGGATGGTGTATTCCCTGCAGCGCAGTCAGTGTTTGGGGACCTACAAGTAACAACTGACTTACATCCAAGTTCAGTCGCAAAACTGAAGCCAACAATGATGCAACTTGTCCCACTCATAAATAAAAACCTGTGTAACTAGTCCATGATTGTGAGCGGTCCAGAGATAAGGCGAAACACTTACAGTCCTGGAAAATCGAAATTTTTGAGCAGCATCTGCCAAGTTGCGTTTGACGATCTTTTGAATTCTACGCCACGTAGAGATGCCGCAAGTACAAGAGATGCAAACATACAAATGGGTATGTTGATATAAACTTAATAAGATCGAAACGTTAGATCAAACTGCAAACACCGGAGAAAACAAGAAAATGACTTACATCCCCATCTCCAAGTCACAGAAGTATTGCTACTGCCTGAGATACATCATTAGAATGCAACATGTGCATGACACTAGTTATTTACCGCTGAAAAGGCCCCCTATGAGCGGACCGGCGATGGCTGAACAGCTCCAAGTGACGCTTAAAGCTTGCGACCATGTTGCACGTTGACGGACTTCAACTACCTCTGCAGTGATAACCCAAACTGCGCTGACTATACCGCCGCCACCAATGCCGGCTGAGGAAGGTTAATGTGGCAAGCACGGAAAGTATGGCGGGATCCTTACCCAGGGCACGAGCACAGATAAGCCAGTTTATAGACTGTTGGTGTTAGACGTGATCAATGGATTTATATATTGGCTATCGCCTCGAACGTACCTGAGCAGCACCACATAACGCAGAACCAAGAGCGAAAATAGCTATGCTGACATATAGAACGTTCTATATGAATGAGATGAAAATTAGAGTTAGGGTGCGACGAAAGAAGAAAAAAATATCATCAACCTTTCGGCCTACAAGATCAGACACTCTGCCATACAAGGGCTGGAAAGCCGTTTGCGTGAGCATATAAGCGACCCCGACCCACGAGTACTGGATCGGAGAAGCCTTTAAGTCACTTGCAATGGTCGGCAAACTGGTCGATACTATGGTCTGAAAGGTTATGTGAGCAAAATGGGCGTCAGGCGAAATTACCGACTTACAGCATCTGTAGTCGCGAGAAACAGGGTTAATGCAGCACTATTTCACGAGGATGAGTAATAGTAAGCTAGGAAAGAAAGACGCGACGAACCCGACGTGTATTATCAAGAGTCGCAGTGTCGACAAATTTCGGGGAATCGGCTCTTCAAAATCCACGAGGGATGCAGAGGAGTTTGTGGTTAGACTGGGAGCAGAATGACTCTCTAGCAATTCGGGGTTGACTAGAGTATCAGGTAGCTTTTCTGTGTATTGAGACGCGTCGTGGGTGAAAGGCAAGCTGGTCGTTAGCGACATGGCAAGAGCGACAAAGTAGAATTGTATGATGCTCTAAAAATCCGTTGAAAGGCATATTCTCCTTTGTTTTTATACGCGTACGGCTGGCTGGATCTGAATCGTCAACAACAGCGAATCGGGCATAGGATTGATATGTCATTCCCATTGCCTTAAGAGACTATGGTTTAGAGAATAGACTTGATCCTGTGGCCGAAAATACAAATATATCGAAAGATGCGTGAAAGATCTGAATCGCATGGATCGGCAAGATGTTCAGATTATATTGACTTTGGCGGTCCAATGTCGCGCATAGAAGGTTTCATAAAAAAACAGAGAGTCCATTTATGAGAAGATGACAAGAAGACAAACAAATTTGCCAGCATCGAATGCCCAATACCAGATTAGAAGAACCGGGGTTATCAGTAGGTCAAGTCAAGCCTCGTTGCGTCTTGGTTCGATCCGGGTATTTGGCTGATGAGTAGCAAGTTTATAGAAGAAGAGCAAGACAAGGTACATCAACATTATGTCCAAAATGATCGAACAATTGGGACCAATTTGTGTTTGTTCAATTAGTCGTGAATTTGTGCACTTCGGTATGTATGACCCGAGTTCCAATAGACGCGTCGGCGAGGGGCGGAAAATTACTATCTACTATTATGATATTCAAATAAATGTACTAAATGTACTGCGTTGATATAAGAGTATAGTCTATGTACTTGGTTTATCAACCTCTAGCTCTCTTCGACTCGTTTCTCTTCTCCGATTTGTCGCCTTCTGACTCGCCTTCCTTTTGCAAGTCCGTTTGTTCGTCTTTTTGCTGTGCCTCTGAGCCTGAGGAAGCATCTGAGCAAAAAAAATAAGCATGTGAGATACAGTTGAATGAATCCCCAATGACGAAAAACATGCCATGAGGGAAAAACTATAATCCAAGGCGCTCCCGGATGGCTTTCCATCCACGAGATAACCAACTGCCTGTCGTCGGATGATCATGCGTGAAATAAACCTCACCATTGTCAACTGATAAAGGTTCTTTCGAGGGATTTCTTTTGCTTTCATGAGGCCGTTCTTCTGAGTCTGTGTTAGTCTTGGGAGTTCGGCCCTCAACGTCATCCGCGTATGCTTCTAGAAGAGCTCTCTGGCGTTTACTCAAGGACCTGGATAAAGGTGAGCCTATTGATAACCAATGAGGGTGTAATGTACACTTACCGTGGGATCTGTAAGTTGAACTTCACGAAAAGGTCGCCTACACCTTGCCCATGCAAACGGGTGACACCTCGACCTTTAATGACCATTTCTTCTCCTTGCTGAGTTCCGCCTGGTATGCGAACATCAACCTCACCATCCAAAGTTGGTACTCGGACAATGCCACCCAAAAGAGCTCTATGGAAGGGTATCCGAGCCTGATAATGTAGATTTCCGCCTTGTCTAGTGAAAACGTTGGACGGTGTAACCTTAACTCGCACATAAAGGTCACCCCGTTGACCTTTAGATGCTAATGGCGCGTCTCCGCTATTTGAAACGCGAATAACCAAACCCTCCTCGGCGCCTGAAGAAATTATTCAGAATTAATGAATCAATGACAACAAAATCACTCACCGATGGGTACATTGACAGTAACTTGCTCCTTGGTCCGTACCTTTCCAGCACCATCACAAGTGGAGCATTCTCCCCCCTGAGGTACTCGGCTACCAGCCCCGTTGCATGCATTACATGTGCTTGCCATTTGGAATCCATTCTCAAGAACAAATCTCCGAGTACCACTTCCGCCGCAAGCCGTGCAAGTTGTTTGCTTCACTCCTGGTTTGAGGCCAGATGCAGAGCATGCAGTACAGTCGACAATAGGTGTGATAGTGACATTCTTCTTTGTGCCCTTGCAGGCATCAAGGAAGGAGACTGTTATGGTTGCTTCCAGATCATCACCCCGAGCATTCGGGCGTGCTCGGGCACCACCTTCGTTGAAAGAACCAAACAGCTGCTCAAACAAATCTGAAGACTGCCCTCTACCAGGCCGTCCACTCGAAAAAGGGAAGCCACCGAAGCCACCAGCCCCACCAAAGCCTCCACCGAAGCCTCCTCCAAATCCACCAGAGAAAGCGTTAGGATCGAAACCCGGATTTTGCGAGGCTGAACCATATTGATCAAATGTAGCCCTCTTTTTCTCGTCCTTTAGAATCTGTTGGCGGTCAGTATCATCCAAAAGATGCATGCAAACAGAAGGCACGTACGTCGTATGCATCCTGGATTTCCACGAATTTATCTCTCGCCCCTTTGTCAGGATTTGTATCGGGATGGTATTTTCGTGCGAGCTACGCGTTTAATTGGTTAAAAATCATGTTTATGATTGATTGACACGTACAGCAAAATACGTCTTCTTAATCTCAGCAGGGGTTGCATCTTTCTTGACCCCAAGAACATCATAGGGATTCTTCGACGAAGCTAATTGTGGTCTTGTGGCATGAAATGCGCGCTATATTGTTTTCCGTGAGTTAAAGCACTGAAATAAGATACTGAGATCTTCACTTTATCACAAATTCTTTTCGACGGTAAGGGGGAAAGTTTCAGGCATCGCGATCGGTAGAGACAGAAAGTTCTAGAAGGGGTAGAAAGCGTTTGTCGCGCACAAGAATTAAAGGCAACAAAAGCAGAGAATCTTTTAGCTGAAAGACGGGGCGACATAGGAGTTTCAGACTCGGAAAAGAACTCAAGGCTGGGGAAGAATATAGCGCAGACGTCAGAGAACTTCAAATTTCGCGGTATTTGTAACTGTTTATAGTGCTCGACGAATTTCTTTCCGTTTACGTCAATGATCGGGGACATAAGGGCCTTGAATTACTTTCTACTTTCATCTCGTTGAAAACCTTGCCGAATCACCAATAATGCCCCAGTAGTCCCATGTCAATTTTCAGAAAAAACACCTTTTGGACTTTTAAGGCCATGATACCTCCGCGAGTTCGATTACACGACTACAACCTCATGATATTTATTGAAGGTGTCCGAGTCAGAAGGGGGTATTCAATCAATATATCTTGGTCTTGAAGAAAAGTCTACTGGATAGAGTAGCCGTAAATTAAAATTTATCATGGGACGTAAGAGACACGTTTACAGACAATCTTCGACTATGTCTGGCTCGGAGAGATAGGATGAAAGAAACGATATAAGGATGTACATAGCCTGCCGTTGTAAGCCTGGAAAACGAGGTTCATTAATATTTTGAGAGATTAGGCCGACCATACTTTTAATTGTCCGCCTCTTTCATGCTCTCTGTGAATTGTCATCATGGCTGGACAACTGCGACAACTTTCCTAAGTTCACTACAAAAACTATTAGTCTGTTACAGACCAAGGCGCAAAATCAGCAGGTCATCAAGGATTCTCCACAGCCAATTCACCTGGGAATACCGAGCAAACTGTATGAGTGGAGACCGCAGACTGCAGCAATTGTGCTTGTGTTTTCTCTGTTTCTTCCGATCGAGCCTGCCACCACGATTTCCCGTACGATACCAAAATTTCTTCTCCTTTGCGTATTTCTCTATTAGAGGACCAGATACATATTTTCAGATCACCATTTGGGCTTCTCTGGTCTAAGAAAACCGCATTAGGTTTGCTTGAAACGCCTCTGTAATCGTTGACAAATCGTGCTTCATTCCCCATCGTACTGGCATCAATCCCTACACATGTGCCGTCTGAAAGTCGACATAGACACAGGTCATAGTCTGAGGTAGGACGGTCATCACAATGCAGTTCGCCTACGTTTTGATCAGCAACATGTTTCTAGGCATATTGCATATATATAATACCGATATAGTCTACTATATGAGTTTTTGGGGCGATTTTTTGCGCAGCAAAGAGTCCAAATTGTCCCTTCGCAGGATGAGAGTCTATCGTTATTATGCGAATGGCCGTCTTCGGACGTCGTAATGTATCACTAGAGTTGCCAGCTTTTGAGCTGGGAGTCATGCCCTTTATGTTACTCAAAGCTTCAAAAGAAACGGATGAATGATAAACAGAAGAAAAAAGGTATCGCAGATGGCACGGCCAATTTTTAGGAGGTCTTTGCGCCTGCGAGGACTTTTGATTCAAGGCATATGAGACTTTACTAGACATGAAAAAGCCCGAATGAGTGAGGACCGCGATGAATTGGCAAGGAGAAAACCAATTCGGACTCGGAAGTGGTGATAAAGGGCAATCAGCGTGGGAAAATTGGCTGTAATCTCTTTCCTCCTCGTTGTCAACAACGCGGCATTCTTGTCTGATTTAACTCTTTCATACATACACTCTCTAATGGGAAGGTCCTCGACGAAGTCTGTTGCTCGTGTCTATGCCGACGTTAATAGTCGTCTAGGTTCCTCTTGGTATGAATATGGTACGATCGGAATGATCTAAGTAAAATGGTCTTTTCACTAATTTTTATTCAGACAACCTGCAAGTCCAGTGGGGTTCGCAGGATCATTATGAGATTGTTCGGAAGGTTGGGCGAGGAAAATACTCAGAGGTGAGAACGTTACTTCTATTGCTGCTCCGAGGATGGTTTCATTAAAGGAAGACATCAGGTCTTTGAGGGCATCAACGTCGTCACAGAGGAAAAATGCATCATCAAAGTCTTGAAACCAGTCAAAAAGAAAAAGATTAAGAGGGAAATCAAAATTCTCCAGAATCTTGCAGGAGGGCCAAACGTTGTTGCACTGCTGGATGTTGTCCGAGACCCTACCTCGAAAATCCCTAGTCTCATCACAGAATACGTCCACAATGTCGATTTTAAGACTTTGTACCAGCGCTTTACCGACCACGACGTCCGGTTCTATATGTTTGAGCTCCTTAAGGTGCGAAGAAGAAATTCCGTGTCTGCTCTATCCTTATGGGTCGTTTATCAGGCGCTTGATTATTGCCATTCGAAAGGCATCATGCATCGTGACGTTAAACCTCACAATGTGATGATTGACCACGAACACCGCAAGGTATCTCGGCTCGTCTTTCATCCATGTTGTCTTCTAACTTTTCGGACCGTAGTTGCGTCTCATTGATTGGGGTTTGGCTGAGTTCTACCACCCAAAGACAGAGTACAATGTTCGGGTGGCGTCTCGTTATTTTAAGGGTCCAGAACTGCTTGTCGACTTCCAAGAGTACGACTACAGTCTTGACATGTGGAGCTACGGGTGTATGTTTGCCTCTATGGTACTTCGTCTCACCTATCTACTGCAATCTTTCATTATCTTACCGACGGTCTACTGCTATAGATTTTCCGCAAAGAACCCTTCTTCCATGGACACGACAATTACGATCAACTTGTCAAGATTACGAAAGTGTTAGGAACCGACGAACTATATGCATATATCGACAAGTACCACATACGTCTCGACCCGCAGTACGATGAATTATTGGGAAGGTGTGTCACATTCCTAAAGTACAACCAACAAAGTGGCCTGATCAAGCAATTATAGATACCCAAGGAAACCTTGGACGAGATTTATCACTTCGGACAACCAGAGATATATCTCAAATGAGGCAATCGATTTCTTGGATAAGCTGTTACGATATGACCATCAAGAACGCCTTACAGCTCGCGAAGCACAAGCACAACCATATTTCGGTACGCAATCCATGTCATATGTCTTTATCACTCTTTCTTATCCATGTGCCAGATCCCGTTCGAACTGAAACGCCTGTCGCCACCGCAGACGGCGGAAGTGATTCGGCTTCGTCAGGTTGATAATTCAATGCACCTTTTCGTATTTCCATGCTGTTTCCCGTGTACGTTTCCACTATATATATAGATTCGTTATATTTAGCTTCATTATATTCTTCATATACTCTGGTGACTACGATGGCCAAGGTATGCTCATCAAAACTCCGAGCGTTTTCCATGCTGATGACCTATTCAGCCGAGGTATCAATGACTTCTTATAATCGAGACTCTTCTCCAAACCTCTGCCTCAAATCATCTGAGCTTATCGAACATGTTACTCTCGCATGGCAGCATACAAGGCACGTGGTGAGAAACCACTAGGACCTACGGTTTATCATGCTTATCGTATTGTTCAGAACCAAGTGAATGACCAGCCGGTCTCATCTGAATACTTACGAGAATGTACACGAACCAGGAATCGTATGTTTATAACTAATTTTGCTCTTCCTTTCTAGTATCCAGAGATTGTGCTAGAAGAGAATGTCTGAGTGTCTGAAGCGCACTCTAGCATGTTACCAGAAACATGACCAGTGTTATGACCACCTTCCATGAAGAACAGCCGGATATGATACTAGAGTCCCGCATGGAACATCAATTTTATGTTTTAGAACACATATCGCCGCACCTTCATCTCGGGGCTTGACGACAGTATTTAAGGGCAGCATTGGTTACCGCTGCTTAGGCACCTCACCTGCGGCACGATGTTTTCCCATCTTCTGGCATTAGGTGTATCGATCGCGACGGCTTTGGCCTTCGACAATAGTCGCTACGATAATGTTTGTCTCTCTCTTCTTAACGCCTTGCTTTATTGATTCTTTTTCTTTTAGGTTGCTGTGTACGCTGTCTATCAGAATGTTTTGTTTTGACTCACTAAATATTCAATAGGTATTGGGGTCAGAATTCGTATGGTGCTGCCAACCCTGGCAACACGGCGAACTACCAAAAGACGCTTTCATTCTATTGCAATGTCAGTGTTATTTATCTACGAGTCGTCGATCTATTTTCTGATGCTTTCTGACAGGACAATGCCATTGACGTGTTTCCCCTGGCATTTTTGAATGTGTTCTTCGGAACTGGAGGTTTACCAGAAATCAACCTCGCCAATGTAAGAATCTATTGTTCATTATTGTAGCGTGTAGCCGTCTAAAAACCTCCTTCAGACGTGCAATCCTACAGATAATGCCGTCTTTCCTGGTACTCAGCTCCCCAATTGCGCGTTCCTCGCAGCAGATATTACAGCTTGTCAAGCGAAAGGCAAAATCGTAACGATCAGTTTGGGAGGGGCCACAGGCGCTGTTGGTTTCCAGTCAAGTGACCAAGCTACTACTTTTGCTCAGACCATCTGGGACTTGTTCTTAGGAGGTTCTTCTTCGAACCGTCCCTTCGGAAGCGCCGTGTTAGATGGGTAAGTTAGGTTCGATCATAATGCGCTGTCCTATTCTGATCAATTTCTTTTATAGTATCGACCTCGACATAGAAGGCGGAGGCTCTACATATTATGATGTCTTTGTCAACAAGATCCGATCTTTGTCTTCTGGCGCGTCCAAGAAGTAAGAGGTCTCGAATCGTACTTTTCCTGCGGCATTAGTTAATAACGCGTTTGAAAGATACTATGTCACCGCTGCTCCCCAGTGTGTTTATCCAGATGCTGCACTTGGTGGGGTGCTCAATTCGGCCAACTTTGATGCTGTATATGGTGAGTACACATTCAATCCGACTTCTCTTCTGTCTGACTTTTCTCTATCATAGTCCAGTTAGTAGCCTAACGCAAAACATTTCAAACTACTAGTCCTGAACGTACTCTACTTTAGATTTTATAACAATTACTGCGGTTTGCAAGCATTTGGACAAGCCTCTGTAAGTCCTACGTCTTTCCAAAACAAAACAAAAAATGTCTTACGCGTGCTAGAATTGGAACTTCGGCATCTGGTGCGCTGTCGTCTCTTTTTGGTGGAGTCGCACTTATCTCATTGGATATGACTTAGGGATTCTTGGGCGCGTACCATAAGCCCGAACAAAAACGTCAAGGTTTACATTGGAGCACCTGCCTCAACTTCTGCAGCAGGATCTGGATATGTGTCCATTGACACATTAAGCAGCATAGCCGTTCAAATGCGAAAGAGCTTCCCTTCGTTCGGAGGCGTCATGCTCTGGGATGCATCGCAAGCCTATGGTTTGTTCTCTTTCTTTCATCGGCGCCTTGCTCCCTCGTTGAGTATATTTAGCCAACAACAGATATGACCTGGGCATAAAAAACGCTCTCTCCGCCGCTGGAGGGACTGGATTCACTTACCCCGCGTGTTCGGCCCCAGCGTACTCTGCTGGAACCACTTACACAGGAGGTTCTCAAGTCTCATTTGGAGGGTGGGTTGATTATCACTTGTACCGAACACAAACACCGCGCTTATCGTAGTCACAGGTACATCTGGCAAGCTAAATGGTCTGCCTCGTCACAACCCGCCGGAAATCCCAACAGTGATTGGAGCGCTAGTGAGTCCTGTTGATGGTCCAATGCATGAAGCACTGTGTTGATAGTGCATCTTAGTCAGCGCCTGCGGTGGAGCCGCTATCCCTCCCTCTTCAACTACTTCTGTCCCCCCAAAAACCACTTCAACGACCACAACGGCCCGTCCTACTACTAGTACTACTACGACCTCTGCTGCGCCAACTACTACCAAACCTGCCAGTGGATCATGCGCAGGCGTCGCTGCTTGGTCGAGTTCGGTCGCTTACCAGGGTGGTTCCCAGGTGGTTTACAAGTAAGGCTTTGCTTGGGATCATGCTACCAAGCAGCTGACGATGTTTTAGCTCTCACTTGTGGACTGCTCAGTGGTGGTCTCAAGCCGATACCCCTGGAGGTGGGCTACCTAATCCATTTTTATTTTTACCGACGGCCATTAAGCGATAATTATTTTAGGTGCTGCTGGCGTTTGGACCGACAACGGACCGTGTGGGTCTTCCTTCCAAGCAAAGGAAACCGCCCCCGCTCTCAATTCTAGATTTTTCAAGCTGTGATGGGAATATGAAAGGCACCTTCATGCTGATTCATAATTACTATTGTTATTTTTCTGATTATTGTATGCTGTCAGTATCAACATTGAATGAAGACCAGAGTTCAGGACCAAGAAAAGTATTTTTGAACACAACAGCTCTATAAATATGTCTCACGCGGCGTTGTTGCCGCTCGTGCAAACATATGGTCGAAGCAAGTTCACTGTATGATACAGCGCTTCGACGAGCTTCAGGGGAACTTTCAGCGATCACATGTGGAGCTACATATTCTGGAAAGAACGTAATTCCCCGTGCAAAGGCCAGATAACCGGCTCAAATATCCACGTCTTCATTCCATAGCTGTAAATGTCGCGAATCAGTTGTTTGATTACAGGGACAAACGAATGTCTACGTGTCAAGCCGTGGTATATAGAGAGGGCTTGTTGGTGAAATCGATGCGTCTACCCTTGACCTTCAATGGCTTTCGTGGTATCCTTACGATGGACCTCTTTCTCTTACCTCTTGGTTTTTGTCCTGGCGGCGAATGTTGTGAAGGCTTTCTCGGATACTTTTAACGATAACGTTCGTCAAAGCCTTTTTATTGTGTTATCGAGTTTCTGATAAACTTTATCAACTTCCTTAGCTTGCAGTGTTTGTGATGTGTCTTCTTTGATCATTTACTGCTCGATACTTACCCTCAGTAGTTATTGGGGCCAGGATTCTGCTGGGCATCAACAGAGGTAAAATAATCTTATCTTCAGTTTCTGCCCCGAGTTAATACCAGCTTATAGGCTTGGTTTTTACTGCGATGACGATTCTATCGACGCTATACCACTTGCGTTCCTGTATATTTTCTTTGGGAAAGGGGGACAACCGGTCATAGACTTTGCCAATGTGAGTCTCTTAGTTCAACGAACTACTATGCCTTCAAAGTTTGAGACCTTTGTAGATCTGCAGTTCGGGTTCTGGAAATTTCCCAGGAACAGATTTAGCCGACTGTTCATTCCTGTCATCGGACATCCAGAAATGTCAAGCAAAAGGCAAACTTGTTACTTTGAGTCTCGGAGGAGCGACAGCAAAGGTGGGATTCGATAGCGCCGCACAGGCCTCTGGCTTTGCAGTAACGATCTGGAACATGTTTTTGGGTAAGTTATTTGAGTAAACTTTGAATGAACTAGAACTTGGTTGAATCGAATATTTACAGGAGGAAGTGAGTCCAAATACTCCTTACTTGTGCTTGTGTAACCAGTGTCAATACTTTTGACAGATGGTGGCATTCGACCTTTCGGAGATGCTGTGCTAGATGGGTACGTGGGAATAAAATACCCGATGCGTGATAACTCTAATTACATGGCTGTAGAGTTGACCTAGATATCGAAAACGGTTCTTCAGCGCACTACGATACATTTGTCAATACTTTACGCTCACTTGCAAAGAATGATTCTAAGAAAAGGTATTACTGTGTTCTCATCGCACTCGCGGTAACCGCTAATTTACAATGTAAATGGTAGATACTATGTCACGGCAGCGCCTCAGTGCCCCTTCCCTGACGCAAAAGTTGGGCAGGCCCTCAACAGTGCATTCTTTGACGCAGTTTATGTTCAATTCTGTAACTATGTTTTTCCACATATTCTTCTTTGGCTGAAATTTTTCATTATATTTCAGACAATAACTTTTGCGAGACATCAGTTCCTTCAGTACGTTACGCATCATCTGTTTCACCAATATCTTCTTGATCACTGATATATGATAATAGGAATTTAACTTTGCAACCTGGGATCACTGGGCTAAGACTCAGTCACTGAATAAAGATGTCAAGGTGTACTTAGGCGCCCCGGGCTCTGCAGCTGCAGCTGGAGACGGATTCGTTTCCAGTCAGACGCTCATTGACGTTGCCCGACGAGCGCAGCAGGATTATTCGTCTTTTGGTGGTATTATGCTCTGGGACGCCGACACAGCATACAGTACGTTCTGTTCGCGCACTTGGGCAGGTTATTTTTGTAAATACTAACAACTTCTTTTTTATCATTGTCATCGTATTCATAGCCAACAACAAATATCATGTCACCGTGAAGAATGCAATTAGAAACCGAGGATCCGGGGTACCACCACCACCACCATCAACTATCGAGACCTCCTTTCCAAATCCCATTGGCAGTACTACTACTATAGGATTTCCTGCTCCGACCCGGTTTACCACTCATGCGCCGGGCTCGTCCAGCGATGCTTCTGCCCCGACTCAGTCACCTCTCCCCGATCCGAGATGGACGGCCCGTGTCAGGCGACCCAAGTTCACTCTCGACTTGAGGGATATCGAACGAGCGAGCTCAACTCCAACTCCTGTCATCGGCCAGCCTACGCCTCGAAGAAACAGAAACTCACACCTATTCTAGGGATAGATACTTTCCACTTCACGACCCTTTGGACTTCTGATTCAGAAAGCATGCGTCCATTCACTGCGATCAAGAAACTATTTTCATGTACCAACAACGATCTAACAACGGAAAAACAAAATTAACGAACAGAAGAGGATCAACTGCGACTTCAACTTCAAAGCCGTTTCTCTTCCACTGTAAAACTTATCATCAAAGACCTGTATTCTATTTATGCAAATTTTTCACGCCTCGATGTACAATTCCAAATGCGGTCTGGAACCGACTAGCGATTCACCTCACGGCTGTTACTAAATCCAACAAGCTATCCTCGACTCCATGTAGCCATGCTCTTTCCTCCGACCACATCGTCGCTTCTTCCCCTCCTCCCCTTGCTCTTGCTCTATCTGTATCCATAATGATAGTGTCCTCTGTGCAACCCTGGTGCTATGTATATCTTTTTTCTATTTTAAAAGAAAACATTTCAAGTTGGGTTGACGCCACCATTCCGGCTGCCGTCCGAGTGCCATGCCATGCCATTGTCAATTGCCATCCGCAATCCAATCCACAAAATCCCACATGAGACGGGGTCCTAAATATGTAGCCCAGCTCTAGTTCTATTGCGGGTCCTGTCAGAGCCAGTTCTATTATTCGGGCGTGGTACTGGGTGAGCTATCGAAAATACACTTCTTAACATACGGTACTTTTTTCGCATCTAAATTTTAACTGATATAGACTTGATTTTCAAGTTATTATTAACGATGAGTCCCAAATGCTCTCTAATGTGTTTCACTTATTTTTAAAGTTTGCTTTTTACCAGCCACGGTGTTTCCGAGCTTTATGGTGGATTAAGTTGAGGCCGCTGACGAATGAAGCAACTAGCTGAGCGAGAAGCGCCGGTGGCGGCGTTGTAGTACGCTAACTTCCGAACGACGTCCTCGATGCTGCTACCTTTCGTGTTCTCTGCTTTGCACCAAGTACATACGTCTCCTAAATCCCTGCGCTAAATGAGATGATCCGTGTCAATTACTCCTAGCTTTACACTGGCTCACAGTGGGAATAACACACCCCCTCGGATAGATTTAGGCCGGCATTGTGGCTTCCCATACATATCAAACGAGACTAAATTAGACGCCTGAAAATATCCATATTCATACTCGAGTATATACTTACATGCTTCCATCTTTTTTTTTTTGCCATCCGTCAGATAAGCATATGCGCATCGCCGGCCAGTTGTTAATTTTAAATATAGGCATAAAAGAAATATCATGATGATATCCCAAGATTTCGAGAATTCTTACATAGGAGCATATCGGGATTTCACTGTTCGGCCAGTGCGTAGCAAGTGATTGAGTATATCAGAGATTGTAACTGTCCAACAAAAACAAAAACAAAAAAAGACTATAGATGAGATGGCTGGCAAGACACCTCTGTCCAGCGGAACGGCTAATCGACCGGTCGGCCCAAATGTATGTATTAGTATGTAGTATTTTTGAGGCTGGGTTTGATAGTTAGTTTCTTCCTTTAAGTAACTTCCCGGGTAAAACGCTGTACTAGTACATAAGTACTCACAGCCCAGAATTAAACGATGGGCCGGTCAGAACGCGTTGAACGGCCTCGGTTAGCATAACACAATACCAAACACAAAAATCTAAAAACAACCAACCGGGCCCAGTGCCGCCTTTTTCATTTCAATTGAGTATTGTGCAATATAGAACCGTCGCGAAAAAAAAAAACCCCCCCAATTGAAACGTTGGGAAAACGCCAAGACAATCTTTTCTAATTTTATCGTTCGCCTAATAATAAGCTGTCACTAGTTCACGTTCACTTGTCAGTGGTTTCTTTTTTTGCTTCAACAAGTACATAAACTTCAATCTTACTAATGTATAGCCCAAGTTCTTTTTTTGAAAGGCGGCCGGGGCGGCCAAAACGATCCAGATGGAAGTTGACAACCCCTTCTCTGCATGGTCCCATGGTACTGGCATCGACTTGGAAAGGAAAGGAAAGAAGGAAGGAAGGAAAGGATACTATAAGCAGCTGTTGAAAAGGTTCTCAAATTCAAACTGGCGTCTTTTGACACAAGTTAAGTAATAAAAAAAGTATGTAAGTAGATCCGGTTTTACTAAAACTAACTAACGTGTCAAAAAAAAACCCCGCCCCGCTGTTAAACCGTAACTGAACGCCGCCGAGTCGTTTTGAGCTAAAAATACATACAAATTACAATTACCCCTAGGCAAAGAGATATTGATTAATGGGGTGTATGTGTACATCGTTACTATGTACTCTTACACAGCGTTTTTCTTGGAAAAAAGGGACGGGAAATGGTAAGAATCGGACTTGGGATTACAATGCTGCCCCCTTGTGATGTGCAAGGAGTAAACTGAGATAAGAATAAAGAGTCCCAGGTAATTGTGCCATATCATGTATGTACTACGGACAGACAGACAGACAGACAGACATTTGCCAAGAAAAAAGGGATTACAAGCGATGTCGAACGCGTAGGTGGTAGGTAGGTGTTGTCCGTTTACAAGAGAATTGCTAACCGGCACAGCAAGGTAGTAAGGAGAGAGAGAAAGTCTGGCGGCGCAGCAAGCTTTCAAGACCAGAAGCTAGGATGTTGGGTACCATAAATAATCAAACTTGAAAACCAGACGCGTCCCTCCCGTACGTGCCAGGGTGATAGAGATAGAGAGATAGGATGGGATGAAAAAAAATGATCTATGTATGTATAGGATGTATATATATCACGTCCAGTTCCAGTGGTCTCTCGTCTATTATCGTCGTGGATTTTGGTCTCCATAACCATAGGGGTCACAGTGGTGGTGGTAGGGTTGAATTCACATTGCTGCCGCTGTTGTTGTTCGCATGGTTGGGAGGCGGTCGTGGTCGAGTGAAAAAGTTTCGGGAGGCGGCACCATTGATATTGAAACTGTTGGTGTTGTCTTCCGGGTGGTTATTAGATGTTGATGGATTGTGGTTATTATTGCGATTATTAGAGCCGCCTACAGCGAGAGACGTCATCCCGCCGAGGAGGACGTCGTATTCAGGGTTCGTCGCGTCCTGCGCTAAAGCATTACCTTTGTTCCTGTCCCACCGTCGGCGGGGGTTGCGCTGTGGTCCCTGTTGAGACGACGCATCGCGATCGCCAGTACGATTAACCTGCTCCGTCGCCGGGACGTGACGATCACCACGGTACCCAAGTCCATACGGATGATGATGGTGGTGGTGCGGTGTAAAATTACGAGTCGTCGTTGGGGTTGCTGGTGCAGGTGCAGTGCTCTGGTCGTTGCTGCCTGACGGGTGCTGTTGTGTTTGATCTGGTGCGGCTGATGATGATCCTCGAGCAGGTCTTTCTGTTTCGTGTTTTGGCCTGTGCCGCTGTTGCTGGCCTAAACCGCGGCGTGAGGGTTCCTCCTGGGTGTTTGTAAGAGGGGTAGTATCTTTTTGGTCTTTTATTATTTTTGGATCTTTGGGAACTCGTGGAGGGGGTGGTGGACCAGGATCATATTTGGGATTCATAGGAAACCAGTCCGCTCCATCAGCATCAATGGAACGCCCGGAGCTGTAGTTGAAGGAATACCAAACGGATTCGGGAGGATCTTCAGGGTTGATCATGGATTCCAGGCGTTTGTAGATGAGGTATCCTGCGTGCGCGTCGCCACTGGCGTCTAGAAGAAAGAAAAATAAGCTGGAATCCGATTAGCTGGTAAGAATAGAGGGATGTTCACATTGGATTTGACGAGAGTCTAAATTTGCCTCCCAGTTGCTGCGGGTGATCTTTCCTTTGGGGAGCTCGCGAGCTTCGTACTTTGTGACGAGGCGTGCGAGGCTTACGAGTTCCTTGTAAGGGCCCTTCCAGGAGGCATTGTCGACGGTCTTTGCGATGTAGCTTAGCTCGACAAGGTTGCTAATGGGGACCTTGCAATCTCTGTAAAGTTTCCTTGCATCGGCTGAAGGGAAAAGATATGAGATGGAAAGGAGGATCTGATTTTGATGTGCATACTTTGAACTGAGACGCCTGCTTTGATAATGAGAGGATTTTGGAGAATCGCCTTTAGGTTTTGAGGGAATTCTGTGGAAAGATTTTTGGAGGATTTGTGATAATCAACAGTTACCAAGAAGTAGTACCTTTCATTTTAGAGATCTGCAGGAGAAAGATGACATCGTTGTTGGCGAGCTGGACGAGGGCAACGGGATTTTCAATAGCGCCTTTGTAGAAATTAGGTTTCCACTCGAGATCGAAACCAAGAGCCTGGGGACCTGAACCGAGCTGTGCGAGGTGACGATTTGCCTCGTGATGGTCGTAAAGGTAGAAGACCTGGATATTTGGATTGTAGTGTGTAGAATCGAAAGGAGGGATGTCCATGGTAGTGGGAAATGGCCGAAGGAGCGGAAGCTTGGCGTGAAAGATAAAAAAGGGAATGCAAATTTAGCAGATGGGCTATATTAGGAGCAGTCACGGTAGAAGAAAGAAAGAGAAAACCAAGAGGGCCAAGTCAAACAAACAAGCAAGGCACCTTTGAATGGTGAAACTAATTCTATTCTTGGGTCCGAACATTTTCCCGAAACGAAAATAGCACTTGGCCGACATTGGCTTGGCATTCAGGCTTGGTAGGAAGAAAGGTAAAAATAGGACGACGGTGAAGGACTTAAGAGCAACAAGCTGGGCATTCTTATTTTTCCTTGGCCCCCCATGAACCACCTTCCCCCCTCTGAAGACATGAGGCGTCTCCTCTCCTCTGCCCATGCCATCCTCGACCAGGTATGTTCTATTCTTCTTATTCAACTCCCCCTCTCACTCTCCCCTCAGCCTGCTCCCCCCACTGTCCGTGAAATTCTCGCCGCATACAGTGCAAAGGGCGACGGCGACCGCGATATGCTGCTTGCCATGTTCAACGCAAAAACCGCAGAAGACCAGGTTCGTTTCTTTCTTTCTTTTATTGCGCATATATTCATTGCTCTGCAGAGGGTGGCGTCGCTGGTCAACTTGCACCGCACAATGTTAGAGGTCTACCAACATGCCCCCCCTCCTCCTGAGCGACCCCAACTCAACGGCGCTTACCATTACCCAACACAGTCCCATCATCCATCATCACGCCGTACTGTTCATCATCGTCATCGTGTCACCTCCCCGAGTCGCTCTCCCCCACCAACCAGAGTACACCTACAGTCCTCCCGCGACCCACATCATCCCTCTGAGCATCCACGTAAACGCCATCGTTCATCTCGTTCTCCCCATTTGCCTCTTTATGAATCATCCCATCCTGAACAGTTTCCTCCTTCCCCGTATTCTTCCTCTGACAGAAGTAACTCTGCAGAATACTCTCCCAGATCAAGAGCCTCAATGACCATCGGCTCCCTTCTCTCTGCCGGTCCGAGTCGAGAAATGAATGGAGACATCCATGAACGCGATTGATATCCTTTACTTATTTCATCTTGTACTTTTTCATTACCTTATATTCATTTACTACCTGACGCTGTATAACTTGTGCATGTACTATATTTTATCTCATCAGCATTCAAATGGTACTACAAGTCGTTCTAATGGCAAAACTTGCCTTCCATCTCCGTGAGATCATGTTGCCAGACAAGAATTAAAAACATTTTTTCTTGGCGCCGACCATTAAACCAGCCGCATCAACAGCGCTCGATAAAAAAGTCGTTTGAGAGTCCTCCATGCGATTCTATTGCTCTATTTTTGCGTTTTCTCTCTTGACTGAATTTCATCCATTTTGCCAGGGCTACTTTGGGCATCTGCGGAATGATAGGAGTCTTTTGATTAATTTAAATGTATTGCCCGTCCATGTCACCCACTTTAGTACGTCAGCTTAGAGCCCGTGTTTTCGGTGGCAGGCAGGCAGGCACGAAGAGGTTACTGAAAATAGAGATGTTGTCGACCAGCGCAGATTGTTCAAGTATGCCAAGGGTTGACCGGGGTCTCTAGTCTTTCCGTAGAGACAACCCAAGCTGTCTGCGGGTTTTATCCATCTACTTGGCTTTGTGCGTTTTTTTTTCTTGGGTAACAATCCTTGTTGCGCCTATAGCCAAGGGTATAGTAACATCTATCAAAGCATATGCTAATTCCAGACTTGGAAATGACGTCCCAAAAGGTCGAGGGGGGGCCACACGCACGTCGCTGAACCTGAATAGAGATACATCCCGGTTCTTCCGGAATCAACTTCCCTAATTCAATCGTCAGTCCTGTTTATCTCATGTTGTTACGTCTCCAAAAATAGATATTTGTCACTCTTTTATTTTTCATTTTATTTTATGGTTTGAGGCTGTGATTATTGATGGCCGCCGCCGACGGCACGGGCGGCTTGCAGCCTCCTGAGACAGCTAATTATGACACGTGAGAGCGACGCGGCTGACGTGTTGGGTCAAGGACCATGTGCAATTTTTGATATAACGTACACCGCCCGCAGATAATTTGTCAGATATGAGCCGGCCGCAAAATAGGACATAACGTACACAAACATCTGTTTCAAATGTTCACACACGTCTGTACTTGATGGTGCTGACGTAAGCTTGT
>Ga0247779_1000153_pt1 | contig 54107 bp, 46 predicted proteins | sample UWRJL221509R5_FD_179925 | JGI IMG/M metagenome (GOLD analysis project Ga0247779, IMG submission 179925) | Plant litter microbial communities from Arlington Agricultural Research Station in Wisconsin, United States - UWRJ-L221-509R-5 | ecosystem: Environmental > Terrestrial > Plant litter >...
CGCCGTCGCCGGCGTCCAATGTAGGGCCAAAGTTGGCGCCGGGCGCGGCGGACGAGCTCGCCCCCCCGACACCGAACGCGCCCCCCCGGGACTCTTCCTGCTTGCAGGTTCCCTCAATCGTGGTCGTGAGCGTGTAGTTCGGGTTGGTCGCGCTTTGCAGCCGTTGCAGCGCCAGGTTCGAGGCCACGCCGATCTTGTCGATGTCCACCGATGAGATGGGCAGCAGCCAGGAAAAGCTGGTGGACGGGCCTTGGTATTGGATTTGGATCACCGCCGTGACCGTGCCATCGCCATTGTCCGCGAAAATGATGCCTTCAGCGGCTTGATTCACCGGCTGGGACTGGTTGCAAAAGAAGCCCCCGCAGGCCGAAGCCAGGCCGGGCGTGAACGCGCTCGCGACCAACGCTAGAGCGCCAAAGAGGGTGGTTCGAACGATGGATCGCATGGGGCTCCTGCTTGGGTCGGGTCCGGACGTAAAAGTCCGGGTCAGGGGTGAACTTGGCACGGAGTGGCACAGATTATGGGCCGAATTGCGTGCTGGTCCTAGGCTAAGCAAGCTTGGTGCCGATGCCCCGAGTACCGGTTTCACCTAGACTTGGACGACCTTCGATGAGTCTCCACTTCGCTGCCTGCCGTGCCCTCCTACTTCTGCCCCTGCTCGCCGCCTGCGGCGGCGCAGTGCAGCGTCCCGACGGGGGTCAGGGCCTCTTACCCGTCGGAGCCCGCGCGCCCGAGGTCGTGGGCAAGGCGGCTGATGGCAGCCAGGTCGCGCTTTCGGCCTCTCGAGGCCACGCGGCGGTCGTCTACTTTTACCCGAAGGATGCGACACCGGGTTGCACCAAAGAGGCGTGCGCATTTCGAGACGCTTTCAAGGCGTACGAAGCGCGGCAGGTCACGATTTTTGGCGTCTCGCGCGACTCGGAGGAGGTCCACCAGGAGTTCCGCGCCCAGCACGCGCTGCCGTTCCCGCTCGTTGCGGACGCAGACGGCGCGCTCGCTCGAGCCTATGGCGTGCCGAGCCCGATGGGGATGAGCTCGCGGGTGACTTTCCTCGTGGGCCCCGACGGCAAGATCGCTCGCGTTTGGCCCGACGTCGATCCGGGCGTGCACGCGCGCGAGGTGCTCACTGCCGCCGAAGCCTCGCTCAGCGCGCAGAAGTAGCGCGCTGTTCAACGCGGCGCCGCGTTTGTCTCGTTAGTTCCCGGGGCACGCTGCATCGAACAGGCCTTGGCTGGCGCGCGGCTGGCACTTGCCGGCCGTGCACGTGAAGGACGGATGGCAGGCCGCACCGGCGACCCCGCAAACGGCATTCGTCAGCCCCAGCGTCACGCAGGAGCGTTTGGCGCAATCGCTCGTTCCGTCGGCGCAGGCGCAAGACAGGCCCGCTTGGCACTGTTCCTCGAGCTGGCAGGTCGTGCCGGAACCACCGAGCGGCATGCAGGTCCACGACGTGTCGAAGAGCCAGCATGCGGCGCCGGAGGGGCAGAAAGAATCGCCGCCGGTGCCCATGCCACAGGGCGCGCCAAAGCCGGGGAGGGCGGTACAAAAATTATCCGCCAGGGCGCAGTAACTGTCGTCCCCACACGACGGAGCGTCCGCGCAGCTCGTACCGACGGTCGGCTTCAGGGCACACACGCCGGTTGCAGCGCAGTACAAGCCCGCGTTACAGCCGGTCTGCGGCGTGCACGCCATGCCTTTGGCAAATCTCGGATCATCGGGGCTCGTGTACACATAGGTCGCGCAACGCTTCGTGCTTCGATCGCAAGACAACCCTGGCTTGCAAGCCATCCCCACGCCGGAGCAGTCCGCATCCAGCTCGCCGAGCGATGCGCACTGCCCACACTGGTTTGGCCGATCGCAGCTGAGGCTTGCACACTGTGAATTGAAGGCGCACGCCTGACCGGGCGCTCGCGTGCCTGCGCTGGTGCAGTCTGGAACGAAGCCCAGGTTCAGCTGCTCACACGAGTACGTCGCGAATTCGGCGGTACAGGCTTTGAGGCTGGAGACGGTGCGCGTGGAGCCGTTGGAGAACATCAGGTCGGGGCAAGCCGAAGCGTTCAGCAAGCAGCTTTGGATCGAGCTCGGGTCGCCCTGGCACTCTTGGCGCCGCAGGCACTGCGCAAGGACGTAGGCGATGCACGCCTCGGTCGGGCTGTCTCCGAGCAGCAAACCTGCCGAGCCGCCGCTCGCGCCAGACGCTCCAACGGTGCCTCCCGCCGCGTCCGCGCCGGCCGTGGCTGAACCGGCTGTTGCTGCGCCGGCCGTGGCTGCGCCGGCCATGTTGGCTCGGGCGGAGGCCCCGCCCGCGCCTGCGTCGCCTGAGTCGCTCAGACCGCCTGCGCCGGAGTGCGCGCCCGAATCCGAAGCGGAGCTGCCACAGCCCCCGAGGATGAGCGCGCCAAACGCGAGCGCGACGCCCCGACCCACCAGCCAGCTGCTTGATCCCCACATGTCGTTCGGCTCGATCCTGTTCGTTTATCGACGAGCTCGCCCGTCGAATATTCAAAGTCAGGCTACACCAAGACGCCCGCCCTCGGTATCCCTCAATTTCCCAAGCCGAGCAGCGATTCCAAGTCATCGCGCGTGAGCTTGCCGGCAAAGGCGCCTTCGTCGCCCATCACCGCGGCGATCAATTGGCGCTTTTGATCCTGCAGCTGTGCGACGCGCTCTTCGACCGTGTTGCGGGCGAGCAGGCGGTAGGCAATCACTGGGCGGGTTTGGCCGATGCGGTGCGCGCGGTCGATGGCTTGCGCTTCGACCGCGGGGTTCCACCACGGGTCGAGGATGAACACGTAATCGGCGGCGGTCAGGTTCAGGCCCACGCCGCCCGCTTTGAGGCTGACCAGAAATACGGGAACGGCGGGATCGCTTTGAAAGCGCGCCACGCATGCCTCGCGGTCCCGGGTCTTGCCGTCGAGGTATTCGAAGGCGATCTTTTCCTCGTGCAAGCGCTCGCGTAAAATGCCGAGCAGTGAGGTAAATTGCGAGAAAACCAGCGCTTTGTGCCCCTCTTCTAGGACCCCGCGCAGCTGTTCGAGCAAGAGCTCGATTTTGGAGCTGCGCTCGCTCGTGCGCTTGCGGTCGAGTAAGCCCGGGTGGCACGCGGCCTGACGCAAGCGCAAGAGCGCCTCGAGCACTTGCGGCGTGCTGCGAGTGGGGTCGGTGAGCCCCTGCTTTTTGATGCTCGCTTGATAGAAGCGTAAGAGCTCCTCGTAGCGCGCGCGCTCGTCCGGCTCGAGCTCGACGAACAGCGTTTGCTCGCTGCGTGCGGGCAAGTCTTTGGCGACCTCTTGTTTCGTGCGGCGGAGCACGAAGGGACGCAGCACGCGCTGAATCAACTTCAGGGTTTCCGGGCTGGCTTGGCCTTTGTCGAGCGCCCGGCCGAGCTCGGGCAGCTCGCTCAGCATGCCCGGGTTCAAGAACTCGAACAGCGACCAAAGCTCGCCCAAATGATTTTCGATCGGCGTGCCACTGAGCGCGATGCGGTGCGCAGCGCGCAGCCGCTTGGCGCTTTTGGCGGTGGCGCTGGTGTCGTTTTTGATGGCCTGGGCTTCGTCCAGCACGACGGTCGATAGCTGGAGCTCGGCCAGCGCGGCGATGTCGAGGCGCAAGGTGCCGTAGGTCGTGAGCACCACGTCCACGTCGCGAAACACGTCCTCGACCTCACCGCGATCGGGCCCCCAATGCGTGTGCAAGCGTAGCTGGGGCGCGAAGCGCGCCGCCTCGGCTCGCCAATTGGCCAGCAGCGAGCGCGGCATCACCACCAACGATGGCGCATTGCCGGGCTTTTCGTGCAGACGCGCCAGGTGCGCCAGGACCTGGATCGTTTTGCCGAGGCCCATGTCGTCCGCCAGGCAAGCGCCCAGCGAAAGCTCCGATAGTGCGCTCAGCCAGGAGAAGCCGTGCGCCTGGTAGGGGCGCAACGAGCCCAAGAAACCGACGGGCGGGGTGAGCGGCGTGATTCGTTAAAGGTCGTGACCCGTTCACGCAGCTCTGCGAGGCCGGGCACGAGCGCATCGACGTCGAGCGCTTCCAGCACGGCCTCGGCCACACCGAGCTGCCGTGTCGAGAAGCGCAGGGAAGCCGCGCGCTCGGGGGTGAGCGCGGCGAACCCGGCCCAGCGTGCCAGCCAGTCGCTGGGCAGCACGCCGCGGCTGCCATCTCCCAGCTCGACGATCAGGCTGCTGCGAGCGCCCCGGAGCAACTGCGGCAAGGGCACCTGCGTCGCGCCGAAACGGGCGCTGCCCTGGACCTCGAACCAATCGAGCCCCGACTCGACCCGAACCTCGAAGCTGGTCGGCGAGCGATAGCGCTTGCCCTCGGCAAACACCAAAAATCCGGCTTCCAGCAACTGGCGCACGGCCGGAAGCAACGCGGTCGTGCCGATCTTGACGTCGTGGCCGGGGGTGTTTCTGCCGTTCTGCGCCAACAGCTCGAAGCCTGCGTCGCGCAGCGCGACGAGTGCGGCGTCCTCGAGCGCGCGATCGCGCTCGAGCACTTGCTTGCCTCCGAGAAGTAACAAGCGCGCCTGTTGGCGGAGCGGCACGCGCTGTTCGTCGTACTCGAAAAACACGCGGCCACCAGTCGAGCGCCCGCGCGGGGCATCGAGCTCGAGCACCGCTCGCGCTGGCTCGCGGCTCCTCACGCGTGCGAAATCCGGCGGCAAGATCAGGCGCGACACGCCGCTTCGGCCGAAGCTGAGCTCGAGAAAATCCGGCAAATGGGCTTCGGGCACGAGCACACACCGGCCCTGTCCCAGGCTTCGTAGCGAACGCAGCCAGCGCGCGTCACTGGCCGCGCAGCTACCGAGCTTGCCATCAGCGAACAGCAGTGTGCCGTTGTCTTGCGCTAGCCGCACCTCTTCCAAAGGACGGACTAGCGCGCCGCGCACGAACCGAGCGCGGGCTTCGTACTCGAGCGCTTTGCGCCGTGCCGCGCTCGGCTCGGGCGCGCTGAGCTCGAGCTCCAGCTGCCAGGGCCCGTCGTGATCGACGGTCAGCGTGGGCAGCTCGAGCAGCGGTGCGTAGCCTTCCGCCAGCTCGCGCGCGGCTGCAGATTTACGTCCCAGGCCCTCGCTGAACAAGAGCCATTCTCTCGATCGACCAGCGGCTGCCGAGCCCACCAGGTGGCAGCGGCCGGTCGCGGCCAGGCGCGGCAACACGGCGGCCAGCGCCGCCACGCTCAAGTTCCCGCGCTGCAGCGAGTGATAGGCCTGCGAGGCACGGAAACCGTGCACCAAGCTGGTCAGCTCACGATCCAGCGGGTCCGTGGCCAGCAAATGTGCAGAATCACCAGCGGGGGCCAAGGGCCCGAGCTCGACGCCGTGTTTGCGCTTGCCGACCACCAGGCGCCACTCGCTGCCCAAGGTCTCGGCGATGAAATAGTGCAATTGCGCCGAGGCTTCCGGCTCCGAGCGCAGCTCGGCGTGCTGCAACGCCTGCCAACTCACGCCTCGGGTTGGAGTCGAAAGATCTCGCGCGGCGCCGACGAACGGCAACGGGTCGTCATCGTATTCGTCGTCATCGCTCTCGTCGTCGTATTCGTCGTCGTCGCTCTCGTCGTCGTCCAGACCGAGAGCGGGCGGAGTGTCATCCCAAACCAGCTCCGCGTCGGCGATCAGCTGGCGGCTCTGGGGCACCGTACGGAGCAGCATGGCGGACGCCGAGCCCTCGAGCGCGCTGGCCCACAGATGTTTGCACCCGGTCACCTCGCGCTCGAAGTGCGGACACGTGCACGAGTAACGCACCTGCGAGTCACGACGCATGAACAGCGTGAAGTAGCGACCGCCCGAGCCCGTCACCTCAGCCGCCAACACGTCCGCCGTGCGCTCGACGACCCTGACGCGTCCGGCCTCGAAATACTCCAGCCCGCGCTTGCGGCTGAGGCTCGAAAACCCCGCCGCCAAGCGCTTCAGCCCGACGTTCTCGGAATCGTCATCGTCTAGCACGCTCGCGCCTCGCTCGGCCACGAACGGAGCCCAACACAGCGCCGATTCGGGATCCAGCAGCTGGCACGCGAGGCCGGACCGAGAATGTCAGAGCACGGCACATCGGTTGCATTTCCCGGGCATGCCGAACGCACTCACCCGGGCTGATTTTTGTCGCTTATCACTATCGGGCCTGATCGGGCTGTCTGCGTGCCGCAACCAAGCGGCTGCCCCGGGGCAGAAGGCCACTCCCAGTCCAGAAGCCCCAGCACCAGCGCCTCGGTCGCAGGTCAGTGCCGGACAGGCGGCGCCTTCGCCTGGGGCGGCGGAGCCGGCGGCAGGTGTGCCGAAGCGGAAGCTCGGTTCGACCGGAGAATTCGTGTCCATGCTCGGGCTGGGTGGCGCCCACATCGGCGACAGCAAGCTGAGCGACGCCGAAGCGATTCAGTTGATGCGCGAGGCCATCGAGCAAGGCATTACCTTCTTCGACAATTGCTGGGACTACAACCAAGGCGCCAGTGAAGAGCGCATGGGCAAGGCGCTGCAGGACGGTTATCGAAAGCGGGTTTTCCTGATGACCAAGCTCGATGGTCGCACCGCGCAAGCGGCCAACGCGCAACTCGAACAATCGCTAGCGCGTCTACAGACGGACGTGATCGACTTGGTGCAAGTGCACGAGGTGATCCGCATGAGCGATCCTGCCCGCGCGTTCGCGCCCGACGGCGTGATCGGAGCGCTGCAGGCGGCGAAGAAAGCCGGCAAGCTCCGGCACATCGGCTTTACCGGTCACAAGGATCCCGCAATCCATTTGGCCATGCTCGAAGCCGCGCAGCATGCCGGCTTCGTCTTCGATACCGTGCAAATGCCGCTCAACGTCATGGACGCTCACTACAAGAGCTTCGAGAAAAACGTGCTGCCGGTGCTCGAAGCACGCGGCATCGGCGTGCTGGGCATGAAGTCGATGGGCTCGGGCGATATCTTGAAGAGCGGCCTGGTAAACGCCGAAGAATGCCTGCGCTATGCGCTGAGCTTGCCTACGTCGGTCGTGATCACCGGGATCGATAGCCAAGCAGTGCTGGCGCAGGCGCTGCGAGTAGCGCGCACGTTCAGGCCGCTTTCCCCGGACGAGCGGACGAGCCTCTTGGCCCGCAGCGCGCCCGCAGCCCAAAACGGCCAGCACGAGCTGTTCAAGAGCGCACAAAAGTACGACGGCACCGCCAAGAACCCCAAGTGGCTCGAAAAGGCGGAGCTCTGAGGCTCCGTGACGGACGCTGCCCATGCTAAAGGCCGAGCAAGACATGCCTTCCACGTCGCACCTTCGCACACGCTCCTGGGTTTTGCCCGCGATCGCGGCGCTGACCGTGGCCACGGCTTGCGCCAAGCCCAAACCGCCGACCATCACGCCCAAGAGCGCGCAAGTGCTTGCGGCCTCCGCCAGCGGCGTGACCCTCGCGGTCAGCTTGGAGGTGGCCAATCCCAATCGCTTTCCTTTGATCGTACACGCGGTGGACGGTCGTTTCTGGCTTGGCGCGGGTGCGGGCGTCGAGCTCGGCAAGGCCCACGCCGAGCCGGCCTCGAGCATTCCTGCCCAGGGCACCAGCACCGTGAGCAGCGAGGTCGCCGTTGCTTGGACGAACCTGGCCGCGCTCACGCCCTTCCTGCTCTCGCCCGCGGCTGTGCCCTATCGCTTCGACGGCAGCGCGACGCTGGGCGGTGAAAGCCTGAATCTGCAGCTGCCCTTTTCGCTGTCTGGCGAGCTGACGCGCGCGCAATTGATCAACGCCGGACTGAGCGGGCTTTCGCAACCAGCGGTCCGTTAGCAGGCGGCGACGCTAATCCGTCAGGGTGATCGGCTCGACCAAGCGCGCGTCGTCGTTTTTGACCGAATTCACCAAGCTCGACACGGGCACGAGCTGGAGCGAATCCGCATCTGGCTCGAGTAGCTCCCGGTAGCGCGCGCTCGGGTCGAGCCAGCGGCTTTGGAGCTCAGCCGGTAGAATTACGGGCATGCGGTCGTGCACCTGGGCGGCGACGCCGCGTGGGACGGTGGTGAGGATAGCTGCTGACGGCGCGAGCTCACCATTCGAAAGCCGCGCTTCTCCCCAAATGCCCGCGAAGGCAAAGGGCCGTTGATCGCGCCGCTGAAGCAAGAACGGCTGCTTGTGTTTGCCCTGCGCACGCCACTCGTAAAAGCCGTCTGCCAAAATCAGGCAGCGCCGCTGGCGGATGGCATCGCGGTACATGGGCGCAGCCAGGCTCTCGACGCGTACGTTGAAACCGCCCGCTTTCGGCTTCGCCATGGCCAGGCCCCAACGCAAAAGCTCGAGCGTGTGCGGCGCGCGGATCACCGCGATCGGCTGAGTGGGCGCGATATTGAAGCGCGGCACGAGCGGCAATTGTTCGCCGTGAAGATCGAAATGCTCCCACAGCTCGTCACCCGGCGTGCTCAATTTGTAGCGACCGCACATGCTCGCGCTCAATCAATCGTTCAATGTCCGAGCGCCTTGCCGAACGCGTCCAGTGCGGCCTTGAGCGCATCGAGATCTTTGTCGGCCTGCGCCTTCAGCGTGTCCCAAGCCGGGCCGCTCGCTTGGTTGAGCCCTTCCAGATCGCGTTCTGCGGCCGTTCGGTGCTTGTCGTATTCGGCCGAAGCGGCTTCGGCGTTGGCCTTCGCTTTGCCTTTCACCTTCGCCAAACGCTCTTTGAGATCCATGGCCGTGCGATCGGCGGCGCTCAAATTCTTTTGGATCGTCGCTCGCGCCTCGGCTCGCGCGGGGGCAGCTTTGGCATCGGCGATCCGCAATTGGCGAGCGGCTTCCGCTTTGGCGTCATCTGCGGCGCGTTCGACAGCGGCCGCCTTGGCAGCGGCCTCGGCCTTGGTCTTCGCGGCCAGCTCTTCACCGTCGTCGCAGGCGATGCCCGTGACGCTCACCAACACCAGAGTCCAAAATGCGCGCGCTAGGTTCATGATTTCCTCAGCCTAGCAAGAACCGCCGAGGGTTGCGCCAGCGCTTCTCGAAGCGGCTCAGAGCCCGTAGCGTGCGGCCGCGCCGGTCGGTGCGGGCCTGGCAGCGGGCCACTTGCGACCGGGCGCCGGGCGTGCCGACGGCTCGGCCTCGATGGCTGGCGGCTTGGGCGTGGCCACTGACCCTTCCGCGCTGAGCGGAGCAGCTGGTTGCACAGCGGGCGGGGCGGAGGAGAGCTGCTCGCTCGAACGCACGACCGCCGACCTGGACGAGCGCGGTGTCGACGCGGTTGGACGCAGCGTGTCGCGGATCTGTAGCTGCCAAAACGCGATCGATGCCGCGGCGAGCACGAGGGCCGTCGCGAACAGCCCCAGCTTGACCGGCAGCGACACGCCGGTTTGCGGTGCGCGTGCTTCGACGGTCAGTTCGATGCCCGACTGCAAGCGTTGCCGTTCCGGCGGCGCCGGGCGCACCAGGCTGCGCAGCGCGTTTGCTAGCTCCAGCACCGACTGAAAGCGATCTTCGGGCTTCTTGCGCAGGCAGAGTTGAATGATGACGTTCAATTCTTGGGGCGCGTCCGGCAAAAAATCGAGCAACGAGGGCGGATCTTCGTTCAACACCTTCTGGTACATGACCGCGACGCTCTCGGCCTGGAACGGGCAGCGCCCAGTCAGCAGCTCGAACAAGATCGTGCCCAAGGACCAGATGTCGGCGCGCGCGTCGAGGTTCGGCTCCGCACGTATCTGTTCGGGCGCCATGTACGAGGGAGAACCGATCACCGCCCCGCCTTTGGTCAGCGTGGTGCGCTTGGCCTCTCGGATCGTCGTTCCGAGGTCCTTGGAGATGCCAAAATCCAAGATTTTGAGCACGACCCCCTCGGGCGTAAGCGCCAGATACAGATTTTCCGGCTTCAAATCGCGGTGAACGATGCCGAGGCCGTGCGCCTCGATCAAGCCTTCACACGCCTGCAGCAGATACCCCACCGCCTCCGCCATGGGCAACGCCGCGCGTTGCTCGAGCAACGCGGCCATGTCCCCGCCACGCAGCTTTTCCATCACGATGTATGGAGCGCCGTTTTCCAGACGCGCGACGTCCAACACCCGGACCACGTGCACGCTTTGCATCCGCGCCACAGCGCGCGCTTCGAACAGCAGGCGTGACACGACTGCCTCGTTGGCAGCAAAATCGTCACGCACCACCTTGATCGCAACCGGTGCGTCCAACTCCAAATGCGTCGCGCTCAGCACGATACCCATGCCGCCTGCGCCGAGAAAGCCGTCGATACGGTACTTTCCGTCCACAATCGCACCCGGTTCGAGCGCCGGGCGTTCGGAAGGCTGCTGCGGGGCAGGGGAGGGCGGGATCTTGTTGATGGTTCGAGGCACGCGCTGCTGCCCTTCAAAGCAAGAGCGATGCCTATCTGTGGCAGGACTCGCGACCACTACCTCGCGCGCGGATTATGGCGAAATGCCTCACCTCGTCGCTGCTAGCGGAGAGGTCAGCGTCCGCCTAAAATCGCGTCCGCGCCAGATCCAAGTGCGGGCTGTAGGGGAACTGCAGGGACGACGCGCGGCGTTTCACGCATTGGTTGAGCGCGCTGTCGGCGGGTTGCGAGGCCACGCTCGCGCCGACGACACGGCCGCCCTTGATCGCCACGCAAACCTCGAGCGCCGTGTGCTCGGGGACCGCGCAGCTGCTGAGCCATGCACCGTTTTCGAGGACTGCGGCGATTGCTTGCGTGGGCAGATCAGCGCTGCGGTTGCCACCCGTGAAGTCGACATCCTGGCTCGCAGAGGCGAGCGCGGCTTCACAGGAGGGGAGGCCACTTGCGACGGGCGCGAGTGCCGCAGCGGGAGCAGGAGCGAGCGCAGGGGCAGCGGGAGCAAGAGCGGCAGCGGGAGCAAGAGCGGCAGCGGGAGCAGAAGCAGGAGTAGGAGTAGACGGGAGAGAAAGAGAGGGCACTGGCCAGTTCATGGGCTCGGACTCGGCGAGGCGCGAGCGCGGGCGAGTACGAGCGCGAGTGGGCTCGAGCGTGTGAGCGCGACTGCGGAATGGAGGTTCGGCGGCGGGTGGCTCGGGCTCGGGCTCGGGCTCGGGCAATGGCGCTTCGATGCTTGCGATCGCTTCGACGGCTGCGATCGCGTTCGGCGCCGTCGTGGGGGGCTCGCCCATCGGCGGGGAGGGCTCGGGCGCGACGGGCGCGGGCAACGGGCGCCACCATGGTCGGACCGTGGCAGGCGGAGCAGGCGCGATGGGGGCGAGCGCTGCTTCGGCTTCTGGCAGCGCACTTGGTTCGTGGTGGCGGACGAATTCGTACACGAGCCCGCCGATCACGAGCCAATAGATCAGCGCCGGCAGGGCGAACTTCGGTAGCCGTGGCCGCGCGCGACGGGCGGGAGCGGCCTCCTCGCGCAAGCGAATGCGCGGGCGAAGTGCGAACTCGACGGGCATGAACGTGGCGGATGCTGCTACGGAGCCGCGCGCGGAACAAACCTTTCTCGACAATCAGCACAGAAATGGCGACAGCAGCGGCCGCGCGCGGTAATTTCGGCCGCCATGAAGACCGACCCGCGCGTGGATGCGTACATCGCCCAGGCTCCGCCGTTCGCTCAGCCCATCCTAGAGGAGGCTCGCGCTCGCGTGGGTAAAGCGTGCCCCAGCGCGGAAGAGACGATCAAATGGAATGTGCCGTTCTTCCTCTTGGGCGACAAGATCTTGGCCAGTATGGCGGCCTTCAAGAAGCACGTGAAAGTCGGGGTGTGGACCGGAATGATGCCGAAGTTCGCGGACGTGAGTGACGTCGAAGATCTGCCTCCCGCCAAAGACTTTGCCCAGCAACTGCTGACCGCTGCCGGGGCGATCGATGGCGCGATGACCTCCAAGCCCAGCAAGGAAGCCGCCAAAGCACCCGTGAAGGCGGCAAAGGTCGCGAAGAAGGCCCCTGCGAAGAAGGCTCCTGCGAAGAAGGCTCCTGCGAAGAAGGCTCCTGCGAAGAAGGCTCAGCGCAAGAGCAAGTGAGTCGTGAGCCTCAACCCCAGAATCGAGTGAGCGAATCGCGTCCAGCTGCGTGCGCACTTCGATCGTTGGTGCTTCGCGCAGGGTTTTGAACACGACGCAGTAACGCTCGGTGAGCGCCACCAGCTTTCGCACTTTGTCTGCAGGCGTCTCGGTATCGATGTCGAACAGCAGGCGGATGCGAGAGAACCCGACCAATGCGTCGCGATCGACGCCTAGCGTGCCACGAAAATCCAGATCCCCCTCGGCGGACACGAGCGCGGACTTCAGCTCGATGCCCATCGCGGTCGCGACCGCGGCCAGCGTAACGCCCCGCGCAACCCACGAGTGCCTCGAGCAGCATGTCCGAAAGGCGCCGGTCGTGTATCCTCCTTCTGGATGATGAAAGATCGCGGCTTTGCGCTTCGCTGGTGGGTCTCGCTCGGGGTGAGTGGCGTCATGGCAGCGTGCGCGACGCCGGCTGCGCACTCGCCGCTGTCAGTGCCCGCACCTGCGGCGAGCTCGGCGGGCACGGGCGGTGGAATTTCCGAGCTGGGGAGCTTCCAAGATCACGGCGTGCCGAACGGCGTGGTGATTTGGTTGCGCGTGCCGGCCGCCGGTCGCGATGGTCCGCTGCTCGGCACGTTGATCGGGGTCGGATCGATGCTCGATCCGAGCCAGGTGTTGGCGAACAAGCTCGGCGCGCCATTGAGTCGCTTGGTCGACTTGTCGAAGCCGATCGACCTTTTGGTGTCCGGACTCGACGATGGCCCCGTGCGCCTCGCACTCGCCGCCAACATCGTCAATTCGAACACGTTCATCGCGCAGTTGCGTGCGGACTTTCAGATCGTGCACAAGGGGCGGGGGCGCTGGCAGCTCGTGCCGAACGCGAAATCGACGCCGAATGCACTCGGCTGTGAGCTTTGGCATGCGGCTGAGCCGGTCGGCGCTCGACTGGTCTGCGCCACGCAGCCTGCGCTGATCGAACAGCAGGGCGAGTTTTTCATGGCCGCCGCCCGAAGCAGCGTCGATCGTGCCAACTTCCACGCGGAGCTTCCGGGCAGCGCCGCGCGACTCGCGCTGCAAAAGAGCGCCGATGATGAGGCGCGAAAGGAACAGCAGACCGCTGCCAACGATGATGCCGCCACGCGCTCGGGGCGAGCACTGGGTCGCAAGATGATCACTGACCTGGGCCTCGACCTCAGCGGCATCAGTTGGGATCTGATGCTGCAGCGAGACTCGGTGGAGATCTCGCAGGTGATCGGCTTCTCCCAATCCAGCTCGCTGCTTTCGGCCACATTTTCGGGACGCGTGGGCCCGCCGAAGCCGGTCCCGGAGGCGTTCTGGCAGCTGCCTAGCGACAGCGACTTCTCATTGTACTCGGAGGGCGCCGAGCGAGAGCCGATGCGCCGATTCGCAGAGTCGTGGATCCAAGCGCTGAGGGCCGCGACCGAAGTGGACAACGAGTATGAGCTGCCGCCTGCCGTTCTGGATCGATTGACCCACGTCGTCGATAGCTCGTTGCTACGTGGCGGAGGCTTCGAGGTTGCCTACGGGGTAGACCTCGACCGCGCGGCACGGGCGCTGAAGGAGGCTGCTGAGCGCGCAAGCGACCGCGGTCCTCGCTCGGGTAGCGCGGACCCGGCGCTGAGAAAAGCCCAGGCGGAGCTGGGCGGCTGGGCCTTGCTCGGTCTCGAGGACGACTCGCAGGCCTTCCTGCAGGCGTTGCGCGAGGCGCTGCGCATCGCTACCGACAAGACCCCGTATCCGCGCAAGAAAGGGGCAAAGCCCCGCCCGCCTTCGGTCTCGAGCTACGAACTTGGCGAGCTTCCGCTGCCGCCATCGGCTGGGTTACCTCAGGAGGCGCTGCACGTCGTGCTGCACACCAAACCAAACCCGAAATACCTGGCCTCGAAAGCCACGCCGCCGGCTCCCCCGCCGAGCACGTGTCACCTGATCGCCGTAGCGGACGCGGCGCAGCACCTGTGGTTGGTCCTCTCGCTCGATGAAGCACAGGCCTTGGCGCGCATGCGCGCCGTGCTCAGACCCGAGCCAGCAAAGACGCTCGGCGCGAGCGATGAGCTGCGACAACTGGCCAAGCAGCCCCTCGCGGGGATTGGCTTCGGCACGTTGGCGGGCGCGACTGGGCTTACCCTGTCGGCCGAGTCGAAGTCGAAGGTGCTCGCGTCTCGGCGTAGCTTGAAGCGCCTCTGGGCGCTGCCCAAGCGAGGCAGCACCCGTTTGCCGATCTGGATCACGCGTGCAGAGTTGCCCAAAGGCGAGCGCCGCATCGCCCTCAACCTGCGACTGAACCCGGATGCCATCAGCGACATATTGGCGACATTCATCGCGCTCGGCGCCGACCCGGTCGCGGCCGAACGCAAGTGAGCGACGAGCTGCGGAAGCTCGGTCCTGAGCCAACTGTGGCGGCGCGCCGCCCACCCGTGTGAGCGGCGCGCGCCCTCGCTACTCGGGCAGTGATTCGCCGGAGCCGCCCATTTCTTTGGGGAAATCGCGCTGTTTCGGTAGGCCATCCTTTAGCCGCAACACGCTGTCTTGGTAGTTCACGTGCAGCATGGCCTTGAAGGAGAGCTCGGGGAGCACCGCAGCGTAGACGTCGATCAGTTCCCAGCCGGGGTGCTCGGTCAACACGTGCCCGCCGCAGCTCTTGCACCACTTGCGAATGCTGCGCGGGGTCTTGCTGAACGACGCGAGCTGATCCGCGCCGCGCGTGATGGTGACGGCTTGGATTGGCCAGAGAGTGAACGCGTTCACCGGACTGGCGGACCACTTTTGGCACGATTCGCAATGACAATAGCCCATGGCGGCGGGCTCACCCGTGACCCGAAGCTCGACGGCACCACAGAAACAACGCCCCTGATACTGATTCTCGCTCGACATAGCTGTTCTCCCTTGGGCGAAATCGCCCGCGACGAACGCTATCTAGGGAGGCAGGGCTCACTCGAGAATGGCTGCGCGTCCGGCGTGCACTACCGCAAACCCGAGCCCGGCTCGGCGCCGGCTCGTCGGTAAAGAGCGGGGGCGACGCCCACCCAGCGTTTGAACGCGCGACTCAGCGCGGCTTCCGACCCGTAGCCGACGCGCTCCGCAATTTCAGCCAGGCCAGAGTTATTCGTGCGTAGCGCCACTGCGGCCAGCTGGATGCGCCACTGCGCCAAGTATTGAATCGGGGGGACGCCCACGAAATGAGTGAAGCGCTCGGCCAGCATGGACCGCGACATGCCCACTTCCTTCGCCAGCTCTTCTAGGCTCCACGGATGCGCTGGGCGCTGATGCAGCTTCTGCAGCGCGCGGCCGATCTGCTCGTCGCGCAAGCCGGCGAACCAGCCCGCGTTCTCGGCTGGTAAGGCTGCGACGTAGCGGCGTACGACCTCGATGAACAGCAATTCACTGAGTCGCGACAGAACGCAGTCGCTGCCGGCCTTGGGCGCGCTCGATTCGGCCACGGCCAGATCGACCAAATGTCGCAACACCGTGCCGCTCTCGCCGGTGCCGCACAGGTGCAGAACGCGCGGGAGCGCGGCCAGCAGCGGATTGAATGGGCGCGCGTCACAGCCCAAAAAGCCGCAAATGAACTGCGTTCTCTGCGCGCCGCCGCCGTCGATGGCAATCGCAATCGGCAATGGGCTCCGGCTGGCGCGCTCGTGCGGTGTGAGGTCGAGCTCGGCACGCATGCCCGGCGCGCTCGAAATGACGTGCGGATCTCCTTGCGGGAAGACGATGATATCGCCCGCTTGCAGCCGGATCGCGGGCTCGCCGAGCAAGCCGCCCCAGCACGAGCCGGCGGTGATCACGTGGTATTCGATCACGTGCTCGACGCCGGGCATGATGTGCGGTGCGACCGCCGCGGCCGGCGGTGCCTCGGTGACCCAGGGCTCCGAAGCATCGATGGCGAAGAAGACTGCGCCCGTGAGCCGCACGGCACGAAGGACGTCCGACAACGTGTCCGTGACCGACCGCCGCTCAGCGGCCGGCGCTGCCTTGGCCGGGCGCTCGGCGACGAAAGGCAAGCTATTGGGACGCTGAGTCATGACGAAGCCGAGCCGGTCAGTGGTCATTGGCACGTTTCCCAAGCGCGCTCAATCGTGGTCTGATGAATCGTGTTGCGCTTTCCTCGGGTGCTGTGGGCGGTCGCGTTGCTCTCGGTATTGCTCGCGTTGCCTTCGCTGTTCGCAGAATTCTACGGCGATGACCAAGCCATGGTCTTGACCATCGAGGGCGTCGCGCCGGCGCCCATCCCCGGGCCGTTTCACCTCTATTCCTTCATGACCGGCGCGCCCGGGGAGCGCGACTGGCTAGTTCGGCAGAGCGCGCTGCCCTGGTGGTCAGTGCCTGGCCTTCGGCTATCGTTCTTTCGGCCGTTGTCGAGCGCGCTCCTGGTTTTGGATCACGCGCTCGCCGGGCGACACCCGCTCCTTTACCATGTGCATTCGATCGCCTGGTACGTGCTCGGCGTGCTCGCCGCGGCGCTACTCTTTAGGCGGCTATTACCGGAGCGCGAAGCGGCGCTGGCGGCCTGTTTGTTCGCTGTCTCACCCGCGCACTGGATGCTTGCCGCATGGCCCTCGGCACGGCACGTTGCCATTTCGGGCGCGCTGGCCGTGATCGCCCTTTTGCTTCATCTCGAAGCGCGTGAGCCGAGCGAAGGCCGCTCACCTTGGCTGGCTTGGGCGAGCCTCGCCTGCGCGGCGCTCGCGCTGTGTGGTGGCGAGACGGCGCTCGGGCTATTCGGCTATGTCGCGGCCTATGAGCTGATTGGACGTCGTGAACCGCTTGCGCTTCGCCTGCGCGCATTGGCCCCTTGGGGCGCGCTACTGTTCGCCTATGCGGCCCTGTACAAGGGGCTCGGCTTCGGGGTGCGCGGTGCCGGCGGGTACGTCGATCCTATCGCGCAAGCCGGCAGCTACCTCCAGCTGCTGCCTGCTCGTGTCGCCGTTTACATGGCTGCCGCGCTGTTCTGCATTCCGTCCGAGCTGTCGATGCTGTTGCCGAAGCTCGGCGGGATCCTGGCTGCGCTCGGAGTCGGCGCCGGGCTAGCTTTCGCGGGCTTGTGGCGACGAGCCACGTGGGCCTTGGACGCAGAGCTCGAACGGAACTTTGCTTGGTTGCTGGTCGGGGCGGTATTGGCCGTATTACCCGGGGCGGCGAGCATGACGGGCGACCGCGTGCTGTTTCTGTCGAACCTGGCGCTGAGCGCGGGCCTGGCTGTCATCCTCTTGCACGCGGGGCGCGCGGCCCAGCCGGCAATCCTCACCTGGCTGGCTCGTGCTGGGGTGGCGCTGTTTGCCCTGGTTCATGTCGTCTTGGCGCCGTTGTCGTTTGCCTTCGGCGCATGGCAGCTAGCCGCTTCGTCCCGGGCGGCGCTAAAGGCGGCTGCGAACGCCGAGATCCCCGTGCGAGCTGGGATGACCGTGGCCGGGATTGGTCTCGCCGACCCCTTGATCGGGATGTACCTGCCGGCCAGTTTGCTTATCGCGCGGCGCCCCGAGCCCCGTCCGGTCGCGATGCACTTACTCTCGACGTCCGCCCACGATCATCGCCTGAAGCGAACCTCGGAGCGCAGCCTCGAAATTACGGTCTTGGACGGCACGCTTCTGGAGGGTGCGCTCGAGTTCTTGTTCCGGCCGGCGAGCGCGCCGTTGCGAGCCGGCGAGCTCGTGCCGCTGGCGGCTTGGACCGTGCAGATCCTGGAGGAAAGCGCCGGGCGCCCCAGCCGTTTCTCGGTCGCGTTCGATCGTTCGCTCGACGATCCTAGCCTCACGTTTCTGATTTGGAAAGACGGGGCATTGCGCTCGCTCGCGCCGCCCCGACTGGGCGAGGAGCTGCTCGTGAAGCACGAGGCCGGCCCCATGGGCATCTAGCCGGCGAGGCGATAAAGTCAGCGCGTATCCAGTCCGCGCGCCGAATGTTCGGCACGGCTCCTGCAAACCAAACGCAGAAAGAGTCTCAGACCTTAAGAGCCGCTGGCTCGGGAATATTCTTGTCCAAAGCAAAGCACGCACGCAAACCGGGCTTCGATCAAAGGCTTTGGCATCGCTTCTGGCACATCGCTCGACCATTTTGGTTCCACGACCAGAAGTGGCTGGGACGTGGCCTGCTGGCGCTGCTGGTGATTCTGCTGCTGGGACGCACCGAGTTCGTGGTCGTGTTCAACGAGCAGTCAGGTGAATTTACCTCCGCGCTCGCGGCCAAGGACTCCGTGCGCTTCTGGCACTCCATGCGCGTGTTCGGGGGGGCACTGCTGGTAGCGGTGCCGATCTACGGTTTTTTTTACTACGTGCGCGACCGCCTGGGGATTGCGTGGCGCCGCTGGCTCACCCATGACTTTTTGCACCGCTACCTGAGCCAACGTGCGTTCTACGATCTCACCTCGAACGAGAGCATCGACAACCCCGATCAGCGCATCGCCGAGGACGTGAACGCGTTCACGCAGAAATCGCTCAGGTTCTTGCTCGAGCTCGTGGGTGCCACCCTGCAGCTGATCGCCTTCAGCGGCGTGTTGTGGTCGATCTCGCGGACCTTGGTCTGGGTGTTGCTGGCTTATGCCTTCGCGGGCACGGTGTTCACGTTCTTCGTCTTCGGCAAACCGATGATCGGCCTGAATTTCCAGCAGCTGCGCCGTGAAGCCGATTTTCGTTTCAGCTTGATTCGGATTCGGGAAAACGCCGAGGGCATCGCCTTCTATGGCGGTGAGAAACGCGAAGGGGCGCACGTCAAAGAGCGCTTCGCGCGGCTATACGAGAACTATACCCGCCTGCTCAAGCGCACGCTGGGACTGAACTTGTTTCAGTATTTGTACAGCTTCCTGACCTACGCCCTCCCCAGCGTGATCATCGCGCCGCGCATCATCTCCGGGGAGCTCGAGGTCGGGCGCGCGGTGCAGGCGGGCGGCGCGTTCGCCGCCATGCTCGGCGCGCTGACCGTGTTCGTCGACAACTTCGAGGCACTCAGCGCTTTCGCGGCGGGAATCGAGCGCCTGCACGCCTTCAAGCGCGTGCTGGTCGCTGAAAACAGCGCTCCCGATCCGAGCAAAGCTTGGATCACACGCGTCCCGAACGAGCGCCTGGAGCTCGACGCCGTGACCTTGCAGACACCGAACCACGAACGCACCTTGATGCGTGACGTATCGCTCGTGGTCGCCGAGGGACAAGGCCTGGTGATCGTGGGCGCGAGTGGCGGGGGCAAGAGCTCATTGCTGCGTGCCGTGGCCGGGCTATGGCGTGCCGGCTCCGGCACGATTCACTACCCGGATCTCGAGCACATGCTGTTCTTGCCGCAGCGCCCGTATATGATTTTGGGCACGCTGCGCCACCAATTACTGTACCCGCGCATCAATCGCGAGGTCAGTGACGACGAGCTGCAAACACTGCTAAGTGCCGTGAATTTGCCCGATTTGGCCACCCGCTGCGGCGGCTTCGAGGTCGAGGTCGACTTTGCCAAAGTACTCTCGGGGGGTGAGGCGCAACGCTTGGCCGTCGCGCGCGTACTTTTGGCCAAGCCTCGCTACGCGGTGCTCGACGAAGCGACCAGCGCGCTCGACGCCGAAAACGAGATGCGCATGTATCAGGCGCTGCGCGCCCTCGACATTACGCTCGTCAGCGTGACTCACCACCCAGGCGTGCTCAAATACCACCGCCACGTGCTCGAGCTGGTGGGCGATGGCAGTTGGTCGTTGCGTGATGCCGAAGGCTACGCGATCGACGAGAAGTTCGAGCTCGAGCTGCCGGTTCCGCAAAACGCGTAACGTCCCGGTGACGAGCCGATGCCTGCTCCGTTGCATACCGGCTAATATTGAGTCTGGAGTGTTTCAGAACGCCACAGCTCGGACTGAGTGCTAGACACGCGCACAATCATGCCCTATGTAGGTACTCGGATTGCGACTTGTTGTCGCAGTGGGCCCCGGGACTGGGCAAAGGTGCCACTTGAGCTCGAGGGCGCGGCGTTTTTTCACACGGGAAGCGAGGGATGAGATGAAAACCCCGGTTGAACAGGCGAGCTCGCAAGTAGGGCGTGACAACACGTCAGAGGCCAACGAGTCGAGTCGTGCTTTCGCGCGCTTATTGCGCGAGCATGCAGCCGGATTTGCCTTGGTCAAGCGACTCAGCAGTCGCTCGGTCGGTCTCGAGGGAGACGAGATCGAGCCGATCAGCATCCGCTCGACGCAGGTGCTGAGAGAATGGTCGGCGCTCCATGCGGCGCTCCAAGAAGTCGTCCAGACGCAAACACTCGCAGTGAGCGATGGCGCCGACTCGAGCGATCTCGCCGAAGCCATGTCGGCGCTCGAGGCCATCAACCCGGGCAGTCCGGAATGGGGCCCGGGCTTGCTGCTGGTGAGCGAGCTGGTAGAGGCCGAGAGCGTCAGAGCGTGGCAGCAGCCTGCCGAGAGCCGTTGAAGCACGGCTTTCGCTGCTAGCTTCGATTCAGGGCTCAGGTCCGGACTACGTGTTTGCCCGCGGTCCGGACGCGCCCCGCCGCTGCTACTTGCAGTGGCTCGCGGGCCGATAGAAAAAGTAAGTTGCCGTGTAGTCCACGCGCGCTGTCGCGCCAACGTGGGCAGCGTCGCAGCCGCTGCTCGGGGCCAGCCCGCCTAGCGTTTCCAGCCGTTGAATGTAGCTCACGTCGTCCATTTGTCCTTTGCCGTCGTGCGCGCTGGCCTGGAGCAGGAGCTCGGGGATCGCGTCCGTGCGTGCGCTGAATTCCTCGAGCTTCTTGGCTACGACTTTGCTCTGGTCGCTCACGGCCTCCCAGGTCGGGCCGCCATAGTGCTTCACGACCAAGCGACCCTTGCGGTCGAAGAGATTTGCCTCGGGCGCTTGAAACGTCCAAGCGTAGCCAGTCTCGGTCGCTTGGCAGGAGTAGATCTGTACGCCGATCGCGTCGTAGTAAAATGCCAACCGATTATCCTCGGGTGCTGCCAACTTCGGGCTCGGTAGCTCGGGGAAGCTCTTGAGTTGTTCGTCTCGAGCGCTGACCGATTCGGAGTCTGCCGTGGCGCGAGTGCTATCGCTCGGCTCCGCCGCCGAGCAAGCGCAGACGAGGGACATACCAGTAGCCAAAATCGAAAACAAACCATGGACTTTGAACATGTAATTCTCCAGGACCTGTCGCGTTGACAGGTCAGTGATTGGACTCCCATCGATGAGTCCCCTCGACGCTTGCATCGCGACGGCTGTCCCGAGCTCCTGCGCCGTCCAGCACTACGGACAGCGCGGCAGCGCGTTTCGGTGGCCATCGTCGCCCCGGCAACCGCCAGGGCGAGTCGCCGTTTTTTCGGGCCGCTCTCGGACTATTTCCGGAATGTGGCGAAACCGGCCGCCGGCGCAGGCGTATTCCATGAGCAGCGCACGGAGACACACGCAGGGATGGCCACAATCGTCGGGAAATTGCCGCGGGACTTGGGGGTTGCTTCGGCTCCCCCGTCCGAGCGAATGACTGCGCGCGCCGCGACGCACGGCACCGGCGCGCAGGCGAACGCGGCCATGGAGCGCTACGCGCAAGGGGACGAATCCGCGTTCGCGAGTGTCTATGACTCCGTGGCCCCGCGCGTCCACGCCTACCTACTGCGGCAGACCCGCGATCGCGTGATTGCAGACGACCTCTTGCAGCAAACCTTGCTGCAAATGCACCGCAAGCGCGGCACCTACGCAGTTGGGTTGCCCGTGCTGCCGTGGGCTTTCGCGATCGCGCGCCGCTTGTACATCGACGAATGCCGACGCCGTAAGACGGACGCTCTGTGGAGCGCTCGCGACGTGGGTGAAGACGATCGCCTGGTCTGGACCTCACCCGACGACGAAGTCGCCTCGCGCGAGGCCGCGCGTCTGGTCGAGGCAGAGCTGGCTCGCATGCCCGGCAACCAACGAGTGGCGTTCGAGCTGCTCAAAGTCGAGGGCCTTTCGCACCAAGAGGCCGCGCACGTGCTCGGCACCACGGTGAGCGCCGTCAAGCTGCGCGCATTTCGCGCCTACGCCGCGATTCGCGCGGTGCTTGGGCGCCCGCTCGAGCCCGCAGCCGTCGTCAAGCAACGCCGCAAGGCGTGAGCCTTGCGTTGCTGGAGCCACGAATGTCCGATTCCAAGCCCCCGACCTCAGGAGTCAGCACGGGCTCGGCTGACGCGCAGCTGCGCGCACGCGTGATCGCCCTGAGCGCGCGGGAGGCGTCGCCCACCCGTGCTCAGCTCTCCCTGCGTCATCGCATCGTGCTCGGTATTGTGATGCTCGTACCGCTGCTCATGTTCATCGCCTGGGGAGGAATTCGCATCGGGCCGCGGCCCGAGCGGCTCGTGCTGCAGACCGCGCTGGGCTCCGCAGTTTTGGCAGCGGGCTTTGCGATCGTGGGCATTGGTCGCGGTCGGTCCATGTTGGGACGGCCGCGAGCATGGCTCTTGACGCAGGTACTGCTCACGCCCGCGCTGCTCTTCGGCTGGCGGGTGCTGAGCAGCGCTCGCTATCCCAACATGATGGCTCAGTGGCTCGATCGGCCCGGGTTCCGTTGCTTCACCCTGAGCCTAGTTTTGGCGCTCGTTCCGCTGCTGGGGGTGCTTTGGTTGCGTCGCGGCAGCGATCCGCTGCATCCACATCTGACTGGCGCGGCCTCGGGCGCGGCGGTTGGTGCGGGCGTCTGGGTGCTCGTCGACCTGTGGTGTCCGGTGAGCTATCTGCCGCACTTGCTGCTCGGTCACGTGCTGCCGCTCCTGCTTTTGATCACGCTTGCTGCGCTGCTCGGCAGTCGCATCATCGGCGTTGGCAGAGGCGGCGCGCCGCTGGCTGGCCGCTGAGGGCCCTCGCGCGGCGCCGGCTTCTCGGTTATTGCACCGTCTGACAGTACGGAAAGCAGGACCGGCATGGACATCGACCTCGGCAACGAGCCAGAAAAAGCTGCCACGGAGCTCCCAACCCTGGGGCGTGCGCCCTGGCTCGCAGCCCTCGGAGCGGCCATTGCGCCTTGCCCCGTGGACAGCGATCCCGACATCCTGGCCTCGTTCTCTCGAGATCAGGCGCCGTTGGCTCCCGCCGGTACCGCCGCCGCGCTAGTCCGCGCGCGCTCCACGGCGGATGTGATCGCCACGCTGCGCTTCGCGCACGAGCGACGGATCCCGGTCGTCACGCGCGCCGCGGGCACGGGTCTCGCCGGCGGTGCGAACGCGACGGACGGTTGCATCTTGCTCTCGGTGCTGAGCTTGAATCGGATCTTGAGCATCGATCCAGCGACGCGCACCGCGGTCGTGGAACCCGGCGTGCTGAATGGCGCCTTGGCCGCTGCCGTCGCAGAGCGCGGCCTATTTTACGCGCCGGACCCCGCGAGCCGCGAGATTTCCACGATCGGGGGCAACATCGCGACCAATGCCGGTGGCGCTTGCTGTCTGAAATACGGCGTGACTGGCGATCACGTGGCACAGCTCAAGGTCGTGTTGCCGGATGGGACGCTGCTGCGCACGGGCGGGCTCAGCACCAAGAACGTGGCGGGCTTGGATTTGACGCGCCTGCTCGTGGGCTCGGAGGGCACGCTGGCCGTGATCGTGGAGGCGACGGTTCGGCTGCTGCGCGCTCCGCGCCCGGCTTCCACGCTGCTCGGCTTCTTCGATACTTTGACCGACGCCGCCGCGGCGATCGCCGCCATGGACTCGAGCGCCGATTTGTCGCTGCTGGAGATCATGGATCGCGTGACGCTGACGGCGGTCGAGGAGCTCGTGCACATGGAGCTCGATACGAGCGCCGCGGCGCTGGTAATCGCACAGAGCGACGCCGTCGACGCGAAAGAGGCCATCGCTCACTGCGCGAAGCTGTGCCAGGCTCACGCTGCACGCAGCGTCACCAGCACGGACGACGCACAGGAAGGCCGAATGTTGTTGGCCGCACGGCGGATGGCGCTGCCCGCCCTCGAGCGGCTGGGCAGCACGCTGCTCGACGACGTCGCGGTTCCCCAGCCGGCGCTGGTGGAAATGATTCGCCGCATCGGCAGCGTGGCCGAGCAATCGGGCCTGGTCATCGCTACCTTCGGCCACGCGGGCGACGGCAATTTGCATCCCACGATCGTCTTTCAACCGAGCCAGAAGGACCTGGCGCTGGCCGCCTTCGACTCGATCGTGCAGGGCGCGATCGAGCTGGGAGGGACGATCAGCGGCGAGCACGGCATCGGATCGCTGAAGCAGCGCCATCTGGGCGCCATGATCGGCGAGGCCGAACGCGCGCTACTCGCGCGCATCAAGCAAGCGTTCGACCCGCATGGGATCCTGAACCCAGGTAAAGCGATCTGAGCGCTGCGCGGCCGGCCGCGCGTGTCAGCCCGGCAAGTGTTCGATCTCCGGCCTTGACTCGAAGAACTTGTTGTTGTCGGGCGAGTTGTAACGACGATAGTCGATCGCCCAAGGAATGATCTGGCTCTTGTGATCTTTGTATTTGACGGTGATGGCCATGGGCGTCACCGAGCGGTAGCTGCTGTCGACGGGGATGTCCTTGTTGTCGCTGCCGCCGGCCGAGAACAGCGTGATCAAAAGCTGGTGCGCGTCGTCGTACACGCGGCGGAAGCCCTCGTTGACCTTCTCGTGACCGCGCACCAACGTGTGGCAACCGATGCGCTGCAAGAACGCTTGGCTTTGGAGTCGGCCGAACGGAAAGCGCGACGACTGCTCTTGCAGGGCAGCGGGGATCACGTCGGCCGAGCTCGGGTCGCTCCACATCATCTGGAAACGAATGTCCCAATCGTTGAGGCTGGACAGATCCTTGTACTTTTCTTTGAGCAGCAGATCGCGCGCGATCCCGCCGTGCACGAACAAAAGGCGCTCGAAAAACAGCATGTTGGGCAAAGCGTCGAACAACTGCATGTAGTGGGCGAACACGTCTTGCGACAGGTGCGGCTTGAGCGTGTTCATCGCCTCACTCGGACGCACGGCGCCGAGCACCCGGCCTTGGTGCTCGATGTAGTATTCGTGGTTGCCCCGCAGCAGATACACATGGTCGGGCGCGCGCAGAAACAGCTGCATGGCGGAACGAAGCACGCCTTGATAACTGAACATGCCGCGATCGATGTAGTCGCCCAGCAGCACCAGCTTGGGCTCGGGATTGTGCTCCGGATCAGCCACGAACTTGTTCACCTTGGCGAAGAAGTCCGACTGCATCAGGACGGCCTTCAAGCAGCTGTAGCAACCGTGTAAATCGCCTACCACGATCAGCTCGTACTCACGGCCAGGCTTCGGCGCGAGCACGTGCACGTGCCCGTCGAGGAAGGGCTCCACGCCCTGAAACTCGGCGACGTTGCGCTTGCCTGCGAGCTTGCCTGCGCCTGCCGCTCGTTGCTTGTCGAGTTGCGCGATCACACGGTCGATCAGCTTGCGATCGGAATCGACCTGTTGCGCTAGGCGGGTGGGATCGCTCGTGTAGTGATATTCGAATTGCTGGAAAAATGGGTGGTTCTCCAGGCTCGGCACCAGCTTTTCGTCGCTTCCAACAGCGCTGGTTCGGATATCGTTCTCGTCTTCGAGCAGCTCCACGCCCAGATCGGCCTCGAGCAAGGCAGCGAGCTCGCCGCGGAATTTGAGCTCCGCCGGGTGGACCTGACCATCGGCATGAATGAGCTCGTCGATCGTGCTCATGAGCTGCTCTTGGTTCGTCAGGTCGAAGCCCTTGAAGATCTCGAAGCAGCGCAGCTTGAGCTTTCCGTGCACGAAGGTGTTCTGCGCCTCGCCCTCGGCGACAGCTTCCGTGAACAGGTCTTTGACCTGGCGATTGATGCCGTCGAAGACTTCGTGAAAATGATTGGTGAACTTGCTGACGAGCTCGGCGCGCAGTTTCTGGTCCGACTCCGGGACCGCGTCGTGCACGCGGTGCTCGATCAGCCTGCGCACGTAATTGCGGACGAATTCCTTCTCCGCGTCGTCGAAATCCCCGTCGATGTATCCAAAGGTGGTCAGGTAGAAAATGACCGCGCGCATTTGTTTGTCGGCAGTCGGCCCGTCTTGGCTGAACTTCAACATGATCCAAAAACGATAGGTCCCCTCAACGGAAGGATCCAGCGCAATGGCAATACCGCTCCGGATTTCGAAGCTCGCGCCCGGGATTTCAAGGCCAATCGACCGGCGAGCCGCGTCGGGTCGCAGCCACGGGAATCAGCCTCGAATGCGTGATAGTGAAAGATCGGCGCTCGATGAGAAACCCATTGTCCGACCACTCCGCACGGCGCGCGCGCGTTCGGCTCTTGCCGCTGTTGCTGCTCTCGGCGAGTCCGCTCGCAGTCGCCTGCCGCAGCAGCGCCCATGTCACGAGCGGTGCTGGGAATGGCGCCGCCTCCGCGGGGGCTTCGGCCGCACAGTCGGGCGCGCCCGCGTCCGACGGCGGCGCCGTGGGCCAAGCGTCGGGTGGCGCTGGAAGCAGTGGCGTCAGCAGCAGCAGCGCCGGGGCCAGCGCTGGCGGTGCTCCCGGCGCGGGCACGTCGGGCACGAGCAACGGCAGTGGTGGTAGCGGCGTGGCTGACGCTGGCGCAGGTCCCGGCGTTACGGCGGGCAACGCGGGGGCGCATGCAGGCGCCGCGGGCGCAGGCGCGTTGCCGCCGCACACGGGCTCGTGGCGCATCACTCCGCTCGGCGACTCGATTACCGGCTCGACGTGCGGGCCACAGCTGTTGTCGAAGGCCCTGATCGATCACGGCAAGAAAAACTTCACGTTCGTCGGCAGCAACCTCAACAACCAGAGCTGCAACGGCGCGAGCACGGTGCAGACGGAAGGACACGGCGGCTATTTGGTCACCGATCTGGTCGGCAGTGGCCAGCACGCTTCCGAGCTCCCCAAGTGGTGTAACAGTAACAAATCCGAGCTCGTGCTCATGCAATTCGGCACCAACGACGTGTGGAACGACCGCTCGCCGAGGGCGATCCTGGACGCCTACGCGACGATCTTGACCGATTTGCGAGCGGCCAACCCGAGCGTGATGGTTTTGGTCGCGCAGATCACGCCGCTCAATCCCACGGATTGCTCCGCCTGCGAAGCGCGAGTGGTCGCGCTCAATGCGCAGATCCCGGCTTGGGCGGCCAGCAAGAGCACCGCCGCCTCGCCGGTGTCGGTCGTCGATCTGCACTCGGCTTTCGTTGCCGCAAGCTACGTTCCCAACTCGACCTACACCGCCGACGGCGTGCACCCCAACGTCGCTGGCGCGCAATTGATTGCCGACAAGTGGTACGCTGCGTTGAGCGCGCTGGGCGCGCCTTGAGCCCTGACCGACCCAGCACTCGAAAGACGATGGACCTCGATTTGCGGAGCTCACCCCGATTCGAGGTTGGAACAAGAATGGCGCGCTGGGGACGCAGCGCTAGCAGGCAGCGCGACAAGCGCGCCGTCACCTCGCCCAATCCCCAGCACACCCGGACCCGAACCTTGGGTGGCACAGTCAGTGAAGCTTACGCGAGCTGTGCGGAGTCCGCTTGAGTCACAGGCATATTCATGGCGAACCGCATCGAGATAGGATTCAAGTCAGTGGCAATGAAGGTGACGTTGTCGTAGGTAATCTGTATTGCGAGAGGCCCTGGGTTGTTCAGCAAGAACTGGCGTATTTGCTGAAATTTAGCGCCCATCTTGAATGCGTGAGTCGCGGGTGCTGCAGGCGTGCCCGGCGTAACATTACCGATCGAACCGTCGGGGAGCACCGGTAAGCCGCTGATTTGAAGCGTCCGCAAGAACAGTGGCGCGGCCGGCGTGGTGATCGTAAACGTAATCAGGTTGGGTGGCGGTGGCGGGGTTGTCGCGAACATGGTCTCGAATGTGGTTGTCATGCGCGTTCCTCTTTTGGGATTGTTTATGAATGGCTCGGCAATGGTTTAAGGTTGGAAGGCAAACTGCCCGCTGCACTTGGTGCCGCAGCTCGGGGCAAAAAAAGCAAGACGGGTGACACTGGGGAATCCAGTAAAGTCGACGACACTGAGCGCCTCGACAGCCGTCGAAGTCCCGCTGCGATACGCAGCAAACTTCGATGACGGAGACCACTTGAATGGGGCATTGCGGTCAGCGCTCCCGCACCAGCGATCGGGCGCGGAGGGAAAGTCTTCCGAGCATTGGGGGTTGCTATCCGGCGCGTTCGCATCGAAATCCGGTAGGAAGGCCAGCATCCCCGACCCCGATACTGAATACGCCGTAAGGGCTCCGCCGATCTCTTGCAGTAGGAATTCCCCATCGGGCGAGAAATCCAGTTTGCTGGGGGCGGTCGGGTCTGAGTTCAGCCCCCTGCTGATGACCTTGAAGCCTAGGCGGAATGGCCGAGAGCGGAGGTCTGCAACGTAGAGGTAACTCCTTGGCCCCGCGGAGCTTGGAGCGAAAGCAAGCCAGTCGCCCGTTCGAGAAAAAACTCTGGGCGTGAGATTTGCGCCTGCGGACGGATAGTCGTATTCGCGGTCAGCGCACGAGTCTGTCGCGGACGGGGATTGAGCATCCTTCAAGCAGTAGCCTGGCACGTTGCCTGTCGTCAGAACATTGTTGTCATCGAGGTCGAAGATGAGCAGCTCGCTGTACTTCTTGCCCTGGGCATTCGCTGGCACGTCGCGCACGCAGGCCATACGCTCTTTCCCTTTTGCCCAAGCTAAAAAGAATGGACAGTCGCGATTCGGTGCCGTTGCATTCGTTAGGATTTGATCGGGACTTTCCGCGCGGTAGAGATTGAGCTGACCACTCGGCAGATCTGCAGTGACGCGCCCGCTCGGCGAAATGATCCTGCCCTTGTAGTCCCGGGTGTGGTCGACGCCGGTGGGTCCGCCCGGGCGGATCCAGTTGAATTGCATCGAATACCACGAGGGGCTGTTCATGTAGAAGCCGTCGCTCGCAGTCTGCACGAAGACCGGTAATTCATAGAACATGTCGGTACTGAGCGTTGCCGGCTCGAAGCCGACTGCACCCAGTGTGCTATAAAATGCGGTTACGTATCCGTCGGTCGGCACGAGTTGAGTCGGATTCGACAAGTCGAAGGTGCCGTTGGCGTAGAAAGCGACATGGTTGGATCCGATCCAATACAGCTCTGAGTCCACCGCCGTTTGCTTCGGTGTCAGCTTGCTTGGCTGCCCATCCGGCGTGAACCGAGTGCCCCCGAGGTATTGCATTCCTCCGTGCATGAACGCGACGGCGAGGGTCGATGAATCCGAGGACCACGCAAACGCACTCACCACGTCGTTCGCGCTGTCCGCGTCGTCGCTAAGAATGAGCTCTTGTTCTGTCCACGTCGACAGGTTGACCACCGCAAGCGACTGGCCTTTTTCGTGGCTTCCGTCTGCGCCGAATCGATAGCTCAAATACTTGCCGTCCGGTGAAAACGCGAAGTCGTATACGTCCTGGTTGTGCGTGAAAGCCACGGGAGGGGTGGCATTCAAGACGGGATCGACCAGGGTGAGCTTCGGGCCGCCAGTAGCGGTCAACGCGGTGAATGCAAACCAGCAAGCCGTCCGTGGTGTCACGGAATAGGTCTTCGTGACGATCGTCCCGGAAGCGTCCGTAACTGCGATCGAGATTGCCGGCGCGCCGGGGTGCTCGCTGGTCAGTAGCGCGTGAGAGCTATCGGGTCCTTCCGGGTCGACCTCCAGCTTCCAGCCCTCGACTGCTGGCGTGAGTTGCCAAGTGTACGGTGCGCTGCCCCCGTAGAACTGAAGGCCGATCGAATAGGGGATGCTTCCACACGGTGCCGGCAAGGCGGGGAGGGTGATGTTGCCGCCAGGGGGGCCCCCCGCGCCTCCTGACGCGCCCGCACCTCCGACTTCATCCGGCCAGCCCGCTTCACCACCAGCGCGCATTGCCCCTATCGCAACACCTGCTTCCCCTCCCATGGTGGGGTCGCCCGCGCCTCCAGCCTCGGCGACCGACCCAGAACCGGAACTGCTTGCACCACCGCTCTTGCCTGCCGCGCCACTCGTGTCGCACTTGCCGTGCTCGACGCAGTCGCGCACCGTGATGTCCGACAAGCAAGCGATCGGCGCGAGCCCGAGCGTCAGCAGCGCGATTGCGAGCTGACGCCGCCAGGCTTTGCCTGCCGAAGCTGTTCGCTCGGAAGCCGAACGCGTTGGTGACCCCGTGCGTTTGATCATTGGATACCTGATGACGGCGTCCGACTACGGATGTCGCGTACCTTCCGCCTATCCGATTGGGTGTACCGAACCTTGGCCCTGGCGGCGAGAACCGAAAGGGGCTTGGGAAAATTAACTACGCTGCAGCGACCTTCAAAAGCTGTGCGTGTAGCAGGCCCCGACGAGGCCGGGCACGGCGTACAGACGCGCGCTCGCCGCGTGCTGCTGGTGCTTTCCCGGATCGAGCAGCACGAGCAATGCTCCGCCCGCAACCAGTGCGCCGCCTGTGGCGGCGAACGCGATCGCGAGATTGTTAGTGCGGTGCTGCCGATCCTCGAGGCCTTGATCGGGTGGTGCCCCGCCATTTTCCGCATCGTCGACGCTCTGCTGGTATTCGGACTTGGCGTGAATTGCTTCCAGCTGGAAATACAGCGCGCCAACGCCCGCCAGGGTGCCCGCGGCGATCGCCGACCAGCCGATCACGCGCGGCGCGGTCCAATACGAGTTGGGCTCCGGCTTGGGACCCGATTGTTTCGGTTCGTGGTCACTGGCAGCCTGTTTCGGGTCGGCCGGGGGTGGCACGGCCGGCGTGGACGCCGCCGGCGGCGGCGGGCATTCGAGCTCGAGTCGAACGCGCGCATGTTCTGCAGCTTCCCGATAGCGGCCATGCGGTACGAGCTCGAGATAGCGGCGATAGTCAGCGAGCGAATCGCTGCAGGCTTTCAGCTCCTCCTCGAGCTGAGCCAAGTTGTATAGCAATTCAGCTCGTTTCGAGAGCTGGTAGGACTTTCGCATGTTGTCCAGGGCGCCCGCCAGATCGCCTTGCGCGTAGCTCAGCAACGCCTTTTGATAGGCGATTGTTGCTGCTTGTTCGGAACTTTCGCTGGCATCGCGCGCCGAGGCGCTGGCGCTGGCGTCCGCTGCGGTGGATGGCGTTTTTTGCGCGGGGGCGTCGTCAGCGAGCGCATGCCCGCTCGACAACAGGAACGACGCCCAAAACGGCGCCGAGCGCAGCACTCGCGAGAGTCGCGTCACGTTCTTCATTCGATACCACGTCGCTTGTTCAGCGAATAGACCAAGGGGGGAGGTCGCTCGGAAAATGCGTGCGACTTGGACGCTCGGGCGGCGTCTATCCAGCACGAGGGAAGAACCGATGACCGAGCAGCAGGCAAGCCACTTCGATCATGATCTCGATTCCGCAGATGCCTCCGATTCTCAGCTGAACGGGCGCTCAAGCGCAGGCGACCCAGCTGGGGATTCTCTGGCGACATTTCGGCTTTTGGCGGCAGAACGCGACGCGGCGCTCAGCCAGAGCTTCGACCTGTCGCGGCTCTGGCTCGAGCTGTGCCGCGGCACTTGGCGTTTTCGTGACACGTTCCCGACGGACAACCGATACATCGCTCTAATCGAAGAGCCGAGCGTGCGGTTTCCGCAGCCACTCAAGGCTTGCAAGCTGAGTGTCTTGAAGCGGGTCTTGTTGGGCGAGACTCCGAAAGCAGTCGCGATCGACCTGCGTATGGGATTGTCTTCGGTCGCCGCAGCCATTCAGGACTGCCTGCTCGGGATGGGCATTCCCGGCCGGCTATCCCAGGCGTCGGTGCTCTTGACCATGGCCGCTTGTGCGGCGCACCAGCCGGAGCGTTCGCCTACTCTGGGCCGGCTGAGCCGAGCGGAGCTCGATGGCGAAGCCTATTGGGTGGTGAGTGTCATGCGGCCAGATCTGCGCTTTCCCGTGCCGCTCTCGCATGCCGAGGCGGCGGTCGTGCGAGAGTTGGTGGCAGGCCGTAGCCACGCCGAGATCTCGAACTTGCGTGCAACGTCGCCGCGCACGGTTGCCAATCAATTGGCAATGGTGTTTCGGAAACTCGGTGTTTCTGGGCGCGGCGCAGTCGTGCACCGGCTGATTCAACATAGTCTGACTCAACACTGAGCTCAGGATGATTTACGAGCCACCGTCCGCGAGCGGTTGAGTGAGGCTGGCCGTCCCGGCGTCGAACGGATCTTCCCAATTCGGGACTTTGGCAGCGGTCGTAGCCTGTTCTAGCGGGGGGTGCGCCGCGTCCGGCTGTCTGCTGGGAGTCACTGCCTTTGGCGTGGTCGCGTCCGGAGCTTTCGAGGGCGTGGGGCCGCGGGCTGAGGGAGGCGGCGTGGGGCGTCGCGTCGGCTCCACGGACGGGGCTCGGTCGACAGCCAAAGGTTGCCGCGCGGCTGCGCTGACGGGCTCCGTTTGCGGACGGCGTGGCTCAGGCACGCTCGGCAGGTTGGCGTGCATCGCCGCGGCGGCGATGGGTCGTGGGGTCGACGGGATGGCGGCAACGTACGCCGCGCCGGCTCCGAGCACCGCCGCAATGCTCAACGGAACGAACCATCGCTTGTGCGAGGAATCGCGCGCGCGCGCCTCGAGCGCATCCAGCGCGGATAGCACCTCGCCGGCGGTGCGGAAGCGGTCCTTCGGCGAGCGACGCAAGCAGCCCTGGACAATCGCGTCCAGGTGCCTGGGCACGAGCGGGTTCTTGCTGCCCGGGGTGGGTGCGGGTGCCTGCAGTCGCAACAATGCGGTGCCGACCGGTGAGGAGTCCCACTCGAAGGGCAGCGCGCCCGTGAGCATTTCGAACCAGACGATTCCAAACGAGTAAACGTCACTCGCCATGGAATGAGGCTTGCCCTGCAGTTGCTCAGGCGCAATGTAACCAAAGGTTCCGAGCAAGTTGGGGGCGCTGGAGCTGTGCTGCAGTGACCCCTCGTCCAACGCGCGCGCCAGCCCGAAGTCCAAAATCAACGCTGAGGACCCGCCGCCCGCCTCGCTGCGCAGCATGACGTTGTCGCTCTTGAAATCGCGATGCAGCACGCCTGCGTTGTGCGCCGCGCTCAGCCCGCGTAGCAGCTGCCGCCCAATCGCGCGCGCCTCGGCGACGGGCAGCGCGCCGGTGAGACGGACGCGCTGCCCCAGGGTCTCGCCGTCGACGAATTCCATGGTCAGGAACGAAATTTGTGCGCCCGTTTCGGGCATGACGTGGGTGCCGAAATCGTAAATCCTGCACACGTTGGGGTGACTGACGCGGCGGGCGAGCTGGACTTCAGCCTTCAGTCGTCGCACGGCGCTCGCGTTGTCACACGCGGTGGACGTCACCGTCTTCAACGCGACTCGCTCCTGCAAATCGCGGTCGAAGGCTTCATAGACTTCGCCCATACCGCCACGCGCGATGAAATTGCGAATCAAATAGCGATGTCCGACCAAGCTGCCGGGGCGAAAGGTCGTATGCCAACTCAGCTCGTCGCTCTCGACGAACGGGACGGTGACTGCCGTTGCCAGCGCGTGAGCGGCCTCACTCAGCAAGCGCTGACAGATCTCGCACTGATCCAGATGGTCATGCGCTTCGAGCTGGCGTGATGGAGCCAGGGCGCCGCTGGCGAAGCTGAGTACCTCTTCGTCGCTCAAACATCCCCCGGCAGCGCCTGCCGTGGCGCGCGCATCGAGCTTGGTCGAAATTTCGCGAGCTGCCATGGGACTTCGCGCGCCTACCCTCGGCTATGGGCCGATAGGCGCTCAGAGCTGCGCTCGGAGCTGCGAGTGAGGCTCAGCTCGAGCTCATTGCCCATTAGAGTGGCCAAGCTCTTGAATTCGCTCGCGGTGAGCTTGCCGCGTTTCACGCACAGCTCTTGCCGGACCTGTTCGTAGATTCGGCCGCGGGTGCGATCTAGCCAGCGCGCGGCCGTCGCACGATGCACGTTGTAGGCTCGCCCGATTTCGTCGATGCTGCACTGACCCGTGACGTGCATGCGCAGCACGTTGCGCTCCTGGCCCGATAGCGCCGACACCGCGTTGTGCAGCGCTTGGTGGAAGGCCTGCCCGAAGCGTGCCTTGAGCAGGACGGCTTCCGGAGTCCCGCCAGGCGCGGCCAGTCGATCCGTCAGCTCGACGTGGTGCTTGGCGAAGCGGTTCCGGGCGCGATGGCGATCCAGCGCCACGCGAGTGGCCGCAACGTGTACCCAGGCTTTGAGCGGCCCACGCCCCGAGTACAGCCTGACCTTGGCCTCGGTACCCAGCAGCAAGCGATCCCAGACCTCTTGCAGCGTATCTTGGATGAAATCCGTGCTGCGATCGATGCGCGCGATGGCTGCCTTGGCCACGCCCGAGCCCTCGCTTTCGAACAAGCGCAGCGCTTCTGGTTGAGCTTCGGCGCAAGCGCAGCACAAATAGAGATCTGCGGCCTCGCGTGGCGGTGCGCCCGCCTCCGAAAGTTCGAGTACCCGACTGCAGTGTCCAAAGAACACGTCGAACCCCAACTTCACGAGTGGCCATTTGCGTTGGCCTTCGAGAAACATCTGTCTTACAGCATCTTCGCTGCTCATTGATCCTCGATCCATCCTCGATCCAATCTTAGCGAAAGTCGTCCCGGATCGGCAATTCCAACTCTGAGTGTCGGACAATCGCACGGAAGCCAGAGCGAATCTGCCTCTTTCTAAGTGATAGGCATTCGGACCGCGTTTCCCCGCCATTTCCGAGCGCGCCGATGCCGCAACAAAGCCGGGCTTGCCGCCATTGAGTAGTCAATTGTTTAGTAGACTAGGTAGAGCACGCTCGCGGGCCTCGAACGTGCTCGAATGTCTCGCGCTCCCCGCGTTGGCCGCTCGTGCGCTCGCCCCGCGCTCGCCCTGCGCTCGCCCTGCGCTCGCTCGCTCCGTCGCCTGCACGACCCGAGCATGAGCGCGTCGAGCCGTCATCGCCCCTTCCGCAAAAACGACCAGGGCCGCCCCGCGCCGCACTAGCTCGCGCTGGCCACGGCTTGTTTTCGGGCCTTGCGCGCCTTGGCTGGGCCTTCCGGCGGCGCGCTGCTCTCACGCTCGACCAGCAGCATGGGGAACTCCGCGCTGATGCCCGGGTCGAGCGTTGGATCTTCGATCCGGTCCAATAGTCCGCGGCATGCCGCCGCGCCCAGCCGATGCATCGGCTGGGCGACCGTGGTCAACATGGGCCAGCAGCGCTCGCCTTCTTCGATGCCGTCGAAACCGACCACCGAGACGTCCTCCGGCACGCGAACACCGGCGCGCAACATCTCACAAATGAATACGATGGCCATGCTGTCGTTGCCGAGCACGACCGCGCTGGCTCGCTTGGCCGCGGGGCGCTTGAGGTATTCCAAGGCGGCCGCTTTGCCGGCCGCTGGCATGTAAGAGCTCTGAAAGGACACGTCTTCCGGCTTCAAGGTGGCACCTTTCACGCTGGCCACGACTTCCGAAAGGCCGCGCAGGCGATCGATCGAGTCGATCGAATCCTTCGGACCTCCGACGAAGCTCAGCCGGCGGTGGCCTTGCGAAAGCAAGTGCGTGCCGAGCGTCTTGCCGGCGTCGAAATTTCTGCAGCGCACCGTGAAGCCGACGTTGGCTGCTTGATCGGGGCAAATCAGCGTGATCGGTACGCCGGCGGCAGCGGCGGCTTCGAGCAGCGGCAGCTCTCGCTTCGTCGAGCGGACCATGATGAAGCCGTCGACGCGGCGCTCGTCGATCCAAGCCGCGATGGTGCGCGAATCGTACGGGCCTTCGCCAGGCTTCCAGCTGCCCAGCATCAGGCCAACGTGGCTCTTGGCGAGCTCCTCCTCGATACCGCCGAGCAGGCCCATGAACCACGCGTCGTGGATGGACTCGACGGCGACACCGATGCAGCCCTTCCTGCCGTAGCGCAAGCTGCGCGCTGTGGACGAGGGAGCGTAACCCATCTCTTTGATCACGCGCTCGACGCGAGCGCGCACCGCGGGGCTCGCGTAGCCACCGTTGATCACGCGCGATACCGTCATTGGAGCGACGTTGGCTTTGGCTGCGACGGTCGTGATCGTCGCCGTGTCGCCTTTGCCTCGCCGGGTTCTCATCACGATCACGATACCGTGTCTGCGCGGGGCGCAAAAGCTTCCAGACGCGAGTCAGGACACAAATGGAGAAAGTTTGTGATAACGATAACGCAGTGAGTCGAGTGCGTTCGAACGGCGGCGGCAGCGCGCGCGGGGGGCCGCTGGGCCACTGGGCCACTGGGTCGAACGGCCTCGGCTCGGGGCCAAACCTTCAGTTTTGGCGCGCTGACGGCGGTCAAGTGGGATTTGCGCGAAAGGTACGCTTGCACTGCAGTCGCGGTGTAGTACTCCAGCCCGACGTGCCGGATCGACGGGTCCGCGCCCGAGCAGGCCAGCTGGGCCGAGTGTGATAACGCTATCACAACGACCTCGGACCTGCTAAAGTGCTAGCGCTGGTTCAGATCGCGAAAACAGAACAGGTAAAATCATGGCTGAATTCTTTCAAGGCATTGCTCCAATCCGTTTCGAAGGCAAAAACAGCACGAACCCGCTTTCGTTCAAGTACTACGACAAGGACCAGAAGGTCCTGGGCAAGAGCATGGCCGAGCACCTGCGCTGCGCCGTCTGCTACTGGCACACGTTTGCCTGGCCCGGCAGCGACGTGTTCGGCGCGGGCACCTTCGATCGGCCTTGGTTCAAAGCCGGCGATGCGCTCGAGCAAGCCGAGCTGAAGCTGAAGGTCGCCTTCGAGTTCTTCGAGAAGCTGGGCGCCCCTTTCTACACCTTCCACGATCGCGACATGGCCCCCGAGGGCGCGACCCTGCGCGAGAGTCACGCGAACTTGGACCGCTTGGTCGCGGGCGCTCAGCGGGAAATGTCTCGCACTGGCGTGAAGCTGCTGTGGGGCACCGCGAACCTGTTCAGCAATCCCCGCTACATGAGCGGCGCCGCCACCAATCCCGATCCGGAAATTTTCACCTACGCCGCCGCGCAGGTGCGCAAGGCGCTCGACGTGACGCTCGCTCTCAAGGGCGAAAACTACGTGTTGTGGGGCGGCCGTGAAGGTTACGAGACGCTGCTCAACACCGACATGAAGCGCGAGTGTGATCAGCTCGGACGCTTCTTGTCGCTGGTGGCCGAGCACAAGCACAAGATCGGCTTCAAGGGTGCGCTCTTGATCGAGCCCAAGCCCAAAGAGCCGACCAAGCACCAGTACGATTTCGACTGCGCCACCGTGTACGCATTCTTGCAGCGCTACGGCCTCGAGAAAGAATACAAGGTCAACATCGAAGCCAACCACGCCATCTTGTCGGGTCACAGCTTCCAGCATGAAGTGGCCTACTCGCTCGCCAATGGCTTCCTCGGCAGCATCGACATGAACCGCGGCGATTCGCTGCTCGGTTGGGACACCGATCAATTCCCGAACGACGTCGCCGAAATCGGGCTCGTGCTGTACACGATCTTGAAGGGTGGCGGGCTCGGCTCGGGCGGCATGAATTTCGACGCCAAGCTGCGCCGTCAGAGCATGGACCCGGAAGATCTGTTCCACGCCCACATCGGCGGCATGGATACGCTCGCGCGTGGTCTGCTCGTCGCCGAGCGTGCTATCAACGACGGTAAGCTCGAGCGCTTGCTCGAGCAGCGCTATGCCGGTTGGAACACTGGCTTGGGCGAGCGCATCACGACCGGCAAGGCGAGCCTCGCGGACCTCTCTGATCACGCGCTCTCGACCGGCCTCGATCCGAAGGCGCGTTCCGGTCGCCAAGAGATGCTCGAAAACCTGTTCAACGAATACCTCTGAGGCCCGCGCCGAAAGGCGTAGCCAGCCCGAGAGCCCGAAAGCGCGTTCGACGTCCTAGGCGTCGAACGCGCTGACGCGTGGAGCTAATCTTCTAATCCGTAAGCACCCTTCGGCGCTCCCTGAAGGCCGCCAAGATCGCCAAGATTTCCAAGATCGCCAAGGGAGAGGGAGATTGGGCGTCGCGGTTGCGCGGCCTTTCGCATGGTGATCCACAGCGGACATCGTCCGGATGCGAGGCACCCGCGGTGGGTGCAGGCCGTTCGCATCCCTCGCGAACATCGACCCGATGCGACGTTGTGCTGTGCGCGGCCGTTCGCGTCGTGCACGTGCCTAGGTTTGGCTTGAATCGCGAAACCCCAACTGCTCACGGGGACCAGTAGTGCATCTCGCGTCGCTGGGACGCGCTGAGGGCTTGGCGGTCTTGGAAATCTTGGCGATCTTGGCGAGCTTCTGGGAGCCGCTCGAGAAGGGAAGGGGCGCTCGTGATCCAGCAGCGCAGCTCGTAGCCCGCGTGTTTGCCGCGCAAAGCGTGCCCCATGTGCCCTGTGAGGTGCGTGGCGAAACCTGTGAGCGCCCCCTCCCGGTGGCCGGAATCGAGCCCCATACAACGCGTGCTAAATCAGTGGCAAGGCGAGGCGGCACCCATGATCGAAACTTTGATGGCTCTCAATGTGGCCGACGCGGAGCTGTACGCGAAATACCGCGCAGCGATGACCCCCCTGCTCGAAGCGCATGGCGGCAGTTTCGGCCTCGACCTGTGGGTGGCCGAGGTTTTGCGCGCACCCGGGGACAAACCGTTCAATCGGCTATTTAGCATCGTCTTTCCGTCTTCTGAACGGCGCGAGGCGTTTTTCTCGAACCTCGAATACCTGGCCATCCGAAAGGCTTTGTTCGAACCGAGTGTCTCGGCGGTGACAGTGCTCGGCCGCCTCGAAAGATCCTGAGCGTTGGCGCGGCTCGTAGCCGCTGGTACGACAGGAGCAACATGAAGGCAGGGCACGAGAGCAAGACGGCGGTGCACGTGTGCATGGGCCGCGCGCTGGCGGACGGGGATCCGACACTGCCGGGTTTTTCGGACGCCACGGCCTTCGTGCTTCTGCCTGACGAAGCGCAAAGGCGGGTGGAAAGCGTGCGCACGGAGAGCAACCCCCGGGGACTGCGCAGGGCGATCGAGCACGGCTATCTGCTGCGTCAGTCCAAGATCACGGCCGTGCGTACGCAGGTGATCGACGACGCCGTGCGCGAGGCTTCGGCAGCGCAACTCGTGATCCTGGGCGCAGGGCTCGATGGTCGCGCCTGGCGCATGCCAGAGCTGGCAGACGTCGTGGTGTTCGAAGTCGATCACCCCGACTCTCAACGCGAGAAGCGAAAGCGCGTCGAATCGCTTGGCCAAAGCGCGCGTGAGGTGCGCTTCGTGCCGCTCGATTTTGCCCAAGGCGACCTCGAACGAGCATTGAGCGCAGCCGGCCACGATCCGAGCCGCCCCACGACTTGGCTTTGGGAAGGGGTGGTGATGTACCTCACGCGCCCCGCGATCGAGGCCACGCTTTCGGTGATCGCGCGGCGTTCGGCGCTCGGCAGCTCCCTGACGGTGCTGTACCACAGTCCCGCACTCATCCTACACTTGGTCGGCAGCATCGTGCGCTGGCTGGGCGAGCCGCTGCGTTCGTCATTCAGCCCGGAAGCACTGCGCGCGCTGCTCGGAGGCTACGGCTTTCAGGTCGTGCGCGATCGGAGTGTGGCCGAGGTCGGGCGGGTGCTGTCGCCCGAGCTCGCGGCCGCGACGAAAGTCGCCGCACACTTGCGCATCGTGACCGCGATCAGTCGCTGACGGCAGAAGCTTTTTTTGCCTGCTCTGGGCGATCCTGCGCGACTCTTGGACATGATGCGCTCATTCGTCGCTCGCTGTCTGGTTGGCGCGGCACTGGGATCGATAACTGGTTGTGCCAATAGCCAGGACTCGGCGCAGGGGGCAGCGGGCTCCAGTGTGAGCTCCGCTGCCGGCGCGAGCACGGGAGGCGCGTTGGGGGCGGCAGGCATGAGCACGGGCAACGAGTCCGGAGCGCTCGCTGTCGCCGGGGCAGGCATACAGGCCGGGGCGCAGGGCGTCGCGGGCGGCGGTAGCGCGGGCAGCGGAGCTGCGGGCGGGAGCCCGGGCGGAGCCAGCGCCTGCAGCGCGCCCCAGCTGCGCGTGACCGAAATCGACGTGGGCGCCGCAATCAATCAGAACGAGGATGAGGCCGCGCTCAAACCGCTGGCGATTGCGGCGATCCCTTCCGGCGGCTCACGCGTGGCGTGGCTGGGCATGGACGCGAAGATCCACGTGACGACGCTGAAGGCCGATGACACGCTGGATACGGCAGCGCCAGCGGTCAGCATAGCGGGCATGGACTATGCGGATCTGTACGCCGACGCCACGGGCGGCGTGCTCTTGCTCACGCGTGACGCCAAGGGCTCTGGCACTTTGAACTGCGGCGAGCCCACGAATTTGTGCGGCACACCACCGAGTCCGGCCATCCCTTGCTACGACATGTACTTGGTGCGCTTCGACGGTGCGAGCGAGACTTGGGCGACGGAGCTGACGCAATCGAGTGCCAGCGCGCCACCCTATCTGACCAGCAAGACTGGGCCGAGCGTGATCTTCATCTGGTGGTATGCCCACCATGGGCGCATCGTCAGTGATGGCACGAACTACGCGGCCTATTTCGGCGCCGCGATCAGCGTCTCACAGGAGGGTTGCGTCAACATTCACCAGGGGGACGAGATGCGCGTGGTGAGTCCGAGCGGCGCATTGCTCACGGGTCACCAAAGCTTCGACTGGGGCTGCAGCCACAGCGGTTACGAACGCATCGTTTGGGATCCGCGAAGCTCGCAGTTCGTCACTGTGTGCAAGAACGACGCGGCGACGGGTGGGAAATCGGGGAGGCTGGCGTTCGCGCCCAAGAGCAGCAGCATTTATCCGTTGGATTTGTTTTACTCGAACGTCGGCAACATCACTCTCGATGGCCTCGGCGGGTCGGGCGGCTATTGGCTGACCACGAGCGACATTCGGGCTGGCGAAACCGCCGACAGCAACGGTTTGGCAGACGTGCATTTACTCCACTTCACGACCGGCGCGCCCGACAAGGATGTGACTTTGGCCAGCGATCCGGGCCTGAACGACCGCGCGCCGCACCTGACGCAGTACGGAGCGAGCCACTTGCTCGCGGCCTGGGACACCTCGGCCAGCAAGGGCGACCTGACTCAGAAGACCGCCGACCGACAGCTGTACGTGCAAGCGCTCGACAGCAGCAGTGGAGCCGCAGTGAGCGCGCCAATCGCCGTACCCGTACGCAACAACCGCTATCAAGAAATGAAGGCGTTCCCCGATGGCAGCGTCGCTTATCCTGCCCCCGGCAGCAGCGCGAGCAAGCTCAAAATCCTGCGTGTGCTGCCCTGCGAGTAGTGATTCACGTCAACGCTTCGAACGTGATCGAGTAGCCGAGCGTGGAGGTCACGGTTGGCCCGTTGAAGTAAAAGCCGCCCTCGATCGGCATGGTCGCGGCTTGGTCCGGCGCCGCACACACGGCCACGTGACCCGGGCCGGCAGGCACGCCGTGCGTTGGGTCCCAACCGAGCCAGCCGAGCTCGGGCACGAACACTTCCGGCCAGGCGTGGAGATGCCGCTTGCCGTCGGGTGAAGCTTCTTGACCCTGATAGCCGCTGACGAATCGCCCGGCGACGCCCAGGCCTCGGCACACCGCCAGAAAAAGCACGGTCAAATCTCGACACGCGCCGCTGCCGAGGGCGAGCGTTTGGGCTGGGGTCTGCGCGGCGCCCTCGACACGGATCTGCCGCTCGAGCGTGGAATACAGCGTCGTGCACAGGCGATCGAAGAAGGCGAGCGGCGCGCCGCCGACCTCGAACAGCAGCCGCTGGGCGAGTGCCGCGACCTCCGCACTGCCGTCCGCTTGCCGAAAGCTCGAAAGCGCATCGAAGCCGGGCGAGGCCCAGGGCAACGGCGGCAGCCCCAGGCCGTAGCCCAGATAGGGACGAGCGAAGGTTTGCACTTCGACCCGGCTCTCGATCACGAGTCGATCGGCCAAATTGGGGCCAAACGTCAGGCGCGTGCAAGTGTTGCCGAAGGCATCGCTGTAGTCCAAAAGCTCGGTCGGGGTTGGGCTAACGTGCAGGCTGCGCGCGAGCGTGCGAACGCCTTCGGGTCGTGGGCTCAAGCGCAGCACGTGCGGGGCGAAGGCGACGCTAGTGCTGTAGCTGTAGCTGGTTTCGTGCCGGATCGCCCAGCGGAAAGCTACGTTCGCGTCGAGGTGGGTCATCGCGCTCCGAGTCAAGCAGAAGCCAGATTTCTGGGTGATTGCCAACGCGCTACTTTAGCACCGTGCTCGCCGAGCTTTGATTCGGCAGATAGCCGTGACTGCGGAAGGGCAGCGCGAGCTCGCGACATACCTCGGCCAGCAGCTCGGGCGCGTGATAATAGTTCCACAGGCGTGCGATGCGGTCCCCGACGACCTCCACGCGCACGACTGCGTGGACCTCGTCGCCCGACCACCACAAAAATAGCGCTTCTCCGCGGTGCAGTCGCAGCTCCGAACGGGGCGTGGGCGGCGGCGCGTGAGCTCCGTCCGGACAGCCGAAGAGCGTGCCGCGCAGCGAACCGTCGACCACCGCTTTCGCTCCGCATTCGAGCTTGAACCCCGGATACTCCAGGGTCGCGCTGTCGAGCAGCAGCGCCGTCAGGCGCTCGAGGTCGCGGGCATTGAACGCTTCGCAGAAGGCGTCGAGCACCGCGGGAGCCACCGTGCTGCTGGCATCTAGTTCCGGCACAACCAGCTTTTCGCGCCCGCGATGTAGCGCCGCCTTGATCGCCTGGCTCGTAGTCGAGAGCGCCTCCGCCACTTCGACCAGCGACAGTCCAAACGCATCCTTGAGCACGACCGCGGCACGCTCCTGGGGCGAGAGCTGCGCGATCAATGTGCCCGCCGCCTCGCGCGTGGCGCGAGGTTCGCTGCTTGGCGCCGGCTCGGCAAGCTCCGCCCCGAAAGCGGCGGGCAGCTCACGCGCTTGGCGCGTGCGATTGAGCCATAGGTTCGAGGCCACGCGAAACAGCCAGGCTTTGGGGTTATTGGGCGCCTCTGGCATGAGGCCGAGACTCACGAAAGCCCGCGCGAGCGCTTCCTGGGCCATGTCTTCTGCATCCCACGGGCTACGCGTCAGGTGCCGGCAGTAGCGATAGAGCTCCGGACGCAGTGGCTCGTAGGTGTCGAGAAATCGACGCCACGACTCTTTGACCGCTCCGTTCAGTCGCTCCGGTTCTCGAGGGCTCATGGGGGTAATGACACGCGCCGGGTGACAAAAGATACGGGGCCCGTATCCTTTTGCGGCTGCCAAGTGTCTTTCCAGATATGAGCGAGCACAGAGCATCCGGTCAAGTCGTGTCGAAGGACGGCACGGTCATCGCCTACGATCGACTGGGCAGCGGTCCCCCGCTGATCCTGATCGATGGCGCGCTGTGCACGCGGGCCCTTGGCCCTTCCGTGAAGCTCGCACCGCTGCTGGCCTCGCAGTTTACGGTGTTTGCCTACGATCGCCGAGGTCGAGGCCAGAGCGGAGACAACGCCGCCTATCGCGTCGAGCGCGAGATCGAGGACCTGGGGGCGCTAATTGCCGAAGCCGGCGGTTCGGCCTTTGTTTTCGGCCACTCGTCGGGCGCCCTGCTGGGCTTGCGGGCGGCCGCGCACGGCCTGCCGATCCCTAAGCTTTCCCTGTACGAAGCCCCAGTTTTGGTCGACGCCGGCCGCGCGCCACTCCAAAACGATTGGCTGCAGATCAAGGAGCACATTGTCGAGGGCCGGCGTGCTGCCGCGCTGAAGGTGTTCTTGAAGTCGGTGGGCTTGCCTGGGCTCGTAATCGCGATCATGCGCTGGCTTCCGGTCTGGTCGAAAATCATGTCGGTCGCGCACACACTTCCGTACGACGCTGCGCTCTGCGAGGAGCTCCAACGTGGCGAACCATTGCCCGCGGACGCTTGGACCCACGTGACCGTCCCGGTGCTTGCCATCGCCGGCGGCAAGAGTCCGGCCTGGATGCAGAACGGCATGCGCGCACTCGCCCGCGCGTTGCGCAATGCGCAGCACCGCACGCTTGCAGGCCAGACCCACGATGTCTCGGCCAAGGTGCTCGAGCCGGTACTGAAGGAGTTCTTCGCCCGCGGCTAGCACTGTCACTTCTGCAGCACAGTGCACGCCCCGCGGCGTTCACTCCGACAACTGAGCGGGTGCGGGAAATGCTGCTGGGTCGCGACATTCAGCGCTAATGCAACGCCGGCAGGTTCGCCGACTCCGTATAGCCTGCTAGGCTTCGCCCATGTTGCTGCGCAGGTCGCAACGAGCTCGGGAGGGACGCGCGCTGGTGCTGGCCGGCTCGCTGCACGTTGCCGCGCTGATCGTTCTGGCGGGATGGGGCATTCAGCATGCCCGCGTGCAGCCACGGATTTCGCCGACGCTGTCGCCCCAGCCGGAGCATGTGCTCCTGGACGAGGTCGAGGTCGAAGCACAGCTGGAAGCGTCTAGCTCGGGTCGTATGGACGAGAGCGGTGCTGATTTTCCTCATGCGCTAGCCGAGCGTCGAGACGACGAGCTTCAACGCTCGGCGCTGCAGCGTCGTCCCGTGGCTCGCGAGTTGTCGCGGCCCGCAAACGACATCGAGCACGTCGAGCCGGTGGCGAGGGCGGAAGGCGGCCCCTCCCCGAGCCCAGACTCGAGGCAACCCGCGCGGGCCATCGATCTAGGACTCGGTTCCGACGACTGGCGTCGTTGGCTGTCGGAGACGAAGGCGCCTGCACGCGTCGCGGAACGCCCGCCGCGTCCGAGGCGCGCGTTGTTCCGTGCTCCGCCGGTCAGCACGACTGGCGGACTCCAGGAGGGTTTGGAAGCGCACGATCGCGCGGTCGGCATGGGGACGTCGGGGCCGGTCGTTTCCGCGCTGTATCATGCCGCGCACAGTGACCTGGCGCCGCTGGAAGGCGTCGCGCACTTTCGCGTCACGGTGCTCGAGACGGGCGCGGTGGAGGTGATCTTGAGCGATGCCAGCGGTGATCTCGCGGGCTGGGATACGGTCGCCACGAATGCTGCGGCGGCGCTCCGGAGCGCGCCGCCACATATCCCGAGTGGTCGACAGGGGGTGCGACTCGTGATCGAAATCAACGCAAAACAGGTGTTCCCGAACGGCCTCCAGTCGAAGGAACGGCACGCACTGCGCGCTCAGCTCGAGCCCCTGAGGCTACGCTCGGTGCAAAGCGCGCAAGCTGAGCTGACCGAGCGAAACCCGGTTCTAGCGGAGCGTGCCGCGCCGGGGGCGTCTGCCTCGGGCAGCACTGCCATCGTCAATCAACCGGGGGTCTACGTCGGTGCGCGCGGCAAGGTGTGCGGGTATCGGCTGGGCCTGACGCTGCTCGGGGTGCTGGCGTTCGACGGAAGCTGCGATCTATCGAATCTGGGCGCACAGCCCCAGCGGCTGGTGAGTACCGCCGTGCGCGAAGAAGTCCTGTATTGAGTTGCGAGCGCTAGTCGAGCTCGAGCACGCGCAGTAGTGTCGCTTGATCGATCAGGCGCTGCGTGCGCAGCAACGTGCGCTTGCTGGGCGAGACCAGAGTGATGTCGCGGGCGGCACGTAACAGTGAGCGATCCGTGAAGCTATCGGTGTACACGGTCGACCACTCGACGATTCCCAATCTGCCGGCGAGCTGCTGAACCTTGGTCCTGCCAATACAATGCGTCTCCGCCACGAGCCCGCCCCATTTGCGTCGCAAGCGCGAACCGACGATCGGCAGCCGTCCGACTCGACGAGCGGCGAGCAAGCCGCGCACGACCAGTGGCATCGAGCCCGTCGCGATCACGACGCGTCGCCCTGCTTGCACGTGTCGCACTAGCTCCGCGAAGATTGCCTCGTTGGCGTAGCGTGGCAGGGTATTTTTCGCATAGTGACGTAGCTCGAGCACGAATTGGCGTGTCGACGAGCCGACGGTCATCGCCCACAGCAAAGCCGAGGCTGCCTTGGCGCGCGAGCGCAGCGCGAGCTGCAGCAGCGCCAAGGGCAGCAACGCGCCGACAGCGAGCAGTCGCGCGGGGCGCTTCAAGCAGTAGCCGAGGGCGAAATCGAAGAACGAGTCACGGCTGACCAACGTTCCGTCGAAGTCGAACACGACGACCTCGGCGCCCGAAGCGCTCGGTGATTCCGCCCTGGGCGCCTCGGCGGGCGAAGCGCTCGGCGATTCCGCCCTGGGCGCGTGGGCGGCAACGTGCAAGCTCATTGGCCGAGCGTAGCACCTGGGGTGATCGCGACCTGGGCGCCTCGACCCGCCGTTTCCGGCGGATCGAGGGCTCGCTGGCAGTAGCTCAGGTCGTCGCGCGCGCGCCGCTCACTTCGGGATCACCTGCGGCTCTTCGCCGATCGGCACCAGGCACGAGGACAGGTCGAAGAACATGAATTCGAGCGCCAATTCTTGGGGTGTGAGCGGGTGCATCGCGCAGCCCGAGGGCACCGTGCCACCTTGCATCATGCCGGCACCGGGGACGCCCCCGCCCGGGAATGCAAAGCCGCCCGCCGCGCCGCCCGTGCGACCACCTGTACCGGCGGTGCCGCCGGTGCGGCCGCCCGCGCCGGGGGCGCCGCCCGCGCCGGTAGCGCCGCCCGCGCCGGTAGCCGGATAGTCGACCGGTACGCCGGGAGCGTTCGTATTCGGGCCACCGCTTACGTGCAGCGCGCTGTAGACCACACGGCCACAAACCTTGTCGCTGGTCGCCCCGATCGGGGTATCCGCGGAGAAGTATTGCGTCGCCGACGGAGCCTGCGTGGCGCTCGCGGCCAGGTGGAGCCACTCAGTCGACGGCGGCTGTTGTAGCGCTCTCACGTTATTGCGCACGAACCAGACCGGCAATTGATTGTTGGTGAGCGCGCCCACCAACCCCAGCCACTTGGCGAGTGCGACGCCCCCAGGGAAGGCCGCGCCGCCAGGGTTCAGCGTGGTGTTCACTTCGGCCATGAACGATTGGTCGTCGTTGAGGTTGCCCTGCATGGTGTTCCACGTGGCCAAATTGTTGGCACCGGTGGCAAAAGGTCCGGTGTTGAACCACGCATATTGATAGTGGGACGCGAACACGCGCCCGCCAATGTTGGCGTAATTCATCAGATACTGCTGGGCTGCCGCGCCGACTCGCATCCCGCCCGCGCCACCCTTGGTCTCTTCGCCTTCGCAGGAAAGGATCACCACGTCGTGCTCGTTCAGGTGGGCTTGCGAATCCCACAGGGCGCTGCGTGATTCGACGGCGCCCTGCGCCGGCGTGGCGCCGCGCAAACCAGAGTAAATGTGAATGTGCCCACCGGTCGCCGAGCCCGCCACGTATTCACTGGCCGAAACGCCGATGCGCAGCGGCAAGCATTCGAACGAATCCGAGCCGCCCGTGGAGATCGCGATGTTCGGCAGCGAGCCCTCGGAGGAATTGGCGGGCAGGCGCAGGTTGGGGATGACGTTGTCTTGATTGGCGACCACGTTGACGTTGTCGTATTTCCGGCGCCACTTGCCGGTTTGGACCACGAGGCTGACCGGCCCGCTCGGTGCGCAGGGAATTTGGAAATGGCCGCTGGCGTCCGTGGGCGCGCCGATCGCGGCCACCTTCGCGGGGCGCAGCTGGCTGCAGCCGCAAGCAACCGGGATCTTGTCCAGGTCCGGCATGGGCGAGCTCGGGTCGAGCACGTACACGGAGATGTTGTAGAGCGGGTTCTTGCCGGCGGGATCGTAGACGATGCCGCTGATCGTGGTCTTGTTGTTGGCGTCGCATTGCATGCCGCCGGTAGACGACGCGCCGCCGCTCTCCGGGACGTTGAGGTCGTTGCCGGTCCCGGCGTGGTTGTACACGGGCCCCGTGCCGCCGCTGGTCCCTCCGGCGGCTGGCGTTGGACCAGAGCCCGCAGTGGCGACAGTGCTGCCCGGCTTGTCGGAATTCCCACAGGCAATTGAGCCCAGCAACGCGAGGCCAATGCACAAAGAAGATGGGATGCTTTTCATTTCGAATTTCCTGCGCTCGAGTTGGGTTCGCCACTCGCGGCGTTCGCTTGGCGGCTCACGCACGAATGCCGTCGGTCGGGTAATCTCGTCGACGGCGCTTAAGACACCTTACGATCTAGAATGGTCCGATTCAATGCCTACGGCCGCATCCAATCGGAATATTGCCATGCTCTGTTCGGGATCGCGCGTCTCGCCGAAATCTCGTCCGTGATTGGATTTCAGCGCGTTGCGAGTGAGCCCTTGAAGCCACGGTGCGTTCGAAAGTCACATGCGCGCAAGCGATCGAGAGGCCCTGCAAAAGGGGTCAAATGATTTCCGACACGGCCCCGGGCATGGCACTGCTGTCACGCCGTCGCTCGTCACAGCTAAGGGTGATCGAGGTGAGGTAACCTTCGCGCCATCCTCCAGGCAGCTTTTAGTTTCCAAGCGGTCGGTTTCTGTCGCTCCTTCGCCGGTATTGGCAAGGATGTCCGCTCGACTGGCCATGCAAGGCGGGAATCCGGGGGGACAAAACTGACCCCAGGCGCCCCGCTTCGTTGCTCCCGGGGGCCGCACGCGCTCTCATGGCGACATGCTGCCGAACGCCCCGCGTGAGCTGCCCAGTATCGCGCCGATCCCCCCGTTCATGTACGGGACTGCGTGGAAGGAAGAGCGTACCCCAGCGCTCACCCGGTTGGCTCTTCGGGCCGGTTTTCGTGGCATCGACACGGCCAACCAGCGCAAGCACTACTTCGAGGCCGGCGTGGGGGCCGCGCTGAAGGAGGCACTTGGCAACGGCGAGCTTGCCCGTTCGGAGCTTTTCCTACAATCGAAGTTCACCTTTGTCGGGGGCCAGGACGACCGTCTGCCTTACGATCGCGCAGCGGCCATCGAGCGGCAGGTCGCCCAGTCATTCGAGAGCACGCTGCGCAACCTGGGCACGGACTATCTCGACTCGTATGTTTTGCATGGTCCGTCATCGCGTCGCGGCTTGGAAGCGGCAGACTGGCAGGCGTGGCGCGCGATGGAGGCGTTGGCGCACGCCGGCAGGGTTCGCTTTCTCGGCATCAGTAACGTGTCGCTGGAGCAACTGCAGACGCTCTCGGCGCAGGCCGCGATTCCGCCAAAATTCGTGCAGAACCGTTGCTACGCAAAGACTGGCTGGGATCGCGCGGTGCGAGCCCTGTGCCACGAGCAGGGTAGCGTGTACCAAGGTTTCTCTCTGCTCACCGCCAACCGCGGGGAGCTGGCCGGGGCTAACGCACAGCGCATCGTGCAGCGCATCGGACGCCCGATGGCACAGGTTGTGTTTCGCTTCTGCCAGCTGATCGGCATCTTGCCCCTCACCGGTACGTCCCAGTACGAGCACATGCAGTTGGACTTGGCGGCGTCCGAGCTCGAGCTTTCAGCGGCAGACGTCTCGGCGTTGGAAAATTTGCACGCTCATTGAGCGGTCTTTGGCCGAAATCCAGCAATATTTGGCGTAGATCCTAGATCCGTTGTCGCTTCCGCCGAGTCCGCTAAGCTACCGGCCCTTGGCTGAGTCCGTGACCCTGAATGTTTGCAAATATGCCCGTGATTTCTAGCGCGACGCTTCGTCATTCTTCGCTTGTTCGGTCGACCAAGAGCCGATTGCTCGGCCTGCTCGGTGTGCTGCTGCCGCTGTTGCCAGCTTGTTCGTCGACCTATCTGACCGATGGCGTGGTCACGATTACGACCGGGCAAGAGTCCGACGCCTGGACGGCAGAGCCCGTAGCGCAAAACGTGGTGCTCGAATTGGTTCAGAGCAGCGGGCGCACGCCCTTGGCCAACGTTTCCGCGCCGGCGACCGAGATCACGATCGGCACGGGCGGGCCCTCCAACACGATCGCGAGCTTCGACGCCACTGCGTTCGACGCGAACGCCAATCCTGTGCTGAAGGGTTCGACCGTCAAGCTTGCCATCGTCGGCTTCGAAGACGCGCAAGTCTCGTTGTTCATGGGCCGCGTGGGCAGCCTGTCGCGGCCGCCGGGAGATCTGGTCTTTCCGCGCCGCCACCCGACGCTGGCGATTCTTTACCACGGCTACCTACTGATCTCCGGCGGTGACAGCGGCCAGCCGAACCTCGACATTTACGACATGGTGCTTTGGAAGGCCGCACCGAAGCAACCGTCATTGCCGAAGGTCCCCGAGAGCTGGGCCGTCGCAGGGTCCAAGGTCTTGCTCATCGATCACGGCGGCCCGCTCTGGCTCGATATGTCCACCTTCACCACGAGTGTGGTCGATGCTCCGGTGGGCCTCGATTTCGCCGATGTCGTGGGCGGAGAAACCATCACCGCCCCGGACGACACTCAGTACATCGTCGGGTCGACGCGCGCGACGGGGCCAGCTACGGACGTGGTCCTTCGTGTCGATCCCGATGCCACGCTGCACCTCATGAAGCTCGGCACAGCCCGCCTGGGCGCGGCCGCCGCGATGGTGAATAGCCAACTCCTGGTCGTTGGTGGAGCGGACAGCGGGGCGGGCGCGGAGGTCTCGGACGCCTCGGGCAGTAGCTTCACTCCGCTGCCGTTTGCCAGCGACGCCACGCAAGGCGCGGCCTTGGTTGCTCCAGATGCCACCACGGCGGTGCTGGCCGGCGGGCGCGATCCCGCTACCGACGAGATCGTCGGCTTTCGCACGATGGATCTCGGCTGCCAGGACGAGTGCGCGCCGATCGCGATCGAGAAGGCCGATTTCCCGTTCGATTACCCGCGGCTTTTCGCGCTCTCCGCAGAGCAATTGCTCGCGGTGGGTGAGGATCCAACGAGCGGGGAAACGCACGTGTTTACCTTCGACACCGGCCTCGGCCACGCGCAAAATGAGATCGCGTTGCGGGTTCCGCGCACGGGCGCGTCGGCGTTCATGTTACCGAACGGACAAGTGGGCGTGCTCGGCGGAGACGCGCTGGCCGACAAGATCCCGGCCATGAGCGTGGAGCTGTTCGTTCCCCAGTGACTTCACGTTTGACGCGCGGGCGCTCGGGCGAGTCAACTGCGTTTCCGTGCCTTCGCGCTCGCGCTCGAGTCGAAGCCGATTTGGCGCGCACCATGGTGAAAGACTCGCTCCGTGTCACGGTCGAAACGAAACGCTCCGAGGAAGTCGGCGAGGCTGTAGCTGGGCGCGCGTGCACGAATGCGAGCCACGAACTTTCGCGCCTCATCGCTGCGATTAGCGTGAACGACAAGCCAGAATAGGCGCGCGAAAACGTCGGATCCAGCTCCAGCGCTGCGCGGAAGAAGCGCCCCGCGTGGAGGTTGTCCGGACCGTTGAACTTGTACATGTGCCAAAGACCGCGGTGATAGGCCTCCCAGGCGTCGAGCGAGCTCGGGGGTTTGAGCATGGCGCGATTGCACTCGGCCGCTTCGATTTCTTCGGCGATGGCGCAGACGATCCGGTTGACGATGGCATCGAGCGTATCGAACATCGAACCAGCGTCAGCGGTGACGCCCGCGATTTCCTCGCTCCAGACGAGGTGCGCGCCCTGGGTCTCGCTGAGCTCGACCAAGACCTTGAGCTGCCCGCCCTTATTTCGCAAGTAGCCACTGGCCACGTAATCGACGTTCAAGATCCGCCCCGCCTCCTGGGCGTCGATGCCGCGTTCGCCGAGCACATAAGCCGTGCCGCGAGCGATCACGAACAGCACACGCAGCCGGGCCAGGCGCAGAATCACGTCCTCGGTCAAGCCGTCGGCGATCGGGCGGCCAGCGTGCCCCGGCGAGGTTTCGTCGCGGAAGGGCATGACCGCGATCGAAGCGCGCCGTCGCACTGGCTTGTCCGCGATTTCTAGGGGTTCTACGAGTGTGGTCGCTGCAGGTAAGAGCAACGACCGCGTCGCTACAGGCGCGAGGGATTTGCCGCGCACTCGACGCCACGCTTCGCGCAATGGCGACCAGTCGAGTCCCTCGCGCTCGAAGTTGCCAATCGTGGCTGCCACGTGCTCGTCGGCGTCGCGCATGCGTCCGCGCTTCAAGAGCGCTTCGAGCATCAGCTCGTGCGCAGATTGGTCGAACGGAGAGAGCTGCAGCCAGGGCTGAAGATGTTGGAAAATTTCGTCGGAATCGGCGGGGGCGCGCGTTGTCAGCTCACTGAGCACGGCGACGCGCGTGCTTCGAAAGCGTTGGCGCTGTGCGGTGAGCCAGGCGACGAGCTCGGGACTCCCGTCGAGCTGCATGCCTTCCAGCAGATCTCCGCCGAACTGCTGACAGAGCTCGCTGAGCTCCGCGGCGCTGGCCCGCCCCGAGGCCGGCAGTCAGCAGGCGCTCGACCTCGAGTGCATCCACGCGACAATCGGACAAATCGAGGCTGACCAAGCTTTGGCCCGTACCGAGCACACGGCGACGGTCCGGGTCGTCGAGCACGGAGCGCAGCTTGCTCAAACACCAACGTAGCTCACCGCGTGGATCGTTTGGCACGTCCCACAGCAGGTCACACAGCCGTGAGCGTGACACTGGACCTGGTTCGAGCGTCAGGAACGCGAGCAAAGCTCGCACTTTACGTGAGCGGGGCAGGGCTACCGGCAGGCCGTTTCGGGCCACACTGCCCGGGCCGAGAATGCGCACGGAGAGGGCAGAAAAGCCGCTCACTTGGCTCGCCTCGCCGCCATTCCCATGGTTATTTCCACGCTGCATCCCATGTCCGATGCGCATCCTGACTTTGGCCGTTCGCGATTGCCACTGGAAAAACTACGCGGCTCACCCGGAGCTCCGGTCCCGAGGAGCCCCATTTTGATCGGGAGACCCCATGTTGTATCAAGACATCTCTAAGACGATTGGGCTAACGCCGGTGGTCCGCATCAACCGCTTGGCGCCCGCGCATGTCACGATTTACGTCAAGGTCGAGGCGGCCAATCCCGGGGGATCGGTGAAGGATCGGCTGGCGCTCGGCATCATCGAAGATGCCGAGCGTCGAGGCGTGCTGCAGCCCGGACAAACCGTGATCGAGGCGACATCGGGTAATACCGGGATCGCGCTTGCGCTCGTTTGTGCCGCGCGTGGCTATCCGTTCATTGCTGTCATGCCCGAATCGTTCTCGGTCGAACGCCGCCAGATCATGCGCGCCTATGGCGCGAAGGTGGTGCTCACGCCCGCCGCCGAGCGAGCCTCGGGCGCCGTGCGGCTCGCCGCGAAGTTGGCCGAAGAGCGCGGTTGGTTTCTGGCGCGCCAATTCGACAACGAAGCGAACCCCGCTTATCACCGTCAGACGACCGGGCCCGAAATCTTGTCCGACTTTGCGGGCTCTCGCCTCGACTATTGGGTGACGGGCTGGGGCACTGGCGGCACATTGACCGGGGCAGGGCAGGTGATCCGCTGCGCGCGCCCAGAAACGAAGATCGTCGCCTGTGAGCCGGCCGGTGCAGCCTTACTCGGCGGCAAGGATTGGGCGCCGCACAAGATCCAAGGCTGGACGCCGGACTTCGTCCCGTCGGTCCTCGATCGCGACGTGTACGACGAGCTGATCGCAGTCACTGACGATCAAGCACTGGCCTGTGCGCGGGATCTCGCGCGGCGCGAAGGCATCTTCTGCGGCATCTCGGCGGGCGGCACATTTTACGGCGCGCTCGAGGTGGCAGCCAAAGCATCGCCCGGCAGCGTGATCCTGGCCATGCTGCCCGACACCGGTGAGCGTTACTTGTCGACGCCCTTGTTCGCGGGTGTGGAAACCGGATCGGACACGGTCTGAGGCACACGCTGAGCGCGCCAGCGCTTTCGCCGCTAGCCACTCGACTCGCTCGAGCGGCTAGCGCAAGCTCACGCGGTCAAGCCCGAGAGCGGGCCGGTCGCGCCGGAAGCATCGCCGAACGTATTGACGTCGGTGGCGCCCATGGCGTGCGCGATCGAGACCAAAAGCTGGTTATTGTCCTTGCGCGCACTGCTGAAATCCAGATAGCGCCCGGCGCTGATGGCGCCGCCCGCGCTGCCTGCGAGCACGTACGGCATCAACGTCAGATCATGCTGCGTCGACTCACCGATTTCGGTCGCCCACAGCACAATCGTATTGTCGAGCAGTGTGCGATCGCCCTCTTGATAGGAGTCGAGCTTGCCCAGAAAATACGCGACCTGTTCCGCGTACCAAGTTTGGATCGCGTTGTAGGCGAGGAAGTTGGTGCCGCTCGACGAAAAGTCGTGAGAGATGGCGTGGTGATTGCCGCTGATGGCAGCGCTGTTCACCTTCAGAAACTGAAACAGGTGCTCGCTCTCCGAATACGACCACTGAAAGGTCAGGATGCGCGTCTGGTCGCAGGCCAGGGCGGCAGCGGCCAAGTCCATCTGATTTTTGCCGGCCTGCAGGTACTGATCGTCGACTCCGAGATCGGCGGCCGCGAGCGTGGGAGGAGAGCACGTGCTGCCCGTGCCGGAACCAGTCCCGGTGCCAGGCGTGCCAACCAGCCGCGTTTCGACGTCACGCATCGCGGTCAGGTGTGCGTCGAGCTTGATGCGGTCTTCACTACCGACCAGGCCCATCAAGCGCTGGGTTTCCCCGCCCATCAGGTCGAACACGCTCTTGCGTTGTGCCCACAGCCGCGCG
>Ga0247779_1000154_pt1 | contig 53852 bp, 54 predicted proteins | sample UWRJL221509R5_FD_179925 | JGI IMG/M metagenome (GOLD analysis project Ga0247779, IMG submission 179925) | Plant litter microbial communities from Arlington Agricultural Research Station in Wisconsin, United States - UWRJ-L221-509R-5 | ecosystem: Environmental > Terrestrial > Plant litter >...
TGCCTTCGCCGCGGACCTGGCCGAAGCCGAAGTGCCGGTTGCCGCACCCTGGATGCTCGGTGACTCCACCTTGCGCCACGACGGCGGCCAGCGCTTCGCCGTCACCGGGCGCCAAGGCGGCCGCGGCCCCGAGCTGGAAGATCCCGAGGTGCTGACCTGGATCGGCCGCCTGCTCGGCCGCCTGCACAACGTCGGCGCGCAGAAGCCTTTCGAGTATCGCGTGCGCTGGGCCAGCGCCGAGCCCGGCACCATCGCGCGCGACTGGCTGCTTGCCAACGAGAGCATCCCGCTCGAGATCCAGCCCGCCTGGACCCGCACCGTCGACCAATGCCTGGCCGCCATCCAGCAGGCCTTCGACGCGATCCCGGATCTGCGGACGCTACGGCTCCACGGCGACTGCCATCCCGGCAACATCCTGTGGACGCCGGACAAGGGCCCGCACTTCGTCGACCTCGACGATGCCGTCACCGGCCCGGCCATCCAGGACCTGTGGATGCTGCTCTCCGGCGACGCCCTGAGCATCCGCCAGCAGCTCGCCTGCGTGCTGGAGGGCTATGAAACAGTGCGCGAATTCGACCGCCGCGAACTCGCGCTGATCGAGCCGCTGCGCACGCTGCGGATGATCCACCACAGCGCCTGGCTGGCCAGGCGCTGGAGCGATCCCGCCTTCCCGCTGGCCTTCCCGTGGTTCGGCACGCCGAACTACTGGAACGACGAGGTGGTCAAGCTGAAGGAACAGCTCGACGCGATGGACACCTCGCCGCCGGCGCCCCAGGCGCCGGTCGACGACGACTACGTCTTCTGGGACGCGTGAGGCTCAGAATGGCTCAGGCCAGCAGCATCGCGTTGACGCGCTTCACATAGGCCGCCGGATCTTCCAACGTGCCGCCCTCGGCCAGCACGGCCTGGTCGAACAGGACGTTCGCCAGGTCGTCGAAGTGGGCCGAGGAATCCAGCTTCTTCACCAGCGCATGGTCGGCATTGATCTCCAGCGTCGGCAGCGAGGCCGGCGCCGACTGGCCGGCCTGCTTCAGCAGCCGCGCCAGGTGGCCGCTCATGTCGCCCTCTTCCACGACGATGCAGGCCGGTGAATCGACCAGGCGGGTCGAGACGCGCACGTCCTTCGCACGGTCCTTCAGCGAAGCCTTCAGGCGGTCGAGCAGCGGCTTGTTCGCCTCGGCGGCGGCCTCCGCGGCCTTCTTCTCTTCCTCGTCCTGTATCTTGTCGAGGTCCAGCGCGCCCTTGGCCACCGATTGCAGTGGCTTGCCCTCGAACTCGTACAGGTGCGAGAGCATCCACTCGTCCACGCGGTCGGTCAGCAGCAGCACCTCGATGCCCTTCTTGCGGAAGATCTCCAGCTGCGGGCTGTTTTTGGCGGCGGCCAGCGTGTCGGCGGTGATGTAGTAGATCGTCTCCTGGCCTTCCTTGGCCCGGCTCACGTAGTCCGCCAGTGAGACACCTTCGTCCGCATGGGTGGAAGCAAAACGGAACAGCTTGGCCAGGCGCTCCTGGTTCGCATGGTCCTCGCCGATGCCTTCCTTCAGCACCGAGCCGAAGTCCTTCCAGAAGTCGGCGTACTTCTGCTTCTCGGCCGCGTCCTCGCTGTCGGCCAACGCCTCCAGCATCGAGAGCACGCGCTTGGTCGAGCCTTCGCGGATCGCCTTCACGTCGCGGCTTTCCTGCAGCAGCTCGCGCGAGACGTTCAGTGGCAGGTCGGCCGAGTCGATCACGCCCTTGACGAAGCGCAGGTACACCGGCATCAGCGCCTCGGCGTCGTCCATGATGAAGACGCGCTTCACATACAGCTTCACGCCGCCGCGCTTGTCGCGGTTCCACAGGTCGAACGGCGCCTTCTTCGGGATGTAGAGCAGCTGCGTGTACTCGCTGCGGCCCTCCACGCGGTTGTGCGTGTAGGCCAGCGGCGCCTCGGTGTCGTAGCTGATCTGCTTGTAGAACTCGTTGTACTGCTCCTCGGTGACTTCGCTCTTGGCGCGGGCCCACAGCGCGGAGGCCTTGTTGACGGACTCCCACTCGTCCGTCAGTTCGGACTTCGCTTCCTCGGCCTTCCACTCTTCCTTGCGCATCAGGATCGGTAGCGAGATGTGGTCCGAGTACTTGCTGATGATGGACTTCAGGCGCCAGGTCTTGAGGAACTCGTCCTCGCCCTCGCGCAGGTGCAGGATGACGTCGGTGCCGCGGCCGGCCTTGCTGATCGTCTCGACCTCGTAATCGCCCGTGCCTTCGCTGCTCCAGCGCACGGCCTGGTCGGCCGGCAGGCCGGCGCGGCGCGTCTCGACCGTGATGCGGTCGGCGACGATGAAGCCCGAGTAGAAGCCCACGCCGAACTGGCCGATCAGGTTGGCGTCCCGCTTCTGGTCGCCTTCCAGCTTGGCCATGAACTCGCGCGTGCCGCTCTTGGCGATCGTGCCCAGATGGGCGATCGCTTCCTCGGCGCTCATGCCGATGCCGTTGTCACTGATCGTCACCGTGCGGGCGGCTTCGTCGAAGGACACCCTAAGCTCCAGGTTCGGCGCATCCTCGAACAGCTGCGGATGATCCAGCGCCTCGAAGCGCAGCTTGTCGCAGGCGTCCGACGCGTTGGAGACCAGCTCGCGCAGGAAGATCTCCTTGTTGGAGTACAGCGAGTGGGTCACGAGGTGCAGGATCTGCTTGACCTCGGCCTGGAAGGAATGGGTTTGCTTGGTCATTGTGTGTCTCTGAGAAAAAGGGGGCGTGGCCCGCCCAGCGCCCGACATTTTGGGCCATCGCGAGCCGCTTCAAGACCTCTACACTGCCGGCCCATGCTCTATTGGTTCGACTTGCTCGGCGTGGCCGTCTTTGCCGTCTCAGGCGCACTGGCCGCGATGCGCGCCGGACTGGACCTGTTCGGCCTGCTGGTGCTGGCCGCGGTGACGGCCATCGGCGGCGGCACGCTGCGCGACCTGTTGCTGAACCGCCACCCGATCGGCTGGATGCGCGACGGCCGCTACCTGCTGGTGATCACCGTGGCAGCACTGGCCACCGCGGCCTACGGCCAGCTCTCGCCCGGCGCGATGAAGGGGCTGCTCATCGCCGACGCGCTGGGCCTCGCGCTGTTCGCACTGACCGGCACCGAACTCGCGGAGGACTGCGGCATCCGGCGCGTGCAGGCGCTGCTGATGGGCACGATGACGGCGGTCGGCGGCGGCGTGGTCCGCGACCTGCTCAGCGGCCAGGTGCCACTGCTGCTGCGCCGAGACGTCTATGCCACCGCGGCCATCGCCGGCATCGCGCTGTACCAGGGCCTGCGCGCAGCCGGCCTGAAGCGCGACTGGGCCTTCCTGCTGGGCATCGCCTGTGTCGCCGGCCTGCGCCTGGCTGCGATCCGCTACGACTGGCAACTGCCCAGCCCCGAGCTCTACCGCTAAGTTCTGCCTATCGCGCCGCGCGGCTCGCCCGCACCGCCTCGCTCAGCACATCCAGCGCCTTCAGCGAATCGTCCCAGCCCAGGCAGGCATCGGTGATGCTCTTGCCGTACTCGAGCTGGGCCGGGTCGTCCTTGCCGGGGCTGAACTTCTGCGCGCCGTCGTTCAGGTGGCTTTCGATCATCAGGCCGAAGATGCTCGTGCTGCCGCCCTTGATCTGCTCGCCGACGTCGCGTGCCACCTCGATCTGCCGCTGGTGCTGCTTGCTGCTGTTGGCATGCGAGCAGTCGACCATCAGCCGCGCGTCGAGCTTGGCGGCGGCGAGGTCGGCGCAGGCCGTGGCCACGCTCGCGGCGTCGTAGTTCGGCGCCTTGCCGCCGCGCAGGATCACGTGGCAGTCGCGGTTGCCCTTGGTCTCTACGATCGCGACCTGGCCGTTCTTGTGCACCGACAGGAAGTGATGCGGCCGGGCCGCGGCCTGGATCGCGTCGGTGGCGATCTTGATGTTGCCGTCCGTGCCGTTCTTGAAGCCGATCGGCGCCGAGAGGCCCGAGGCCAGTTCGCGGTGCACCTGGCTCTCGGTCGTGCGCGCGCCGATCGCCCCCCAGGAGATCAGGTCCCCGATGTACTGCGGCGAGATCACGTCGAGGAACTCGCTGCCCGCCGGCATGCCCATCCGGTTGATCTCCAGCAGCAACTGGCGTGCGATCCGAAGGCCTTCGTCGATGCGATAGCTCTCGTCCAGGTAGGGGTCATTGATCAGGCCCTTCCAGCCGACCGTCGTGCGCGGCTTTTCGAAGTAGACGCGCATGACGATCTCCAGCGTGTCCGCGTACTTCTCGCGCTGGGCCACCAGGCGGCGCGCATATTCCAGCGCGGCTGCCGGGTCGTGGATCGAGCAGGGGCCGATGATGACCAGCAGCCGGTCGTCCTTCTTCTGCATGATGTCACGGATGCGGGCACGCGTGCCGCTGATCAGCTTCTCCATCGGCGTATTGCGGATCGGGAAGAAGCGGATCAGATGCTCCGGCGGCGGCAGCGGCGTGATGTCGAGGATGCGCTCGTCATCGGTGGCACTGGTCTTGTCCTGCGGGGAGTACCAGCGCTCGGCCGGGACTTCTGCTGCGATCTTTGCGTTCATCGGATCAACCTCTGCTTTCGAACAGGCATAAAAAAACCGCCGGGGGGACCCGGCGGTTTCTGAGATTCGTTTGCGTCGTTTCTTCTTCGTCTACGCATTCGCCTCTCGGCCGCCGGTGCGGTCAGAGAACCAAAAGTAGCCAAAGAAAAAGGACTTCAGGACTTGCATGGGCGTCGAATGTAGCACGCAGAATCCCGGCGTCACGCTTCGCGGCTGGGCAAGCCAGCCTTAAGCCGTGCCGCCGACGGTGAGGCCATCGATGCGCAGCGTCGGCTGGCCGACACCCACCGGCACGCTCTGGCCTTCCTTGCCGCAGACGCCGACACCTGTGTCCAGCGACATGTCGTTGCCGATCATGCCGATGCGGGTCAGCGCGTCCGGGCCGTTGCCGATGATCGTCGCGCCCTTGACCGGGTACTGGATCTTGCCGTTCTCGACCCAGTAGGCTTCGCTGGCCGAGAACACGAACTTGCCGCTGGTGATGTCGACCTGGCCACCGCCGAAGTTCGTCGCGTACAGGCCCTTCTTGATGCTGGCGACGATCTCCTTCGGATCCTTGTCGCCGCCGAGCATGTAGGTGTTGGTCATGCGCGGCATCGGCACGTGGGCGTAGCTCTCGCGGCGACCATTGCCGGTGGGCGCGACCCGCATCAGGCGCGCGTTCATCGCGTCCTGGATGTAGCCCGTCAGGATGCCGTCCTCGATCAGCACGTTGCGCTGCGAGGCGCAGCCCTCGTCGTCGACATTCAGCGAGCCGCGGCGGTCCGGGATCGTGCCGTCGTCCAGCACCGTCACGCCCTTGGCCGCGACGCGCTGGCCCATGCGGCCGGCGAAGGTGGACGAGCCCTTGCGGTTGAAGTCGCCTTCCAGGCCGTGGCCCACCGCCTCGTGCAGCAGCACGCCTGGCCAGCCGGGGCCGAGCACCACGGTCATCTCGCCGGCCGGGGCCGGGCGAGACTCGAGGTTCGTCAACGCGGCCGAAGTCGCCTGCTCGACATAGCTGGCGATCATCTCGTCGGTGAAATAGGCCAGGCCGAAGCGACCGCCGCCGCCGCCGCCGCCGACCTCGCGCCGGCCATTGCTCTCGGCAATCACGGTGATCGACAGGCGCACCAGCGGACGCACGTCGGCCGCCAGCGTGCCGTCGGCGCGCGCGATCAGCACCACCTCATGCTCGGCCGCCAGGCCCGCCATCACCTGCACGATGCGCGGGTCCTTGGCACGGGCCATCTTCTCGGCGCGCTCCAGCAGCGCGACCTTGGCCGCACTGTCCAGGCTCGCGATCGGGTCGGCGCCGCCGTACAGCGCGCGGCTGCCGGGGATCGTCGGCTCCGACGGCACCTTGACGCGCCGGCTCTGGCCCGCTGCGGCGATGGTCCGCACCGTGCGCGCGGCATCGAACAGCGCTGCCTCGGTGATGTCGTCCGAATACGCGAAGGCCGTCTTCTCGCCGGCCACCGCACGCACGCCGACACCCTGGTCGATCGAGAAGCTGCCGCTCTTGACGATGCCTTCCTCCAGGCTCCAGCCCTCGGCGCGCGTGGTCTGGAAGTAGAGATCGGCGTCATCGACGCGGTGCTCGGTGATCAGGCGCAGGGCTCGTGCCAGCGTCGCCTCGCTGAGGCCGTAGGGCTCCAGCAGTTGACTGCGGGCCGCCGCCAGGCGGGCGATGGTGGGTTCGACGGAGATCATTCCGCGATTCTAGGACTTGGGGCTCATCCCTCTTCGTCGCGCGCCTTCCTGATTGCCAGCGCCGCTTCGTAGAGGCGGTTGCGCGGGCTGCCGCTCAGCTCGGCCGTCAACGCCACCGCTTGCTTCAGCGGCAACTCGGCCAGCAGCAGATTCAGCGCGCGCAGCGCCTCGGCGGGCAGTTCGTCCGCCTCGCTCGCGGGCCGCGCGGCGAGCGCGTGCAGCACCAGCACGAACTCGCCACGCTGGCGCTGCGCATCGGCTGCGAGCCAGGCAGGCAGCGATGCGGCGCTGGCCGTGTGCACCGTCTCAAACTGCTTGGTCAGTTCGCGGCAGACGGTCACCTGCTGCTCAGGGCACAACTCGGCCAGCAGCGCGATCAAGGCCTCGATCCGGTGCGGTGCCTCGAACAGCACCTGGCTGCGCGGGCTGCCGCACAGGCGCTGCAGGACGGTGCGGCGCTCGGCCACCTTGGTCGGCAGGAAGCCGGCGAACTCGAAGCCTTCGGCGGCGGTGTCGCCGGCCACGCTGAGCGCCGTCACCGCACTGCTGGCGCCGGGGATAGGCAGCACGCGCAAACCAGCCGCTGCGACGGCGGCGACCAGGGCCGCGCCGGGGTCGGAGATCGCCGGCGTGCCGGCGTCGGTCACGTAGGCAATGCGCTGGCCCTGCTGCAGCCGCGCCAGCAGCGCCGCGCCGCCCTCGCGCTCGTTGTGCTGATGCAGCGCGACGAGCGGCTTGTGCAGGCCCAGGTGGCGCAGCAGGCCGGCGGTGACGCGCGTGTCCTCGCAGGCCACCGCGTCGACCAGGCCCAGCACGTGGACCGCGCGGAAGCTCATGTCCCCCATATTGCCGATCGGCGTCGCGACGACGTACAAGGTGCCGGCGGGATACTGCTGGCCACCGGCGGCAGCGGCAGCCGCCTGTTGCATCAGCAGCGAGGCGTCGATGTTCAACAAAAGGGAGTCTCCGAAATCTCAGGCGGGCCGGGCCGGCGAGGACCGCGCGCTGCAGCATCTGCTGCGCCAGGGCCTGCGGCTGGTGGAACGCAATTATCGGGTCGCCGCCGGCCCCGGCGCCCGCGCCGGCGAGGTGGACCTGATCATGCGCGATGAACGCGACGGCACGCTGGTCTTCGTCGAGGTGCGCGTGCGCGCCGATGCCTCGCACGGCGGCGCGGCCGCCAGCGTCACCCGATCCAAGCAGCAGCGGCTCGTCTACGCCGCGCAGCACTACCTGCTGCGGCATGCCACGCCACCGCCCTGCCGCTTCGACGTGGTCGCGCTGGAAGGCCCAGGTATCGAGTGGTTGCAGGCCGCCTTCGGTACGGATCGGTGACTTATGATCCCGCGACATGCTGGAACAACGGATTCAACAACAATTCTTCGAGAGCGCCGACTTGTTCTACCAGGTCGCCGAAGGCCTCTCCCGGCCGGTGGCGACGGCCGCGCAGATGCTGGTCGACGGCATCACCGGCGGGGGTCGCGTGCTCTGCTGTGGCCAGGGGCTCTCGGCCCTGGATGCCAGCTATATGGCCGCACTGCTGATCGGGCGTTTCGAGCAGGACCGGCCGGGCCTCGCGGCTTGGTCGCTCGATGCGCTGGTCCATGGCAGCCTGCCGCAGGACGCGGCGCTGGCCCGCCAGGTGCAGACGCACGGCCATCCAGGCGACCTGCTGCTGGTCTTCGATTCGCAGCGCGCGGCCTGGGCCGCCGTGCTGGAAGCCGCGCAGGCCCAGGACATGAGCGTGATCGCGCTGACCGGCAGCCAGGACGACGAGTTGCGCGGCCTGCTGCGCGATACCGACGTGCAGATCCGCGTCCCGCACAGCCGCCAGCCGCGCGTGGCCGAGGCGCACCGGCTGCTGGCCCACTGCCTGTGCGACGCGGTCGACATGCAGCTGCTCGGCACCGCCGAGTAAGCCACCCATCAACATTCCTGAGCACGACATGACCTCCTCCATCCGAACCCTCCCCCGCCGCGCACTGCTGATCGCGACGCTCGCCGCCGCCGCGCTAGCCAACACCGCCTGCGCACCGATCCTGCTGGGCGGCGCCATGGTCGGCGGCACGATGGTCGCGACCGACCGCCGCACCTCCGGAACCCAGGTCGAGGACGAAGGCATCGAGCTGAAGGCCGGCCAGCGCATCAAGGAGCAGTTGGGCGACCGGGTCCACGTCAACGTCAACAGCTACAACCGCGTCGTGCTGCTGACCGGCGAGGTGCGCGCCGAGGAAGACAAGGCGGCGATCGTGCGCATCGCCAGCGGCGTCGAGAACGTCTCGCGCGTGCTCGACGAGACGGCCGTCACCTTCCAGAGCTCGCTGTCCGCCCGCTCGAACGACGTGCTGATCCAGACCAAGATCAAGGCCACGCTGGTCGACGCCAAGGACCTGATCAGCAACGCCTTCTACGTCGTCGTCGAGCGCGGCGACGTGTTCCTGATGGGCCGCGTGACCGAGCGCGAGGCCAAGCGCGCCAGCGACCTGATCGCCGGCATCCAGGGCGTCAAGCGCGTCGTGCGCTGCTTCGAGATGATCAGCGAGGACGAGCTGGCAAACCAGTTGCCCCGGCCGGCCGCCAAGCAGCCCTGATCGACTTCACCAACGGCGTCAGCCAGGGAGGCTGTCATCGACCCGAACCTGCTGAAGGAACTGCGCATCGGGCATGACGAGCGCGACAGCGCCGGCCCCCCGAGCTGGCTCTGGCCCACGCTGGCGGGCGTCGTGATCGCCGGCGCGCTCGCCGCGGGCGGCGCCTGGTGGATGACGGTGAGCCGCACGGTGCCGGTCACCGTCGCCGCCGCGCAGGCGGTCGGCGGCAGCGGCGCCGCAGCGGGCGCGGTGCTGCAGGCCACCGGCTACATCGTCGCGCGCCGCCAGGCCACCGTCTCCACGCAAATCACCGGCACCTTGACCGCCGTCTACATCGACGCCGGCGACAAGGTCACCAAGGGCCAGTTGCTCGCCCGGCTGGAGGACGCCTCGCAGCGCGCGGCGCTCGATGCGGCGCGCGCCAACGCCCGCTCGGCCGATGCCCAGATCGAGCAGTCGCGCGCCCAGCTCACCCAGGCCCAGGCCGATGCGCGCCGCCAGCGCGACCTGCTCGCGCAAGGCATGGTCTCGCCCCAGGCGGCCGAGCAGGCCGACACGGCCGTGGTCGTCAACCAGACCACCGTGCAGGCCCGCCAGCGCGCCGCCGATGCGAGCCGCGCCCAGCTGGCCGAGGCGCAGGTGCAGTTCGACTACACCACCGTGCGCGCGCCCTTCGCCGGCGTCGTCACCGCCAAGGCGGCGCAGGTCGGCGAGATCGTCTCGCCGCTGTCGGCCGGCGGCGGCTTCACCCGCACCGGCGTCGGCACGATCGTCGACATGGATTCGCTGGAGATCGAGGTCGACGTCAACGAGGCCTCGATTGGCCAGGTGAAGCCCGACATGCCCTGCGAGGCCGTGCTCGACGCCTATCCGGACTGGAAGATCCCCGCCCACGTGATCGCGATCATCCCGACCGCGGACCGCGGCAAGGCCACGATCAAGGTGCGCGTGGGCTTCGAGCAGAAGGACGGCCGCATGGTGCCCGAGATGGGCGTGCGCGTGAGCTTCCTGAAGCCGCCAACGCAGCAAACAGCCTCCGGTGCCGCGCAGCCGGCCGGCGTGACGGTGCCGCCCGACGCCATCGTCGAGCGCGGCGGCGAGCGCATCGTCTTCGTGCTGATGCAAGACCGGGTAAAGATGCGCAAGATACGCACCGACGGCCCGCGCATCCTGGACGGCGTCCAGGCCGGCGAGCAGGTTGTGCGGGCGCCGCCTGCCGAACTGGCGGACGGCGCGAAGGTGAGCATCGCGACGACACCGGCGAAGTAGCCCGTGTAGCCCGTCAACGGGCGGATTCTTGAAGAGGAAATGGCATGACGACGAAGCTGATCGAAATCCGGGACCTCTCCAAGGTCTACACGCGCGGCAAGCAGAAGGTCGAGGTGCTGCACCACATCGACCTCGACGTCGAGCAGGGCGAGTTCCTCGCGCTGATGGGACCGTCGGGCTCGGGCAAGACGACGCTGCTGAACCTGATCGGCGGGCTCGACGCGCCCAGCGGCGGCTCGCTGTCGGTCGGCGGCAAGCGCATCGACCAGATGGGCGCCGGCGAGCTGGCGCGCTGGCGGGCCAGCCAGGTCGGCTTCGTATTCCAGTTCTACAACCTGATGCCGATGCTGTCGGCGCAGCGCAATGTGGAGCTGCCGCTGCTGCTGACCAAGTTGTCCGCCGCCGAACGCAAGAAGCGCGCCGCGATCGCGCTGCAGCTGGTGAACCTGGCTGAGCGCGCCAGCCACAAGCCGGGCGAGTTGTCCGGCGGCCAGCAGCAGCGCGTCTCGATCGCCCGCGCGATCGTCTCCGACCCCACGCTGCTGGTCTGCGACGAACCCACCGGCGACCTGGACCGTGAGTCGGCCGAGGAAGTGCTGTCACTGCTGGGGGTGCTGAACCGCGAGCACGGCAAGACCATCGTGATGGTCACGCACGACCCGAAGGCGGCCGAGCGCGCGCGCCAGATCCTGCACCTGGACAAGGGCCGCCTGGTCGAGCAGGTTCCCGCCTGAGGAGGCCCGCATGAAATACCTGCACCTCATCTGGGCCGCGCTGTTCCGGCGCAAGACCCGCACGCTGCTGACGCTGGTCTCCATCGTCACCGCCTTCCTGCTGTTCGGCCTGCTCGACGCCGTGCGCACCTCGTTCGACGAAGCCGGCCAGAGCGCCAACGGCGCCAAGCGGCTGCAGACCGGCTCCAAGCTCTCGTTCATCCAGTTGCTGCCGATGTCGCTAACGCAGCGGATCGCGCAGGTCGACGGGGTCAAGGACGTGACCTTCGCCAACTGGTTCGGCGGCGCCTACCAGGATCCGCACAACCAGGTCTTCAGCTTCGCCGTCGCGCCGAACTACCTGGACCTCTATCCCGAGATCAATGTCAGCGAGGAGCACCGCAAGGCCTTCGCCGCGACGCGCACCGGTGCGCTGGTCGGCGAGGGCCTGGCCAAGCGCTTCGGCTGGAAGGTCGGCGACAAGGTACCGCTGATGTCCACCATCTTCCCGGACAAGAACGGCAGCAAGAACTGGACTTTCGACATCGTCGGCCTGATTCACGTCGTCAACATGAAGACCGACGGCTGGTACGACCAGATGTTCCTGCTGAACTGGAAGTACTTCGACGAGACCACGCCCTACAACCAGGGCCAGGCCGGCTGGTACGTGACCAGCGTCAAGGACGTCAACCAGGCCGACCGCGTGCTGAAGGCCATCGACGCGCTCTCGGCCAACTCCGACCACGAGACCCGCACGATGACCGAGCAGGCCGCCACCGCCTCGTGGATGAAGCAGTTCGCCGACATCGGCATGATCACCAGCGCCATCATGGGCGCCGTGTTCTTCACGCTGCTGCTGCTGTCCGGCAACACGATGATGCAGGCGGTGCGCGAGCGCACCGGCGAGATTGCCGTGCTGAAGACGCTGGGCTTCTCCGGGACCAGCGTGCTGGCGATGGTGCTGGCCGAATCGGTGCTGCTGCTGGTGCTGGGCGGCGTGATCGGCATGGCGCTGGCCAGCGTGCTCGGGCCCATCATCAGTCAGGGCAGCGGCGGCATGCTGAACCTGGCGGCGGCCGGCGCCAGGAGCTGGGGCCTGGGCCTTGTCCTGATGCTGCTGTTCGGCCTGGTGGTCGGCGCCCTGCCAGCGCTCAACGCGATGCGGCTGAACATCACCGACGCACTCGCCGGGAGGGCCTGAGGATGCTTGCATTCCTGAAGAAACTGGGGCTGCTGGTCCTCGTCGTCCTCGTACTCGTCCTCTGGGTCATGCTGCCCTGGCAGGGCGCGCTGGCGTTGGCCGTGTTGCTGGCCCTGTGGCTGATGAGCCCGCTGCGCAGCGGCGCGCAGACGCGCGCGGTGGCCGCGGTGGGCATCAGCACGCTGACGCAGCGGCTCGGCTCGTCAGCGGTGATCGTCGTGGGCATCGCGGGCGTGGCCGGCGTGCTGGTGGCGCTGCTGGCCATGGCCGAGGGCTATGCCCAGACGCTGCGCCAGTCCGGCAGCGAGGACACGGTGATCGTGCTGCGCGGCGCCTCGGCCGCCGAGGTGGCCTCCACGCTGAGCCGCGAGGACATCGTGCAGATCGCGCAGACGCCCGGCATCGCGCGCAACGCCAAGGGCGAGCCGCTGGCCTCGGCCGAGACGGTGGTCGCCGCGAACCTGCCGCTGGCCGGCGCGCCGGACGAGGACGGCAGCGCGCAGGTGCGCGGCATCGGCGACGCTGCCTTCGAGGTGCGACCCAAGGTGAAGATCATCGAGGGCCGGCGCTTCCAGCCGGGCCTGCGCGAGCTGGTCGTCGGCAAGGGCACGGTGGGCCAGTTCGTCGGCATGCAGGTCGGCCAGGCGGTGCGCCTGGGCAGCGAGAACTGGACCATCGTCGGCATCTTCGCTTCTGGCGATGCGATGGAGTCCGAGCTTTGGGCCGATGCCAACGTCGTCAACGACAGCTACAAGCGCGGCAGCGGCCGCAACTCGGTCACCGCTCGGCTGACCAGCGCGGACGGCTTCAATGCCTTCAAGTCGGCGCTCGAAGCCAATCCGCAGCTGAAGGTCGACGTCAGCACGACGCTGGACTTCTTCGCCAAGCAGTCCGAGCAGATGACCAAGATCCTGCGCATCATCGGCATCGTCGTCGGCTCGATCATGGCCGTCGGCGCCGTGTTCGGGGCGCTGAACACGATGTTCGCCGCCGTGGCGACGCGCGCACGCGAGATCGCCACGCTGCGCGCCATCGGCTTCCGCGGCCTGCCGGTCGTCGTCGCCGTGATGCTGGAGACGATGCTGCTGGCCGCTCTCGGCGGCATCGCCGGCGGCCTGATCGCCTACCTGCTCTTCAACGGCTTCAGTGCCTCGACGATGGCCGCCAACTCGGTCGGCAAGCTAAGCTTCCACCTGGTCGTGTCCGGCCCGTTGCTGTGGGAAGGACTCAAGTGGGCGCTGGCCATCGGCTTCGTCGGCGGGCTGTTCCCGGCCGTGCGTGCGGCGAGCCAGCCGGTGACGGCGGCGCTGCGGGAGCTGTGACGGGCCAGGGGCCGAGCGCCGGGCCGCTCCCAAGCGGGCCCGCTTGGCGATGTGCTTGCCGGTCGATCCGGCAAGCATCGCCGCCCCCTCGGGGGCCGTGCCCGCGTTCAGCGCGGCACACCTGGGCGAGGGGCCTCATTTCAGTCGTTTGATCAGACTGGACGTATCCCAGCGATTGCCGCCCAGCTTCTGCACGTCGGCATAGAACTGGTCGACCAGCGCCGTCACCGGCACGCGGGCGCCGTTGCGACGGGCTTCGTCGAGCACCAGGCCCAGGTCCTTGCGCATCCAGTCGACGGCGAAGCCGAAATCGAACTGGTCGTCGACCATGGTCTTGCCACGGTTGTCCAGCTGCCAGCTCTGTGCGGCGCCCTTGCCGATCACATCGAGCACCAGCTTCATGTCCAGGCCGGCGGTCTGGCCGAAAGCGATCGCCTCGCTCAGGCCCTGCACCAGGCCGGCGATGCAGACCTGGTTGACCATCTTGGCGAGCTGGCCGGCGCCGGCCTCGCCGACGCGCGTGACCGCCTTGGCCATCGCGAGCGCCACCGGCCTGATCGATTCGAAGGGCTCGGCATCACCGCCGCACATCACCGTCAGCGCGCCGTTGACCGCGCCGGCCTGGCCGCCGGACACCGGCGCATCGATGAAGTGCAGGCCGCGGCCGATCGCGGCGCGGTGCAGTTCGCGGGCGACGTCGGCCGAGGCGGTCGTGTGATCGACGAAGACCGCGCCGGGCTTCATGCCGTGGAAGGCGCCGCCCTCGCCCAGGGTCACCGCGCGCAGGTCATCGTCGTTGCCGACGCAGGCGAACACGATGTCGGCATCGCGGGCCGCGGCTTCGGGCGTCGGCGCGGCGGCGTGGCCGTATTCCTTCACCCAGGCCTCGGCCTTGGCGGCGCTGCGGTTGTAGACGGTGACCTGGTGGCCGGCGCGGGCCAGGTGGCCGGCCATCGGATGGCCCATCACGCCCAGGCCGATGAAGGCGACCTTGCGTGGCGGAACGGAGTTGTCGTAGCTGCGGGTATTCATGCCCGGCAGATTACATGATGCTCAGATGCTCGGTGCCGGTGGACAGGTCGCCGGAGCGCGCGCGTTCGCTGTTCAGCTTGATCTGCAGGCGTAGGTCGTTGACCGAGTCGGCATTGCGCAGCGCGTCTTCGTAGGTCACCTTGCCGAGCTCGTACAGGTCGAATAGCGCCTGGTCGAAGGTCTGCATGCCCAGCTCGCGCGAGCGCTTCATCAGCTCCTTGATCTCGCTGATCTCGCCCTTGAAGATCAGGTCGGACACCAGCGGCGTGTTCAGCAGGATCTCCACCGCCGCGATGCGGCCCTTGCCCTCGCGGCGCGGCAGCAGGCGCTGCGAGACCAGCGAGCGCAGGTTCAGCGACAGGTCCATCAGCAGCTGGCTGCGCCGCTCCTCGGGGAAGAAGTTGATGATGCGGTCCAGCGCCTGGTTGGCGCTGTTGGCGTGCAAGGTGGCCATGCAGAGGTGGCCGGTTTCGGCGAATGCCACCGCGTGCTCCATGGTCTCGCGGTCGCGCAGTTCGCCCATCAGGATCACGTCGGGTGCCTGGCGCAGCGAGTTCTTCAGCGCCGACTCCCAGGTGTCGGTGTCGATGCCGACCTCGCGCTGCGTGACGATGCAGTTCTTGTGCGGGTGGACGAACTCGATCGGATCCTCGATCGTGATGATGTGGCCGTGCGTCGTCTCGTTGCGCTCGTCGATCATCGCCGCCAGCGTCGTGCTCTTGCCGGAGCCGGTCGCGCCGACGACGATCACCAGCCCGCGCTTGTTCTGCACCACCTCGCGCAGCACCGGCGGCAGGTCCAGCGAAGAGATCGTCGGCAGCGTCGCGGGAATCGTCCGCAGCACCAGGCCCACCGAACCCTGCTGGAGGAACGCGTTGGCGCGGAAGCGGCCGATGCCCTGCGGCGAGATCGCGAAGTTGCACTCCTTCGTGCGCTCGAACTCGGCGGCCTGCTTGTCGTTCATGATCGAACGGGCGAGCTGCAAGGTGTGCTGGCCGGTCAAAGGCTGCGGCGAAACCTTGGTGACCTTGCCGTCGACCTTGACCGCGGGCGGGAAGTCGGCCGTCAGGAACAGGTCCGAGCCCTTGCGCGAAACCATCAAGCGCAGCAGGTCATTGATGAATTTGGAGGCCTGGTCGCGTTCCATGGAGGGGTCCTAACTTCCAAATTGAGCGGGGCGGGAAAGTTCTGTCGCGACTGCGTCACGACAAAATTTCCCCGGCTTCAGCCAGGGAAATTTTCAGGCATCTTCGCTTTCGAACGAGCTTCAGCAGGCGAGATCACATTGCGCCGGACCAGGTCGGTGAGGTTTTGGTCCAGCGTCTGCATGCCGAGCTGGTTGCCGGTCTGGATCGACGAATACATCTGCGCCACCTTGTTCTCGCGGATCAGGTTGCGGATGGCCGAGGTGCCCAGCATGATCTCGTGGGCGGCGACGCGGCCGGTGCCATCCTTCAGCTTGCACAGGCTCTGCGAGATCACCGCCTGCAGCGATTCGGACAGCATCGCGCGCACCATCTCCTTCTCGGCCGCGGGGAACACGTCGACGATGCGGTCCACCGTCTTCGCGGCGGACGAGGTGTGCAGCGTGCCGAAGACCAGGTGGCCCGTCTCGGCCGCGGTCAGCGCCAGGCGGATCGTCTCCAGATCGCGCATTTCGCCGACCAGCACGCAGTCCGGGTCCTCCCGCAGCGCGGAGCGCAGCGCATTGGAGAAGCTCATCGTGTGCGGCCCGACCTCGCGCTGGTTGATCAGGCTCTTCTTGGACTCGTGCACGAACTCGATCGGATCCTCGATCGTCAGGATGTGGCCGTACTCGTTCTCGTTCAGGTGGTTGACCATGCCGGCCAAGGTGGTCGACTTGCCCGAGCCCGTCGGCCCGGTCACCAGCACGAGGCCGCGTGGCCGCAGCGCCAGCTCGGCGAACACCTTGGGTGCGTTCAGCTGCTCGAGCGACAGGATCTTCGACGGAATGGTCCGGAATACGGCGCCGGCGCCGCGGTTCTGGTTGAACGCATTGACGCGGAAGCGCGCCAGGCCCTGGATCTCGAACGAGAAGTCGACCTCCAGAGTCTCCTCGTAGATCTTGCGCTGGGCGTCGTTCATGATGTCGTACACCATGTCGTGGACGGCGCGGTGATCCAGCGCCTCCACGTTGATGCGCCGCACGTCGCCATGGACCCGGATCATCGGCGGCAAGCCGGCCGACAGATGCAGGTCGGACGCCTTGTTCTTGACTGAGAATGCCAGCAGTTGAGTGATGTCCATGATCAAGAAGAGTTAGCCGGGCCATTATGGCGACGATCCCTGAAAACTTGTACCGCACGCAGGAGCGCATCGCGGCCGCCTGCGCCAAGGCCGGACGCAGCGCGCAAAGCGTCACGCTGCTCGTGGTTTCGAAGACATTTCCGCCCGCTGACGTCCGCGCGGCGCACGCTGCCGGTGCACGCCGCTTCGGCGAAAACTACGTCCAGGAAGCGCTGGACAAGATCGCGGATCTAGCGGACATCCGCAGCGGCACCGAATGGCACCTGATCGGCCCGCTGCAGAGCAACAAGACCAAGCCGGTGGCCGAGCAGTTCGACTGGGTGCACAGCGTGGACCGCCTGAAGATCGCGCAGCGCCTGTCGGAGCAGCGGCCGGCCGAGCTCCCCCCGCTGAACGTCTGCCTGCAGGTCAACATCAGCGGCGAGGCCAGCAAGAGCGGCCTCGCGCCCGGCGAGGTTGCGGCACTGGCGCAGCAGGTCGCTGCGCTGCCGCGGCTGAAGCTGCGCGGACTGATGGCCGTGCCGGAGCCGGCCGCTAACTTTGAGGATCAGCGCATCCCACACCGCGCTCTCGCTGCGCTGCAGGCGAAGGTGGAGGACGAGCACGGCCTGACCCTGGACACCCTCTCCATCGGCATGAGCGCCGATCTCGAGGCCGCGATCGCGGAAGGATCGACGATGGTCCGGGTCGGATCGGCAATATTTGGACCTCGTCCCAAGCAAGCTTGAACGGCTCGCGCAGCAAGACCTGACACCCATCCGATCGCATCGCACCAACACCTAGGGTATACCCAGGGAATCGATGCGCACTTGTTCACGTCCCCTAACGTTCAAAACAAGCGGTAACGACTGAAGCCCCGCGACACTGATAGTCATGCCAGCCCCACGAGGCGCTGAGCAACAAATATCAAGTCGCGAGGGAACCACCGCATGAACCTGCTCACACAGTTGCGCATCAACCACCGTCTGGCGGTGAGTTATGGCCTGCTGATCCTGCTGCTGATCGTGATCGGCAGCTACGGCGCGTCCAACGCCAGCCGCCTGGCGCGCGATCTGGACACCACGGCCAATTCCAGCCTGGTGAAGATCGCCTCGGCCAATGCGCTGGACAACAGCGTCGCCATCGTCGCCCGCGCCTCGCGCGACCTCCTGCTGCTGGACACCGCTGGCGGCATCAAGAAGCAGAAGGCCGCCATCGCCGGCGCGCTGGAAGAAAGCCAGAAGCAGCTGACCAGCCTCGAAGCCACGCTGGACGGCGACAAGGAAAAGACCCTGATGCGCGACGTGCGCGAACGCCAGGGCAAGTTCTTCGACTCGGTCGCCCAATTCCTGAAGATCCAGGCCGAGGGCAGCCCCGACGAAGCCCGCGAAAGCCTGATCACCGTCGTGCGCCCCGCGCAGCAGGCCTACCAGGACGGCCTGAAGGGTCTCGTCGACCTGCAGTTCAACAATGCCCACGACCTTGCCGTCAGCGGCGGCCAGATCGCTCGCAATTCCGTGCTGGTGACCTTCGTGCTGGTGGGCGTCGCCGCGATCATCGGCATCGGCGGCGGCTTCGTGATCGCCCGTTCGATCGTCGTGCCGGCCCGCCGTGCGCAGGAAGCCGCCGAGGCGATCAGCGCCGGCGACCTGACCCGCACGATCGCCATTGAAGGCAAGGACGAGCTGAGCCAGATGCTGCGCGCGATGCAGGACATGCAGAACGCGCTGTCCGGCGTCGTCACCAGCGTCAGCACGGCCGCCAGCGAGGTGGCGCACAGCTCCAGCGCCATCGACGGCAGCAAGGTCAACCTGAGCGACCGCACGGCCCGCTCGGCCGCCAGCCTGCAGAACACGGCCGCCTCGGTCGAGCAGATCGCCTCGAACCTGAACGAGGCCAGCGACCTCGCCCGCCGCGCGGCCGACATCGCCACCAAGGCACGTCAGTCTGCCTCCGCCGGCGGCGCGGTGGTCTCGCGTGTCGTCTCCACGATGGAGGAGATCAGCGCGAGCTCGAAGAAGATCGGCGACATCATCGGCGTGATCGACGGCATCGCCTTCCAGACCAACATCCTCGCGCTGAATGCCGCTGTCGAAGCGGCGCGCGCCGGCGAGCATGGCCGCGGCTTCGCGGTCGTCGCCGCCGAGGTGCGCTCGCTGGCCCAGCGCAGCGCCACCGCAGCCAAGGAGATCAAGGTGCTGATCGAGGAGTCGTCGAACAAGGTCCAGAACGGAACCAAGCTCGTCGACAACGCCGGCGTGACGATCCGCTCGGTCGTCGACGAAGTGAACAACATGGGCCAGCTGATCGAGGAAATCTCGAGCAGCGCCCAGGAACAGGCCAGCGGCGTCGGCGTCGTCAACAACGCGATGAGCGAACTGGACCGCGCCACGCAGCAGAACACCACGCTGGTGGACGACCTCAGCGTCGCCACCGATGCGCTGAAGAGCAGCTCCTCGCGCCTGCTCGACGCCGTGGGCTTCTTCCGCGCCGTGCCTGCCTGAATAGGCTATCCGATCAAGTAACCCGTTACCTCCACAGCATCAACGAGGCCGCATCATGAAGAACGTCGTTATCTCCACCCTGGCCGCCGCCGCCCTCGCCCTTGCCATGGGCAGCGCCCACGCCGACCCGAAAGTCATCAAGAAGGTTCCGCCCGAGTTCCCGCGCGAGGCCGTGCAAGCCTCCGTCAACAGCGGCACCGTCAAGGCCAAGCTGTCGATAGAAGCCGACGGCAAGGTCAGCGCCGTCGACATCATCGAAGCCCAGCCCCGCAAGGTCTTCGACCGCGCCGTCAAGGCCGCGCTGATGGACTGGCGCTTCGAGGCCAGCGGCGAGAAGCAGACGCACGAGGTCAAGCTCGTATTCAGCAACGAGGATTGATCCAGAAGCTCAGGGAACGAAGAACGAACAAACGAAAGCCCGCCATCCGGCGGGCTTTCTTCATGGGGCGATGGCTCAGCGTGAGCGTGGGCTCTCGGCCGCATCCGGCCGCTCCGCGCTCGAATGCGCCACATGCACCCAGCCCAGCACACCGACGAACAGCGCGATCGCCAGCCCACCAAAGGCCAGCCGGCGCTTGCGCTCCTGCTGCGCAAGGATGCGGCTGCGCCGCGGTGGCACCGGCGCCATGAAGCTGGCCGGCGTCGCTCCGACGGCGCGCTGGACGCGCTGGATCCGACCCGCCTGCTTACGTCCGTCACCACCGGTCACAATTTCGAAGCTCAAGGCCTCGCCGATTTGCGGTGGCTCACCATCGCGCGGGAAGGCCGACACGTGGACAAACATCTCCTGCCCACCCTGCTCCGGCGCAATGGCGCCATAGCCGCGCTCGGCGTTCCATACCGTCAAGGTACCCTCGAATCTCATCGCCAACGACTCCAGCTTTCCGGTAGCGGCTCGTCGGCCGCTGTTCGCGGCAATGTTGAGGCCAGCCTGGGCCGACAGCGCTACAAGCTGTAAGTTCGGTTGCCGGACGGCCTATGGCGCGAGCAACTGCTTCAGCATTCGCGCGGGATTGGCGAGGAAGTCCCGCGTGACCTGAAAGTGCTCGGTGTCCTCGTCGGCGATGCGCTCGATGCCTGCGGCGTCGAAGCGGTAGATGAAGGCATTGGCGATCATGCGGACGATCTTAGGCGCCGCCACACCTGGGACAATCACCGCCTGTTTCATCGACGACGAAGACGCCGCAGCATGGCCATCCACTGGTTCCCCGGACACATGAACTCCACCCGCAATGCGATCAACGATCGCATGAAGGCGGGGCTGGACGTCGTGATCGAACTGCTGGACGCGCGCCTGCCAGGTTCCAGCGCGAACCCGCTGCTGGCACAACTGACCGCGGGCAAGCCGAACCTGAAGCTGCTGAACAAGCAGGACCTGGCCGACCCGGCGCGCACCGCCGACTGGCTGGCCCACTACAACGCCCAGCCCGACACGCGCGCGATCGGCCTGGACGCCAGCGTGGCAGCGCCGGCCCGCGCGCTGATCAAGGCCTGCCGTGACCTGGCGCCGCTGCGCGGCGGCATGGCCAAGCCGCTGCGGGTGCTGATCTGCGGCATTCCGAACGTCGGCAAATCCACGCTGATCAACACGCTCACCGGCCGCCGCGCCACCAAAACCGGCGACGAGGCCGGCATCACGAAGATCGAGCAGAAGATCGTGCTCGAGAGCGACTTCTACCTGTTCGACACGCCCGGCATGTTGTGGCCGCGGATCAGCATCGAACCCAGCGGCTACAACCTCGCCGCCAGCGGCGCGATCGGCCGCAATGCCTTCGACGAGGAAGAGGTCGCCGTCGAGTTGCTGCACTATCTGCGCGGCCCCTACGCGGCGCAGGTGGAGGCCCGCTACAAGCTCGGCGACGTCTCCGCGCTCAGCGACGGAGAAATGCTGGCCGCCATCGGCCGCAAGCGCGCCGCGATGATGAGCGGCGGCCGCGTCAATATGCAGAAGGCCGCCGAGGTGCTCGTCTACGAATTCCGCCAGGGCGTGCTGGGCCGCATCACCTTGGAGACGCCCACCGAGTTCGCCGGCTGGGCAGCCGCGGCCGAAGTGGCCGAAGCGGCTCGCAAGGACCGCAAGACGCGACGCAAGCCTGGCAATCGCGCCGAGGAACTGCACGGCGACGAGCCGAACGACTGAGAGTCCGAATTCGTGCGTGCGCAGGGCGCACGCACGTCAGCGCGCGATTTAAGTGCCACGCACCCGCGGTCGCCTTGGTCTCAGGACATGGCAAATCCTTCGTCCTCCTCCACCTCGACCGGCGGCCTCAATCGCTCGGCCCTGCGCAATACCAGCGCCACCGCCGCGCGTCCGCCCGAGGCCACGCCGCGCCCGTCGGCCGCGCCAGCCGCCCGGCGCGAGAGCCCGCCCGAGTCAGACTTCATCTATTTTCTGAAGGCGGTCGGCTGGATGTCGGGGGGCCTGCTCGGCGCCATCGTGCTCTACGTGCTGGTCTGGCTGATGCACGACAGCATGGCCACCGGCGCCGCGCTGGCAGAAGCCAAGCAGCAGCGCAGCACGCTCGTCTGCCAGTCGGGCCACATGAGCCATGGCGACGGCTCGCTGCACGACCTCGTGTTCGCCGAGTCCTATTTCGTCTGCGACGACTGGAAGACGCTGCAGGCGATCCAGGAAGCCGAGCAGAAGGCCGGCTCGCCGCAGATGAAGGCAACGCAGGCTCAGTAGGCGCTCAAGCCCAGCATCAACCGAGCCTCGGCCGGACTCGCCACCGCCCGTCCCACATTCGCCGCACACTGCGCCAGCGCCTCGACCAGCGCGCCATTGCCCGCGGCGCGCTCGCCGTCCGGCAGGTAGAAGGTGTCTTCCAGCCCGGTGCGCAGCATGCCGCCGAGCTCCGCCGTCTGTTGGTGCACCGGCCAGATTTCGGCGCGGCCGATCAGCGTGGTCTGCCAGACGGCACCCGGCACCAACCAGCGCGGCAGCAGGCGCAGCAGCTCGCCGTCGCAGGGCATGCCGGAGGCGACGCCCATCACGAAGTTGTACTCGGGCACGCCGTCGAAGAGGCCGGCCTTCAGGTACATGCCGACCGAGCGGACGATGCCGACGTCGAAGCATTCGAACTCCGGGTGCACGCCGCATTCGCGCATCACGTCCAGGAAGCCCTGCACCTTGGCCACCGGATTGTCGAACACCATCGGTGGCCAGGCCCAGGAGCCGTCGTCCTTGATCTTCAGGTAGTTCAGGCTGCCGGCGTTGCAGGCAGCGATCTCGGGGCGGACGCGGCGGATGCAGGCGAGCGGGCCTTCGATGTCGGGGCCGACGACGCCGGTCGTCAGGTTGATGACGACGCCCGGGCAGGCGGCGCGGATCGCATCGACGACGTCGGCAGCCACCTCAGGATCCCAGCTCGGCAGATGGCCTCGGCCGGGCTCCTGGCGGCGCAGGTGCACGTGCATCACCGAGGCGCCGGCATTGAAGGCATCGCGCGCCTCGGCCGCCATCTGCGCGGGCGTGACCGGCACCGGGTGCTGCCTCGGATCGGTCAGCACGCCGGTCAGCGCGCAGCTCAGGATGGCTTTGTCCGTCATTGAATCTCCTCCAGCTCGACCAGCAGCGCACCGGCTGCCACGGCCTCGCGCGGCGCGGCATGCACGGCCTTGACCTTGCCCGCGGCGCCGGCCGTGAGCCACATCTCCATCTTCATCGCCTCGACGCTCAGCAGGGCCTGCCCTTCGGCGACAAGGTCGCCCGGCTTCACCAGCACCTGCGCGACCAGGCCCGCCACCGGCGCGCGGCCCTGCAGCGGATCGGCCGCCGGCGCCGCTGCCGGGGCGGCCGGGGGCTCGTCGAACTCGAACACCGCGGCGCCGCTGGCAAGCTGCACGCGGTTCGGCGCGACGCGCACGGCGATCAGCCGGCGCTCCAGGCCATCGAGGCGGACGCGCCGCCCGTCGAGGAACTCGACGCCGTGTTCGTCAACCTGAACGCGTCGCCCTGAGGCGCCGACCCGCCAGTGCCGCTGTTGATCGCGATGGCGCAGTGTCAGCCCATAGCGCGCGAGGCCCGCGGGCCGCGGCCCGGCCGACTCGCCCTCCCCCAGCACCAGCAGCGCGGCAGCGATCAGCCAGTCGGCCTCGGCCGGCTCGGGCAGTGGTGGCGTCCATTCGTCCAGCCGCGCGGTGTGCAGCCGAGATTCGCGGAACTCCGGGTGCAGCAGCAGCGCGCGCAGGAAGCCGCCGTTGTTGACGACGCCCAGCAGCGGCGCATCCGCCAGCGCGGCGGCCAGGCGCCGGATCGCGTCCTCGCGGTCGCGGCCGTGCGCGATCAGCTTGGCGAGCATCGCGTCGTAGTGCGGGCCGATCTCGCCGCCCTCGGCGATGCCGTGGTCGATGCGCACGCCCGCCAATGCCTCGGGGCGCCAGTACGCGATGCGGCCGGTCTGCGGACGGAAATCCTCGCTGGCGTCCTCGGCATAGAGCCGCACTTCGATCGCATGGCCGTCGAAGCGCAGCTGCTCCTGGCGCAGCGGCAGCGGCTCGCCCGCGGCAACGCGCAGTTGCCACTCGACCAGATCCAGCCCGGTGATCATCTCGGTCACCGGGTGCTCGACCTGCAGCCGCGTGTTCATCTCCAGGAAGTGGTGCTGCCCGCTCGCCTCGTCGACGATGAACTCCACCGTGCCCGCGCCGCGGTAGCCGACGGCCCGCGCGGCGGCCACCGCATCGCGGCCCATCGCCTCGCGCCGCGCCACGTCGACGATGGGCGACGGCGCCTCCTCGATCACCTTCTGGCGCCGCCGCTGCGCGCTGCAGTCGCGCTCGCCGAGATGGATCACATTGCCGTGTGCATCGGCAAAGACCTGGATCTCGATGTGGCGGCCGCGCTCGATCAGCCGCTCCAGCATCAAGGTGCCGTCGCCGAAGGCGCTCTGCGCCTCGCGGCGTGCCGCGGCGAGCGCTGCCGGCACCTCCTCGATCGTGCGCGCCAGGCGCATGCCGCGCCCGCCGCCGCCGGCCACCGCCTTCACCAGCAGCGGCAGGCCCAGCTTCGCGGCCTCGCCGATCAGCGTTGCATCGTCCTGCTGCTCGCCCAGATAGCCGGGCACGCAGGGCACGCCCGCGTCGAGCATGCGGCGCTTCGCGCGCGCCTTGTCGCCCATCGCCGCGATGCTGTCCGCGCTGGGGCCGATGAAGACGAGGCCGGCATCGACGCAGGCCTGCGCGAAGTCGGCCCGCTCGGACAGGAAGCCGTAGCCCGGATGGAGCGCATCGGCGCCGGCCGCCTTCGCCGCCGCGAGGATCGCCGCGATGTTCAGGTAGGACTCGGCCGCGGGCGCGGCGCCGATGCGCAGCGCCTCGTCGGCCTGGCGCACGTGCGGCGCATCCGCGTCGGCATCGCTGTACACAGCCACCGTGCGGTAGCCCAGCCGGCGCGCCGTGCAGATGATGCGGCAGGCGATCTCGCCGCGGTTGGCGATCAGGATCTTGCCGAAGCTCAATGGGAGCCCTTGGGCAAGGTGCCTTCGAGTTTGCAGATGATGCCCAGCATCACCTCGTCGGCGCCGCCGCCGATCGAGACGAGCCGGCCGTCGCGGAAGGACTGGCTGATCGGGTTGTCGCGCGTGAAGCCCATGCCGCCCCAGTACTGCAGGCAGGCGTCGGACACCTCGCGGCTCAAGCGCCCTGCCTTCAGCTTGGCCATCGAGGCGAGCTTCAGCACATCGCCGCCGGCCACGTACTGCTCCACCGCGCGGTAGGTCAGCGCGCGCAGCGCCTCGACCTCGCAGCGCAGCTCGGCCAGGCGGAAATGCACCACCTGGTTGTCCAGCAGCGGCTTGCCGAAGGCGTGGCGCTCGCGGGTGTAGGCGATCGTCAGGTCGATCAGCCGGTCCATGTTCTTCAAGGTGGACGCCGCGCCCCACAGCCGCTCCTCCTGGAACTGCATCATCTGGTAGACGAAGCCCATGCCCTCCTGCCCGATCAGGTGGCGCTGCGGCACGCGCACGTTGTCGAAGAAGAGTTGCGCGGTGTCGGACGAGTCCATGCCGATCTTGTGGATCTTCTGCCGTGTGATGCCCGGCGCGTCCATGGGCACGATGATCAGGCTCTTGTTGCGGTGCACCGGGCCCTCGCCGGTGTTGGCGAGCAGGCAGCACCAGTCGGCCTGCATGCCGTTGGTGATCCACATCTTGCTGCCGTTGATCAGGTAGTCGCCGCCGTCCTTGCGCGCCGTGGTCTTCAGCGCGGCCACGTCCGAGCCGCCGCCCGGCTCGGAGACGCCGACGCAGCCGACGTAGTCGCCGGCGATGCTGGGCGCCAGGAACTCGCGCCGCAACTCGTCGGAGCCGAAGCGCGCCAGCGCCGGCGTGCACATGTCCGTCTGCACGCCGATCGCCATCGGCACGCCGGCGCAGTAGCAGCCGCCCAGCGCCTCGGCCATCGCCAGCGAGTAGCTGAAGTCCAGGCCGGCACCGCCGTATTCCTCCGGATACTTCAGGCCCAGCAGGCCGAGATCGCCGAGCTTCTTGAAGACCTCGTGCGCGGGGAACTGCTCGGCCTTCTCCCAGGCGGGCACGTGCGGGTCGAGCTCCTTGGCGACGAAGCGGGCGACCGTGTCGGCCAGCGCCTGGTGTTCGGGGGTGAAGTTCATCTGCATGCCTCCTGTTCTGGTTCAGAGCCGCGCCACGCCGAAGCTGTTCGGCCGCAATGCGCGCACCTCAGCCTCGCGAGCCATCCCCAGGCATTGGCCGAGGATGCGGCGGGTGTCGCGCGGGTCGATCACGCCGTCGTCCCACAGCCGGGCCGTGCCGTAGAGCACGTGCGATTCGCGCTCGATGCGCTGGCGCAGCTGCTCGCTCATCGCCGTCAGCGCCGCCTCGTCGACCGGCGCGCCGGTGCGCTCCAGCTTGGCGCGGTTGACGATGTCCATCACCTTCGCGGCCTGCGCACCGCCCATCACCGCGGTGCGGGCGCTTGGCCAGCTGAAGATGAAGCGCGGATCGAAGCCGCGGCCGCACATGCCGTAGTTGCCGGCGCCGAAGGAGCCGCCCAGCACGATCGTGAACTTAGGCACCCGCGCGTTCGCCACCGCCTGGATCATCTTCGCGCCATGCTTGATCGCGCCGGCCGCCTCCGCCTCGCGGCCCACCATGTAGCCGCTGGTGTTCTGCAGGAAGAGGAGCGGCACACCAGCCTGGTCGCAGAGCTGGATGAACTGCGCGGCCTTGGTCGAGCCCTTGGGATGGATCGGGCCGTTGTTGCCGACGATGCCGACGGCATGGCCCTCGACGCGCGCGTGGCCGCAGACGGTGTCGGGCGCGTAGGCGGCCTTGAACTCGAGGAAGTCGGAACCGTCGACGAGGCGGGCCAGCAGTTCGCGCAGGTCGTAGGGCTCGCGCTCGTCCTGCGGCACGATGCCCATCAGCTCCTCGGCGCCGAACAGCGGTGCGTGGAAGTGACGCGTTACGCCGACGGCATCCCAGGGCAGCTTGTCCAGCAGCTCGCGGGCCAGCGCGATCGCGTGGGCATCGTCATCGGCCAGGTACTCGCCCAGGCCCGTCACGCCAGCATGCAGCGCTGCGCCGCCCAGCTCTTCGTCGCTGGCGTCCTCGCCGATTGCCGCCTTCACCAACGGCGGGCCGGCCAGGTAGATGCTGGAACGGTCCCGCACCAGCACGACGTAGTCCGACAGGCCCGGCAGGTAGGCGCCGCCCGCGGTGGACGAGCCATGCACGATGGCGATCTGCGGAATGCCCGCCGCCGACAAGCGCGCCTGGTTCGCGAAGCTGCGCCCACCCTCGACGAACATCTCGGCCTGGTACATCAGGTTGGCGCCGCCGCTCTCGACGAGATAGACGATAGGCAGCCGGTTCTCGCGCGCGATCTCCTGCATCCGCAGCGCCTTCTTCAAGCCCATCGGCGGCACGGTGCCACCCTTGATCGCGCTGTCGCTGGCCGAGACCATCACCCGCTTGCCCGCCACCGTGCCGATGCCGACGATGGCGCCGCCGCCCATCACCGACTTGCGGCCGTCGTCATCGTGCATGCCCAGGCCGGCCAGCGACGACAGCTCCAGGAAGCCACTCGTGCGGTCCAGCAGGCGCGCCACGCGCTCGCGCGGCAGCAGTTGGCCGCGCGCCTCGAACTTGTCGCGCTTGCCTTCCGATTCCGCGACGACCTGCGCCTCCAGCGCCCTCACCTCGGCCAGCCGCTCGGCCATGCGCCGAGCATTCGCCTGGAAGGCGGTCGACTTCGGGTTCAGTTGCGAGACCAGTACGGTCAACTCAGTTCTCCATGTCGCGAGAGTCCAACTGGACGCAGAGGTCACGGAGGAACGCAAAGACCACAGAGAAGACCGGCGAATGGCTTTGCTCTCCTTGCGCTCTGCGTTCCTCTGTGATCTCTGCGTCGAAAACGCCTTCCTTTGCCGCCAAGAGTTTCACTTCAGCACCTCCGGCGCCTGCGCGCGATGGAAGCCGTCGAAGGGCTGCGTGCCGGCGTGATCCGGCGACGGGAACATCGGATTGCCCAGCGAGGCAGCGCCATCGATCTGCAGCGTGGTGCCGGTGATGAAGGCGGCCGCCGGCGACAGCAGAAAGACGATGGCGGCACTGATCTCCGCCTCGGTGGCCAGGCGGCGCAGCGGCACATGGTGCTTCAGTTCGCGGATCACTGCCTTCACCGGCTCGGCATAGGTGTCCATGCCGCTGGAGGCGACCCAGCCCGGCGCCACGGCGTTGACCCGCACGCCGGCATGGGCCCATTCATAGGCCGCGCTCATCGTCAGGTTGCTCATGCCGGCGCGGGCCGCGCCGCTGTGGGCCATGCCCGGCATGCCGTTGCGGAAGTCCGCCGTCATGTTGACGATGGCGCCGCCGTGCGCCTGCATCGACTGCGTGAACAGCTCCCGCATCATCAGGAAGCCGCCGGTGAGGTTGTTCGCCAGCACCGCCTCGAAGCCCTTCTTGCCGATCGTCTGCAGCGGCGCCGGGTACTGGCCGCCGGCGTTGTTGACGAGCCCGTGGACGGCCCCCCGTTCGGCAAGGACCGCGGCCACGTTGGCCGTCACCGCTGCCTCGTCGCGAATGTCGAAGGCGCGCCAGGCGCAGCGCCCGCCGTCCTCGGCGATCTCGGCGGCGACTCTCTCGAGCTTGTCGGCCTTGCGGCCGGAGATCAGCACCGTGGCGCCCAGCGCCGCCAGCTCATGCGCGACGCAGCGGCCGATGCCCGAGCCGCCGCCGGTGACCCAGATCGTCTGCCCGGCGAAGAGCCCCGGACGAAAGACCGAACGGTAGTGCCCAACCATGCCTGCTCCGCCTCCCGAATCCTTGCGCAACAACTTGCTAGCTTCCGCTAAGGTCGGGCCGCTTTCATATCGGTGAATACTCGTGCTGGCTTAAGCTGATGGCATGGACATCCAACAGATCACCGAATCGCTCGCCGCGAAGGCCGGCGCCAGCACGAGCAGCCTCGGCGCCACGCTGAAGTTCGACTGCGGCACCGACGGCATCGTCTACATCGACGGCCACGCCGAGCCCAACAAGGTCGACAACACCGACCGCGACGCCGACTGCACGGTGAAGATCAGCCGCGAGAACCTCGCCGCGTTGCTGAGCGGCGCACTGAACCCGATGAACGGGTTCATGACCGGCAAGATCAAGATCGACGGCGATATGGCCGTGGCGATGAAGCTGTCGCGCTTTACTGGCTAAGCGCGCTCAAGCCCAGGGGCGCAGCCCCATCTGCTGCTGGCCCAGCGGGCTCAGCTCGTCGACCGTGGTGCGGCCGCCGAAGCCGAGTTCGTAGTCCTCGGGCGCGAAGTCGGGGCTGCTGCGGCCTTCGAGGAAGGCGGCGGCCTGGCGGTGCGCGAAGGCCTCGTTCTTGTCGCACCAAGGTGCGGCGCCGATGTAGATGACGTTGCTGGGGCCGGTGCCCGCGTGCCGGTCTTCCACTGCATGGATCACGTCGCTGTGCCAGAAGATCGCATCGCCAGGCTCCATCACCGGGATCGATACCAGCCCTTCCAGCAGCGGCCCGTGCCACTGCGGCGAGGCACCCAGCGCGCGGCCCGGCTGTGCGCCGCAGAGCTCGCCCTCGGGCACGTCGGGCTGCAGCGCGCGCAGCAGCATCCAGGGCGTGCTCGCCGCCACCGGCACCAGGCGCAGCGTGCCGTCGCCGGGGCCCTGGCGCGTCAGCGCGGTCCAGCCCTGGAAGGTGCGGAAGGCCGAGCAGACGGCGGGCGAGGGGATCTCGCGGGTCGCGATCCGGTACTCCGCGTCGAAGGGATCGAACTTCAGCGGATCGCCCTGGAACACCTCGCGGTAGAGCGGGCGGAAGCTCGGCTCGCACCAGCGTTCGACCGAGCCGCCATCGGAGTGCGGCGACAGGCCCAGGCTCGCATCGCCCGGCTCGCGCCGGCGGATGCGGTCCGCGTAGTTGAACTGGCGATCGGGGTCGAAGAAGCGTCGGCCGTTCTTCTCGAAGGTCCACAGGCGGTTCAGCCAGGCGCGCGTCGTGGCCTGGCGTTCGTGCTGGCGGGCCTGCATCTGCGGCTTGGACCAGTAGAGGCTGTAGATCTGCGGCCGGCTGGCGGCGAGCGCGCTGAAGTATTTGTCCAGGCCGGCCTTGTCCTTCATCCGATCGAGATAGCCCACCGCGTCGATGTAGCGGCCGACCTCGGCGTTCCAGGCCTCGGCCTGCGCGATATCGAACACGCCCCGCACGACGACGCAGCCGCGGCGCTTGATGCGTGCGGCCTGGGCCGGCGTCACCCGCCCGGCGGCGACGTCGGCGAACGCCACCTCGGGCACCGCGCCACCATTCGCCTGCTCGGCCCGGATCGCGCTGACCTCGTCGTTCAGCGCCTCGGTCAGGCGGCGGTAGCGGCCTTGCAGGTCGGGCACCTCGGCGCGCAGTTCACGCTGCGCCTCGGCGACCGCACGGGGAACATCCGTCATCCAGCTTTCCATGGCCTTGTCTCCTGCTGCGTCTTGTGTCGGGCATTGTGGCGCCGCTGACGTACGCTAGCGGAAAAGGAGGAGACGAGAGCCATGCGAACACAGGTCGCGATCATCGGCGCCGGCCCCGCCGGGCTGCTGCTGGGCCAGTTGCTCAGCGCCAGCGGCATCGACAACCTCATCGTCGAACAGCGCAGCGCCGACTACGTGCTGGGCCGCATCCGCGCCGGCGTGCTGGAGCCGGTCACGGTGAACCTGCTCGAAGCCTGCAGCGCCGCGCAGCGCATGCACCGCGATGGCCTGCCGCACCAGGGCTTCGAGCTCTGCACCGGCGGCCAGCGCCACCGCATCGACCTGCAGGCGCTCACCGGCCGGCACGTCACCGTCTACGGTCAGACCGAGGTGACCCGCGACCTGATGCAAGCGCGCACTGACGCAGGCCGCAGCACCGTCTACGAGGCAGAGGACGTGCGCGTGCTGGATTTCGACGGCAGCTCGCCTCGCGTGCAGTACCGTCAGGGCGGAGAGGTGCACGAGATCGCCTGCGACTTCATCGCCGGCTGCGACGGCTTCCACGGCGTCTGCCGCGCCAGCATCCCGGCGGAGAAGCTGCAGACCTTCGAGCGCGTCTATCCCTTCGGCTGGCTGGGCGTGCTGGCCGACGTGCCGCCGCTGTCGCACGAGCTGATGTACGTGCGCCACGAGCGCGGCTTCGCGCTGTGCAGCCAGCGCAGCCCCACGCGCAGCCGCTACTACGTGCAGGTGCCGAGCAGCGACCGGGTCGAGCAGTGGAGCGATGACGCCTTCTGGGATGAATTGAAGCGGCGCCTGCCGGACGACGCCGTCGCGCGTCTCGTCACCGGCGACCCGATCGAGAAAAGCATCGCGCCGCTGCGCAGCTTCGTGGCCGAGCCGATGCGCTGTGGCCGCCTCTTCCTCGCTGGCGACGCCGCCCACATCGTGCCGCCCACCGGCGCCAAGGGCCTCAACCTGGCGGCATCCGATGTCGGCTACCTCTGGCAGGCACTGGTCGATTTCTACAAGGGCGATGCGACCGGTGTGGACGCCTATTCGGCCCGCTGCCTGCAGCGCGTCTGGAAGGCCGAGCGCTTCTCCTGGTGGATGACCGGCCTGCTGCACCGCTTCCCCGACCACAGCCCTTTCGAGGAACGGATGCAGGAGGCCGAGCTGGCCTACCTGCTCGAATCGGATGCCGGCCGGCGAGTGATCGCGGAGAACTACGTCGGGCTGCCGGTCTAGAAGCCGATCAGTCGTGCGAAGTCCTGCACCCGTTCGCGCGGCATGCGAGCCCGGTTCACCGGCGCGTCCGGATCGCCGTAGCCCATCGACATGCCGAAGGCCGTGAGCTGCTCCGGCGGCATCTGCAGGCGCGCGGCGATCAGCTCGTGGAAGGGCGCGAAGGCGACCTGCGGGCAGGTGTCGAGGCCACGGGCCTTGGCGGCAATCATCACGTTCTGCGCGAACAGGCCGAGGTCGATCCAGCTGTGCGGCTTCAGCCGGCGGTCGATGCTGAAGATCAGGCCCACCGGCGCGCCGAAGAACCCGAAGTTGCGCTCGGTCTGCCGCGCGCGTGCCGCGGCGTCGGTCCGGTCGATGCCGGCCGAGCCGTAGTAACGCGCGCCGAAGTCCATCAGCCGCGCCTGGAAGACCTCGGGCAGCGGCTGCGGGAAGTGCTCGGGCGGCGTGCCGGCATCGGCGCGGAAGGCGGCGACCAGCGCCTCGCCCAGTTCATCCTTGACCGCACCGCTGAGCACGTGGACGCGCCAGGGCTGGATGTTCGCGCCGCTCGGCGCGCAGGCGGCGTCGTCCAGGATGTCCTCCACCAGCTCCCGCGACAAGGGCTGCGGCCTGAACGCCCGCACCGAGCGGCGCGAGCGCATCACCTGGGCGACGGCTTGGGCATGCGTCATGACCTCACCCCTGCGGCGCTTGGTTGTAAGAGATGCGGCCGGAGGGCAGGAAGAACAGCGCGATGACGCCGCCGCCCTTCGCCTCGGGGTAGTGCTGGCTGCCCGGCGCCGGCGCGGTCCAGCCGCCGAAGCACCAGCCGTTGGGGCCGTTCAGCGCGGCGCCGGGCGTCACCGGCACGACCATGTTGAACTCGCCGTAGGGATGGCCGTGGTACTGGCCGCGGAAGCGCTGGTCGGCATGGCCCTGGTCGACGGCGGTGCTGTCCATGTAGACGGCCGTGATGCTGAAGTGCAGCGTGTGCGCCGAAGGCTCGGCAAGGCGGCTGCGGCGATAGTGCGGGCCGTCGATCTGCACGTTGGCCGCCCAGCCCTCTTCGACGCCGCGGCGCACCAGCCGGGCCAGGGTGTCGTAGAGCTCGCTACCGGGCCCGTACTTGTCGTTGAGCCAGCGTTCCACCTCGGTGCCGGTGGTCATGTCCTTGATTTCGTCGAGGAAGGGAATGCAGCGCTCGATCAGCGCTTCGCGGTCGTGGATCAGGGTGTCGGTCGTCATTGCTCGTCTCCGGTTGGGGAATGGAGCTCATGATGGGGAAAACGCGAATTGAATGGAACTGATCTCTTTGCAATTGCAAAATGCATGAGATTCAAGATGGAGAACCAGCGCCATGAGCATCGGTCGCACCGACCTGAACCTGCTGAAGGTGTTCGAGGCCGTCTACGAGGAGCGCAACCTGCTGCTGGCAGGCAAGCGGCTCAACCTCACCCAATCGGCCGTCAGCCATGCACTGCGCCGGCTGCGCGAGCTGGTCGGCGACGAGCTGTTCATGCGCACCGGCAAGGGCATGGTGCCGACCGGCCGCGCCAACGCGATGGCGCCGATGCTGCGCGATTCGCTGCGCCGCATCGAGGACGCGCTGGGCGTCGAGCCCTTCTCGCCCGAGCAGTCGGAGCGGCGCTTCGTCATCGCCGCGAACGACCACGTCACCGCGGTGATCATCGCGCCGCTGTCGCGCGAGCTGCAGCAGCTCGCGCCGCGCGTGGATCTGGTCATCCGGCCGTCCACGCGGCTGGACCTGGCCGAGCAGATCGACCTCGGCCGCATCGACCTGGCCATCGGCATCTTCTCGCAGGTGCCGCCGCGCCTGAACTCGCGCACGCTGCTGACGCAGGGCGAGGCCATCCTGATGCGCAAGGGCCATCCCGCCTCGCGGCGCAAGCTGACGCTGGACGACCTGCTCAAGTACCCGCTCGTCACGCTCTCGGTCGGCGGCCAGGAGGAAGGCGCGGTGGACGGCTTCATCATGGAACGCGGCCTGGCGCGTCAGTCGGAGATGTTCGACCGCAATGCGCTGGAGGAGGCGCTGCGCGGCGCCCCCACGCCGCCGCGGCTGCGCATGACCGTGCCGCACTCGCTGGCCATCCCCGCGCTGCTGCGCGACACGCAGATGCTCTCCATCGTGCCGGCCTCGCTGGCGGTGGCGCTGACGGCCGGCGGCGAACTGATCCGCCGCCAGCCGCCGTACGCGGCCGGCAGCTCGGTGATGCGCGCCGTCTGGCACGGCCGCGACGAGCACGAGCCCGGACATCTGTGGATGCGCGAGCGGGTGGCCGCGGCGGCCCGGCTCGCCGAAGCGGCGCTCGCCTAGGCTCGCCTGGAAATGCTGGAAAATCCGGCCCTCCCAGACACCGCTCCAATAACAAGTCAGCACCATGACCGACGCCGCCAACAGCAAGCCCGCCATCCCCGACCATCTCTCGGTCGACCCGCGCAGCCCCTTCCACGACGCCGCCGTGTTCCAGCACGACATCGGCATCCGCTTCAACGAGAAGGAGCGTTTCGACGTCGAGGAGTACTGCATCAGCGAAGGCTGGATCAAGGTGCCCGCCGGCAAGACGCGTGACCGCAAGGGCAACATCCTGACGATCAAGCTCAAGGGCCGCGTGGAGGCCTTCTACAAGTGAAGACCAGCATCATCTTCGGCTGCATCCTGGCCTGCTGCGCCATCGGCGCCTGGACGGCCGACAGCAAGGTGAAGAACGTGTTCCTGCTGGTCTCGGCCGGGCTGTCGATCTACGGCCTGGCGCGCATCTTCGGCTGAGGACGATGTCGATCCGGGTGGCATCCGTTCGTCGTGGCTGAGAACCCACCCGAGGAGATGCCGCCATGGCGAAGATGAAGCTCTACTACCACCCGTTCTCGTCCTACAGCCAGAAGGCGCTGATCGCGCTGTACGAGACGGGCACCGACTTCGAGCCGCTGAACGTCGACGGCCCGCCGGACAACCCGGTGATGCAGGAGCTCGGCCGGATCTGGCCGATGAAGCGCTTCCCGGTGCTGGTGGATGGCGAACGCACCGTGCTGGAGGCCAGTTGCATCGTCGAGTACCTTGCCCCGCACTTGATCCCCGCCGACCCGCAGGCCGCGCTGGAGGTGCGGATGCTGGACCGCTTCTTCGACAACTACGTCTCGACACCGCAGCAGAAGCTCGTCTTCGACTCGATCCGCCCGAGCGAGGCAGACCGCGATGCCTACGGCTGCGCCGAGGCGCGCCGGATGCTGGAGACGTCCTACGCCTGGCTCGAACAGAAGCTGGCCGACGGCCGCGAATGGGCCACCGGCACGGCCTTCACGATGGCCGACTGCGCCGCCGCGCCCTTCCTGTTCTACGCCGACTGGACGCACCGCATCGACGCCGTGCAGTTCCCGAACGTCCTCGCCTACCGCCGCCGCCTGCTCGCTCGGCCCTCGTTCGCCCGCGCGGTGGACGAGGCGCGGAAGTACCGGCACTACTTCCCGCTGGGTGCGCCGGACCGCGACTGAAATCCTCGTACGGCGAGCGTTCCTCAACCGAGAAAGACCGCTTGCCTAAACAGTTATTCCAGCGCAATGCAGGTTTGGCCACGGCCGATTACAGTCGGCCGCTCCAGCCATTCCTCATTGAAGGGAACACGATGAACAAGACGCTTTTCTCGGCTTCTGTTTCGGCCTCGGCACTGGCTCTGGCACTCGCCTTTTCGCCGCTGGCCACCGCCCCCGCGCTGGCCGCCGCACCGATGGCCAAGACGCAGGCGCCCGGCTTCTACCGCATCATGCTCGGCGGCTTCGAGGTCACCGCGCTGAACGACGGCTTCTTCGACCTGCCGGTGGACAAGCTGCTGAAGCAGCCGGCCGAGAAGACCGACGCGGCGCTGGCCAAGTACTTCCAGAAGGTGCCGGTGGAGACCTCGGTGAACGCCTTCCTGATCAACACCGGCAGCAAGCTCGTGCTGGTGGACACCGGCACCGGCGGCAAGGCCGCCGCCTCGGCCGGCGTGCTGCTGGCCAACCTCGCGGCCGCGGGCTACAAGCCCGAGCAGATCGACGAGATCTGCATCACGCACAACCACGGCGACCACCTCGGTGGCCTGACGACCAAGGACGGCGCCGCCGTGTTCCCCAACGCCACCGTGCACCTCGGCAAGGCGGACGCCGATGCGGACGCCTCGAAGGCCTCGCTGGCACCCTACGCCGCGGCGAAGAAGCTCGCGCCGATCGAGGCCGATGGTGAGGTCGTGCCGGGCGTGCGCGCCTGGGCCACGCACGGCCACACGGCCGGCCACACGAGCTACGTCGTCGAGAGCCAGGGCCAGAAGCTGATCATCACCGGCGACCTGATCCACGTCGCCGCGGTGCAGATGGACGACCCGGCCGTGACGATCACATTCGACGCCGACTCCACCGCCGCCGCAGCGCAGCGCGACAAGGTCTTCAAGGCCGCCGCGGCCGACGGCACGATCATCGCCGCCGCCCACCTGCAGTTCCCCGGCATGGGCCGCCTGCGCGCCAATGGCTCGGGCTGGACCTACGTGCCGGTGAACTACACGCGGATGCGCTGAGTCGGGAGAACGGCGCTCAGAACGCTTCTATGGCGCGAGCCGCGCCATAGAGCGCTGGGCTCTGCTTCGCGAGGATCACGAAGGCTGGCATCGCGGCCAGGTAGTCCTTGAAGCGGCCCTTGTTCTCCATCCGCGCGCGGAAGGGCGAGGCGTCGAAGCGCGCGCCGAGGCGGGGCACGATACCGCCACCGATGTAGACGCCGCCGTGCGCGCCCAAGGTCAGCGCCAGGTTACCGGCCGCGGTGCCGAGGAAGGCGCAGAACAGGGCTATCGTCTCGCTGCAGCGCGGCTCATTGCGCTCCAGCGCAGCGGCGGTGATGGCGGCAGCGTCCAGCGGCGCCGGCGGCGACACGCCATCGAGCTGCTGCAGCGCGAGGTGGATGTCCACCAGGCCCTGGCCGCAGCAGGCGCGCTCGGCCGACATGTGGCCGTAGCGGGCGCCGATGATGTCCAGCACGGCCTGCTCGCGGGGCGTGCAGCCGGCCAAGGTGATGTGGCCGCCCTCGCCCTCCAGCGGCACCCAGCCGCCGTGGTCGTTCGGTAACAGGCCGGACACGCCCAGGCCCGTGCCGGCGCCGATCAGCGCGATCGGCGCGTGCGGGCGCGCTGCGCCGCCGCCGACCTGGCGAAGGTCTTCGGGCGGCAGGTCGGGCAGCGCCAGCGCCAGCGCGGTGAAGTCGTTCAAGAGCCGCAGCAGTTCGAAGCCGAAGTGCGCCTTCAGCGCGGAGATCGAGAAGCTCCAGTGGTGGTTGGTCATCTTGACCTGGTCGCCGACGATCGGGTTGGCGATCGCGATGGCGCAGGCCGGCGGCGCGCTGCGGCCGATGCGCTGCAGGTAGGCCGCGATGGCATCGGCGATCGACGCGTAGTCGGCGCAGGGCAGGATCTGCACATCGCCGATCGGCGCGCCGCGGCCGGGCTGCCAGGCGAAGCGGGCGTTGGTGCCGCCGACGTCGGCGAGGAGGCGGGCGGCGCCGCTGTTGCTGCTGGAGTTCGTCGTGCTCATGGCGCGCATTCTGCTGCAAGCGATTCGCGCCGGGTTACATCAGCGGATCATTCGCGCGACACCGCCTCCGCCTATTCGCCGGCCCGCCACAGCACCAGCAACGCGGCCATGCCCGCCACCAGCGCCAGCGCCGTCAGCCACAGCGTGGCCTGGTAGCTGCCGCTGGCGTGCACCATGTAGCCGGCCAGCGCCGGCGCGCTGATCTGCGCCAGGCCGTAGCCCAGGGTCAGGCGCGCCATCGCCTTGCCCGGGTTGGCCGGCGAGCGGCGGCCCACCAGCGCCAGGGTCAGGCTGACGATGCCGATTGAGGTGGCGCCGTAGATCAGCGCCTCGCCCAGCGCGGCCGCCAATCCGCCGGACAGCACCTGCAGCAGCACGCCCGCGGTCTGCAGGCCGAAGGCGAGCAGCAGGGTCGGCAGGCCGCCCAGGCGCCGCGCGACGCCATCCCACAGGAACACCGCCGGCGTGGCGGCCAGCCCGACCAGCAGCCAGGTCAGCGGCCCCTGGCCGGCCAGCAGCGGCTGGCGCTCGACGATGGCGGCGATGAAGGTGCCGTTGATCACGAAACCCCAGCCGGCGCAGAAGTAGGCGAACAGCATCAGGGCCATCCAGCGCCGGCTCGGGGCGGCAGCCTCCGGGGCAGGCGCGCCTGGCTCCGCGGAGGGCGAAATCGCCGGCGAGGCCGACGGGATTGGCGGCCGCCAGGCCCAGGCCGGCGCCAGGAACAGCAGCAGGCCGAGGAAGGCGAAGCCCTGCCACTGCTGCGCCCAGTCCAGGCCCAACCGCGTCATGCCCATCGCGCCCAGCGCCGAGACGACGATGCCCAGGCCAATGCCGGAGAAATACTTGCCCAGTTCGGGTGGGCGGCCGTGGCGCATCAGCCAGTTCAGCACCAGGCCCGATCCGAGCAGCATGCCGGCCGCCCCGCACAGGCCGCCCAGGTAGCGCGACAGCGCCCAGGCCGCCGGCCAGATGCCCATGCCCATCAGCATCGTCACTAGCAGGCTCAGCCAGATGCCGATGCCGTAGAGCCGGTGGCGCAGCGCCGGCCCGTCGAGCCAGGCGGCCAGCAAGGCGCCGCTCATGTAGCCGGCGTAATTGACCGCGGCCATCCAGCCGCCGGCCGTATCGCTGAGGCCCGCCTGCTGCTGCATCAGTGGCAGCAGCGGCGTGTAGGCAAAACGGCCGAGGCCCAGCGTCAACACCAGCGCGCAGACGCCGCCGGTGATGACCTGCCAGGGCTGCAGCGGTCGGGTCTGGAGGGCGATGGTCATGCCGGGAGCGTAAGCGAAGGGCTTGAGTTTTGCCGCCGCGCTACCAATTGCAGCGGATGAACACCGCCCTGATCACCATGCTCATCGTCGCCGCGCTGTCCACGGCGATCGTGGCGGGTTTGTTGTCCCAGCCGATGCGCGCGCGGCGCCGGCGCGCGCGCATCGCCGCCCGGCCCTTCCCGCAGGCCTGGCGCCGCATCCTGCGCCGCCGCGTACCGCAGGCGGCTCGCCTGCCGGCCAATCTGCAACTGCGGCTGAAGTCCCTGATCCAGGTCTTCCTGGCCGAGAAGCCGATCATCGGCTGCAGCGGCCTCGAGGTCACGGACGAGATGCGCGTGACCATCGCCGCCCAGGCCTGCCTGCCGCTGCTGGGCACGGCGCGCGGCTTCTACCCGGAGCTGAAGCAGGTGCTGGTGTACCCCGGCGCCTTCGTCGTCGACCGCCCCGCCCCGGGCCCCGGCGGCGTGCAGATGGACCAGCGCCGCGCGCTGGCCGGCGAGAGCTGGGTGCAGGGCCAGGTCTTGCTCTCCTGGCACGACGTGATCGCCGGTGCCGCCGATCCGGCCGACGGCCACAACGTCGTCATCCACGAGTTCGCCCACCAGCTCGACCAGGCCAAGGGCTTCGCCAACGGCGCCCCGCCGCTGAAGGACAAGGCCAGCTACCGCGCCTGGTCGCTGGTGATGCAGCGCGAGTACGACGCGCTGCGCCAGCGCGCCGCCATCGGCGAGCCGGGCCTGTTGGACCCCTACGGCGCCACCGATCCGGCGGAGTTCTTTGCCGTCGCGAGCGAGGTGTTTTTCGAGCGCGGCGCGGAGATGGCGTGGCAGCACCCGGCGCTGTACGAGCAGTTGAAGCGCTACTACCGGGTCGATCCGGTCAGTTGGATTTGAGAGAGGTCGTCCGGTCCAAAATGAAAGGCGCGTTGGACTTCAGCTCCTGGGAAGGAGCCCTCACGACACTCCTCGGGCTCGCCCTGGTTTCGCTGGTGGCCGTCGGCATACGGATGCTCTTCATGCATACCGTGCAGGTCCGGCGCGAGCGCGCCAACCGCCAGATCAACGAGCGCTTGAAGACGCTCATCGCCGCGTACAAGGCACTGGGCGGTTCGTTCACCGGCGACCTCACGGTGGACCCGACCCATCTGCGCGAACTGCGGAAGGCCCAGGCCGACGAGGCCGATTCGCTCGGCTCCGAGCGCAGGCGTCGTCTCCGGGATGCGGTCGAGGCTGCCCTTTCGGATGTGATGCTGCTCGGCACCGCGGAGCAGGTCCGGCTGGCTGCCCAGGCCGCGAGTGATCTGGTGGGTGGCCGCAATGTCGAGACCGCAGCGCTGGTCGTCTCGTTACGGGATTTCATCCGAGAAGTGCTGGACCTGGATCCCGTGCCCGCGGACATCAGCATTCCCAAGCAAGGCCCGCTACGCCCCGCTGCCGGCAGCGCACGCGGCGGCAAGGCCGAGTCCGGAAGACAGGGAAACAAGGGCAGCGGTGGAATGGGGAACAGCGGCGGCGGTGGTGGAATGACGGCGCACGGCTTCGAGGAGGGAGCCGACCCTCACCATCACAACTCGCCGGATACGCCCTCGGCGAGCGGCTAAGGTTTCTCGCCGGCCGGCGCCGAGGCGGGAATGGGCGCGAGCTTCGGTTCGCTCGCCGTCACTTCATTCGTGACCGGGCGGATCGCCTTGTAGGCCGAGCGCTCCACCGATTCGACCAGCTTTCCGATCAGCGCAGCGCTGGACATCTGGCTGCCGATGTCCAGCGCCGTGGAGTCCAGGTCGGCGTACTTGGTGTTGTCGAAATGGCGCTCGCGCTTGATCAGCGCCATCGACTTGGCGTCATAAGTCAGGCGCTCGAAGTACATATAGGGCGCCACATAGGTAGACGAGTGCGCCGTCTCTCCGGTGCGCGGATTGACGGTGCGGTAGTCACCCTCGGTCTCGCTCGTGATGACGGCGTTCCCGGCCGAGCCGTCGGCGATGCCGTCCATGTCGAACTCCTGCGGCGCGTTCGGCTGCAGATAGATGCCGATGCCGCTGAGCTTGGTGCCGACGCCCTGCATCTCCACGTCGCTGTAGGCCGGCACGATCACCTCGATGCGATCCCAGCCCTGTCGCTCCGGCAGGCCGCGCAGGTGCTCGGTCAGCGACGCGAGCACGATATCCTGGCGCTCGCGTCCGCGCGCCTTCGCCAGCCTGCCTGCGACGTCGGCAGGCATGTCCCATTGCAGCAGCACGTGCTGCGCGGCGGGGTCTTCGTCCGTCAGCGCCTTGTCCAGTCCGCGCAGCACTGCGTAGTTCAGCGCCTGGCCGGACACATGCACCGTCTCGCGCTTGTAGGGCTCGGCACGGCTGCTGGAGAGCTTGAGCTGGCGCACGAACTCGACGCGGTCCCCGACCGCGGCGAGCAGGGCCACGGTCTGCGGTGTCGTCAGCGGCGTGTCTGGCCCGGCGGCGGCTGCCAGCGGCAAGAGCAGGATCAGTTGGGCAAGAAGGGCAAGCGTTCTCATGAGTGCCACATCGGCAGGTTGCGATCCAGGGATGCTAGGCCGGGCATGTGTGGCGCGTGTGAAGCAGTCGCCAGAGCCGCCCGATCATTCAAGGCAACACCTTCACCCTGATGTTCCGAAAGTGCGTCTCGCTGCCCGGATCGTGCCCCTGCAGCGCGAAGGTGCCGCTGGACAGGTAGCGCTTCTCCAGGCCCTCCTGGCGGACGAGCGGGGACTCTTCGGTGTAGTCGGCCGTCTTCTCGCTGTTGACGAAGGTGGTGACGTGCTTGCCTTCGACGTGGATGGTCAGCGTGAACCATTGCTGGTCGGGCGACACGACCTTCATGTAGTCCTGCACGCCCCACAGGCCGCCGGTGCGGCTGGGGTCGCTGTGGGAGTTGTTGACCTGCACCTCGTAGCCCAGCTCGGGCCAGCCGGCTTCCTGCCACTGGGTGTGGAAGTAGACGCCGGAATTGGCATGGGGGAAGGTCATCACCTCGACCTTCAGCTCGAAGTTCTTGAAGTCGTGCTGCTGCACCGGGCCGGTGTAGAACAGGTGCGAGCGCGGACCGTGGACGACGATGGCCCCGTCCTTCACGCTGAAGGTGCCGGGCTTGTCGCTGGCACGCCAGTTGTCCAGGCTCCTGCCGTCGAACAGCAGTTGCCAGCCGGCGGCGGATTCCTCGGCGGTGAGGGTGTTGCTGGCGTCAGCGGCGTGAGCCGCGGTGGCGAACGAAGCAACGACAAGGGCGGCAGCGGCCGCAAGGGAAGCGATGCGCATCAGGCGACTCCAACGATTTGCAGGACTTTGAGGGGTGGGCCGTCGAAAGTGACGGCGGGGGTGTTGCCGACGAAGCCGACGTCCTTCATGCCTTCGGGCGTCGTGTAGAAACCGCCGGCGGTGAGGTCGCGGAAGCGCTGAAAGAACTTGGCGGCCGTGGCGAACTCGGGCTTGGCCGTCTCGGTCCAGCAGATGTCGTCGGCGATCTGCGATTGCTGGGCCACGTCTAGCTGGTCGAAGCGCTTGCCGCCGAAGCGCTTCCCGCTCTCGGCCTCCAGCCAGGCCAAGCCGTCGACGATGACGGGCCGGTCCTGGGCCTGGTCGGGATACGGCGCGCTGACCCACTCGTCGATGAAGCGGTGCACCTGCAATTGCGCGGCGCTGGGCGACTGCTCGTCGGCCGGGATGATCAGGCCGCACAGCGCCTGGGCGCTGCGGTTCTGCGCAGCGTTGAAGGTGAGCGGCCACAGCTCGCCGCTCTTGTAGCTCTGGGTGAGCTTGGGGTCGGTGCCGTAGCCTGTGGGCTTCGCACCCTTGCGGGCGGCAGGCGTGGCGCCGGCGGACACCGGCACGCCCAACACCGCGCTGGCGGCCAGCATCCATTGCAGGGTCGTTCTGCGGTCCATGCTCAGAGCTCCTTGCGGCGGAAGCGGTCGACGATGTGGTCGGCCTGGCGCCAGGCCAGCGCCATGATGGTCAACGTGGGGTTCTTGTCGGCGTTGGACGCGAACGGTGCGCCGTCGGACAGGAACAGGTTGGGCACGTCCCAGGTCTGGCCCCAGCGGTTGGTGACGGAGGTCCTGGCATCCGCGCCCATGATGGCGCCGCCCACCTCGTGGATGATGGAGCCGCCGGGGGCGATGGCCTTCCTGCCGTCCAGCTCGGGCCCGCCGTCCAGCACCTTGCCGCCCATCGCCTCGACGATGTCGGCGAAGGTCTTTTGCATGTGGGCGGCCTGGCGGGTTTCGTGATCGGCCCACTGCCAGTTGAAGCGCAGCACGGGAATGCCGAAGCGGTCCTTCGTCGTCGGGTCGATCTCGCAGAACGAGTTGTCGTTGGGGATCATCTCGCCGCGACCGGAGAGGTAGACGAAGGAGCCGAAGCTGCGGCGCACGTCCTGCTTGAACTTGGCGCCGTAGCTGCCCTTTGTGAACCATTCCAGCCCCGCGCCGGTGCTGGCGCCCGGCATGCGGCGGCCGGTGCCCAGCTCGATGTGATAGCCGCGGGGAAAGCCCAGGCCCTTTTCCGCCCAGCCCGCGCCCTGCTTGCCGTACAGCCACCAGGGCGCGTACATGTGCGAGCCGCCGGCGCCGTCTTCGTTGTGCGGCGGCAGGTTCTCCAGCAGTGGCACCTGGCCGGACAGGTCACTGCCGACGGTGTCCATCACGTACTTGCCGACCTTGCCGCTGCTGTTGGCCAGGCCCTGCGGCCAGGCGCTGGTCTTGCTGTTCAGCAGGATGCGCACCGACTCGCAGGCGCTGGCGGACAGCACGACGGCGCGGCCCTTGACCTCGATGTGCTTGCCGGTCTTGCGGTCGACGAAGCGCACGCCGCTGGCCTTGCCGTCCTTCGTGGTCACCTCGTAGACCATGGCGTCGCAGAGCACGTCGAGATTGCCGCTGGCCAACGCCGGCGGCAGGTGCACGGCGGGGCTCTGGTAGGTCGCGCCGATGGCGCAGCCACGCGAGCAGGGCGTGGCCCAGAAGCAGGCGGCCCGATCGCGCATGGCCTGCGCGACCAGCGCCTGCGCGCGCGCGTTGCCGGGATGCAGCAGCGCGGGGATGCGCTTGTCGTCAAGCTTGGCCGTCAGCACCGCGCGGTGGATGGGCACCACCGGGATGCCCAGCTTGCCGGCGCGTTGCGCGATGAGGCGTTCGCCCACGCGCGCGGCGGGCGCGGGCAGCAGGCAGCCGTCGGGCGAGTCGGGCGTGTTCTCCAGGCCCTCGTTGCTGCCGTAGATGCCCACCAGCATCTCGACCTTGTCGTAGTACGGCGCCAGATCGTCATAGCCGATGGGCCAGTCGAAACCTAGGCCGTCACGGCTGTGCGGCTTGAAGTCGTAGGGGCCGTTGCGCAGCGAGATGCGGCCCCAGTGGTTGGTGCGTCCACCCAGCATGCGGGCGCGCCACCAGTCGAAGCGCTGCTCCTCGTTGGAGGAGGCCTGCGTGTACGGCTCGCCCGGCACCTGCCAGCCGCCGTCCACCGTTGCGTCGTAGAAGCCGAAGGGCTTGTCCGGGGTGCCGGCGCCGCGCAGCGGGGCATCGTGCGAGGCCTGGAACATCGGCGTTTCGGTGCGGAAGTCGTAGTACCGGCCGGCCTCCAGCATCAGCACCTTCACGCCCTCCAATGCCAGCGTGTAAGCCGTCTGGCCACCGCCGGCGCCCGAGCCGACGACGATGACGTCGTAGTCGCGCGCAAGATCGCGCGTCGTCACAAATCCCATGAGCCCTCCTCAACGAGGCGGGCAGTGTAGCCAGCGCGGGATGGTGCGCGAGGCTCGTTTACGCCGATGCGCGTGCGTCGGCGAACACCACCCTCACCCGCAGCCCCCGCCCGCAGTCCGGCCGGCTTTCCAGGACCACGCGGGCACCGCAGGCGCGCGCCGCCTCGCGCACGATGGCCAGGCCCAGGCCTGTGCCCTCGGTGCCGGACGCGGCGCGGAAGAAGCGCTCGAACACCTGCTCGCGCAGCGCCGGCGCGATGCCGGGGCCATTGTCGTCGACAGTCAGTTGAACCTCATCGTTAGCGAGCCGCGCCAGGGCCACGGTGACGCGGCCGCCTTCGTCGGTGTAGCGCAGCGCGTTGTCGACGAGGTTGGCGACCAGCGCGTCGAGCAGTGCGGGCTGCGCACGGATCATCAGAGGCCCGTCCGGTGCCTCGAGGCCGAGGTCGATATTGCGCCGGTCGGCCAGCGCCGCCAGTTGCTCGAGCACGTGCAGCGCCATCGCCGCCAGGTCGACCGGCTCCGGTGCCAGCGCGGCATCGGGCTGCTCGGCCTGGGCCAGCAGCAGCAGCTTGTTGGTCACCGCGACCAGGCGGCGGTTGCTGGCCTGCATCTCGCGCCACATCGCGTCCATGTCGGCACGGCGGCTGGTCCAGTCCTCGTCCTTGCGGTGCGCGCGCGTGTAGCGCGCAAACTCGATCTGGCTGGCCTGCATTGCCAGCGGTGTGCGGAGCTGGTGCGCGGCATCGGCGATGAAGCGGCGCTGCGCCTCCGAGTGGGCGCGCAGCTGTTCGGTAAAGGCGTTGAGCGTGTCGGCCACCGGGCGCAGTTCACGGTGCAGGCCGTCGGTGTCGATCGCCATGTCCAGGTGCAGCGGATCCTTGCGGCGCAACTGGCGCGACAGGCGCATCAGAGGCCGCAGCTCCAGGGTCAGCGCCAGCGTCGCGATGGCGCCGGCCAGCAGCAGCGCCACCAGCAGGTAGACGACGCTGGGCCACCAGAGCTTGAGCCGCATCGCATCGTGGCTGCCGGTGGTCTTGCCGACGGAGATGTCCATCATCTGCGCGCTGCCGAGTTCATACATCGAGCGCTGGGTGAACACGACGCGCAACGGCCGGCCCTGGAACTCGGCGTCGTACCACTGCGGCTCGCCGCCGGCGTCCCGCTTCGGCGGGCGCGGGAAGTCGGCGGAGCCCGCCAGCAGCCGGCCGTCCTCATGCGCGCTGACGCTGAGGAAGACCTGGTCGCGCTCGGGCGAGGCGAACAGGCTCAGCGCCGAGGGCGGCACCGTGGCGGCGATGTTGTCGCCCTCCCAGATCAGCCGGTCGGACAGCACCTGGGCGGAGGACAGCAGGTCGTGGTCCTGCACGTAGTCGGCCAGGGCCGTGGCATTGCGCCAGCTCAGGGCCGCGCAGATGCCGACGAACAGCGACATCGGCAGCAGCAGCCACACCAGCAGCCGCAGGCGAAGACTAGGTTTCGTCGTCTTCACGGGTGCGGAGGATGAAGCCGACGCCACGCAGCGTGATGATGGTCGCCTGGCTGGCCTCCAGCTTCTTGCGCAGCCGGTGCAGGTACAGGTCCACCGCATCGGCGCTGGCCTCCTCGTCGAGGCTGAAGATGGCGTCCTGCAGGGCCTGGCGCGACACGGTGCGGCCGGCCTTCAGCATCAGCGCCTCCAGCAGCGAGCGCTCGCGCGGCGGCAGGGGCAAGTCCTGACCCCCGGGGCCGCCAATCGTGAACTGGCGCGTGCGCAGGTCGTAGGCGAGGTCGCCGCAGGCGAGCGTGTTGGCCTTGCCGGGCATCTGCCGCCGCACCATCGCCTGGATGCGCGCCACCAGCTCGCGGATCTCGACCGGCTTGACGAGGTAGTCGTCCGCGCCGATCTCCAGGCACTGCACTTTCTGGTCCAGCGAGGCACTGGCCGTCAGCACCAGCACCGGCACCGCATCGCCGCGCTCGCGCAGCCGGCGCAGCACGCCCTTGCCGCTGAGCGCGCCGGGCAGGTTCAGGTCCAGCAGCACGACGTCGTAGGCATGGCCGCGCAGCAGCGCATCGGCCGCCTCGCCCTCGGCCACTGGGTCGACGACGAAGCCCTGCTCGCGCAGCAACTGCGCCAGCCAGCGGGAGAGTTCGGGGCTGTCCTCGATCAGCAGGACTTTCATAGGGATAACCAGTAGATTCTGCGGCGCCCGGCGAAAGCCGTTCGAAAGGCGGTGCTCCGTAAGCTGGGCGAGCCTACAACAACATGGAGACATGCTCGATGCGCTTCCCTGCCTATTCACGCACGCTGTTCGCTGCCGCCGCGCTCGCCCTGTGCGCTGCCTCCTCGCAGGCCGCCGAGCCGATCATCATCATGGTCGGCGGCATCAACAAGATCATCTACCTGCCCGCCAAGCTGACCGAGGCGCTCGGCTACTTCAAGGAAGAAGGCCTCACCGTCGAGCTGCAGTCGCAGCCGGCCGGCGTGGACGCCGAGAACCAGCTGATCGCCGGTGCCGTGCAGGGCGTCGTCGGCTTCTACGACCACACGATCGACCTGCAGAGCAAGGGCAAGGAGATCGAGGCGATCGCCGTGTTCTGCAAGGTGCCGGGCGAGGCCGAGATCGTCTCCACCAAGGCCGCGGCCGCCGGCTTCAAGAGCTTCGCCGACGCCAAGGGCAAGAACTACACGCTGGGCGTGACGGGCCTGGGTTCTTCCACCGACTTCCTGACCCGCTACCTGGCCGAGCGCTCGGGCGTGCCGAGCAAGGACTACACCTTGCTGCCGGTGGGCGCCGGCAACACCTTCATCGCCGCGATCAAGCAGGACCGCATCCAGGCCGGCATGACCACCGAGCCGACGATCTCCGAGGTGCTGAAGAGCGGCGACGGCAAGGTGATGGTGGACCTGCGCAACGAGAAGGACACCATCGCCGCGCTGGGCGGCATCTATCCGGCCGCCAGCCTCTACGTGCAGAACGCGTGGGCGGACGCGCACAAGGCCGAGGCCACCAAGCTTGCCCGTGCCTTCGCCCGCACGATGAAGTGGATCAGCACGCACAGCGCCGCCGAGATCGCCGACAAGATGCCCAAGGACTACTACGGCAACGACAAGGCGCTCTACGTGGCCGCGCTGCAGGCCTCGCTGCCGATGTACACGAACGACGGCCGCATGCCCGCGGGCGGCCCGGAGTCGGTGCTGAAGGTGCTGGCCGCCACCAAGCCGCTGATCAAGGGCAAGAACATCGACTTGTCCAAGACCTATACGAACGCCTTCATTCCCGGAGACGTCAAGTGAGCGCGCCGGCCATCGAATTCGACGACGTCTCCCTGCGCTTCATCTCGCAGGACGGCAACGCCACCGTGGCGCTGCGCAACTTCAGCATGGCCGTGGCCAAGGGCGAGTTCATCGCCATCGTCGGCCCCACCGGCTGCGGCAAGAGCACGACGCTGAACATGATCACCGGCCTGCTGAAGCCCACTGTCGGCGAGGTCAAGGTAATGGGCGGCACGGTCGCCGGCATCGACCCGCGCATCGGCTTCGTGTTCCAGGCCGATGCGGTCTTCCCCTGGCGCAGCGTGCTGGACAACGTGGCCGCCGGCCCGATGTTCCGCGGCATGGCCAAGGCGCAGGCGCACGAGCTGGCGCGCGACTGGATCGCCCGCGTGGGCCTGGGCAAGTTCGGCCAGCACTACCCGCACCAGCTCTCCGGCGGCATGAGGAAGCGCGTCGCGCTGGCCCAGACCTTCATCAACAAGCCCGAGATCCTGCTGATGGACGAGCCCTTCTCCGCGCTGGACATGCAGACCCGCACGCTGATGCAGGACGAGCTGCTGAGCCTGTGGGGCCAGAGCGGCGGCTCGGTCGTCTTCGTCACGCACGACATCGAGGAAGCGATCGCTCTGGCGGACCGCGTCTTCGTGCTGTCGGCCCGCCCCGCGCGGCTCAAGCAGGTCTATCAGATCGACCTGCCCCGCCCCCGCGTGATGGCCGAGGTGCGCTACGACCCGCGCTTCATCGAGCTATCAAAACAAATCTGGAACGACCTCCGCGACGAGGCGGTTCTTCACTGAACAAGACGGAGACAAACAACATGACCGACATGGCATTGCCCGCCGTCCTCAGCGACGAAGCGCTGGCGAAGGAATCCGAGGCGGCGCAGGCGAAGATCCGCGGCCGCCGTTACCTGATCATCGGCCTGCGCTTCGCGGTGCTGATCATTGCGCTGGGCCTATGGGAACTGGCCGCGAACAAGAAGTGGATCGATCCGTTCTTCTACGCGCAGCCATCCACCATCTGGGCGCAGATCGTCGACTGGGTGCAGAACGGCACCTCGCAGGGCTCGCTGTGGCGCCAGGTGGAGGTGACGCTGGAAGAGACGGTGATCGGCTTCCTGATCGGCTCGGTGGCCGGCGTGTTCTGCGGCATCGTGCTGGGCCGCAACAAGCTGCTCTCCGACGTCTTCAGCCTCTACATCCAGATCGCCAACTCGATCCCGCGCGTGGTGCTGGGCTCGGTCTTCGTGATCGCGCTGGGCCTGGGCATGGCGTCCAAAGTGGCGCTGGCCGTCGTGATGGTGTTCTTCGTTGTCTTCAACAACGCCTTCCAGGGCGTGCGCGAGGCGGACAAGTACCTGATCGCCAATGCGCAGATCCTCGGCGCCTCGCCGCGCCAGCTGACCACGGCCGTGGTGATCCCGTCGGCAATGTCCTGGATCCTGGCCAGCCTGCACGTAAGCTTCGGCTTCGCGCTGGTCGGTGCGGTGGTGGGCGAATTCCTCGGCGCCAAGGAAGGCATCGGCCTGCTGATCGCCACCGCGCAAGGCGCGTTCAACGCGGCCGGCGTGTTCGCCGCGATGATCGTGCTCGCCATCGTCGCGCTGGGCGCGGACTTTTTGCTGACGCGGCTGGAGAAGCGGCTGCTGAAGTGGCGGCCGGCGAGCTTCTGATCGCTTAGAAACCGAGCGAAGCCAGCAGGTCGTCCACGTCGTCCTGCTGCAGCGCCTTGTCGGGCGTCTGCACGCCTTCCAGAGACTGGTCCTGTTCCACAGCCGCTTCGGCGGCCATCGTCGCGGCCATCGCGTTGGGCAGGCCGGCCAGCACCTCGACCAGCGGCTGCTCGCTGCGCTCCAGCAGCTTGACGACCTTGTTGATCACCTGGCCCGACAGGTCCTGGAAGCCCTGGGCCATCATCAGCTCGGTGTGCAGCGCCCGCTCACGTTCCGCGAATCCGGCGGCGGTGGCGGCGTAGGCGGCGCATAGCTTCAGCATCGAGCGGGCGCGCTCCAGCGTCAGCTCCTGCGACAAGGCCTGACGGCCCAGCATCTCGGACAGATCGGCGCCCTGGCGGCGCACCTGTTCGGCATCGTCCTGCGCCCGCTCGACCAGCTCCAGCACCGTGGTCGCGGCCTGTTCGGTCATCTTGCGGACGTAGGCCAGGCGCTCGCAGGCGTCGGGCAGTTCGTGCACAAGCTGCTGCAGGACGGCGGGCGCGGCGGCGCCCTGGAGATGGGATGGCGTGGCGGACATGGGTTGTTGCTCCGGCGGCGTGCGAGGGCGGCCTGGGTTCTTTGGCGGGCATCTTATGGGCGCCCGCGAGGGGCCGCGCGCCGGGGCCGCGGCGAAAGGCCAGCTATTTCACAGCGGCGCGGAATTTCGCTCAGCCGACCGGACTCGCCGTGCGAACCTCGGCCAATACCTCGACGCTCGCATGCTCGACGCGGTTGCGCCCGCCCTGCTTGGCCCGGTACATCGCGGCATCGGCCGCGGCGACCAGGCTCTCGCGCGTGTCCGCGCCGCCGACCCGGCCACCACGCACGCCGACGCTGATCGTCGCGGCGATGTGGTGCGCGCCCCAGGGCGCGGGCGTGCGCGCCACGTCCTCGCGCAACGCCTCAGCCAGCACCAGCGCGCCTTCCAGCCCGGTATCCGGCAGCACGACGAGGAACTCCTCCCCGCCGAAGCGCCCGATCAGATCCTGGGCCCTCACCCGCTCCCGCAGCGTGTGCGCCACCGATCGCAGCACGGCGTCGCCGGCCGGGTGGCCATAGTCGTCGTTGACGCGCTTGAAGTGGTCGATGTCGATCAGCAGCACGCTCAGCAGCGCGCCGTGCCGCTGCGCCCGCGCCACCGCGTGCGCGAGGTCTTCGCTGATCGCACGGCGGTTGGCCAGGCCGGTCAGCATGTCCTTCATCGCCATCTCGTAGTTCAGCCGCTCGGCCCGTTCCATCGTCATGTAGACGAAGCCCAACGCGATGCTCAGCACCGCGCACATTGCCAGCACGAACACCAGCGCCAGCCAGCGCGCCCCGCCGGCCGCCGTGCCGACGCCGATCAGGCCCATGTAGACCGCGTAGGCGCGCAGCAGCAGCACGCCGGTCATGCCGCTGTAGGTGCTGAACAGGATGATGCGGCCGCGGCCCTCGATCGGGTAGCGGCGGTCGTACAGCGCGCTCAGCAGCAGGATCATCTGCCCCGCGCACAGCAGGTTGATCGAGACCGAACTGGCCTCCTCGCTGGGCATCAGCGGGCTCAGCAGCACGAACACCAGCACGATCGGCAGGGTCACCTGCCAGCGCCCGACCGGGCCGCGCTGGAAGCGCCGTATGGCCACCAGCATCAGCGAGAGCGAGCCCGAATAGGCCAGGTTGCCGGCGACCAGCGCGACGATTTCGGGCAGCAGTTGCCGCAGCGAGAACAGCACATTGCTGGACGCATAGGCCACCAGCGACAGCGCCAGCGGCCACAGCTCATGGCCGCGCGGCTGTCCCCAGGCCATGAGGCAGATCCAGAAGCTCATCAGCAGCGTGACGGCGGTCACGACGACGAACAGGGTCGGCACGTCCAGGGTCATGGTCGGCGCCGCCCGGCCGCCCGAAGGCGCTGACGCACCCCCTCGGGGGGCCGCGAACGAAGTGAGCGTGGGGGCCGCATGCCCCATTCTAGGGAGCCCGTGTGACCTGCAGGTTGGACCGCCCGACCCACGGCGGCGCATTAAGTCACGCGATCAGCAGCTGTGCGAGTACCGCACGCGTCTCGGCCGGGTCGATCACCGCGTCGATCTCCAGCATCTCGGCCATGCGGACCGCCCGGCCATCGTCGACCTGGCGCGCCAGCAGTTCGTCGAAAAGCGCCTGCCTCTGCGGCCCCTCGGGCAGCACCGCCAGCTCCTTGCGGTAGCCGAGCCGCACCGCGCCTTCGAGCCCCATCGCACCAAATTCGGCACCGGGCCAGGCCAGGCTCGCCAGCGGCGCATGCAGGCTGCCGCCGGCCAGCGCCATCGCGCCCAGGCCGTAGGCGCGGCGCAGCACGATGGCGACGATCGGCTGGGTCAGCCGCGCCGCGGCGCGGAACAGCCCGCCGCTGGCGCGCACCTGGCCGCTCGCCTCGGCCGCGGGGCCGACCATGAAGCCGGGCGTGTCGACCAGGCTGACGAGCGGCAGGCCCAGCGCCTCGCAGCGGCCCATCCAGTCGGCCGCCTTGGCCGCAGCCGCGGCATCGAGCGCGCCGCCATTGACCGCGCAATTGCTGACGAGCAGGGCCACCGGCCGGCCCTCGATGCGGGCCAGGAAGGTCAGCACCGCCGCGCCCCAGCCGGGCCGCAGTTCCAACAGGCTGCCCTCGTCGACGAGCCGCGCCACCAGCGGCCGGACCTCGTAGGCACGCAGGCGGTTCGCGGGGATGGCGTCGCGTAGCGGCTGCTGGTCGGCAGCGCGCCATTCGGCGATCGGCGCCTTCATGCCCAGGAACTGCCGCACCGCACGCACCGCCGCCGCCTCGTCCACGACCAGCAGGTCAACGACGCCGTTGCCCGCCTGCACCTCGGCCGGGCCGATGGCCTCCGGCGGGTACACACCCAGCCCGCCGCCCTCCACCATCGCCGGCCCGCCCATGCCGATATTGCTGCCGCGCGTGGCGACGATCAGGTCGCAGCAGGCCAGCAGCGCCGCATTGCCGGCGAAGCAGCGGCCGGCGGCGATGCCGACCAGCGGCACCTGGCCGGCCAGGCGCGCGAAGCTGGCGAAGGTCGGCACGTGCAGGCCGGCGACGATGGGCATGTCCGTGTCGCCGGGCCGCCCGCCGCCGCCCTCGGCGAACAGCACCACCGGCAGCCGCCGGCGCAGCGCGATCTCCATCATCCGGTCGGTCTTCTGGTGGTTGCGCAGGCCCTGCGTGCCGGCCAGCACCGTGGCGTCGTAGGCCAGCACGGCCGTCTCCACCGCGCCGACGCGGCCGATGCCGCAGACCATGCCGTCCGCCGGCGTCTGCGCGCGCAGCTCGTCCGCGGGGCGGCGGCGCGTCTGCGCGGCGAAGGCCAGGGAACCGTACTCGACGAAGCTGCCCGCGTCGCACAGGTCCTCGACGTTCTCGCGTGCGCTGCGCAGGCCTAGCGCATGGCGCTTCGCGATCGCCTCGGGGCGGGCGGCGTCCAGCGTCAGGGCCTGGCGGGCGCGCCAGGCGGCGACCTCGGCGCGCTCGGCCGGTGCTTCTTCCTGAAGCGCCGCGGCCGCCACGCTGGGTTCGGCAAGGCCCGGTCGCAGGCGCAGCAGCACCTCGCCCTCGCGCACCGCCTCGCCGGCGGCGAAGAGCAACTCGACGACGACGCCGTCGGCCGGCGCCACCAGCACATGCTCCATCTTCATCGCCTCCAGCACCAGCAGCGGCTCGCCCTTGCGCAGCGCCTGGCCGGGCTGCACGGCGAGCTGGACGAGCTGCGCGCTCATCGGGGCCTTGATGTCGAGCATGGGCGGGGTCTCCTCGTTCGGTGTCGGCGGCCACTTTATGACAGCGCATGGGTAGACTGGGCTCTCCACAAGGAGGGATTCGACGATGAAGTGCAAGTTGCTGCTGGTTCTGCTGGCCTTCGGCGCGACTGCGCTGGCGAGTGCTCTGGCGCGGGCCGAGTCCGTCGGCGAGGTGGACACCGTGTTCAAGCTGATCGGGCCCGACCACAAGATCGTCGTCGACGCCTACGATGACCCGAAGGTGCAGGGCGTGGCCTGCTATGTGTCGCGCGCCAAGACCGGCGGCATCAAGGGCGCGCTGGGCCTGGCGGAAGACAAGTCCGAGGCATCGATCGCTTGCCGCCAGGTCGGGCCGATCAGCATCCCGAAGGCGCTGCCGCAACAGGAAGAGGTGTTCAACGAACGCATCTCGCTGGTCTTCAAGCGGCTGCGCATCGTGCGCATGGTCGATGCCAAGCGCAATGCGCTGGTCTACCTCACCTACTCGGACCGCGTGATCGAGGGCTCGCCGAAGAACAGCGTTACCGCCGTGGCGGTGGACCGTGCCACGCCGATCCCGCTGAAATGACGAGGCGCTGACGATCATGCAATCGCCCAGCTATTTCGCGCCGACGCGCTTCGACGACGCCGAGGCCGCGCTGGCGTATGTGCAGCAGATCCATGCGGCCGGCGTCGCCCACCTGCGCGAGGCGCTGCAGCGCTTCGTCGCCGGCGAGGACATCGGGCCGGTGCGCGCCTGCTATCCCTTCGTGCGCGTGCACACCGACACCGTGCAGCGCGCCGCCGAGTCCAAGCTCGCCTACGGCTTCGTGGCCGGCCCGGGCAGCTACGAGACGACGCTGACCGCGCCCGAGCTGTTCGCCGGCTACTACCTGAACCAGTTCCGCCTGCTGCTGGAGAACCACGGCGTGCCGCTGGAGGTGGGCACCAGCCACCAGCCGATCCCGCTGCACTTCGCGCTGGGCGAGCGCGAGCACGTCGAGGGCTCGCTGCCGCCGGCGCGGCGCCAGCTGATGCGCGACATCTTCGACCTGCCCGACCTGGCCGCGATGGACGACGGCATCGCCAACGGCACGCACGAGCCCGGCCCCGGCGAGCCGCAGCCGCTGTCGCTGTTCACCGCGCCGCGCGTCGACTACTCGCTGCAGCGGCTGCGCCACTACACCGGCACCTCGACCGCGCACTTCCAGAACTTCGTGCTGTTCACGAACTACCAGTTCTATATCGACGAATTCGTGCGCCTGGGCCACGCGCTGATGGCACGCCTGCCCGACCCCGCCAACCCGAGCGAGC